>Ga0247782_1000290_pt1 | contig 48317 bp, 34 predicted proteins | sample UWRJL019104C5_FD_179928 | JGI IMG/M metagenome (GOLD analysis project Ga0247782, IMG submission 179928) | Plant litter microbial communities from Arlington Agricultural Research Station in Wisconsin, United States - UWRJ-L019-104C-5 | ecosystem: Environmental > Terrestrial > Plant litter >...
CTGAACTTAGTCCATAACAATTTGGTTCCAAGACAACTATTCCAGTACAGCCAGCAAGTCTCATGACCTAAATCACGATATCAAGGCTCGACTTTCCAAGCCTTCGTCTATTTCGTACTGCCGCCTTTGGATTTTCTTGCTTTTGGATCTGGCTAAACTGACGAATTTCACTCGGCCTGTGGCCTTTGGGTTCCGATTTTCATCTTGGTCTTATTGGCCCCGGATCGTGCCACTGCATCATCAGCTTAGGTATGTCAGCTTTTCGGCCATTGCTCAAAAACAAAAAGTCACCCTTCTTCATCCCTCACATTTCCCCGGCACCCCGGATCTACCCTTGCCAGAACCCCGCCACATTCATGCAGGTGCGCCGGCAATTGATAGGTTGATGATTTATCTATCTGGACGAGGGAAAGGACTTCCCAGCCGCATACCGTGTCTGCGGGGAGTGAAATACGGTCGATATCCCCTTAACCCGACTGAGTTTTAATTTCCTCACCATGCCCGGCCTGTTGTCAGCGCGGACGAGTATCTTGGCTGTTTTGGCTGCTGTCATCGCCATTCTCTATTCCCAATTGGACTACAACCCAGGGTATGCTTTTGCTCATCTCCGGCGGTGACGCGCGCACATGCCGGCTTGTAAAAGCCTGTAAAAGCCTGTGATAGCCTGTGAAACTTCTGCCAAGATTCTCGGTGGCTACGCTGCTTTATTGTATTGATTTCTACGCTATCGGGCAAGCGCCGTCTGACAAGCCGCGGTTAAAACCAATCGCTCAGACTCTCGCACAACACTGTCGTCTCGTACACACTTTTAGTGCCATTGGCCATGAAATTTAATGCCAATGACTGTTTCAAGCAATCTAATTTCTATTTCAAAGCACTAGCCACTCGCTAACCATCAGTTAGATTTAGTCAACTCTCACGAATTTTATTTCGCGCGATGGGTTCCCAGAACTCTGGGGTGCGCTTCCGTAAGGTTCAGAGTTTTGAGACGGACTATGCGCCCACAACCGTCACCCAATATGAGTCTGAACGCAGCGGTATGCAGGTCATTGTGGCCGATCGAAAGGGACCAAAGGTGAATGGCTATTTCACGTTGGCCACCGAGATATTTGATGATTCCGGCGCGCCACACACACTTGAACATCTGGTCTTCATGGGCTCAAAAAGCTATCAGTACAAGGGATTGTTAGATAAATTAGCCTCGCGGGCGTATGGAAGTACGAATGCGTGGACTGCTACCGACCACACTGCCTACACACTAGAAACGGCGGGCTGGGAAGGCTTTGCGCAAACATTACCGGTATACCTTGAGCATCTAGTCCTGCCCACGATTACAGATGCTGCCTGTTTGACCGAGGTGCATCACATAGACGGCGAAGGCAATGATGCCGGCGTTGTCTACTCGGAAATGCAAGCTGTGCAGCACACCAGCTCGGAGCTCATGGACATCAAGGCCCGGCGCTTACTTTATCCCGAAAACGTCGGCTTCAGATACGAGACTGGTGGTATGATGGAAGCCCTCCGTGTTCTCACACCAGACAAGATTAGAGACTTCCACCGCACCATGTATCAGCCACGAAACATGTGCGTTATCATCGTAGGCGAGGTGGACCACGAAAATCTTCTCCAGATACTTGACACCTTCGAACAAAGTATCGCAAGTGACATTCCACCGCTCGATGCGCCGTTTCGTCGACCATGGATAGATTCTCCTCAACCACCTCCTCTAAAGGAGACCATTGTCGAAACAGTCGAGTTTCCAGAAGAAGACGAATCTTTCGGGGACATAGTGGTAGCCTTCTTCGGACCGAGTTGTGTCGATATAACGAACATGACGGCTGTGAACATTCTCTTAACCTATCTCTGCGGCTCTTCCGTCGCCGTGTTGGAGAACGTGATAGTGGAGAAGGAGGAACTGGCAAGCTCGGTTACATACTGGTGGGATGCTCGTCCAGACACAATCCTCTGGTTCTCGCCTACAGGGGTTGCTGCTGAGAAGCTCGAGTTTGTAGAAAAGCGACTAATTTCCCTGCTCAAGGAAGTAGCGTCAAAGCCTCTGGATATGACCTACATGCATGAATGCATCCAACGTGAAAGACGGCAGGTGAAGGCGCAGGCAGAAGAATACGAGACGTTCTACTCCAGCAACATAATCAACGATTATCTATTCGGTGCAAGAGACGGTTCGACTTTGAAAGACTTGGCGACCCTTCGAGAGTATGATGTTTTGGAAAAATGGACAGACGAGCAATGGAGAGGATTCCTGCGGAAATGGATATCTGATGCCCATCATGTCTCTATTCTAGGAAAACCATCAACGACATTAGCAAAGAAGCACAAGGCGGACGAAATTGCTCGGATTGAAAAGAGGAAGCAAGAACTCGGGCCAGAAGCATTGAAAAAGCTGAAGCAAAAGGTTGAAGACGCCAAAAAAAAGAATGACGTAGAGATTCCAGCAACACTGCTAGAGAAGTGGCCAGTTCCTACGACCGAGTCTATCCATTTCATTGAGTCCCGAACAGCGCGTTCCGGCCTGGCTCGGAAGTTGGGGGTGCGTGAGAACTCGGCGCAGAAGCAAATTGACGCGGCGCCATCAGGGGCACCACTTTTCGTCCAATTCGAAGATGTGCCAACAAATTTTGTGCACATCTCAGTACACGTGGGAACTGACAAATTGCCTGTCAAATACAAGCCGCTCCTAAACCTTTTCAGTGACAATTTCTTCAACACCCCTATCAAACGAGATGGTCAGCGCGTTGATTTCGAGCAGGTTGTCATGGAACTTGAAAAGGAGACTATTAGCTACAGCCTGGATCCCGGCACCAAAGTGGGCGATTCTGAAAGCTTCCTAATTAGGATGCAAGTTGAGCCGAATAAGTACGCAACCGCGGTTGAGTGGATTCGTACTATGATGTTTGATAGCATCTTCGACGTCACCCGTCTGAAAGCCGGTGTTTCGAAACAGCTGGCGGACATCCCTGAATCCAAGCGTGACGGCAGGGTCATGGCCAACGAGATTGAAATTGCCCTTCATAACGAAGCTTCATCTTTGCTTGCGGCGAAGAGAACCCTGGTCAAGGCTACCTATTTGCGACGACTGAAGAAGATACTCGAGAAAGACCCAGACACTGCTATTGCGTGGTTCGAGGAGGTCCGCAAAACTCTGTTCACCTCTGACAACATTCGGGTTCTTGTGACAGCCGATGTCTCCCAATCCAAGGTCCCAGAGCCGGTAAAGACTTGGGACATTCTATGCAAGTCTTTCGACGCGCCGCCCGAGGACATCCAACCTATTGTCAAGGCGCACACTCTGCTCAATAAAGAAGGCCGCAATCCTGGCTCCATCGGTGCAACTATCGTCCCCATGACAACCATTGATAGTTCCTTTTCCGTGAGCTCAGGTAAAGGTCTGACGTCTTTCAACGATCCGGCTGTCCCTGCACTGCTTGTGGCGGTTCAGTACCTAGAGACGGTTGAGGGTACTCTTTGGAACGCCGTCCGTGGTAATGGACTCGCGTATGGTGTATACTTCGCCAAGGAATTGGATGGAGGTTATCTTCACTTCAAGGTTTACCGTTCCCCCTCGGCTTCCAAGGCAATCATCGCGGCGCGTGATGCCATTGCGGCACTAGTGGACGGGACTGTAGCATTTGAGAAACCCATGATTGAAGGGGCCATCAGTCAGCTTGTTATGGGATTTGCTGACGAACAGGCCACCATGTCCACCGCAGCGATGCAGAACTATGTTTCCGGCGTCGTCCGAGGTCTTGAGCCTGACTATAACGCGCAAATTCTTGCCAAGGTTCGAGCCGTGACGATAGATGACATCAAGGAGGCAATGAAAACGTGGTTGATTCCCATCTTCGAGCCCGGACATAGCAACATTGTCGTCTGCTGTGCACATGTTATGGTCGAGGTAGGCATTTATTTTCTATCGAATAATCCAGTATACATGCTAAAACTAACGTGTCAATTCAGAAAATGGAGAAAGAGTTCCAGGAAATGGGCTACAAGACCCAAATAAAGCAACTTTCAGACTTCCATGACGACTACGGTTTAGAGTCCCCCGATGGTGAAGATGATGATGGCCAGGGCGATGAAGATGAGGAGGAGGAAGCGGGGTCAGACGAGTCTGGTGACGAGGGTAGCGACGATGATGAGTCCATGGGGTCGGACGACTGATAGTGAAAATGAGGGGCCAAACAAATGGGGCTTTAGATGGAATGTTCGAACTATAAAGACAAGAACATGTCGGCTTGCACATCCAGTGACGGTTTACGGATCTTACATCGATGCGAGAAGACTTACATTTCAGGGGATTTACTAAAAAAGAACACCTTCAAGTAACGAGTGCTTGGCGATAGAGTCGCAAACGCATCAAGACAGAGACGCTTCCTACTAAACTACAATGGAAAGGCTATTGCCGTATACTGGTCGGAACGGAGAACGGCCAAGAGTATAGGACTCTGAAGTCTAAAGCAGCTAGCCAATACCATATCTAGATCAGGTCTCAGCAACACTTCATGCCTGGCAATGAAAGAGACACGGGAATCTTATTACTATGATATAACAACACCATCTAGAAGCTCGTAGAGTGTGGCGAAGTCCTATGGAGCTATTCAAGCGTTGGATTTAGAATATTAAGTAGTGTTGACGCGCGCTATGCCTTTTCCCTCTCAAAAAGTAAGGTCGTGTCCACCTTATTATACCAGGCTCTCAACATACGCCTTGAGATCCGCGGCCTGGTTCTCAAACTGCGTCTGCAATTTTCCCTTGAGCAAGTCAATGGACGGGGTAAGTAAGCCGACATAATACGACTCATAGCTCAAGACCCGAGAGGAACCACCTCCTAGGTCGACAATGACATAGGGGTGTTCAGCCCTAGCGCCCGTACCAGCTAGACCATCGTCGTAGCGCCATGCCACCAAAAAGTAAGGTCTTCCATCCTCACCCTCACCAACACCTTCACCATCAACAACGGTAAGAATCTCATTACTAGTCGTATTTAACCCAGCCACAAGTCCCGAAGTCGTGAAAGTCATCGGCATACCCACACACACGTCCCGGGGTGTCTCTATGACGTTCGAAGGCATATTGGTAACGGAGACCACGAATGAGTTCCACAGGGAATAAGAGTGGTAGTCGAGGATCACGTCCCTAACCAGGGATGCCGGGGCGGAGATAACGATGGAGGAGCAGACGACGAAGACGCCGCCTGATGTCCCGTATGTTGGCGTGATGAGAGCGGATAGTGAGAATGTGTCAGGGTCGGGACATGTTATGCTGGAGTAGTCGTAGGGGTAGTTGATCGGTGGGTTTGAGGTCAGAGAACGCGGTGAGATGGTGCTTGCTACTGCTGCTGTTGCTGCTGTGGCGGCAGCAAGGGCAACGGCGAGGAGCGCTGTCCTCGAGTTAATGGGACCCAGCATTTTGAAGAGTTCTTTTCTGAGTTCTTAGTAGCAGAGTAACAGGGTTGGGTTGAAGACTTGGAGTTAAGTTTTGTAAGATATGTATGCGTACATATCTTATACATAGGTAGGATGTATGTTCGTGATCCCAACTATACAGATATTATCATGGTTATGACGAGGCTTAGGGAGTTAGAGTCATTCACGCGCAACGGAGCCCATGATGCCTCGGCACAGTGGGCAATATGGACAATAAAGGGAGCTGAAGATTCAGCGCTAGCGCCTTTGCTATGACGATCATTGGGCTCATGACGACGCTCTAACCTTACAACATTGGCCATTGGCCATTGGCCATACGTACGAAACATGGCTATCAAGCTTTCGCTCATCAGTATTCGTTTCCTCAGCTCAGCTCGTTCTCATTATCAAGAGCTCCTGGGAGAGGGATGTATAATGTATTTTATAGGCTTGAGTCGACATCGTGTCTCCACAGTTGTCCATCAGCCTGGTGACACGAAATGAAAGAGAGAAAAGCTAGCTAGCTCAGTGGAAGAGCGCCGGGCTCATAACCCGGAGGTCGATTGATCGAAACAATCGCTAGCTATTTGTTTTGATTTTTTTATTTTTCACCTGTCTCTCTCATTTTCCTCTTTTATTCTGCTTTTTCTCCCTCTCTACCTCCTTCCCGTTTCTCTCATTCATCTTACTGAAGAGGTGGGTTTCTCACTTGTTTCCTTATGTAATCTGTACAGTAAAGATTCATGAAGTTTTCCACTGTACATATTCTAGAACATTACTATGTAAACTCATAGTGGATTTTTCACAGCTTAGCCTTATTCGACAAAGTACCTGCCTAGCGCTTATCCCAGGTTAACTACTAATATTTAATCTACCTGGATCTACCTCCATTGGTTGGTTTCCATTAGAGCGACAGTGCTGTGTTTGCTCACCTAATAGTACATACGAGGTATTTTACAACACTAAAACAATAGCCAAGTACTTAGACCTGTAGACTAAAGCTCGAGAACCGAGGGAAATGGAAAAGCGGTGCTAATGCGGCCGCCATAGGTAAGAATTATATCGAATATCAACAAGTCCCTGATCACGTATCTTCCTTCTGATCTGGTAACACTGCAAAATAACGACAGGAACTACCTAATGCACACTATACAGTACCAAACCTCAAGCGACGATAACCGGTCCTCGCCGCAGTCAAGGGTCCGAGCATGAAGAATTGATGAATAAGCTCATTAGCCTTACTTATTAATGACTTAGAGAATGAGGGGAGCTTGAGAAGGCTGTGTGGCTCTCTTGATAAGAAAGCGCCATCAAGCCGCGCTTCACATAGGCTACCACAGCATTTCGTTACTGCCATTCATCTCTACCTTATGAGTATAACACTCTGCACTTGCCATCTTCTGCCATACGCGCAGAGAAATACATGTTTCCTCCTCAAATCGAAGGGTTTGAAGGAATCAGTCCTAGCTCTCAGCCCTGCCAGAAGGAAGTTCCCAACAATGACTATATACCGACTAAACGCTTTCTAGAGCGCTTGGCCTGAGTTAGTAGGTCTTGGCATGGCAGGGTCATTCCCTGCAAGGCTGGGTTTAGTATTCCCACCCAAGGCAAACACTTGTTGCAAACCCGGTACGCAGTACACATGCTGCAGGTAGGAGGTATAATATCACTTGTTATAACCATGTGCAGAAGACGCTATCTGTACTGAGTATAGGTAGGTATGCAAACGGTCAGCAGCCTTACCACAACTAGAGCCATTCCCACTTGGCCTAAGAGAACGCTGATGTGATCCCAGTTCAGTTCCATAAATAGGTCAACAGCCATGTGTCAATGGAAAGCATCAAAAGACTAGTGAAGAGAAAACGGCCTCTGTCCGAGCGAGCCACCAAGCCGCCCTGTGCCAGCTGCGGAGTCTCTGCATGTTGCCCCTTCTACCTCATGTTTTCGGTAACTAATCGTGCTGATCCGCCGAAGAATCGGTCGCACAATGTAAAGGGACTAACAAAGCGTTCAGCTGTTGGTCCTTGGGTAGGGTTGTTATACATACAGATGTGTACCAATCACACACTTTAACTTTCTCCCAAGCCGGTTAATCACCACCAGGGTAGGTAGACGATAACGATATTACTGTGATATTAATTGGCCCCCCAAGCGGGGAGACCGTCTAGGATCTGGGTAGATATGTGCCATCCCTTGCAGATATCCCCCAGTCTTAGTCCTTTGCATTATTCTAACCCTCTTTTCCTTCTCTTGTCATCCGTCTGTTGACTTGCGACCGTCCAAACCTAAGCCCAACAAGACCCCAAACAGTCAGACATCGACGGACAGGATCGATACGGAACCATGTTGGCTGCTATAGGTCTCTTGTTGGCGACCTCGTTCGGCTCGCTTGTCGTAGCCGACGAGGTTCAATGCTGGGCGCCCGATGGTATGACATTGGCCGACAATGAAACCGTTGTGCCGTGTAACAAGCTCGGAATACAGCAAGATGGCGTTTATTCGAGTTGCTGTCGTCTAGATGGTGACGCCCGTCAAAGAGATCTCTGCACTACAGCCGGCCTTTGTCTAAGCACACTCGACAGTGTCCTGCGGAGAGAGTATTGCACAGATAAGACGTGGAAGAGCCCCGCTTGCGTCAATGTTTGCACAGATCCTAAGGCAAGTCGCGCTGAGCGCCTCATTCTGAGTAACTGACACTTTGCTAACCTTCGTGATAGAATGGTGGATCAGCCAACGGTACTATCGAGATGACAGCTTGCTCGGACGGAACAGGGACCTATTGCTGCGGTTCGAATAATCTCGAGTGCTGCGGTACAGATCGCGCGATCGTCATACCGACCCAGGGAAGTGTTGTTTCGACGGACAATAACGACTCATCCGATTCGTCCAATTCATCATACAAGGGCGCGACCATCGGTCTCGCAGTCGTTCTAGGTGTCTTCGCTATCGCCTCATTATGCGCAATATTATGGCTGCTCAAGCAGAAGAAGTCGGTCGAACAGCAACTGCACGAGAAGATCAACCAGCTCAACCAGGAACATAGCCAGCAGACCCCCACACCGGCCATCGTCACCCCTTATCAGGACTACAGCACCCCCGCGACACCCGGGTACAAGGACTCGCTCGCGCCCACATCCCCGGGCCACGCGCCCTACGAGATGAATAGCCAAGGCCAGCGGTACTCGGAGTTGGACGCAAGCGCGATAGCTCCGCGGAGCGAGATGGGTTCGCCGAGACCTCACAACAATTATGAAGGCATGGGTTCTCCTCGAAGCAATGATAGCTTCCTACGCTAGACAAAGCTAGCGGTTGATGTCTATAATATATTTTTGTGTGATTAGGGGAACTTTTGTTGAAATTTTCTTGAAATATCGCAGTACTTGGGTCTGCTAGGACGCTGTAAAAAGGAAGCGCTATTGGACAAACAGTAATTTTATAAAACTATACCTATTCCTTGTTAAATATCCTTGCGTGGACTTAGTGGCCTGCGGAATTCTATTTTCAGTCACGCTGGAGAGGTAGCTTTGAGATACTCTTTTACGATATTCTGGCTTATCTGTCTTGCTTCTTATTGAGGCGTAAAAAAAATTCTTAGACAGGTTGTCGTTCTCGGCGAGTAAGCGATGTGGTGACCAATCTCCCACTCTCATTGGCGTATCCCGACACGAGCATGCCGCGGCCCTTGCCATTCAGCGCGAATAATCGATATTTTGCAAGAGCAGAGAGGTAGGAGGGATGATGTTCGTTAATCAATACGAATCACTGCCTGTATTGAGATAAGCTTCTTGTATGTAGTTCATACTCATGGCTGACCTAGATACTCATGTTAGCATGAACAGTGTGAGTAGTCTAGACACCACTACACAGATTGGCTGAAATCTACTCACACCGACCGAAACGAGGAAATTCTGACACATGCACGTTCGCTCCATTATGATTTATAGACCTATTGTTTCATCTTCCACATTCTCGGCTTATTAAGTTGTTTACATTCCAGGTTATTCTAGCAGGAGCTGTCTTTGAGTGTGAGTGGTCGCACGGAAAATGCCGTTTGCAGGTAACCTTCATGACTCCATCTGAGCAATATAATTCAGATCTCACGACACTCTGCATAGAACATTGGTTTAGAGCGTAACATAAATAATACAGTATTCACTTCGTTGATTCATCTATTATCACCTTTAACCCCGCCAAAACTCCTTACACCATAGCTACTAGATTGAAGAGTAACTACAATCGGTGCTCAGGAATTGGAGTTTATAGCCTTTTATTACATGAGGCGAATAATTTAAGGAGGCATCTGAAACTTAGTTTCATCAGGGAACTTCCTGAAGATATCCCTGATGTGGTCGATCGGCGCGGTGAGCAGGCCCACAACGGTCTCGAACGGCGGCTTGTCGGGGGCGTGCGGGTGGCTGCGCGTCGGGACGAACATCTTGGTGCGCGCGAAGCTCTTGGTCATGCTCTCCGAGTCCCTGGGGTCCAGCACATTCTCCAGCGCGGGGAGGTCTTCGTTCTCTTCCTCCTTGATGTGCGCGCTCAGGTTCGTCCACAGAGCCTCCAACACCTTGTGGAAGTTCTCGTGCTCTGGGCTCATGTCCTGGAAGACTTTGAGATCGTTCTTGACCTGTTCATTGTTTGTTTGAGGTGGTCAGTAAACTTTTTCTGTGCGCAGAGTTGATAGATGAGATGGATCAAGAGTAAAAGTAAAAGTGATTGGCAATGTTAACTCACGATCAAATGCTCCTTGCGGTCCTTATCAGCCATAGCCTGGCCGTTGGGCAGCAAGCGCTCAAAGGCAGGGTAGACGACGAGCTCCTCGCCTATCGAGTGGCGCGCGAGCTCCCAAGTGAATTGGTTCCGCCATTCCGTCTTCTCCTCGTTCGTCTTGACTTTCTTGATGTTGTTGTAGTACTGCTCAAGCTCAGCATGGTCGTGCTTGATGGATTGGCTGATTAGAGTCTTGGCGGCGCTGGTTGCGGAAAATAACCGGGTGTTATTGATGGTAGAAGGTTTGCTGAAGGCTTTGCTGCCAACAGAAGATAGGGGCACAGCTCTCACGCATCTAGAGGTCACGAACATCTTGGTATCGATAGTACAGTTGTATGTCTCGAGAGCCGATGAAGGGATTAGGGGACGATTTATTTATATATGTGTCCCTCCATATATAAGATAGGGTTGTTCTCTACCACCCTACCTGAGGATTGAATATTAATACGTGATTTCTCATAGGCGGAGACATAGCTCCGTAAACAGCGCCTAGAACCGTGAGATGATGCTGTCATGATGTTGCAAGGTGCGCAGTACCAGTAGGTGGGCAAATACATCATCGTGATTATGTCATTATGTCAGTACTAATGTAGGAAAGCTATATAGCTGAGGAGGAGGTATTACAATCCAGAGGGAGCTTGGAGACAAGGAAAAGAAATGCCATACTAGGGTAGGAGCTCTAGACTAGGGGAGCCATAGAGCTCCCCCAAGAACTCCCCCAAGAACTCCCCCAAGAACTCCCCAAACGGGCGGTTAGCTGTACCGTCCCCACTTCCAGTAATGATCCGAGCGACAAATCAGAACGAGCAATTACGAATGAAGCAGAATGGTTTTCAGGGGGTACCCGTTCGCCCTAAGCCAAACCTGGCTATGGTGACAGACCGCGATGGGCTCCTGGGATTATATGACTGACAGTAAACGTCACCACTCTCCCCTCGTGAAAATACTCTCGCGCACATTACAGTAGATCACCGATTTCAATGCCTGGCTGTTCTCTTAGCACTTGTCATTTATTTGCTTTTACCTTGCCAAGTACAAGGAAAAAGCTAAATTTCCCATCTAATCCTTCATGACGCTACGATGTCGATGCCAGTATCGGTTTGTCACACAAGAAAGTGGCAGAGATGCCCGGATTTTCCACTCTGAACTGGCGTGGCACGTGCGCCAGGCCAGTATATAGAAACAGGTGTTCTGGTTGATATCGTTTAGTTCTATCTAGTTTAATTGAGGAGCTTTTTTCGTTACCGCTGCAGAATAATCGAAACGTGAAGCCTCGAAGTAACGTATTTATATCAACATAGAATCTAAAAATGTCGCGGAACATATGCATCACTGCCGTGGAAGGGCAGACGGGATCGCTCATCGCTGACCTCCTGCTCTCCGAACCGTTCAAGTCCAAGATCGATTCCCTCGTGGGCCTGGCCCTGGACCCCTCCGCTCCCAAAGCTTCCGAGCTCCAATCCCAAGGCGTCAAGATCGTGAAACACGTGCCCGGCCGCGAGCGCAATGTGGTCAAGTTGCTGAAGGACACGGGTTGCGATACCCTGTGTCTGATTCCTCCCACTAGGAAGGATAAGATGGAGATCTCCACGGAACTCGTTAACGCTGCGAAGAAGGCTGGGATCCCCAACATTTGCATGATCAGCTCGGCCGGCTGTGACTATGCCGACCCCCGGAGACACCCCAGACTAAGAGAGTTCATCGAGCTCGAGGCTCTCACTTTGGCTACCAAGGGCGATGCGTCAACTAGCACTGGCCATTCTCCTTGTGTGATACGGTAAGAATCCAGTCAAGATCCGTCAAAAGGCTATACACCTACTAACATGAGATATAGTGCCGGTTTCTATGCGGAGAACCTTCTACTGTACGCACCACAGGCTCAAACTGAAGGACTATTGCCCTTACCTATCGGCAAGAATCACAAGTTCGCTCCTGTAGCGCTCGGAGTATGTATCCTCATTGCCATTCATTAATGATTGCCTTTCTAACATTCACGAGGATATTGCCCAAGTCGCGGCGCACGTCCTATCTGGAAAAGGGCCCCACGGATTTGACGACAAACACCGCGGACAGATGATGATTGTCACAGGTTAGTATAATTCCCCTTATTTCAGCCTATTCAGTATGTCATTAACATCACTTTTCTTCAGGGCCAATGCTCGCAAGCGGTGATGAGCTAGCTACCGCGGCAAGCGACGCACTGGGCACAAAGATGGAATTTGAAGATATCTCACAGTAAGTTCAACCAACCATACATGCATAAAATACCTACCAAATGAGATGTCGATTTCTTCTATCTTTACCGTTTGACTAACCACTGGTACGTACAATAGGGCCGAGGCAAAGAAGGTTCTAAAATCGCAAGCTGACAACGACGATTCGGAAAAGGAGTACATCCTCGAGTACTACAGCCTCGTGCGCGAGGGCAAGACGAACTACATCGCTACCACGGCCTTCCACGACGTTACCGGAAACCACCCCACGCAGCCCGTTGACTTCTTCAAGATGTACAGCCGGGAGATGCGGCCCCGCAAGAAGGCTAGGAAGAGCTGAAGAGACGGCAACGCATAGATAAAAGGAAGTATTGAGGGCAAAGCTCGGGCCGCTGTGGATAATGTGTTGGCTTTTACAAACTCGACCCCTTGCTATCAAGGACATTTAAAAACTTGTGGCCTTTTGTATATTATCATGATGAAAAGATACGTGGTAATAATCTGAGAAATTTGACTTGAGGACATGATTGGCATCGGGATAAGTAAGAGAGCGTCTGTGTCAGGGCCATGCCCACAGTTTATTCCTGATTGTTTTTAACAACACTCGGTTTATAAACTGATAAATAGTTCACTCTTTCTTATTCACGTACTAAACGAAGTGATCCTAACCTACTACTTAGCCTTGCTACCCACCCAGCCTGGGTAAGCACAGCATCACAACATCGCCCTTAACCAAGCAGCAACGGTTTTGTCGTGCGCCTCCACACGAGGCATTTCACCATCTTATCAAAGAGACCGTTCTATCTATTCTCGTCTTGGCTTTTCTCGAAACTTACATCGTCGTCAGTAGTTTGTCGTGGTTGTTTTGCTGAGAACCATGGCCTAACAAATACCTTTTCAGAAGGAGAAACCGTGTAGTTCAACGGTTCAATGGTGTAGTGGTTATCACATGTGTCTCACACACACAAGGTCCCCGGTTCGAAACCGGGTTGAGCCAGTTGTTTTAAACTTTTGACAATTCCCTCCCTTGTTTTTTCTTTTCTTTCTTTTTTGTCTTGAAGAGCGACTGATTGGGCTTACTAAGTTGTTGCTTTGTTTTCTGTTGTTGTCGTGCTGGTAGTGGTGGTAGGGGCGAAGTCGATGCTATTGTCACTAGAGGGAGGTGGTCTATATAGATAGCCTGCAGGACTAACGGACGCTCTTGAAGGTTATAATTACGGCGTTTGGTATATTGGCTTACTTGATATTTGCATATCCATGTCGGACGAGGATGGAGTTTTCCGTCTTTAGGGGTGAGTTGTCAACGTTGCTAGTACACAATCAGATAAATACGTTTGCATGCCTCCTATAAGAGGTCTTCGCGTCTGCTTTGGGGAGTAATACCGCCATCGGCCGAACTCGCTTAGCAGGCAGGACAAACTCTTTTACAACTTAGGGTGAAGTAGCGTGACTGTCAACGTAGTGTGTAGAGTTTATCATAGCTCTGATTTACTCTCGAAGCTGTACCTTCAGAAAATAGTATCAAAGAGAGGTAGGAATGCTCGCCAGCGTCGCTTTGTATCCTATATCGAGTTGAATTGTCAGTACTGGCTGTAGCGTGTATCAATCAGTGGCTGAACATCCTCTAGGTATTCTCTATCGATTGCTCTCTTGTCGCTACGTTTCGAACTTCGCCCCAAGAGAAGTGCTCTGGGTCTAATAATGTAACCTGCCGTTCACAAGATACAACATTTGCCCAATAAAAAAATAGAAGAAGGGTAATGATTTACTTAAGATATATATTATTTCTTTATGCGACCAGCGGAGCTGCTACACACATGGTTGCAATATGACATCAGAAACAGGATTTGGGGAGGTTAATTGGTGTGTGTACCGTGAGTATTGGGCAACTGGTCATATCCTGCTTTTCGACTAAGCCAAGCATATGGAAAATGCGTCATTGGGTGTGACCAAAGTCGTATGTGTGTAAGAGAGAAATCTAAGATATATTAGAGCTGCATAGAAGCAGGCCGTTCCTGTCTCATACGTCGTAAGCATTAACTACTACTACTACTCCCTATTCTCAACCATCGCCTAATACCAAACTACAAATTGCGTACACAATGGAGTCTGCAGGAGCAAAGTCGGCCGTCTCCAGGGACATGCAAGAGATCACCGAAGGCAGGGAGCAAATCTCACGACAAGTGCAGGGACACAAGGCTAATCTCTCCAATCCAAGTACGTCCCCTATTTGAGCATTAAGCCATCCAAGATAGAAAAGCAGAAACTAACTCAACACTTCCGAGAAAGATACGAGTGAAAAATCAAAAGAACATAGCCGCGAAGTCATCGAAAACCTCGGCGGAAACGATGCGCACTACGGCGGTGAGGACAATCCGCGATCAAAGACGGCGGCGGAGACTATCGATGGAAGTCGGGCAATGCTTCATTGAGGATAAAGATCCCCCATATGTATTTCAGGGTAGGCCCTATTTGGCCTTAGCTCCTTACGCCGCGATGCTTTTTGAGGCATAGGAAAACGACTCGTGTTAGTATGTCACTGTACAAGAAGAAAGAAGGTTCAGGGACCGTAAACTTTGGTATTGTTTGTATTAATAGAAAGAGCATGTGTGATAGCAATAGTTGAATGCGTAATCATAAGGGAGATGTCAAGGTGCTAAGTTCAGCGTTCTAAACAGCAATCCCATAACAATCCCTCTGAAATTGAGCTATCCCATACCCAAATCAGAAAATAGCCAAAACATTCGGCGGACTAGCCACACCACCGGGTACATTACAAGGCTCACTACTGACGAAGAACGTCCAGCGGCCTTCCTTGCGACAGTGCTCGGCCAGCTTCTCCAAATCGAAAAGTTCACCGATAGGGCATCCCCAGCCGGCGAGGAGAACCTCGTGCAGGGCCCAGGATTCCTGCGTGGGCCAGCATTCGAACGACGGCTGGTCGCCCGCCACGGCGGCGAAGTTGTCCCAGATCCAGCGCAGCATGTCCTCGGACTGGGCCACGCCGCCGAAGTGGTGCGGGACCACCTCCTGGGAGGCCCAAATTTCTTCGTGGGTTTTGGTTGCTAGGGAGGCCATGAAGCCTGATTCCAAGACAGAAGATTAAGATTATGAATGTTAAAAAGGGGGGCTAACTGATTGAGAAAAAAAAAACAAAAAAAAAAACGTACCGGATCGGATAAATAGTATATCTCCAAATTTCAGCTCTGTCCCTTGGGCTTTCAGACAAGCCTGTAAGTCCTCAACAGGGATAGCGACGGACTCGAAAGAATCGTAATTTTTCACTTTCGAATGAGCCTGTCCGTCGGGCGAGGTCCTCCAGCCGTGATAGTCTACCAATACGCCACGGCCGACGATACCTTGCTCGGACCATGCTATCGTCGTGTATGTGTCAGCGACATGTTTTTTCATTGGTTCTATTTACCCCTATTCCTCCATACTCCCTTTACTCCCGCCAACTGACGTCGGGGGGGGGGGGGGGGGGGGGGGGGGGGGGGAAGAGGTGACATGGATCTTGTCATCCTATAGATGCGCATATACAGTCGAACAAGGAAACAATATATGGAGCGGGAAAGCAGGAGAGGTCTACATACCATGAATTCCAAGTACCGTGCTCCTCTGTCCCTTCTCATCGATATGATGGATATCCCGCTGCGAGACGCCGCCATAGAAGAGTTTGGCGTCCTGGTAAGCGAAGTGTCGCAGTCCACTATTTCAAAATTCAGGCGTTAGCAAAACTGATAAACAACTAAGTAATTACCTTGGCTTTATGAGGGTTGAAGGGGCAGGGTATATCTGATGTGAGCGAGTGAGTCACTTACTCCCACTGCGTTGACACCTGTGAGTTAAACGTCCACGTGTCATCGTTGACGGTCCGCGGCGGCTTGGCGATGAGCTCCTGGTGGAAGGCCGCGCGCTGGAAGAAAGTCTGCCGGGGCTGGGCATTTAGGGGCCAATTCAGGGATATTCTAGAGCAATGTTAGTTAGTCTGAATATCTATCAATCTCCTTTTTAAGATATATTCCGTTCGTTTCGTTAGTCCAGCCGCAAGAGCCCTGGATGGCATCCCTAACTGCTAGCGGTTCGGAAAAGAAACGAAAAAGGAGCAGAACTTCATCATCTGTCCCCCCAGGGAAAGCAGAAAAGACGAGGACAGAGACGTGAGGCGATTATAAAGAAAGTAGAAATAAGGAAGAGTAGAGAAAACAACAGGTAACTAAAACATACCGCCTCCCTGTCCTAATCTCCTCCTTCGCCGCAGACGCGACCCTCTCATCTGTAAGCCTGTTCAAGGTCCCGAGCTGATCTTCTTCCCCATACAAACCCCAGGCCGCACGGCGAGGATCCCCTTTACGGAGGGGGAGGTCGTCGAAATCTGGGACGCCGTTTGAGTTGAGATTAGTTCCTGGTGGTGGTCCCATTTTTGTCTTTGCTTCTCTCGCTTCTCTCTTCTTCCGCCTCCTTCTGCTTCTTGGTTGAGTCGTCTGTAGTAGGCACCTAGACTCCGTGTCCACTACGTAGGTAGGTTAAGTAAGTAGTACGTAAGGAAGGGGTATGGAGTGTATGTAATGTATTTGAATAAAGTAAGGAAATATATAAATATATAAATAAATAAATGGGCAGGCAGGTAGATAGGTAATAAAACTGACCTATGGATGTGTCGTTACTCTACTTGGGTTTCTTCACGGGGCCAGGAGCTTGCCTTAGGTATCTTAGGCTTCACCTGTGAAGCAAAACGACAGAGTAATGAGAACGTCGTCGATTACCTATGAATATTCCTAGCCTCGATACGTCAGCATTCCTGACCGAATATAGAAAAGAAAAAGTAGTGGGCTAAGCCTTAATCAAACAATATAGTTGTTGCTCGTCTACTCTCTCTTCAAACACAGTAACGAAAGAGTTATACAACAAAACAGAAAATGCATATCTAACTTACTTCTTCACAGGAACCCTCTACGAGTAGATGTCTAGATGGAACAGTACCAAAGATAAGTCTCTAAAAATCTCCAACATTAGCGGAGGCGGCACGCTCTTAAGTGAGGTTTCCCGCTTTGCATTTCCGACAAGCTACAGCGCTGCCCCGCATCTGCTGAGGAGTAAAGCAAGCAAGTAGTGAGGAGAAATTGGTTTCGGTTGTGTCATGGTTCCGGATGAGCACCCGGTGATGTAGTTCAGGATGCGAACCCACCTCCCATCTACCGACTTCGTTGGTGCGGGACAATAGCAGTCGGAAAGCCATGTGTGCGTCATGTGTCAAGTATACGGTGTGGGTTTCAATGACCAGACATTGCGACAAATGGTATGAGGTGAGATGCTACGGCGGAATCCACCACCTCGGCTACTATCATTTGATACTAGACTAACAATGTGGCTAGCTGTAGGATGGAACTCACTTAACTTAACATATAGTCTTACTAGTCTATCCTACTTGTGTTATTTTCTATTTCTTAGCATATCGCGGTACCGAGCTGTAATGCTAAGGTAGTTAGTAATTATACGAAGTTACTGGCCGTTGATGCAGCAGATGGTACGTCGGCCTGCTGATATTATTCAAATACGAGTTTCTGAATATTTCGTATTCTGCTCAAGTTGAAGCATCTCTCCAATTGTCCGCTTAATTGTGCTCATCTTCATTGCCCGCCAAGAAGTCGTAAGTCATATCGATGTGTAAGCCCTCCTTTTCCGAGCCTTGCTGACTCCCTATGTCGACGCCCCACGGAACACCAAGCCGACCTTCAGGTATCGCCAAAGCCGAATAGACTAAGTTGCCTGTGACCCCTCATAATCTTTAATGGCAGCTGTGATACCGACCATCTGAGCGGTATGAACCTCTTCGTCTAATCTCATCATTGCTCGCTCCATTGGCGCTAGCTAGTATATACACGCCGCATCTCACGTTCGCTTGCGATCCCTGTATGTGTGTTAGGGTTATGAGATGGAAGAAATTCTCTACTTTGCATGTCGGGCACTTACATGCTAAGTCTTCTGGATAGCGAGTGAAGCTTCGTGTCGTTTTCGGCCTCGCGTGAAGCTCTCTCTAGCGCCTCTTTACGTTCCTCTTCTAAAGTCTTTACCACTTCTTCGTGGCTTGGCGGCAGTCTCTCGTTCTGCAAGTCAACCTTCCGGGCATCTTCGAAGCTTGAGATGGCGTTCTTGATACCCTCAGCGCCGAGCATGAGAGTACCTGCAGGTAACCGCCCACCTGCCACGGTTTTAAGCTCAGTAACCCTTTCTGATTCCTCACGGAGCACGTTGAAAACGCGCGACATGCGGCCAATGGCCAAGATTTTGTTCTTGACGGCACGCTTCCGCGCCTCCAGCGATGCATCTGCCGGACTTGGGAGAGGCGGGGAATGTGGCGCCGCTGACGATGAAGGTGTGTCTTGCTGAAGCTCCTCTTCGGAGCAAGTGCTGAGTATAGCAATAAGCATGTCGGTGATCTTTTCTCCTACGAAAGGCAGAGACCATGTGAAAACATCCATGAAATTGGGGAGCCAGTAAGGATGCGGGGTGCAATTGAATTGTCGAATGTTCATAACGTTGTTTTCGTACTTGAGCACGGCAGCCTTATTGTTGTAAACATCGAGGTAATTGGGAGCAGAGAAAATGGTCATGACACTCGGGAACCCTGTTGTCCGGGTCTTGCGGTACATCCGATAGCCTGCGTCTTGGGCCTCGTGAGCTCGGATGATGGATAGCAAATTGTTCTTCTCTAGAAAATTGCAAGCGGCGTGGTACGAGAAGAAGTAAGAACAACCCCGTACGTGATTATGCATGAAATACTCATTTGACTTCTCTTGGCCGAAGTCTTCAAGTGGATCAGCCCAGAGGATGTCGCACATCAAGCCTTGCGTCGGCGGCTCGCGGAAACGGTCGATCTGCATGAGGGTGTCAGTACGACATTATACTAGTAGGATCAGACACCAATAGAGTGGATAAGGGTTACCAACGTTGCGCAGGTCGTCCAGAGTATGCAGCTCTGGACTCAGGCCACCGTGGATGCACAGGAACTGCTTGTTCATAACGGCGGCAAGCGGAAGAGTACAGAAAGACTCCATACAGGCCTCGTAGATGGCCTCTGAGTACTTGTGTTTGCACTCGAGTTTGAAAGTAAAATAATCTGTCAGATGACGGCACTCATGGTTCCCGCGCAGCAACCAGAGCGTCTTGGGATAATGTATCTTTAGGGACCATAGATAGAGGACGCATTCTATGCTGAAGTAACCTCGGTCAACGTAATCGCCCAGGAAGAGGTAGCGGGTTTCAGCTGGGTCACCGCCGACTTCGAATAGCTTCATGAGATCATAGTACTGGCCGTGCACATCGCCACAGACGGTGATAGGGGCGTCCATCTCCAGGAGGTTCGGCTCCTGGCGCAGGAGCTCGGTGCCAGCCTGGATAATCCATAAGGCTTGCTCTTCCGTGAGGCGACCCTCGCGATAAAAGTGTTGCTTTAGAAACGTGATGTTGGGCTTCGTATGAGATTCATCTTCGAAAAACTGCTCGTCGGTGGGCTTAAACATGGCGGGGGCCTGGACGTCTACACAGATACATTGTCAGTTCAGGGGATCACATGGCGGGGTAGGTGGGCTGAGGCTGGCTGGCGGGCGGCATGTACCTTTGCAAACTCGTTCGGTAGTGTTCACCTGGGTACCGTCTTCCATAGTATGAATGGTAAAGTCAATTTCAGGGAGAGGCTTCTTCTGGCGAATTGCACGGATAGCATTGTCGACATGAGCATTGCGCAGTTGTTGCTGTACCACTTGTTGTTCTTGGTGCTGCTGCTGCTGCTGTTGCTGCTCGTCCTGATTAGGAGGCGATTGCTCGCCACCGCCGTCCATGTTGGGTGATGGGCCGAAGGGTTTCGTTGCGCCTCTCGCAGTATGGACGTCTGATATCACTCACTCGTGATTCGAGGTTGAGAAACTATAAAGGTAATACTGTAGTAAAGGGCCACTGGTGTTTCAGACCTTATAATATTTGGGGTGGGTTTTGTTTCCGTTGCAAAGGGGTTCAAAAGCCGTTACCCGCGGAGACCAGTGGATATTAGCACCAGCCGACGGTGAAGGCAAAGATAACACGGGTGCCAGGGGGATGGAAAAAAAGTACTAATAAAGGGCTCGAGGCAGCGACAATGAACAAATAACAATAACTCGAAGTCTATGGTAAGGTTAGGTAGAGAGCACGCTTGGTGGGAGGCAGACAAGATGTAGGTAGGTAGGTCCGCAAGTTAGGTAGGCTCTGTGGGAGTAGTAGTGTCTCATACCATAGGTAGGTACGTTCCCTAGCCTAGGCTCGGGGGGACAAGGTAGCTATGGGCTATCTAATTGGTAGACCAAAATTGGGCGGCGAAAACAAGGAGCGGGCAAAACGCGGGCGGAAGTCATTGTACATAGGTCCCTCACGACGCCTGGTGTGGGGTTCACCTCTTCTGAGAGGGGCCAGACCTTTTTATCACGAAAGTGGTACTATTTCACGATACATTCTAGACACACTCCTTTCTCAAGGGTAGCACCTAGGAAGCAGAACTTAATACGAAAACATGCAAAGTAAATTTCTATTGGCGTATTCACATTATCCTCAGTACGCAAATAATACTTACCTCTCTTACATATAGTCTGGGCAGGTTCAAGGTATATTGTGTAGACTAGGTTAGGCTGTATGTAGGTCTATGGAGAGAGCCTTATAAGGCAACTAGACCTATTTGTACCTATTGGCAGCTCGGTCGGTTCAGGGCTTGGGCAGAACTCAACATCCGTCTACATAGAGCAGTGTAGTGGGGGAAATGAGCACTGGTGAGATTTTAGTAGCGATACTCCTGCCTTACTTACAGGGGGCAATAGTGATAACCTACACGAATGCCGTACTTATGCGGTTCAGCTCAGCCCATAAGAGGCAACCGACCCCACGATAGCCCTTTCTCTGACACACTCAACAGTTCGGTTCTTCAATGATTCATCATGCAGGAAGGTTACACTGCACTGGCACCCTGCACGAGTTTGACTTGTTGTTTGGCTGTTTCTCGTTAATTTCAACAGTTCTCGGTGTGAGGAAGACGCCTCAAGTAGAGCAAGGCAACTAGGTGGCCGTATGAAAAAGAAAACCAGCCAGTCAATCCCCAAATTCCGACCGAATCCCCATCTACAGTACTATACCAGCTAAATAACGAAATCCCCGATACTGCTGTTAGGAACCTTACCCAACCTTCTTAAACACTACATAAGCGAACAATACCCCAGAAGTTGTTGTAGAAAGACGCTAATAATAGGGGTTAATTTCATGTAGAGAGACCCGACCTGTCTTGCTCCTATTCTCATATAAGGTATTTCTTTATGCAAGGTTGAAGGATGATGCCTTGCTCGGAAAGGAATTGCATTAACAGGTGCTTATCTATATACTTCCAACCAGTATGTAGGTAGACACTTACTCTAGGATGAGTAGTCATTCGATTTCTTTTACATCGTAGGCTATACGAGCAGAACAGTATGTCTATTCTAGGATATAAGATATTTATGTGATGTTCTTCAAATGCTGTTTTGTATTCCTCTATGGTGCACAGTAACCCCCATCCACGATAATATCGATCCCGGTCGTATAAGATGATGCGTCGGACGCCAAATACAGATATGCACCCTTGAGTTCTCCGGGTTCGCCTTCGCGCCTAGAATTTCGAAAAGAATATAACGATAAGAAACTCAAACATATTGCTGGGAGAAAGGAGAAAGGAGGAATGTGTAATGTAGTTGATATGGACTTACCCCATGGGAATCCTGTCTTTGAAGACTTTTTTGGTCTCCTCGGGAATGAACAACGAGATGTCCGTCTTGATGTAGCCCGGCGACACCGAGTTGGACCGGGCAAACCCTGTCCACTCGATAGCAAACGACTTGCCTGTCAATTTGATACAAGTAAATAAAAATGCAATCGGTCAATCAATATAGGACATTTCATCAACCAAACTTCGGTAAGTCTTTATTCCTTAACTCCCTAGGTTAGAAAGGAGAAACTTACAAGCGTGGATGACAGCAGCCTTGGACGCGTTATACACGGTCTGCATCTGGGGCACGTTGACGATATGTCCACTCATGCTAGCCGTGCAGATGAAGCTTCCAGAGAGATAATTCTCCAACGGCTTGCCGTCGGCGGTCGTGCCCTCCTGGCGCTGCCGCCGCCAGTGTAGCGCCGCGGCCTTGGCACAGTAGAACGTGCCGTCCAGGTTCACCTTCAGCACATTATGCATGGTGTCGATCGACCCGTCGATAAACGGACCTTCTTCCCACGCGATGCCCGAGTTCGCGACGAAGACATCCAGCCGCCCGTTGAACTCGCGCACGATCCCGTCTATCGCTTCTTTTACCGTCTCGTAGGTGCCCACGTTCACCTGGTAGGCTTTGCCTGTTGTTCTTTCTTTTAGAAGGACAGTCCTTTTTTCGTACCGTTCGTCAAGGCTATGTAGATGCGGGGGAGTGTGTGTACAGATGCATATACGACGATATGTAGAGCAAACAGACTCAAAACAAGGTTTTGCTCACATTTGACCCCATACTGCTCTTCGATCTTGGCCGCCTCGTCCAGCGCCTTCTTATTCGAGTTATACCAGATGGCAACATTCGCACCCGCCTCAGCAAGCGCATGCGCAACTGCGAGACCGATGCCTGCACCGGCTCCGGACACGATCGCCGTCCTGCCTTTGAGCGAGAAGAGGGGCATGACGCGGTCAGCTTTTGGCGCCGGCATGTTGTCGTGAGGAAAAGAGCCTGTATTCATGTCCGCCATCCTGCCTGTTTATCGTATACGTTTCGAATCTACGTGATAATAAGTAAGCCTGTTTAAAGTATATTGGACAAGGTTCCCGTTGAATTGAGTCCGGGAACAATACTGAAGGGCGCTACGCGAGAGCAGAAGAAGACAGATTGTCCGTCACGAGGAAGAATACGCACGCTTAGCAATGCAATGAGATGCAAAGTGAAGGGACTGAAAACTATCGGAAAAGTTAAAACGAGTTGATGAATGAACGGACAAATTACAGAGTTAAAGTGCCTACCCACAATATGCATTTTTTTCCCCTCCCCTCCCCCTCATATATGCAAGGTATACTAAAACTCTTTCCCAATGCTTTTTCCCATCCCAAAATCGGGTAGAAATGCATGCTGCCTTTTGAGCGGAAGGGGAAGGAAGACAATTGCTAGCACAATGGATCGTTTCTGCGACGGACCGAAAGGGATGACGTCTCTGTGCAGCGTTACGGTGATCAAGGGACTGCCAGATTGTCAGGTCCAGAGATGGGATCCCTGGTAGCGACATGCAGGAGCCAAGTTACAGCTCGAGTTACCGCGTCTGGCGCCCGGATTTGCCTGATCTCCGTAGGGGCGTTGGCCCGCTATCCGGAAGACTCCGAATGCACAGATTACCTACCTCTGGAGGTATGTAAGTGGACACTAGAGATAGGGTCAGTCACCGCAGCATCTACACTTTGCTGGTGAGGGACCAACACAGGCCAATCTGTGTTACTCTTACCGAGCAAGCGTCCCGATGCCAATAGCAAAATTCATCGTATACAGCTAAATATAAAGACACTTGGAATCTATCGTTGTGATGCTCTTAGTCTACCCGTCTGTAACTGCTGCAATGAATTGAATTTTCTTCTAAACGAGTAGAAAAATATCGACACTATAGGTAGGTAGGCCGGTCTGTCGAGGCGGAACATTGGTGAGAAGTGAGGCGAACGACGTCCACTTCATAGCTCGTACCATGGGGAATCGCTATCCAATTACTTGCTTCAAAATGTCGTTTCGGCCATAATTTGTGTTCCTCCATCGCGAAATATAATCATCCCAGTTGACTGCGCAATAGATAAATAAACAGTTAACTAGTTTTCAATAAAAACCAATCAGGAGCCCGACGGGTATAAAGATGAAAGGACGTACTGTAACCACCACATATTCTTCTTACTCCCGTGAAGGCACTTCGCCCGTGCAATACGCGCCTGTTGTCGAAGACTTTTTGAGCGGAGGATTAGTATCTAGAATCTGGACAAAGTCGATCAGCTAGGTTATGTACTTACTCAGAACATTGCCCGGCTCGAGTTGAAACCAATATTCCATGTCCTTTCGCCTTAGAATCTCGTCCCATTTTCGAGCGGCCGTGTACCATTCCGACGGCGAGAACCTGCCTCCGAATGGAATCACGCCGCGGTCATCGTTATTCCACCTGATGCGGTGCATCGCGTTACATTCCTGGTCTAACTCGAGCACCGGGTACAGCCTGTCCGGGGCTATCGTGATGCCTTCATTGCCACTGGCATGCCAGGGAAGATTGACACTCGCCAGTATTTCAAACAGGCCTGGTTCCTCCATCCTCAGTATCTGGGCAGCGTGAAACCCATCAACGAGCAGGGACTGCCCTCCTAAGTTTGTCCTGGCATCCTCACGAGAACTGTTGTCTGTATGGGACAAAAGATGAAAAGCTTGCAGCCCAGATGGGTCGGTAAAATAAGTATTATCCGTGCTGTCAGATGGCAAGAGTTAATGTTTGGAAGGGCAAGCCTGGAACGTTCAGGGGATATAAGGGTTCAGGGGCTATCTGAGACCTACTGCGCGGCCAGGGCTATGTTGGTGTATGCTGTATCTGCCAGGGCGAGATCTGGGATGAAGTCATAGAAGCCGCCGTAATGTGTTTCGCGTATAAATGCGATCTTTGTGAGCAATTCTTCGGTTGGTTTGGCTGAGTCGGTTGGAACCCCGGTAACAAATGCAAATCCTTTTCGTCTCTAGCACTATAGTGAGTAAAAAGGACTATCATATGCGACTGACCCGCGATGGTATGCCTACGATTGTATCCGTTAAGCGACCGACAAACTTCGTTTCGTTCTTTTGTAGTTCGCTATAAGCTATATCGGAGTCGCGATGGCCACCAGCACCGAAGTATTCCGGCCTAGGGACGCCCATAAGTCACCAATTAACCTATAGTGTTCCAGGGCAAAGAATACGGGATACTTGCAATGGCTACCTACCGGACATCTTCGGGATCGGGCCTATTCCCTTTTATGTAAGGTTCAAGAAAATCCCATGTATAAACACTTTCATGTGAATCGTGTGACCCTAACTTGAGTCAGTATGTCATGTGCTTTCTCGGGTGACACAAAGGTAACGGTATAGGTGTAGGTACATACATTGAATTGTAAGTCCTGAATCGTCAGCCTTCATTCGAACTGGTTTAATGTCTTCTGGGATCTGTATTTGAGCTTGTGATGAGCATAAGCCAGTTCATATAGGGCCCGCGGCTCCCCTCACCTCGAAGGTGTTGAAGTTCCGCTGTCTTGTATATTGATGGATGCAAGCGCTACAGCGGCAATTATCCCTGAAGAGAGGACGAGATGAGTGGCGCGTCATGCATGTTACGCGAGCATGATGTGACCGACCTTAACCAGAGATATGGTCTATAAATCCGATTAATCAGCGCCAGATTCCCTGGCTTTGTCTGCTTCCGAATGCTTGCTTACTTACAGCACATTCCCCCAACGATGGGGTTTCTCATTGGTAGAAGCGAAAGCGAGGCCTCTGGAGGCGATCTCCCAGTTAAGATCAGGAGGCGCTCCTTTTGCGGCCGTCCAGGGACCAGAAGATGCCGATGCCGACGCCGATGCCGGTTCTACGTTAAATCGGAACGTTGCATGGCTGGCGGAGTAGTATCTTAAAGATCGCCTACAAAGATCATGATTTAGTTACATCTTGGAACCGTATGGATAACTTGTCTGCCTCAAACTCACCTCAAAATAGGCACCGCAAGATGTGTTCTTAAAGCCCTCATTGCGCGATAGCCGTGAGATCTGGCCGAAGACGGAAGAACTGGTGTAAGAACCCAATTCCGAGGACTTGGAAGGAGAAGAATCCCCGCGCTTCAGTAATAAATAAAGAGCAGCGCTACTTGGGTAAAGTTACTTAGACAATACTAGCTCGCTGTTGCGCTTCTTGGTACTTGGCTAGGTATACCTACCGTATAGCTAATCGCCTACCTACAGCTGTAGGTACTGTGATAAGGCTTCTATCATGTGCATCTAGCAAGTGGGTTCGACTTAGTGATATTAGCTGCATCTGTATTAGTACATACATACAGATCTACCCAATCTCACTACCAACAGATCCCAACAACGGCACATACCTACATATTGCACCAACATGCACTTTCCCTCGCATGTATACCAGTAACCCACGATTAAATAATAATAGAAGCGGGGGCCAGAGGCGGTAGTTAGAAATAGCAGTTTATCTCATATGGGTTTGCTATACGGAAATTCTCTAAAAGTAGACATACATTACAAACATCGATCAAGCCTTCCTCTCATTATCAAGAGGTAGCTACGGCAACCAGCGCTCGCGACTCGATGCTGGGTTCTCACCGTCTCGGTGTTCAACGGCAAAGGTGATGGTTTGTACAATACCTGACGGCGGGAGCCCTCTAGCCTCACGCAAAATGCTCTTTTCACTGTCGTCGTCCCCTCTCATCCACGGTGCGCCTACTATCGGTGTAGGCTCTGTCCCTCCCGAGGCGGGTATTGCCTTAGTAGCTTCCTCGATCTGGGCCAGACGGATCGTGTCCGACTCGGGTTTTTGACTTGCATATTGGCCTTTCTTCCACGCTCCGAGGTGTGTGTTGGAGCCCAATCTAAAGCTGGCTTTTAAGTTTGCCGTGCTCTTTACGATGAAGACGCGTAGGTTTGGTAGTGTTGCTGCGATGATGACCGCTGACGGCTCTACCATGTTCCATATGGTGAGACTCGCACTGGAATCTGTGGGGTAGCGCATGGTTAGAACGAGTGAGAAACAACGCGGTACGAATCCAACGTACAAGTCCAGTCGGGATCCCTTATTTGACTGGTATGGGCGACCTTCATAATCGTGACAGCCCCAGAACTAGCAAGGTTAGGAACCGGGCCTGGGCATCGGCTGACGAAGTAGGCACACTTACAGAATGCCCAAACTCATAGCAAGACTAGTCCCTATTTTCTCAACCCGACGCATCTGTAAATGTCTTATTAGCCACGTCGGTACCCTTCGTCCTAATATTCTTCGCCCTACCTGCAAATTTGATAGAATCCGCCACGGGAGGAAGACAAGTGCGAAATCGATCGAGGCAGTGTACGCTGTTGCACCCTTATTAGCTCTCAACCGTGCCATCAGAGACGGTGCTTACCAACCCCCTTGGAAATAGAAATATCCGATGCTCGCTCTCTTATCTATGCAGGTGCCAGGGATAGACTGGTCGAATATCTTCTCGAACGGTGAACAGGTCGCAAAAGGTAGGATAATTGCCGGTGTCATCACGGCTAACAGGGACGTGATCGCGAACCATACAAATATCTTCTCTTTTTCGTTGGCCAGCCGAAGCAGCGTCATTGCGAAGCTAACCCGCGCAATGTTGGTCGATAAGCGTATGATGCCCGAAGCTGCCATTAGGTAGATCAGGATTTTACGTATGTTACCCGGATCTTTGGCCATTATATCTTTGACGTGCTGTCCGTATCCTAAGCCTAGGATTGTCTGTATCACGCCAGCGTTCGCCATGAGCAGTAGCTTTCGTAGAAAGTCAGCGAGAAGCAACGTGGACAGAGACGAGGCTGTAGCCAAGCAGTACCCACCACAGAAACCACGAGAGCATAGTCGTCATATCCAAATGTGCGACGGTATCTCCACTTGATGTATAGTCTTAAGCCGACGAACGAGAGGGAAACCACGGCGATAATCCACACGAAGCTCTGTACGAGCGGCTCTGTGCTTTCGGTTCCTGCCATACTTTTAAACGCGTCCAGCTGTTCCACAAGTGGCTCTTCTAAAGCATCGAGAGGGGTGTTCTGGCTGTAAAAAGACGAATGTTCTCGCAGCTTGGAACGAATGCCTATGGAGAACCTGGGGAGGGGCAAGTTCTTATTGTTGGCCGATACTCGAGGCTAGTGTCGTCTGAGAAGTTGGGCCGACGTGGTCAGCCTATGTATCGAGCCGAGCGTCAACCTCGATCTCGAAATTGAGAGTTTAGGTTAGGACGCGGCTTGTATTCCATCTCGAATAGTGTTCGAGGAGCAACCAGGATTAACGGCAGCTGGTAAATCCACTGCGGTCCTCTTTGTGGCATTAGCGGTGTGCTTTCCCCGAACAGGACCCGGGCAGGCCGGACGCTTAGCTAGTAGCTGTATGAAACGCTATACCCGACTCAAGGTGACGAGAAACCATTACCGTGGTCGAGACTCGAAGCGTTTCCAAACTTCCCGGTGTTGAGGTACGGGTCTGGGTTCCCCAGTCGATGGGTGGTGCCGTCAGGGATTAAGTCGCAGGGGCCCCCTTGGGGCCGCACTGGGGATGGAATCACTTCCGTGGATATGGAAAGAGGATGCATACTACGTATGTACAACTATGCAAGTCAGTCGATCTCGTGAGTATAAAGACATTCAAAGCGTACCGAACCTGACGTCAGGTGTTTGTGGCTTGCCTCGGCGACAAGCAGACATGAGATCGCGAGACGCTGTACGAAGGCCGGAGCTCACGCGCGCCAAGACATCCAAACGTTCAGTCCCAAAACACGAGCTCACGCCACATGCCTAAGCACATTATGCTAGATAACGCTCTAACCAAAGTATGGATAGCATGGCGTCCATAACGCTTCTAGCGATGATCGCTTATTTCTGTGAGTAGGCAACGACCTACCTAACGCACAAATTGAATTACCTATTTCGCATTCTTGCATCATTTTCAAAAGCTTAGCTACCTAACCTAGGTATTAGATCTCACGCGAGAAAAGCATTGTACCTATTACATATGGACAAAATCTTATTTCTTATGCAGATCGCTAGCCACTTCATTTGCCATGCCTGCAGGTCCCAGCTGCCCGGTGTGTGATACCTTGGCTATCTATATATACTGTACAGGTAGCAAACTAGCCCTATTTTAACAGCCCACCGGTGTACGAGAATAGTTCATGCTTTACCTAAACAGTCTCCTGCTCCGCTTCAAGGCGAGAGGTTAAAAATCCCGATCCCGTTGAAGGCTTCAGCTCTACTTAGTCTTGTTGTTGGCAATCTCAGAGCTGAGCTTAGCGTGGTTGATATTTCACAGCGTTGTTAGCGACGAACCAACGGTAGATAGATACCTATCATATGTTCTGTGTGCCAATATGCCTAAGTTACCACCCTGACATCGACGTAAGCACTTGTACGACACAATAGGCAGGAATTGTAAAATCGGGCAGCTACGGATTACGGAGGCGATGGTTATGCTGTCATGAACAATGTTTCAGCATACTTACCGAGTCACCGTCATGAGGGGCCTTAGCCGAGCTCTTGTGGCTCTCTGCTTCAACATGGCGGAGAGATGGCGTGAGTTTTTCCCCGTACCTTGTTCTCTAACTTGGACGATAGGTAGAGTGTTTTATTTATATTTCCCCTCTTCGTGTTGTGGCGTAATGATTCGAATACTGCGAATCGGTAGAGGTAGGTAGAATATCACAATGATAGAAGTCCTCGATGGAACCATGTCCTAGATACTCTCGTGTGATAGTATGCTGTAGAATTCTGGCCTAAGAAATCCGCTTAAGAATCTTCAGCTAACTTGATTTTCAACACGTTAGCCAAGGACCCAAGGAGCAAGTTCGGTCTAAGATCTAAAAGGTTTCATTGCTTAGTGCCTGTGCGATGCTGCTATTCCAGTCGAAAGCAAAACTTGATGGTAATGTATCCCAAAGGAATGATATATTCGATATTGCCCCTAGTGTTTTGGTCCAGCAAATAGGAAAGCAGTGGGACTTTTTGATTTGGAATATCTACCAACCAAGCACATGAAAGTTCAAGGCTAGAGATGACCAGAAGTCCAGTGAAGTGACTAAGAAACCTTTTCCCGACCGATCATATCGGGCATGAATTACTCGCAGCGCCGGGGTTCTCGTTGCAAAGTGTCAAGGAGGTTCTAGATCATACCTACAGCCGTTATATCAAGACCTAGTCATCTTTTTGCGCCTAATAGTCACTCGGAGAATTTCTATAGTTTTCTGCAAGCTCTAGTCTAAGGCAGCAATCATATGCTGTTTCAGTAAACCAGACAAAGCAGTAGACCAGACGTCTTGTATAACATGTAGCGTAGTTCGAGATGTAAACCATCATGGCTTTGTCCCCGGCCACAAGGGACATAAACAGGCGCCTCGAGGTCGCGCAACTCACAACTTGCCACAGGCTGCAGACCTAGAATCCGTCTTCTCCTTCAAATACAGAATCTGAAAACGATGGATGCTCCGAATCATGGTTCGGATGTAATAGACCTCGAGAGAGGAACAGGGAGACGGCAACATCGAGTCAGTTTCACCACATACGTAATATGGCAGATCACATATCACGCAGTCCCTATCTGCGGCTGCTTTCTCGTTATCTTCTCAACCGGTGGCGTCCTCGTGGCCACGCTTGCTTTCGACAAGCCTATACCGCATGGAGCAACGATCATGGTAGCTAGTATGCTGCTAACTCTCTTCATATTCTTCTGCTGTGGCCGGTGGTACCTCCATTTTCGAAAGTGCCAACCTCTTGCTATCAAGCAGGACCTTGTTGATGGGAACGACTTACTACCGGAAGACGAGTCTAATAACCGTGTCTGGAGGGCTGTCCGCATGTCGATACGGAATTTTACCAGAATCTTCTCGGGTAATACCTCGCATAGTGGCGATAGTATTAATACCCATGGTATTCAGCTGGGTGTTATAAGCGAACCCATCCGGTCAGATACGCTTCAGGACCCGGCGCCTACTCCTGGAAGCTTTGAAAGAGCCTCCAAGGTGCCGGGAGAAGGCAGTCAAGCCCAGCAGTCGCATGATAACAATGAGATAGACTGGCGGCGGCCGCAAAATGTAGCCCGGCGGCAAGGCTCAGAAAATAGAAGGGATGACAATAACAGGGGACGACGTTTACCTCCTCGACTACCACTTGTAGCCGCACCTCAAACACAACGGGCACCTACTCCGTTTGGTCGTCGCAGAGCTCGAGGGAGCCGTGTCAGCTCTCCGCTAGAAATAGGTAACATCGCACAGTCTTCGACCATTGTCAAGAAGAACAACTCTGACACAAGCCCACAAAAACACGGAGGAGTTGCTGGTCCACGACCATTGGTGAACCAAGTAAGAGCACGCCAAAATTATTGGAGCTAACAGTGCTGGCTTGCTAATGAAGAGGAATCCAAAAAATAGAAACCAAGGCAACACGACAATGGTCTGGGGAAGTCAAGCCAAAGGCCTAGCATATTACCCCCAGAGACACCGGGCTTTTTGATGACCTCAGCAACGAGATCAGTCCAAGTACACCGGAAACCACCAGCCAAGTATCGATCTTGGAGCTTTGACAAGCCTCAGGACAATGTTCCGGTCATCCGGGGGTCACAGGTGATGAGTAAGTACGCCAGGACAAAACCTGAAAAACTATGTCTATGAAGAGTCATTGGGCCCATCGGATAGATCAGGACTAACTAATTTTTTTTTTAACCAGACAACGACCAAAACCATGAAGCCGTCACATACAGGCCCGCCGTACCTCCTAAGCCCTATTACCACTCCAACGCGAACCTACCCAGCGGTAATAATAATAATAATAGGAATGAAAGCAACGATAAACTTCACGTTCTTCACCGAGAAGCCATAGCCGCAGCCGCAGACAGAGACAGAGACAGAGGCAACCCGAAACAAAAGGCTGGACCCCAAAACGCGCTTGGACCTATTCCTAACGGCGACGGTAATGACGCACCCCCGCACGGTAACACAAATACGCACCGACAACAACAACACCAACACCAACATTTCCCCGCGCAGCCGCGAAACCCACAGTTCTCGCACTGGTCAGCTGTCCCGGAACCGCTGAGGCTGATACGAGGGGATCAGAACCCGAGTCGTAGCCAGAGCGACGGCCGAAGTCGGGCTGATAACCGCCTAACCAAACCCGGACCTAGCTCTCACTCTAACTCGCACTATCACTCTCACCCTCACCCTCACTCCGGCTCTAGCCCTTATGGTCACGCTCACGCAACAATCAGCAGCGGCTGGCTCAACTTCACAAACAGTAATTCTCTCGGCTACATTTCGCAAGTACACATTGGCAACAGCGGCGGTAGTGGCGCTGGTGGCGGTACTGGCAGTGGCAGCGGCAATACTGGTGGAGTTGGACGTGAAAGTAGCAACGGTCCACAAGTACCCCAAGAAGCGGTCCTTGCAAAGGAGAAGAGACGGTCTTCATATATCCCTTATAGGCCGCCTACTTACTGTCAAGATAACGATAACTTTGATCGGACTGGTGGTGGAAGAGGAGGGCAAAAATTTCCCGCAATTAGGGTCGAAAGACTAGAGCAGCAAGATGCAGAAGACGGGGAGAAGAAAAGAGACGGTAGTGGTGCGCAACCTGCATCCCGAGACCTGTCAAAGAGAAAGTAGTAGAGAGGTAGCTAGCTAAGTGTCTGGAGGGGACGTTAAGAGCCATCTCAACTATAGGGAAGTTCTTAATCTATAATTCCAATACGGGTCACGGAACATCGGGCACTTTGGAAAGCGCAGAATTGCACATGGCGCTAAAACGGAGGGACAACCGAGCAGTAACAGGAACCATTTTACATGTTCTAATTTTGACTCTATTACAACGCGCATAATAAGGTAGGAGAATTCGAACCTGGCGTTCTTCCTACCAGCCTAGCTTATATGAATCCCTTCACCGATGTATACCGGATTTGAACAAAGACCATGTCTGGTTTAACGACCCCTTAGCTTGTCCCACAGTGAACCGCCGCCCCTAGAGGCATATGCCGTAGCTGGAGACAGAACCGTCAAGTTCCATGCGTTTACGCCGTTAATGTAGGTCGTGTACTTCAAGCTGCTCTGCTCGTCCGACAGCTTCTCGATTGTAATTGCACCGAATTTCGAGTTTCCAGAATTGATGTACCTATACATGTCAACAGTCAATACTACGAGGCGCGGGCTAGGCACATGTGCAATATTAGATCAACTTACTTGAGTTTTACATCTTCATCATCGGTCTGCGCATATGTGGGGATGGGCGAATAGAATTGGTTGAGTGGGCTCACTGAAAACTCGTGCACCGTGACCGTTTCAAGCCATTTGCTGTCCTTTGGTGGCGGGAACGCTGTGGCACCAAACTCATGTCGGTCACCTGACAAGACGATCACACCCACGCCCAGGTTACCAGCATCCCACATGGCTTCGAGGATTTTCCGACGCTCGACGAGGAAGCCGCCCCACGTATCCTTAGTGTTGACTCTCCAGTTCTTGGTGAATGGGACAGAGCTAGCCACGATCTTCCACTTCACTCCCCTTGGTTCAGGCCGGCGTAGCCAAGCAAGGAAATCCTCGAGTTGGGTCTCCCCCAACATGGTTTTGTTAACGCTATCAAACGGCTCGGAGTTCTTAGAACGGTATGACCGAGTATCAAGCATGAAAAATGAGGCAGGGCCTTGCGTGAATGAGAAGTAGGTGGCGCCAGTCTGGGGTAGGATACCGCCGTTGGCGGCTCTCTTGGCTTCCGGAGGGTTTACAGCGGTCTGGTAATGATGCCAGGGATCGACCGCCGTGTTGTAGACTCCCGTGGACTGTAAATCCCAGTCGTTTGAGATTTCATGATCGTCGAGGACATGGATCCAGCTGAGATTCTGACCGACGGCGGGCCAATCCGGCGAAGCATACACTTGTCTGTACTTCTGTCTGTAGTTCTCAACAGATTGTCCAAACTGCTGTGGTACTTCAATGTAGATGAAGTCTCCAAGGAACAACATAAATTGCGCACCGAGGCTGGGGAGAACTCTCGCTAGATGTTTCATCCCTGGGAAAGCCAAAGGGTGGTCCAGCGGATTGTATGGGAGCCGCGGGACGATACATGATGTCGATAGGAAAGTGAATTTCCCCCCAAAGAGATCCGGCATAACCCCTGGCTTTGGAGCAGCAGTAAATTCGCCCGAATGGTTATTTGAGGTAGTCCACTCGTATGTTCGCTGTTTGGAGTGGGTCAGGGGCATGGTAACAACGGCTGTGTAGTCCGAGTCGTTCGTAGTAAACCCGACATTACCAACTTCTTGCCATAATGGATTGTCAAATGGCGCTTGAGCATCCTTCATATGGAGCTGTACCGTGATCGGCATCTTCGTCTGGTCAGGTTCTCTAATCAATAGCTTTGCCTCAGAGTTGGAAACATAGCCAAGTCTAGCAAAAGACAGGTCGTGGCTTGGATAGTACCATTTCGGTGAGTATACGAAGTCAGTGACCATGGCCACGCATGCCGCGTTTATGAGAAACGTGAGCGCAGTGAAGATAAGGCTGTTGGGGCTTGGAACCCCGGTAAGTAGCGTCGTCAGTCGATTCGGTGGACTTTCAACGATAGAAACGGTCTCCTCGACATCGACCTCCTCTTCCACAACGGCCGTGTCTGTCTCTCCCGAATCCAGCTCATCCTGGTTGAGGACATTTTCTTTCACTGCAACATCGACCTCATCTAGGAGCTCATATTTGGACTCGGTGAGATAGTTCGATATAAAAGACGCCGTATACAGAGCAAACAAGGTATAAATGGCAGGCAAAAGGGGCTATAGACATTAGCAATCTTTGATTGCGACTTTACACGTTTAACACGAGGGAAGGGCTCGCGAACATACGGGGAGCGCAACCTAAAGAAGACTGTCAGCATTGAAGTCCAAGAGCCGGATTGCCAAGGAAATAATTGCCTTACCCATCGAAGAAAAAAGAAAGTCGCGATGCGGAGGCAGACCGACGTTATGGCGGCCACCCTCCTGCTGGGCGCCGTCATGGCAAAAGGCTATGGATGGCGGGCACGTGGCTTAGGTAGAGTATCAACGGCAGCACAATGTGATTTCAGCTCGAGGAAAACACGCGAATAATGGGTTTTTAAGTGCGGTTACAACACTAGTCCTCCAAGTACGGCTTAGCTATAGCCGGTTAGTCTTGAGAAGTTGGTAGCAATTAGGCTGTAGAATATCGACGTTGCATTCAAAATAATCTCTCGAAAGATGACAGTTCAACCTGCTGTTCTAAGCTGTGCGTATGTAACGCAGACATTGATCGACGCCTCGTTGATTCTAGGACCTACAAACCTTGAGTGCGCCTGTGACGACACCACCATAGGCAAGATAGAGACGTCAGTGTGACAAATGTGGGGTGGTACTAAAATGATGCTGATTGAATTTGGCGGCGAACGGCTCCTGTTAGGCTCCGCTGTCACATGTGGCCCAATTCCATATCGAACACCTAGCAAGCGTCAGTTGGCATAATATGGATTAGCCAAACCGTAATGGTGCTAAAGGGCAGGTTAAGTCGACTTCAGTGGGTCCGTAGCTCTAGGTACTGTCCTAGTGAGAATACAGTGCCTGCCAACCTGTTGGTACCGAAGACACATACCCGAGAAGCTCTACGACTTTGGCGCCATACGTTAGATAGGTACCTAGGTACCCTAACGCTACCTAGAAGAACTGGAACCCCCTGACTGGGAGTGATCGGCCCTTTGGATAATCCGCTGCCTTACGACAGGGTGGCAGTTTACGGCTTGGCTCTATCTAGCCAATTCATTATCTAAAGCGTTGCGACCATAGAGTTCGGTGGTGAACATTCGATAATACACCACGCAGCCGACAAAATGAAGGGGATATTTTTCTCGGTTGGGCTTCTAGCCTGGCTAGTCTCTCTAGTATCGGCGACCGCTTTGACATACAATTTACAGGCCAACGAGAAAGCATGCTTCTTTGCCGAGCCTCATAAGCAAGGCCAGAAGATCGCGTTCTATTTCGCAGTACGCTACCGAGAGCTACCGAGATAATGAAGCAGCCAAGAACAAACTGACGGTCGAATTACAGGTACAAGCGGGAGGATCCTTCGATATCGACTATGTGGTTACAGGGCCAAACGACAAAATCATCTTAGACGGCGAAAAGGAGCGCCAGGGAGACTTTGTGTTCACGGCCAACGAAATGGGCGAATACAAGTTTTGTTTCAATAATGAGATGAGCACATACTCGGACAAGTTTGTCGATTTCGAGATTGCGGTTCGTCTCCTCAATTGCGATAGTTTTCGGACATACAAACAGATTGCTGATAGGATGTGATTACAGGTGGAGGATGAAGTGCGGGCACAACTTCCTGCCAAACCAGGATCTTCCCCCGAGCAAACTAGCGCGCTCGAAGAATCTATCTATAAAATATCCGGTCTTCTTTCTACCATCACCCGAAACCAGAAATACTTCCGCACGCGAGAGAACCGAAACTTCAGTACCGTTCGCAGCACTGAATCTAGGATTGTTAATTTTAGCGTCGTACAAATTCTTATGGTTATTGCCATGGGTGGCTTGCAGGTGTTTATTGTCCGCTTCTTCTTCCAAGTGAGTTACAAATTCCTATAAATCCATTATTCTACGTGCACCCCTAATGGTTTTTCTAGGGCGCAAGAAAGGGCTACGTATAAACTACAATAGCAAGTTGTATAATGATCAGAGATCTTTTGGGGCGTGCGAGGGAACACGAGCTGGCAAATGGCTGGTTGTGGTGTATCATAGGCGTCAAAAAAGGATTCGGAGCTGTTAGAGGACACATGAGATACATATGAGGTCAACGAGCTCCGAGCCGATGTGAGGTATCATTGATTGAAAGTCGAAATATATTATAGGACTAATGTCCCTAGTATTTAGGGACTTTCAAAGATTATTTTGCAAGGAAACGCCTGTTGTTCAAATGTACCCCTAAGCTAAACAAGAAATCAAGAAGGCATGGATGTATTTATGAATGCATGTTAGATATTGGCACCTACCTCTACCTATGGCCGGATGTATCGCGGCAAGGTACAAGGCACAGCTGGCTTCTATGAATGAAATGTGGCGCAGTCTTTTTTTATCAGCCACATAAAGGTCGATAGGTAGCCCCATATTAAGCCTCAATCTCATCAGAGCTTCAACCAGAAATTCCTTGATGCATGGCACATTTGGCTTCTGCTGAAAAACGTAGCAACAAAATCCCAGCTCGATATTTAGTCCGCCGCTTATATACAGAGCCTTTTTTTCTAGACTGAAAATAAGATTTGACGTAAGACCTTCGTACAAATACATCGGTCTTTGCGTCTGCTCGCGATACTAATCACTGTCGCGACACGCGTCCGTCGCGATGTCCACATCACTTGCGGCAGCTCTACCCAAACCTAAATACACAGGCGAAGATGAGGAAATACCGATCCACGCACAACAAAACGGGCCCCGCGTCGTTGGGCCTGGCCAGATAGACGAGTCGCAGATTGTTCTTCGCCGAACCGGACCGCCCCCATATGGCCAGCGCGCAGGTTGGCGACCGAGGACAAATGAGGATTTCGGAGGTGGGGGTGCTTTCCCTGAAATACATATCGCCCAATATCCCGGTGGAATGAACAAAAGGAACACAGGGACGAGCAATGCTCTTGCGATACAGGTTGACGCCGAGGGCAAGGTGAAATACGATGCGATTGCTAGACAGGGACATGCCGAGAATCGGATCGTTCAGGCATCCTTTAAAGATCTAATTCCATTACGACAACGGGCAGATGCGGGAGAAATTAGCTTGGCTCGACCCAGCCAGGACGAGGTACAAGAGACCACCGAAAAGACCAAAGCTGCTCTAGCTGCCTTGGTTGGGTCTGCCGTCTCGGCCCAAAAACCGAAGAACCTTGATACGAATAATAAAAGAGAGGCGACTTACGTTCGATATACGCCGGCGAATCAAATGGGAGACAATTCAAAGAAGCAGGATCGCATCATGAAGATAGTTGAGCGACAAAAGGACCCGATGGAACCTCCAAAGTTTAAGCATAAGAAGATTCCTCGCGTAAGTTCACCCTCCTTTTGGGAATTTTCTCTTTATGTTTCGTCCGATACATGTTATTAACCAGCCTTATAGGGTCCCCCAAGCCCCCCACCCCCAGTACTTCGATCACCACCTCGGAAGTTGACAGCCGAAGACCAAGAGGCGTGGAAAATTCCTCCTCCCGTATCGAACTGGAAAAATCCTAAAGGTTTCACTGTGCCGCTTGATAAGCGACTGGCTGCAGACGGGCGAGGACTGCAGGATGTCACTATTAACGATAAATTCGCGCAATTCTCAGAAGCCTTGTTTATGGCAGACCGACATGCTCGCGAAGAAGTCCGGCAGCGTGCTCTCATGCAACAGCGGCTTGCTGAGAAGGAGAAGGAGCAAAAGGAGGAGAGCCTACGGATGCTCGCTCAAAAGGCGCGGGAAGAACGTGCCAATGCCTCAAGACGTAGAGACTCTAGGGGCTCGAGAGAGTCGCGGTCTCGTTCTCGCTCACGCAGCTACAGCCATTCAGACTCCGGGTCTGATAGTGAGGACTCGGAGGTCCGGGCGAGAGAAAAGGCTCGTGCTGAAAAGCGTCGGGAAGAGGAACGAAAACTACGACAATCAAGAATGGGTGCGGAGAGAAGAATCCAGGTTATGGCTCGAGAACAGAATCGTGATATCTCGGAGAAGATCGCGCTTGGTTTGGCCAAGCCCACAGCGCAGGCAGAGTCAATGTACGATTCACGGCTCTTCAACAGATCGAGCGGGTTTGATAGTGGGTTCAACGAAGACAACCCTTATGACAAGCCCCTTTTCGCAGCGCAGGACGCAATCAACAGCATCTACCGCCCCAGCCAGAATATGGAGGATTTCGATGATGAAGCGGCTGGTGACAGGGAGATGGACAAGATCCAAAAGACCAGCCGCTTCGGTGAGGCGCTCGGTCGCGGCACGTTCAAAGGAGTGGCAGACGCCGAGGTTAGTTCTTCTAGAATGTTCATACACGACTATTCGCTAACAAAAAAATCAACAACAGGCGCGAGAAGGGCCAGTTCAATTCGAACGCGATACAGCCGGCAACGATCCATTCCAGATGGACAAGTTCATGGCTGAAGTTGATCAAAGTTCTTCCTCCAAAAGAGGATATGGTTTACAAGATAGTGACTCGAGAGAACCCAAACGCGCAAGGATGGAGGAAGACGATGAATGAGAGGGCGCTGCGCAAAATGACACCAAGCATGAGAATTGGTTTTTATTCACTGTATCATCACACATGCACCGAGGCACATAGGAGAATACGGGTTACCAGTCCGAACTCAGCGTTGTTCCGTTTACATTTAGGCATATATACCCAATCAACGCCCTACGCACTTGTTGTGCAGAAATTTGATCAGCCTTCGAAAATCTCGTTGTCCGCGTCCGAAAGGCAAGTGTATTTGCCGTCACCACCTAAGACTAAACATGATATTTGGCGGGGCCTCAGCATATGAGATAGAGAGGAGTGCTGTGTATGATAAACTATTATCCCGTGGGACAACGCTCAAGTTGGGTAGATGCATGGGCCCTATGCGTCAACTACCTCTATCTACTCAATAACATTTAACAGACAACCACCTGGTTTTGCTCGCATACATTGGTGCGGTTTAAATTGCCTGATAAGGAAGCGAGCTCGTAGGATCCTTGTGCAAGACATCTTACTTGCATGTATCCATTCCCTGTTTGACGTCGGAAAATACCTAATCTACGTACATACGGCATACTGTAGATAAGTTTAAGCCTTAAGCTGCTATACGTAGATTATCGTAACTTGCATGCTTAGTCTTGAGTCTGGCCAATTATTTATCCCAGAGCCTAGGTAGTAGCAACGCACGGTTGCTTGCTCTCTTGGCGGGTTGCTGGTGAGCTGATTGGGTCGGGACTCTGGCATGTAGTAAGGAAGTACATTTGATATCGCCTTCAATCATGTCAGACCCAGATAGATATACCAAGCTACTCCCAAAATATGAATGTTCGAGACACGGGAAGCTTCGATGTAAATACCCACCTCTCCGGGATATGTTCGGGAGTCTTTTTGTTAGCTTGCTACATACGTGTGTTGCCAGGGGTAAAGGGGGCTGTGTCCCACGCCCATGGTCGTATTCCCCCACTTGCCCACTTGGGCGTTGTCGACTTCCCTTCAAGCATAACATAACTGGGGCAATGACTCGAGATGGGGTCAAGCTGCATCTATGGGGGTCGAGACTGTTCAAGCTTTGTTGCTGTTGAATACGCCGCATTATTTCCGTCTCTAAAAGCTTAGTAGGTACATCCCCTCGTGATGCGATGGAATGTCTCTTTACACAGTAATAACATGAATATCATACCAAAGACAAGATAGGGAGAAAAGATTGGAACCACATGTCACTTAAAAGATCTTAGGGATAGTGATAGGCAGGAACAGGAACATGAATATTGTATGATTGGCTTACTATGCGACTTGAAATGTTTCTAACGCGACGCCAAACACCAAAACGACATTCTGACAGACCCATCTTGAAACTTACACGCCAACGCACGCCAGCTCTCCTTGCCCCAACCTTTTTTCCCTCCTTCACAGCCCCAATTACATACATACTCTCTATATAGATAGAAGCTTATATACCCTCTTTTTTCTCCTCTCTTTTCGGCAGTTCGGCTTCCCGTCGTAGCTAAGAATAAGAAATAAAATAAACTCAAATCTCGTATTCTGAGCAAGCTTACCTTATCCTGATTCCTACCTACCTGTTTGTGATGTTCTGGCCTAACTTCTTACAAGTCCCATTGTCCGTGTACCTATTTTCCTGCCCAGATTTCTGTTGTACTTAACGGAACTCTTGACTGAGCCGCACGCTAGTATTCCGGTTATCTGCAGCAACAACAACTTTTTGTTACCTGGTAGCCCACAACGCTCCTTACTACTTACACCTATTTGGAATTTAGGCACCAGTGTACCATCCGATAAGTATATACAAGCTTAACTTGAGCTTTCCTCTTTGGTCCTTGCAGCTCGCTAAGAGCTAAGGTCCCTTAAGCACCTACGTATTGTAGCGGCGCACGGCAACCAACAACCATCAGATACATACACTACCTACATAGGCACCTGGGTATCGCTAAGGAGGAAGGATTACAATTCTATGCTGAGATAACCCCTTAGATCCATTATCCGAACTTTCTTTGGACGCTTAACCGACATCGAAAAGTGGACAAGGTTATACGCATACCTATATACACTCCTACACGCATGTGCAGGAACTTACCCTGACCTGCATTCGAGCTTAGCCTACCTGGCACCTAACAGCCGTCATCTGTTTGATACAAATATGGACTGGAGGGACAACTCCTCGCGTTACCAGAAAGGCCGGCCTGGTCTCGGTCCTGGTTCTGGTGCCGCTGCCGGCAATACCCAAGTTACAAATGTCGAATCAATAGCAAAATCCACATCATCACCATACGCAATAACGACAAGAGGCCCAATCTTTCCTGACACTACTATGCGCTACGCAGAGGACGACGAGCCGTGGTGGAAGCCCAAGTACTGGCGCAAGACGACGTGGGCCGTAGCCGTTATTATCGTCCTCATCATTATCGTCATCGTCATCGTCGTGCCTGTGAAGGTGACCGAGGCCAATCGATACCCTAATTACTCCAAACTCGACTATGCGCTAGCCGACGAGTGTGCGTTTTAACACCCCCTCCTCGCCCCTTGTTCTATATAAATTAACCTGGGATACTTGCCCATATGACCCATTCCCTATATCTTGACCTTTGTAGACTAATGAAGAAAAAACATCTATAGATTCCGGGAATACCTTCTTCGACAACTTTAACTACTTCACTGGCTATGATCCCGCACAAGGTTTTGTGCACTATGTTCCCCGGGAACAGGCTCAGCAGCTAGTACGAAGCGTCCCCCTTTGTTTATCCCCCTTTATCTTCTTCTCCTATTTTTCTCGTTGTCACAGTCACCACCATGAATTAAACTAACATCTTGCGCACGCTCCAGAACCTCACATACGTCTCAGAGAGCACGGCAGTACTGAAAGTAGACACGAGCGTGGGACCCGGTTCGCAGCCCGACGCATCGACCGGTCGTTTCTCGGTGCGCGTCGAGTCCAAGAAGCAGTACGACAACGGCCTCTTCATCTTCGACGTGAAGCACACGCCCTTCGGCTGCGGCACATGGCCGGCGCTCTGGCTCACGGATCAGACGGACTGGCCGTCCAACGGCGAGATTGACGTCATGGAGGCCGTGAACAAGGCGACTGACGGCAACCAGATGACGCTGCACACGACTGACGGGTGCTCCGTGAGCGGCGTCAAACGGAAGATGACGGGCAAGTCCCTGGCCAACAACTGCTATAACGGCACCAACAATAACGCCGGCTGCGGCGTCAGCGGCCCCTCCTCGGATTCGTATGGCCAGGGGTTCAATGACAAGAATGGCGGCGTCATGGCTATGGAGTGGCGGGACCAGGGCATTCGGATGTGGCAGTTTGGACGGGATGCCATCCCCAGCGATATCACGTCTAGACACCCTGACCCTAGCACTTGGGGCGAGGCCGACGCCGACTTTCCCAACACTGGCTGCGACATTTCGACCCATTTCGGCAACCAAAGCATCATCGTTAACATTGATCTATGTGGCCAGTATGCCGGCGGAGTGTATGCGCAAAGCGGATGTAGGTCTCCCCTGATAGCTTGATAGCTTGATCAGCTGCACAACGTGGAGAGGGTATGTTTTATCATTATGCTAACTCTATACTACTCCCCAGGCCCTAGCAGCTGCACAGATTACGTTTCTAACAACCCAAGCGCTTTTGCGAGTGCTTTCTGGGAATTTGGAGCTTTCGAGATCTATAAAGCAGCATCATGATCGCATGCATCGGAATCCACCAAGACAAGGTACAAAGGACGCTGGAAGCTACAATATGCATAGGTACCCTACCCGAGAACACCCGTGGTATGCATGCGTACCTAACTCGAGACCTTGTCCCGATACTCGGTCACGTGGAGCTCGACGAAAACGTATAAATTTTGCACTTTGACGAGGCACGACATCTCCCCACTTCCAACGGACCCAACAGACCCAACTCAACCGGCCACTGCTTCTGAGCAAAAATGAGGCCAGCTATACGGACACTTAGGATTACTTACCTGGTTGTGGAGTTTTCGGTATACTCTTCATAGGAGTTTCGGCTAGTGGCAAATTTGAACCCCATAGCCGGGGGAGTTAAGGTGTTGGATCGGTTTCCATCTATTGTTCGATGTACAGGTAGACCTAGGTCACGACGGCCTAAAGGGACAACTAGGGAAATAATGAAGAGCTTTGCTATTGATCGGTATGTCATTCAAGCACAGAGATATCATGATCCAAACTCATGTATGATAACCGTTCTTGTTGATACCCGAATTTGAGCCAAATATGACATGGCCGCGCTGTCGTCAGGGAGGCACATGAGCACAGTATGATCGATCACCGTAGAAAACAAAGGATATTGTGAGGAAACAATACAGTGCATCCATCCTGGATTAACCGCCCTATTAGACGGCGTTCCCACTCAGAGTTGCATTTCTCATCACCATTTCAATTGAGGCCGTATCATCTTCCCTGCCCAGCGATGAAATACTGGGAATAATATCCGCACAACAGCTTTGGAACCCCAGTATAGGGAAACGAGCTAAAATCACGCTATTTATATGGTACATGCCTCATATACACATTCATTTCGTCAGGGAAGGGAAAAGGGAAACGAAAGGACAAAAAGAAAAACAAGTGAGACTTAGACAAGAATGCGAATCGAAAAATAGTAGGTAGAACCAGCTTATCAAGCTGGACCGCCTATATGAAAATTTTGAGCCGCTTTGCGTTCGGCCCTTGCGATCTTTTCGGTTTCGCGCATGGGAAAGAGGGATTTAGCCGTTGGCTACCTAACATTGGGACGTTGGTCTAGATGGAACAATGGGAGGTCGTGTTCGCTCCCCCGCTGACTACTTGTCAAGATGTCCGGAGACGGTGCAGGTGGCGGCACAACGCCTTCAAACTGGGCACCGACAAATCTGATGTTCTGTTCTATCTGATCCTGCGCCTGTCCTAGACTATCCACTGGATCAGAGGGGGGTGCATGAGCAGGGGTATGAGCAGACACAGAGGTAGAAGCGGTATAAGCTCGGGTTCTGTCTAGCATCGCGTAGGGTTGCAACGACGACAAGCGACCGCTCATCCCCGCGCGCAGTTCCAGTGATGTGTGATTACGCCCGTATCCCACCTCGAGGGATGGTGTATTCTCGCTAGCTCGGATGAGGCCAAAACCACACCGACAGATGGCCTGGTTTCGGCCGGCGCAAAGGCAGGGTGCGTTGGTGCAGAATATCCTCACGCCAATAATGCGACCTCTAAACTTGTATTGGGCTGTCAGCAAGATGTTGCCGTCCAGGTTAACTGCACGATGAGAAGTCATGCTGTGCCATGTCATTCTGCCCCCCTTTTTCCGATACAGAAGAAAGAGAGAAAGAGAGAAAATGGAAGGGAATTGTACAGAAGCCAACAAATGGATGAGCCGGCAACCTGTGAAGGTGGAGAAGACAGTTAGGAATGTTCGAAATGATTGCCTACAGCAGAAGGTACAGCGGCGCATGGCAACGCCCGCAGGACAAGGAGCCCGTGGAAATATCCTCTCTATCGTTGTGAGGAGATGGCGCCTCACCACTACCCTGGTTACTGTTGGTATACCCTGTCCATGAAGAAGCATCGATGGTGTTGGTGTGCCGCGCCATTTGGGTCCTTTGTGAGCGTGAGAGTGAGATGTAGTCTTCCGCCGCAGGGGAATTTTCCCAATAGGAGCTTGGGGATGGGGATACTCGAATCGATCGGTTCCAACCGACGTTGAAAGGAGATTATTGTTCCCTATGGAGGTATATATACGAATTAGAATGACGATGGTCTCTTCTTGCTCGTCCAGTGCTTGGCTAGGACTTACTTATCATCAAAAACCCTACTACGTCTCGAAGTCGAAGTCCACGTAGTAGCTAAGCACGATTACTCCGGTTGGTGGGTCATTGGCCAGTCCAAAGGGTCAAGCCTTGTTTGTTACAAGCGGTCTACCAGATACTCTGGTGCTGAGTATGGATGTAGGTATCTCCTGGGCGCATGGACTGACGGTAAGGAGTCACAGAACGTCGGTCAAACCAAGTACCAACCCAGAAACTCACATGTAGATCAGCGGCAATAGATGTATACTATACGGATCGCAGGATGGGAGACAGAGAGAACCCGAGGGAGAAAACTACCTAGGCAGTCCTGCTATATTTTGTGCTGCATTTCAGTCCGGAAAGAGCAACCAACAATCTATCATCAGTATTTTACGCGGCTCGTGCCTGCTGTATTCTGCATTCGCCCCTTCTATTGGTAACGCATACCACCCAAGTAGGTAGGTATGCACCTGTCACGTTACTGATGCGCGTCCGTAATCGCTTGTGCCATTGCAGCTTCCCAAGGCTGTTGTTCTCCCTGGGGTCCGTCATCGTCATGAAGCGCAAGGCGTGAAGTCCGGATCACGGCTGTTTATCAATGCGGCTCGTCTCACTGCGCCCGATATTGTTTTGCGGCCTAACCTAACGCGCCGCGATATTTTCGAGCGGAACTAAAATACACATAACTGTTGTTAGTGATATGCGGCACCATACTCGCTAGGGCTGGTTGGTTTTTTTACCAAGATCTTATCACACCTCTCTTCCCGGCCTTGCGGTCTGCATGGCTTGGGAAACAATAATGCTATTCATTGGCTACATCCCGACGGGGAGCCATGGAAACGACAGGAGACGTGCATCTGCACTGCTAGTAGATCCTTGCCGAATGTTTGCTTCTTCTATTTTTATTTTTATTTTTATTTTATTTCGTTTTTCGTTTTTCCTTCTCTCACGTGGCGCTAGATGCTTACCTACCTGCTCAAGTCTTTAAGTGTTCTTGATCTGACGCTTTTTAGGCACCCATGACCAGGCAGGCTCGTTTTACTGGAGCCAGCAGTACCTACATCACATGCCTTGCTCCTGTGCCTCACAGATTCGAGTAAAACATGGCCTCGGGCGTCCGGCCCGTTCCATGCATATGAATTCGAGAAGGGGAAAACGGCAAAAATTGTGAGCCGTTCCTAGAGGAGCCGAAATGGGGCGTCAACGGTGGACGCAAACTATAAGCGGTCAGGAGAGGCGCCGACAGCTGAGAACTTGGGAGGGCCGGTGCAGACCGCGTGATTAATAAGGCAAATAGGGTGTATCGTCAGGAGAGTCTGATCTTGGGGATTGGCCACGTTGGTTTGCTTATTCTTGGCTTATGCGCGTTGTCGGTATTTTAGTCGGTATTTTATTAATTTTACCGACATCTTCTTACCTGACACCTTACTCAACACCTAGCTGCACCGAAAGATTAATTCTCGTTTCACTAGAAGGAACACTAGGAGTAGCTTGTATGCAACATATTGATTGTATGAAACAAAGCGACCCGTTGCGAGACAGCACTTCAGCACAATCCCACGCTTGATTTCTAAGGAGTAGGGAATTCTTGCAAATGCATTAACATTTAATGTTCGTAGATAGTGTATCCTCTTTCAAACAACGTGAGCCCCGGTCTAATTAGAGATTTGAATTGCGCTAGAATAACTGCACATGACGACCACCTCGTTCTAAAGAACGCCACGTTGCAGGCCTCAAGTTATTTCTTGTGCATAGTTCCAGATCAAGGTAATGATGACATCTCCGCGCCTACTAACAGGGCAGAGAGTCACCAGCCGCCGCAACCTGAGTCCGATCCAAGCCTCAGCCCCTTGCTCAATTCTCAAGTAGAGATGTTGTTGATACAGTTCCCACACGCCAGAAATCCCATATAACGCCATGATGCTATGCTATGCAGTGGAATGCAGGATCCGAATGCGCCAACTGGTACAGACAGCCAATAAAATGTACATGTGAGTCCCCTCCATTAATTACCCCTCGCTTCAAACCATGTCTATCACCATCTATTCATCTGACGGTTGTCGCATCCAGGTGTCGATGGCAGCGCTGAAGGCCGCGAAAGCAGCGCAGCCTCCGGCGACGGCAGTTGGGCCTCCATTTCGAGCCAGGAGACCACCGGTGAGGCACCCGGCCGCCACACCGTTTCCTATGTCGTTCTTGGCTCTGAAGCCCTCGATACCACATTCGATACCGCTGAACAGTAGACCGACTTTGCCGAAGTTCTTGGCTGTGCTATACGATCGGGAGCCCATATCTTTGAAGCCGACTTTCAACTGTTGCCGCCAAGGGAGATCGCCTATCGGTTTTGCGACTCCTGGCGCACCAGGCGCACCGGGCGTATGATATGGAGTATCATAGGCCATCTAAAAAGATACAATCATATGAGAAGACTGTCCTGTATGGGTGGAGGAGAGGAGCGCAAAAGGGTAACTGAGCACGTACAGATGCCATGAACATTCCGAAAAGACCGCCCATGCCAAAACCCATGACGCCGGATATGGCGGCCTTTCCAAAACACGATTCCATCATTGCATTCATCTATAAGGCGAGTCAATAAGGGTCGCGGCGGATCTTGAAGCAGAGACGACTAACAGCTTTGATGTTAGGGTCATTTTGATCATACGTCCGTCCAGACGGGATGCCGAATCCTGGTAGGTTATTCATCTTGTGCGTAGGGTGTATCTAACACCCTTTTGGTAGCGTTGAATTGATCGCACGCTGGCATGAAACTCAACAAATCGCAAAGAAAATGTAAATAGGTACTGCTTGCTACTATCAATCACCCATCATCCCATTCGCGTTGCGATAAGGATGGAAATGATAATCTTTTTCTGCCTTGCAGCACCGCCTAACCACTAAGCAGCACTACCGTGCTAGCTGGAGCCCAAGTGGGTCTATCCAACCTTATCTCTCCCCGCTAACGCCCTTCTATATATTCTGTACTGTGGTCGCCCCGGTTTGGGGGAAACGATGTTCTACTATCGGGAGACGACTCTAAACCTAATGCGTCAGAAGTCCCCACATTTTCTCTGTCTCTAACCTATTT
>Ga0247782_1000291_pt1 | contig 48233 bp, 35 predicted proteins | sample UWRJL019104C5_FD_179928 | JGI IMG/M metagenome (GOLD analysis project Ga0247782, IMG submission 179928) | Plant litter microbial communities from Arlington Agricultural Research Station in Wisconsin, United States - UWRJ-L019-104C-5 | ecosystem: Environmental > Terrestrial > Plant litter >...
ATAGAGTTATAAATTTACGCACGGCCCCTTTTGCCAAGATCTTTTTAATAATCCTTGTTTATTTACGACCTTAATAACCTTCTAAATAAAAATACTATAAATATAAAAAAAATCATATTTAAACTTGTTATTTATTTAGGAATCGACTGGTACTATTTATATTGTTATAGCATTAGTATTGGCCAAGTTATAATGTTGCGCACGGACGTTTTTTGTATGAGAAAAAAAGTGTGCAATCGACTCGGGTGTGCAATTAACCTGTGGGATACGTTAGTATAAAAGTTAATATTTATTGCTAAATAAAGCAAATACTTTTTAAAAAACTTTATAATTTTTAATTTAAAAGCAACCTTTTATATATTTAATAAAATAGCTTGTTTTTTTAACTTTAAAAAGATAATAAAAAGTAACTTTATAATAATAAAAAACTTAGTAGTTATAGTACTAAAATATAAAAAAGTTAATATTAATATATAAGGCTTAAAAGGTTTTATAATTATAAAGCTAAAAAATATAGCCTATTATTAAGACTTTTTAATAAATATTGTTTTTTTATAGCAACTTTAAAGCTATAGCTTTTAGTAAGATTTAAAGCTTATACTATTAGTTTTAAAAAGGCAAAAAAGTAATAAAAAGATATATAAACTTTAAAATAAGCTTAGCTAATATGTTTTTAAACATTTACTTTTTTACTTTTTTAAAAAAGTGTTTTATGCAAAAAAAAACTGCTTTAATAACTATATAAAAAAAAAAGCTATTATAAGCTAACTTTATAAGTTAGCACTTTTGTTTAGGTTATTTAGGCTTAAAATTGCTAAAGCAAGTTATATAATATTTTAAAAAAATAAAAATTAAAATATTTTTTAAAACAAAAATTAAAATTAATAACTATAAAGCTTATGCTTTAGCTAAAATAAAATAATAAGTTTAATAAAAGCTAAAAAAGTGCTTTTATAAGCTAAAAATTTAAATAGCTATTAATTTTTATAATTTTAAAAAAATAATTTATTTAAACAACTTAGTAATGCTTATAATTAATTATTATTTAAAGTATATGTAAAATTATTATTTTAAAAATAAAAAAACTAAAAGTATAGTTAAAGCGTTAACTTGTTTAGTTAAGCATATTTATAACTTTTATAATATAAAAATAAAAGTAATTAAGTATAATAATAAGGTTTTTTAGTATAAAGATAAGCTTAAAAAAATATGCAAAGCTTTTTTAAATTATATAATTTACTTTAAGCTTTTTGCTGTTAATATATAAAGCTAAAATAAAAGCGTAAAGCACTTAAAAGGTATAATAAAAAAAAAAGCCTATATTATAAAAATAAGGTTAAAACTGATTAATATATTATAGCTTAAGTTTTTTAAAATAGCTATTTACTTATATAACAAAACTTTTAAGTATATTAATAACTAGCAGTTTTTTTATAAGCATTTTTATACTTATTTTATAAAAAAAAAAAGGCTAATAAAAAGTAAAAAGCTAAAGCTAGCATACTTTTAAAAAATAAGTATTAAAGCTTATATAATAAAAGTATTAAGCTAACTTAAAAAAAACTATTTTAATAAACTTTACTTAAAAGCTTAAATAAGCTACCTTATTAGCTATAATTTAATTAATATTTACTAAGTATAAAACTTTATAATAAAAAAAATAAAATTAACTTATAATATAATTTTTAATAAAAAGTTTAAATATAGCAATATTATAATTGCTAAAAATTATATTAAAGCTATTTTAAATAAAGCTTTTATTATATTAATAAGTAAGCAAAATAAGCTTAAAATATATAAAAAAACTATAAATATATACTTTTAGTTAAATAAAAAAGTTATGCTACTTATATTAAAAAAAAGTAAATAAAAAGTTAAAAAGTTTTAAAATTAAAATATAGCTAAGTTAACTTAAAAAATTAATTATTTTATAAAGTGCTTATAAAGCAGCAATAATGCTAGCTTTTTAACCTTTTTTAATTTTTTAATGCTAACTGCTTTTTTTTTAGCTTATATTATAAATGCTAATTTAAAGGATAAGCGCTTTGCTTATAAAATATTAACTATAGCTGCTTTAAAATACTTAGCTTATATTATAAATGTTAATTTAAAAAATAAGCGCTTTGCTTATAAAGTATTAATTATAGCTGCCTTAAAATATTTAGCTTATAGTATAAATGCTAATCTAAAAAATAAGCGCTTTGCTTATAAAGTATTAACTATAGCTACTTTAAAATATAAAAGCAAAAAAAACTTTTTTACTTTTTATACTAAAGTTAACTATTAGCAAAAATGCTAAAAAGCTATATTTAATATAAAATGCTTAAGCACTGCAATTAAAAGTTTTTATAGTAAGCTAGTAAACAAAAAAAATATAAAAAAGCAGCTAAATAAGCTAGTAAATAAAGTGTAACTATATTTGCTTAATGCTAGTAAGCATTAAAAAAAGCTTAATAAGCAAATTTTTAAAAAAAATAAAGTATATAAATATAAGTTATTTTTAGTACTATATACTTATAAAGACTTAAATAACTACTTTATAAAAAAAAGTTTTTTTAAAGCTAAAAAGGTTTACTTATAAAGCTATAAAAAAATAAACTTATAAAATAAAGTAAACTAAAAAATTATAAATAACTACTTTATTTTAAAGTATATATAAGTTTATACTTATAAGTTTAATAAGCATAAATACTTTATTAAGTGTAAGGCTAAGCTAATAGTATATAATAACTAATAGTTTATTAGTAGCACTAAAAAAACGTATGCTTTAATATTAGCTAAAAGGTTATTTAAAACTTTTATTGCTATTATAGCTTGCTTTAACTTAAAGTTAAAATAGTTTAATATAGTTAATGCTTTTATTAATGCTAAACTTAAAAAAAAAGTATATATAAAAATATTACTAGGCTATATAAAAGCTAAAATTATTTTAAAGCTAAATAAAGCACTTTATAAATTATAAAAATTATTTTTACTTTAATAAAAAAAGCTTACTTTAATACTTATATTAATAAGCTTTAAATTAGTTTTATATAAGCTTTATTGCTTTAGTAAAAATAAAATATTTATTTTTGTTTATGTTAACAATATAGTGCTTATATATTATAAAAAAAATATATAATAAGCTACTAGCGCTATATAATAATTAGCTACTTACTATAAACTAACTAGTAACAAAAACTTTTAGTAATTTTTAAGTATAAAAATAATTAAAGATTGCTTAAAATAAAAGATTTAGCTTTTATAAGCTTTATATATTAAAAAGATTAGCAAGCTAATATAGTAAAAAAGTTTAAAAAGCAATATGCTTTTTTAAAGCTAAAAGTTGCGCTTATATAAAAAGTTAGCTACTTATTAAAAAATATATTTTTATTAATATAAAATAAAGTTTATAATATATGCTATAGTTATAACTTAGCTTAATATTGCTTTTATAGCTTTTAAGCTATTATAATTTAATATAAATTTTAAGCTAAAATATTATAAAAAAGCTAATAAAGTATTAAATTATTTAATAAAAACATAATACTTATATTTTAAGCTTAAAAAAAATAATAGCTTTATTATTATAAGCAATTTTTTTTTTGCTAACAATTTAAACAACTAAAAAAGCTTGCAAGCTTATATAATAGTACTATTTAAAAAAGTTATAAAGTAACAAGCTAACAAGCAGAATATAGTTATTACTTTTATAATTAAAGCAAAGTTATTAGCTTTATTGTAAGCAGTAAAAAATGCAATATTTATTAGTTAACTTATTAAAAAACTTAGTATTAGCTTTAATAAAGATTATATTATTATTTGCTATAATAATAAATAAATAATTAGCTTAGTTATAAAAAAAATAGCTATATTAAAAACTAAACTATATTATATTAATATATATAATTATTAGTTATGCTAAGAGGTTAAAAAGTAAACAATATAAGTAAAATATATACTATTTAATAAAATAATTATAAATAGGCTTACTAAGCTATTACTAGCTATAAAATAAAATTATTTTTTAAAGCAATTAAATATAACTAATTTTAAAAAAACTTTAAAAGCAAAAAGGTTAGCAAACTTAAATAATAAAAATATATTAGCTTAAAAAAACTTTTTATAAAGTAATAAGGTGTGTTAATAAACAAATTAGCAATATTTTACTTATAAAAAAGGTAAGCTGTTATACTTTTTACTTTTAAAAAAGCTAAATAGTAAAAAACTAAATAAAATAAATTATATATTATAATAAAAGCGTTTTAAAACTTAGTAAACTACTTAGTATAAGTAATTTTTTAATATTAATAAGGTTAGTAAGCTAAAATTAAGTAGTTTTTTAACTATTTAGCAATATTAAAAGCATTTAAAGCAAAAAATAAAGCGTTTTTACTTTAAAAAGGTGTGTTAAAATAATGCTAAAGGGTATAGCTATTAAGAGTAGTAAGGACAAAGTACTAGGGCCACCTAAGGGGTGGGCCTTCTTAGCTTTTAAGCCTTACATAGTAAATTGTATAAAAACTTAAAAAATAGAGAATAAGCGGTTAATAAGAATACATATTACAACATTATAATTAATTAATCTTACGTTATTTGTACAGTAATTATAGTGATATCTTGCTTAATTCTAACAGGAATAGCTTGACAAATAGATGGGTGGGGTACCCCCACACAACCCCCTTGTCAGCGGCCTATAACTACATACCTAGTACCTACTTAGGTTAGCTATCGCGGACCGTTACCGCTACAGGGGTACGCCACTAGCTCCCTCTCTCATTAAACACTCGTACAAGTCATACTAGGTACATAAGTACTCTTTGGTCTTTGCAGGTGGTGGTACAGATTACCGACTTCGTGAGTAGCTCTAAGCGTTGACGGTTACATCATTCCGGCGGAGAGTGTATCGATTGCGAAATAATAAAAGCAGCGCAATGCATTCTTGTGACGTGATTCTAGGTGGGTACGTAAAGTAAATAAAAGTGTTATATTAAGTTATACTACTGATCTACAGAAATAAAAGTGAGCTGCTCCATGTAAGGTAACTGGGTACATGGAATAGATGGGTTAGGTTGCTCTACTCTAACGACCCCGCACCTTCGTGTACCTTGCAGTGACAAGAGATTTGACAGCCTTGGCGGTGTGACAATTTCTGCAAGATCTGACAAAAACCCTCATGAGTGCTTTTATCTCCCCGTGCTCCTTCGCGCCCGAGGATCCGCTTCGTGCATCCCCCTATTCTCAACTACTTTATAATTATTTGAATAACTTGAAGCCGCCAGGCACAACTTTCTGGAAGACGCCGTTGGGGTCATACTTGCGACTCACGGCCTGTAAGCGCGCCTTATTCTCCTTCCCGTAACTGGCAAACGGATCCTGAGAGTTATCAGCGTAATTGAGGTACAGGAAAGGCTCATAGAGCTTCTTCTTGCGGAGAATATCTATGTGTTGGTCGACAATGGCTTGGACGCCTTTCTGAACAGTGTTATCATCCGCCGCATTATCCCAGCCCATCGTTACGAGGCCAAGGACGCTGAGGCGATCTCCGGGGGTGAGGCCTAGGGAGTTCGTGCCGTTCGTGACCGGTTGCGGCTGTATCAGAAATTGCGATAGTATCCCCGGAACTCCGCTCAGTTGGCTTACACCTTCCTCCCATACCTTCATCATTTCTAGGTAAGTCGCTTCGTCGGCGGTCTTGAACGAGTACACAAGCTCGGTACCGCTGGAAAGCTGGTCAGCATGACGATATCTATGATAAGACGAGCGGGTAAGTATTACCGAGCTAATTCTGGCGGGATCGCCTCGGCGAAGCCTGCTACTAGGTTGGCTACGTTGTCGATCCTCAAACTGTCGGAGAGCGGGCGCGGCAGGGACAGTAGAGTCTTGTAAACCGGGGGATTTGGCACGGGTTCGACGTAGAAGATGGAATCTGCTACGGCGAAAGAACCGTTCTGATACGAGAGGAACATGGCCATGTTGGCCGCGTCGTCAAAATTCTTCGGATCCATAAAATTGGTAAAGGCTTTCGCATGGGTCTCTAGGACGTCCGGGGTGTAGCTAAACACGATCACGCCTCCCCACATGTCTCCCTGCTGGTAGGTCGCCACATCAAAGCGGGTGATGATGCCGAAGTTGCTCGATCCGCCCTTGAGAGCAAGCCAGAGGTCGCTGTGGGAATTTGCGGTAGCGTAGACGACGTCGCCGTTGGCTAAGACTACCTCATAGCCGTTCACGTTGTCACAGCCGAAACCGTGCCGTCGCGAAAGGAAATTGATGCCGCCTGATGAGCCTCATCAGCACGACCTCGTCAAGAGGCCTAGGATTAAGAAGATTGGGTATACTTACCACCTGTTAGAAATCCGCCAAGTGCAATCCCCGGAAACCGGCCACCTATGGCAGTCAGATTGTGAGGCACGAGCTGTGGATAGATGTCACTCCATATTGCGCCTCCACCGATGGAAGCTACCGTTTGATCCTCATTCAGTTCCAAGCCGTTTATGGGGCGCATGTCGACCGTGACGCCTCCGTTAATATTTGCTGCTCCGGTGAAGAGGGTGTGTCCCCCGCTGCGGATAGCAAACTGCGGAGTTGAGTGATAGCCAAGGTTACGCGAGGTTATCGTCTTTACAAACTGGGAAACGTCAGATGTGGCGGTAGGCCTGAAAACGCATGCTGGACTTAGATCTCTCTCCTGGGCGGAGTAGTACGATGATACTGTCTCTTCATAACTTGTACTGCCGGGATAGAAGACGCGCCCAGGCAACCGAAATTCGATTTGCTGGCAAACCGTAACATCACGACGTGGCCCAGCTGCGATCACGATTTCGGAGAGGAAACCGAGGAGCAAAAGAGCTTGACGAAGTCGAAACATGATTCTGGTCTTGACGGTCTTAGTTCGCTGCGCTTGTGGGTTAGGGTGGCAGATGCTGTTGTTACACACTTTCAGGCTCATTCTGAGAAACGACAAGATTCTAGAGGCAGTATATATTTCAAGACTACATCAACAGGAAGGTCCAACTGCACGTGGCAGTAGAATCAGTTTGCTAAAAATACACCTATCCCGCGCTATCAAACCCCCAACCAAACTTCCAACTAATCTCCAAAATCTAAAAATATTTTTCAGGCAGCAACCGTCGATGCATTATGCCATGGCCGCATTATGGCACGAGGAAAAAGGGGTTGAATCATGCCATGTGATCGGAGTGGCTTGGGACCCACGTTGGCTATGCCCAACAATGGCAAAATAGGGAAAGTGATTGCGGGTATTAGAAGTCGAATGCCTTTGCTTTGACTACGAGTTATTGCAGAACCAGACCTGAATCGATCCATTCGATCTATCGCAGCTCTACCGGTTCCTCCGGGATGCCTTGTCCCTCGTGGCAATGGGTACCATGCAGTACCTACCACGCGCTACTACGTCAGGCAGGGAGGCCATGTAGGGGGGCTCCAGAAGTCGCCAATCAAAAATTGAACTAATCGTTTAATAACTGAGGCGCGCAACCACGAAGATGAATATGTGAAGGATCTAGCGAGACAGCTGCGCGGTGGTACCAGGTAAGGCGAGAGGACAAGCGAGTGCGGCTGAGATGATGAGCCAATAGAGCAAGGAGCCAGTGCCTAAATGTCACTACGGAATGAATTTTCTTCGGCTTTGACAGCAAGCTCCTGGGGATTTTCCACATGGCTCATCGGCGCTTACTGACGTAATCAAATGCCCGAATCGCCTTCCCCCCCTGGCCCCCACCACGTTCGTCAGAAGCTTGTTTGTATGATCGGCATAGACTATCTTAGGCGACCTGGCCGCTCGAATCCTTCAATCTAAGAGAGCCGGATAAGGCTCCGACAAAGTAGACCCAGCTATTGCAGGCCCGCAAATTCTACCCCCGGGGTATTTTCCTACGTTCGGTGCCGGCTCTTCGGTGGCATGTCTCGGCCAATGACACAGACAGCTCATTTTGGTCCTTCAGCCGCTTTTTCTGTTGCTTGATTGCGGCCTGTCGCTGAGTAGCTATCCGGCGATATGTGAATGCGACATTCTTTCGAGCCAGACTCTATCGGCGAAGGTAGGACACACCTAGGAGCATGATTAGTTCACGGAGTGTCAGCTCAAGCACTGCTCTGAGATACGGTGTTGCAATCGAGGATGACGATTTGTAGGTATGTCAACGCCGAACGGATGTGAACTTGATGCTATATCTATTCTATATCTATTCTTGACTGTAACGAACTGGACGCACGATATTGATATTCTCCTTCATATGAATAACTGTCAGAAGCCCACTGAGATTTGAGTTGAGCCAAACTACCCGTTCTAAAAGTAAATGCCCTTGTCGTCCTGTCAGAATTGAGCGGAGATGGTATCACAACTAGAAGAACCTATTGCCATTGTAGGGACCGGTTGCCGGTTTCCTGGCGGCGTAAACTCACCCTCGGCGCTGTCAAAGCTACTTGAGAACCCTCGTGACGTGTCACAAGAGATTCCTCAAGACCGATTCGATGTCAATGGATACTATCATCCTGATGGCAGTCACCATGGCACCACCAATGTGCGACGATCGTACCTAATGCAGGACAACCTGAGAACGTTCGACGCCGGCTTCTTCAACATCAGCCCAAATGAGGCTGATTCTATGGATCCACAGCAGCGTCTACTCCTTGAGGTAGTGTATGAGGCTCTGGAAAAAGGTGGTCACCCAATCGAACAATTACGTGGATCCGATACCGCTGTCTATGTCGGTACTATGGGCGTCGACTACAATGACACCCTCTTACGAGACCTCAACACCATCCCAACGTACTTTGCTACGGGAACCAACCGCGCAATTATCTCGAATCGGGTCTCCTATTACTTCGACTGGCATGGCCCTAGCATGACTATTGATACGGCCTGCTCTTCAAGTCTCATCGCAGTTCATCAAGCCGTGACGGCTTTGCGAACCGGAGAATCTCGAGTTGCGCTGGCTTGCGGCACGCAGGTGATCCTGGGACCTGGTCGGTCTTCCTACCCAACCCCACTAGCTTTCCTGAATAGACAACTGACAGAAATCGCAGAGGTGTTTGTCTTCGAGAGTAAGATGAGGATGCTCTCTCCTACCGGTTACTCGCGAATGTGGGATGCGGACGCCGACGGCTACGCTCGCGGTGAAGGTGTAGCGGCCATCGTGTTAAAACGACTGTCAGACGCCATTGCCGATGGCGACCACATTGAGTGCCTGATCCGCGGGACAGGGGCGAACCAGGATGGGCACTCGACTGGCTTAACTGTCCCCAGCTCAGAAGCCCAAGCGGCGCTTATCCGTCAAACATACGCAAGAGCTGGCCTCGATCTAGAAGATCCTCGAGACCGCCCGCAGTTCTTCGAGGCCCATGGAACCGGCACAAAAGCCGGAGATCCGAAAGAGGCTGCGGCAATTTACGAGTGTTTCGGTCAAGGCGGCAATAATGATGACGCGCCGTTGTATGTAGGATCTATCAAGGTATGTCTGATATGTGTAACCTGCTTCTCCGCCCCAAACAATCACTAATAGAGTCTAGACTGTCATCGGTCATACCGAGGGCGCTGCAGGCCTAGCAGGCCTTCTTAAAGGTTCTGGGATGATACAGAACGGTTTGATACCACCAAACCTGCTGTTTAACAACCTGAATCCGGCCATCGAACCCTACTACAGGCGTTTGCGTGTTCCGACGCGCCCTATATCATGGCCGAATATGCCTGAAGGGGTTCCGCGGCGAGTGAGCATTAATAGTTTTGGTAGGCAGGATGGCTCCAACACTTTAATTATAATGCTAACATTTTTCATCAGGCTTTGGAGGAAGCAATGCTCATGCCATTTTAGAGGAGTACCGTGGTTCCTCTTCTAGCTCTCGGGATGAGGAGGGAGAAGCTCGCGTCCCATTTATTCCATTCGTTTTTTCGGCCGCCTCGGAAAACTCCCTAGTTTCTCAACTAGAGGCCTATTCCAACCTTCTGAAGACCGAAAATACAATCAGCCCATCAGATCTAGCTTGGACTTTGCAATCACGCAGAAGCCAGCTACCTATTAAGGCGGCATTCTCCGCGCTGACACTCGACGTGCTCGCCTCAAAAATCGACAGCAAGCTTGCGACAGTCAAGGATAATTCTACTGCCAAAGTTGGTGTCCGTTCTAAGCCCGTAGCACCTCGTATATTGGCAGTATTTACGGGGCAAGGCGCGCAGTGGGCGGCCATGGGCGCACATCTGATTCGCACATCAGAATTCGTGCGTGAGATAGTTCAGAGCTTGAGTGCGTCCCTGGAGACACTGCCGGCTTCTGATCGTCCCCAATGGAACCTCCAAGACGAGATGCTCGCTGGGGTTGATATCTCGCGCATTGCGGAGGCTGAGCTGTCACAGCCTCTGTGCACGGCTTTACAGGTTATACTCGTTAAGCTCTTGCGCGCAGCCGGGATCGAGTTCACGGCTGTAGTTGGCCATTCTTCGGGAGAGATCGCCGCGGCATATGCTGCCGGTTTTATCTCGGAGACTGATGCAATCCGTATTGCATACTACCGCGGCTTCCACGCCAAACTAGCCCGCGGCTCAGGCTTCACCCAGGCAGGTGCCATGCTTGCTGTAGGAACATCGTGGGAGGATGCCCAGGATCTCGTTAACCTGCGGACATTCAAAGGACGAATCGCAATCGCCGCTCATAACTCAGCTGCGAGCGTCACTTTGTCAGGAGACGCTGATGCCATCGTTCACGCCAAGCGAGTGTTTGATGAAGAGAAGAAGTTCGCAAGGCTCTTGAAAGTTGACACAGCCTATCACTCTCACCATATGTTCCCATGTGGAGACCCGTATGTTTCCTCTTTGCGAGCCTGCAACGTTCGGTTGATTCGCGACCGGAAAGATACCTGCCCATCCTGGTACTCAAGCGTGGATCCCAGCAACAGGCCAGTGGAACCGAGCGAAGGGCTAGAAGGCATCTATTGGAGGGACAATATGACGCAGGCCGTTCTTTTCGCGGATGCCGTGAAAAATGCCATCTCCAGTAACCCGGACCTGGGGTTCGTTCTCGAGATTGGACCACACCCTGCGCTTAAAGGCCCAGCAGTCCAAAACATCGCCGATGTGCGACCGGCACCTCTTCCGTACAGTGGCGTCCTCGCCAGAGGAACGAATGATATCGAGGCCTTTGCAGATGCCCTGGGCACCATCTGGACTCATATGGGTGCCAACAGTGTTGATTTCCAATCTTTTGACAAGATCATTTCGGCGCTGGCCGCTGGCGACGTGCCACAGCCAAAGCTGGTAGTTGGCCTGCCATCGTATCCTTGGAGCCACGGAAGAGAGCACTGGCATGAGTCAAGGAGATCTTACAAGATGCGCTCTAGAAAGCAAGTTTTCCATGAGCTACTCGGTGTTCTGTCCCCCGATTCTACCCCCAACGATATGCGCTGGTCAAATGTACTCAAGTTGTCGGAGATTCCATGGCTCAATGACCACCAGCTGCAAAGCCAGCCGGTCTTCCCGGCCGCTGGTTATGTTGCCATGGCCCTCGAAGCATCTAAGAGCCTCGCATCTGGCAAAGAAGTCAAGTTGTTTGAGGTCAATGACCTTAACATTCCGAAAGCTATCACGTTCGAGGAGGACGACTCAGGCGTCGAGACTCTTGTAACGCTGACGGGTGTAACGACCAGTCACCAGCAAGGCAATACGGTGACTGCCGATTTCTCCTGCTATTCATCCTTCGCATCTGGAATAGAGCAGGAGATGGAGCTCATGGCGAGCGGGACTATTAAAGTTGTGTTCGGCACTCCAACTGCCGCAGCGTTGGCTTGCACCCCGCTGGATGTCTCGAACATGGCCGCTGTTGATACCGACCGCTTCTACTCGTCCCTTTCCAAACTCGGATATGGCTATATTGGTCCGTTCCGTGGGATGTCTGCGCTGAAGCGGAGATTCAATCAATCCTCTGTTCTAGTAGATACATTCCCTTGCACGGATATCGACTCTACTCCTTATATGGTACACCCCACCTGGCTTGATGTCTCATTCCAGGCCTCGATGCTGGCATACTCGGCACCTGGAGATGAGCGTCTTTGGTCTCTCCATGTCCCAACGTCAATTAGAAGCATCCGGGTGAACCCGGAGGTGTGCGCTTCCCTACCGACTTCCGTGTCCCAAGTACCGGTCTGCGCAGTCCTCGATGGGGCAGAATCGTTTTCTGCAAGCATTGAAATCTTCAGCGAAGATGGGCAACTCGGGATGGTTCAGGTTGAGGACTTGACCATTAAGCCTTTTGCCCCTGCGACAGAGGCGGATGATCGCCACGTATTCACTAGCACTAAGTGGGATTTCGCATCACCAAATGGAGCCTCTATTGTTCGTGGCATACGCCCATCCTCAGATGAGACCGAACTGGCTCTTGCTTGCGAAAGAGTGTCGTACCACTATGTTCGCAAATGGAAAGCGGAAATAGCTGACGACGAGTGGACAAGCCATCAGCAACACTTTGCTCATCTTCGCGACTATGTTGACCATACCCTTTCCGTCGTCGCTGCAGGGAAGCACCCTTTCATCCGAAGGGAATGGGCTGAGGATTCTACTGAAGACATTAAAGCTTTGATTCAGAGGTGCGTAACAACCATGAACCCCAAAGCAGTCATATTACTAACGTGACAATTAGACACTGGGACAAGGTGGATATCAAGCTTATTTCGGCCGTTGGCGAAAATATTCCAGCGTCCGTGCGAGGCCAGACAACTATACTGGAGCATATGCTTCCTGACAACATGCTTGACGACTTCTATAAAAAGGGTCTTGGATTTGCACGTTACAATTCCTTCTTGGCGAGCATGATGAAGCAACTGGCACATCGTTACCCTCATGCCAACATCCTGGAAATAGGTAAGCGCGTCGCTCAAGGCATTGTGAACAGGAGTATGACTTTTGGCTAATCGCACTTGTAGGTGCCGGAACCGGCGGTGCTACAAAAGCCACCTTGGAGAAGATGGGGAACACGATGGCCTCTTATACCTACACCGACGTATCGGTAGGGTTCTTTGAGAAGGCTGCGGAGCTGTTTAGAACCTATGGTCATAAAATGACCTTTAAGGTCCTGGACATTGAGAAGAACCCGAGTAGTCAAGGCTATCAGCCACACTCCTACGATATAATTATTGCATCCAATGTTTTGCACGCTACAGCTTCGCTAGAGAAGACTTTAGAGCATACCCGACAGCTCCTAAGGCCTGGTGGCTACCTCATGCTTCTGGAGTTAACCAACAACGGACCTATCCGTTTCAGCAACATTATGGGCGGCCTTCCGGGTTGGTGGCTTGGTGCGGATGATGGTCGCAAATACGCGCCAACGACCACTCCAGGGGTCTGGCATAACGCCCTTCGCAAGACTGGATTCTGCGGAATCGACGCCATCACACCTGAGATTGATGTTTTATCGTGGCCTTTCTCCATCATGGCTGCACAGGCTGTTGATGATCGGGCCAATTTCCTAAGACGGCCCTTATCACAGTCCGGCTCCTCAGCCTCAATCTACATTGAAAGCCTAGTTGTCCTCGGGACTAATACCCTTGAAACTGCTCGCATTGCCGAGGACTTAGTCGAAAGCTTGAGGCGCTTTTGCGGCAAGGTGTCCATTCTTGACGGATTGCCGACCGATGAGGAGGCTCTAACTCTAGATTCAAGAAGCACCTTTGTCAACCTGGTAGACCTCGATGCTCCGATATTCAAGGATATGACGGAGCAGAAGATGAGTGGCCTCAAGCGGCTCTTCGAATTCGCTAAACAGATACTTTGGGTCACTTCGGGGGCACAAAGCAGGGAGCCGTATCACATGGCCAGCATTTCTTTCGGTCGCGCCATGAGCCACGAGACGGGACATATTGGCTGGAGTTATCTCGACGTTCCCGACCTGGATTCCAACGTCTCCAACATCATCGCCGAACATCTTCTGCGCCAATGTGCCCTAGATGAGTGGGAACCTGAGAGAGATGGTCAGGTGGCTAAGAGGCTGCTATGGTCACGGGAACCGGAGGTGTCTCTTCATCAAGGACAGCTGATGATTCCGCGTCTCGTTAGTAACGTCGCCCAAAACCGCAGGCTGAACTCTGGCAAGCGCTCAATCAGGAAGAATGTGCCATTGTCGGGTTCGACCGTTTCAATTATCTCATCTCTCGAGTCGCCACCACACCTGGTGGAAGAGGTCATCCCCGCAGCCCTAAAAGACACCTCAAATGTTGTGAAAGTTGAGAACTCGACCCTGAAGGCACTTCCAATCACTGGAGATGCTTACTTGTTTGTGGCTACCGGCGAGAACACTGCAACAAAGGATTCTGTTATCGTTCTGTCCACCGCCAATTCTTCTGAGGTAACTCCGATTGCCGGAGTTCCTGCGGTCACCATTGATGCAGCAGAATCGGCTGAGGGCCTTTTGGTCGCCGTTGCGAGCCAGTTATTTGCCGCGGCTCTAGTTGAAAATATCCCATCGAGGAGCACCATGCTAGTACACTGTTCGAGCAAAGATGGTGTTCTCGCCGCAGCTCTCTGGCACAAGGCAGCTACTAAATCTATCCGCCTCCTCTTCACCTGTGACGCCGAGTCTATCGAGGGTACACAACGCCAAGATGCAGCGTGGATTAAGCTGAAGGCCCATACGTCTATGCATACTATGCGCAAGATGCTGCTTCCGGCACGGCCGTCATATTTCCTTGATTTAACTCAGCAGCCGGGCGCTAATCCAAGCGATCTGTCTCTCAGAATTGCCTTCGCGCTGCCTCCAGGATACAAGCGCATAGATCCCTCGCATCTCTATCAGCACGAGTCTTTACTGTCGCAGCCATATGATGCAGCGGCTTTGGCGGCCAAACTCCAAGACGCCGTTTCGAATGCGAGAATGATAGAGAGGTCGTCGAATATGCCTCAGTATTCTAAGGATCTTGTTTTACAGCTCGACCAGACCCACAATACGTCCAGCGGGACGGCAACGAGTGTTGTTCACTGGCCGCTGGACGGAGAGGTCGAAGTCCAGGTCCGCCCTCTTGATGGACGTCGCCTCTTCTCCAAGGACAAGACGTACCTTCTTGTCGGCCTCACCGGTGAGATCGGGCGTTCTCTTTGCGAGTGGATGATATCCAATGGGGCAGGATGTGTGTGCTTGACGAGCCGCAGCCCCAAGACTAACGAGCAGTGGATGAAGTCGATGGAATCAACGGGAGCAATTGTCAAGGTCTTTGCAATGTGCGTGAGATGTTATACCCCGTCACGTTTCTACGGAAAAGTTATGGCTAACCATTATGATAACATAGGGATGTCACTGACAAGCGGAGCGTGGAGGCAGTCGTCAACGAAATCAGGAAGAGCTGCCCGCCTATCGCCGGTGTTGCCAACGGAGCCATGGTTCTTCACGACTCCTTGTTCTCAACGATGTCTCTTGACATTATGCAGAAAGTCCTAGGACCTAAGATTGATGGCACTGACAATCTTGACCAGGCCTTCTTTGATGACAAACTTGATTTCTTCGTCCTCTTCTCGTCGTCAGCATGCGTGATCGGAAATTCTGGCCAAACCAACTATGCAGCGGCAAATGGTTATCTAAACAGTCTTGCTAGGCAACGGCGTGGCCGTGGTCTGGCAGCCTCCACTGTGGATATAGGCCGAGTCGCTGGCCTCGGATATGTCGAGACGGCCGGCCAGGCTGTTATAACCCAGCTAACAAGATTCGGGTTGATGGCTATCTCAGAGTCCGAACTACACCATATATTTGCGGAGACCATCCTGACCGGCTATCCAGACGAAAAGAGCGAGGACTACAGCTCCGACGCGATAGTGACTACGGGCATTCGTGAGATTCGTGACGACGAAGAAATTCAAGGACCGTGGTTCGACAACCCGCGGTTCTCTCATTGCATCATTAAGACCAAGAATATTCAGTCTGACGCCACAGAAAACGACAAGAACACGTCTCTTCCTGTGGCTGAACAGCTCTCCAGGGCAACGGATGCTGAACAAGCTGAGCAGATCTTGCGAGGTAAGATTGAAATGCGTGCGAAGTAGATTGGCCGTAGTAGTTCCTGCTGACAATAATTGTAAATAGATTGTTTCTCAGCTAAGCTTCGCGCGATCCTGCAACTCACGGACCAGGCGATTGACCCTGACGTGCCTCTTCTCGAGCTCGGAGTCGATTCTCTTGTAGCCGTTGAAGTGCGATCCTGGTTCCTGAAAGAGTTGCAGGTGGATATCCCGGTTCTCAAAGTGGTCGGCGGCGCATCCGTCGCTGAGCTCTGTCAAAAGGCGTTGGAAAAACTACCCGAAGACATGTTGAAAGGGAAGGGAGAGCAAGATGCTCGTCCGCCGCCCGTCGCGCAGCCACAACCGCAGCTTGTCTCTGAGCCGCAAGCTAAGCACCAAGCTAGCGAGACGCCCTCTGAATCTGAATATGGCTCGACAGAGGAATCTTCGCCACCTCCTGAACTCGAAACTATCGTAAGCACTCCGACTCGACCATCCTCCAGGTCCTCTTCCCAGAGCTTCGAAGACTCTACGAAATTGGATGCCGCCCCTGCTCCACCATCAGCGGCACAAGCGCTCGATACTTCGAGGAAATTCGTGAAGAGCGTGGAGCTATCATTCGGGCAGTCACGATTTTGGTTCCTGCGACACCTTTTGGAGGACAATACGACGTCCAATGTGGCGTTCTACTACCACATTGCTGGCAATTTGCGCATTGGCGACATGGAGAGAGCTGTCCGCATCGTCGCTGCGAGACACGAGGCCCTGCGCACATGCTTCGTCGAAGACTCGACTGAGGCAGACCAGGCCTACCAAAAGGTTATGAGTAGCTCACTGATAACACTTGAGTACAAGAAGATCGCCTCGAAAGAAGATGTTGCCGCCGAGTACGCCGAGTTGATGAAGCATGTCTTCGATCTAGCGAGCGGAAAGACGATGAAGCTCGTTCTCTTATCGTTGTCCCCAACTTCCCACTACTTCCTGGTGAACTACCACCATATCGTGATGGACGGTGTTAGCTTCCAGGTATTCATTACGGATTTAGAAAAGGCTTATAACGGCCAATACCTCGGCGCGCCTCCCCGGCAATTCCCTGATTTCTCGGTCGCACAACGACGAGCGTTTGAAAGTGGTGAGATGAATGATGAGCTCCAGTATTGGCGAAGGGTGTTCCCAGATGACGAACAACCACCCGTCCTTCCGCTCTTACCCATGGCTAAGACCTCTTCTAGGGCCGCCATGAAGGTCTTCGAGGTTCACCAAGTGGAACGCCGAGTTGATCCGGGAGTCGTAGCACGGATCAAGACGATGTCCAAGGCACAGCGCTCTACGCCATTCCACTTCTATCTTGCCGCGTATAAAGCCATGCTATTCAGTTTCACGGATGCCCAAGCATTGACAATCGGTATTGCTGATGCTAATCGCAACGATAGCGATGTGATCGGCAGCATTGGGTTCTTCCTCAATCTGCTTCCTCTGCGATTCCCACGCAAGTCGGATCAACGCTTCGCGGATGCGATTGTCGAAGCTCGCAACACGGCATATACTGCTCTGAGCAACTCTCGCCTCCCCTTTGACGTGCTACTGAAGGAGCTAAACGTGGACCGCTCTCCATCATACAGCCCCTTCTTCCAAGCATTTTTTGACTATCGTCAAGGTGCACAGGAGAAGCACGCTTGGGGCAATTGCCAGTTTGAGTTCCAAGAGGTACACCCTGGCCGGACCGCTTACGACGTAACACTGGACATAACCGATAACGCTACGGATGCGCTGGTTATGATGCGTACGCAGAAGAGCCTATACGACCTCACAGCCGCGAATTTGTTGCTTGAGACATACGTCCATTTCCTCGACGTACTCTCCCGCGATTCATCACTTATCTTGGACAAGATCCCACTATTCAGCGCAAAGCAGCTTACCGAAGCTGTCGAGGTTGGTCGGGGCTCACACTTGATCTCCGACTGGCCTGAGACGCTTCCTCATCGTATTGACCAGATCGCGCAACAAAACGGAGCGAAGACAGCCCTTGTCGACGGCGTCGGCAACACTCTAACCTACTCGGCTATGGCCGATCGCATAGAGGCCATCAGCGAGAGGTTGCAGGATGCTGGAATCGGCCCCGGCTCTCGCGTCCTTGTTTTTCAACAGCCGGCAACCGACTGGGTATGCTCTATGCTCGCCATCATGCGTCTTGGAGCAGTCTATGTACCGCTGGATCTTCGCAATCCCATGCCGCGGTTAGCGATCGTCGCGAATGACTGCCAGCCCCAAGCAGTTCTAGCGGATGCCACCACATTGAGCACAGCACCGGAGCTTAATGTGCCCTCTGCTGTTGTGATTGACGTTTCGAGTGTATCTCCCAGACCATCAGCTCGTGTTGTGAACTCTGCGCGAGCCGACTTGCCCGCCGCCGTACTATACACTAGTGGCTCAACAGGAACACCAAAGGGCATCGTCGTCAAGCATTCGGGTCTGAGAAACGAGATTGAGGGGTACACAAAGATGTGGAAGTTGGGTGCGGAACGTGTCCTCCAACAGAGCTCGTTTACCTTCAACCACTCGTCAGATCAAATCTATACGGGACTGGTCAATGGCGGCATGGTGTATATCGTTCCAGACACCGCCCGTGGCGATCCCTCCGAAGTCACAAAGATTGTGCAGCAAAATAACATCACGTACACGAAAGCGACACCATCCGAGTATTCACTGTGGATGCAGTACGGCGGCGAAAACCTTCGACAGGCGACTAATTGGCGCTTCGCTTTCGGGGGCGGCGAATCAATGACCAGCCCTGTTGTGCAACAGTTCTCCGATCTTGGTCTCCCACAGCTCCGTCTCTTCAACTCATACGGGCCTACGGAGATTTCCATCTCCTCGACCAAGATGGAGCTACAGTATCGTCTACAGGAGGCATTCCAAGGCAGCCGAATCCCCTGCGGCTACTCCTTGCCCAACTATCACACTTACATCGTGGACGAGCAACTGAGGCCCTTGCCAGTCGGAATGCCCGGAGAAATTTGTATTGGCGGCGCTGGGGTATCTCTAGGTTACCTCAACAACGAAGAATTAACAAACCAACATTTCGTCACAAATCCATTTGCGACGCCCGACGACCTGGCCAGCGGTTGGACACGTATGTACCGCACAGGCGACATCGGGCACTTGCAAGGCGACGGGGCCATGGTCTTTCACAACCGCATTGCAGGTGATAGCCAAGTCAAGATCCGTGGCCTCCGTATCGAGCTATCTGACATAGAAAGCAATATCATCGTGACCTCTGGGGGTGCGTTGAAGGAAGCAGTTGTCACGCTACGTGAAGGCGACCCTGATTTCCTGGTCGCCTTTGTGGTATTCGCAGCACAGTACGACAGCGCGGCCAGGGAAACCTTCCTGGAGAACTTGCTCAGCCAACTTCCACTACCTCAGTACATGATACCCGTCGTGGCAATCCCACTTGACAGACTTCCCATGACGAATCACTCCAAGGTGGATCGCAAAGCCCTTCAGACTATGCCGTTGCCCCAGCGAGCCCTTCCTGCCAAAGAGGACGAAGAGCTCAGTCCTACGATGCTGGTGCTGCAACAAGTGTGGCGGGATGTCCTTGGAAACATAGACCTCGGCCTTGCAATCACTCCTTCGACCAGTTTCTTCCTTGTCGGCGGCAATTCCCTCCTCGTCATCCGCCTCCAGCAACAGATCCGAAAAGTCTTCAATGTTGCCGTACGCCTCGTCGTTCTTCTTAGTGCGAACACCCTCGGGGCGATGGCGCGGAAGATCGAGGAGAGTGCTAGCGTCGATCTCATCGATTGGGACAAGGAGACTGCCCTCCCCACTATCCCTAGCTTCGAGAACGTCAACAACGGTCGTGCTAGTCAAGGAGCGAAAAAGACTGTGCTAGTAACAGGCGGGACTTCATACCTTGCTAAGTATATTCTACCGCAGCTGGATGCGAACCCAGAAGTCTCCACGATCCATTGCGTTGCCGTGAGGGACAAACCCACCGAAAGGCCTCGGAAGATTTTCGCATCTCCCAAGATCGTGTCTCACAGTGGTGATCTTACAGCTCCGCTCCTTGGACTCTCGAAGGACGAGTTCCGCGCCCTGTCAAGCGAGGTCGATGTGATTCTACACATGGGAGCCATGCGCTCCTTCTGGGACAATTACCACGCTCTGCGCGCTAGCAACGTCAGCGCAACAAAAGAGCTAGTCAAGCTAGCCGCCCCACGACAGATCCCCATTCACTACATCTCGACTGCAAGTGTTCTTTCTCAGGCGGCAGGCACGATGACCGCCGAGTCGGCCGCCAACAACGAGCCCCCTAAAGATGGTACCAACGGCTACGTCGCGTCGCGATGGGCCAGCGAACGCATCCTCGAGAAGTTCACTGCTGAATTTGGCGTACCGACGTCCATCTACCGCTTCCTCCCATCCACAGCGCAGTCCACGCCGGAATGGGTGCTCGATGAATGGGTCCGCTTCGTCGACGCATCGCGATACATACCCGACATGACAGGCTGGGAGGGACGGCTGGACATGGTACCCGCCAAGACGGCCGCCAACTGGCTCTGCGACTCCATGTTTTCCGACCCTACTACTGAGACCGAGACTGTCGGCACCAAGTTCGCGCACTGCGAGAGCCCGATCACTATCAACGTAACCGAGCTGAAGGCGCATATAGAGCAGCAGAGGGGAGGAGACAAGAGCCTCGAGCGAATGCCGGTGCTTAAGTGGATTGGCGTCATCAAGACGCTCGGATTCGAATTCTTCTTGACGACACAAGAAGTCACTGTCGAGAGCAGTGCTGGAGGCGCAAACGGCGCTAAGTTTGAGTCGAGGAGATAAGCACGGCGTGCAAGCGAGGATTTGTTGATGATGGCATGTTTTCCTAGTACTGTATTGGAACAGGATGTTGTACGGTGAACGCCAAGTTTATATTTTCCGTCAATTCAATTTGTATGTATTTAACTGGCGTTCAGGAGTGGGACTAGGCGTCTAAGGGGTATATGATTTTGGACTTTCCTACATATTCTTTACGTTTCCTAGATAATCTTATATTTCTTAGATAAGCCCTATTTTTCCTAGATAGTCTTCACTTTTCCTTCTTAATATGTTTTATATGTTGATTGAATTCTAATTGTTCTTCACTACCCAAGTGATCCCTATTCATGCGCCTAGCCAGCCAAGCTTCATTAGGTGACTGATTCGTACAGAGAACCGTGCTCTGCCGTGTCTATCTCGATACCACTATCGTCTTTAGATTGCCTTCTTTCCTTACCACCATTTGAAATGACTGCAGGTAGTCCTAGCGGAGGTACTGCAGTATAACTTGGTGAGAATATTACAGGAAGGTTGGCCAACTCACAACTGCTCATTCTCCCACATTCTTCATGAGCGATATTCAATCTGTTTAGAAGTTTTTTGACATATTCATGACTTACTGATCTCGTAGCGGGCGACGGCGTATACTACCTGGAGATCTATGCAGCAAGTTCTTCATGTATCTACCTTGTGGCAAAGTGCTCACGCGTCTTTTAGGTCAAGTATATGAGGCATACATAGATTCTTTTTGGTTGGGTGAAGCGTCTAATGGTGACGTTCGTACGTTACTCTTGAGCTATCTACCTGTGTATGTGACAGGAACAGGTGAGCTTGTCAGGCGGCCCGTGACTTAACGTTCCATCTAACTAGCCGCAGTCATCGTCCTAGTTGACGCAATAAGATCCTTGGAAAGAGAGAACTGGAAGCCAAATCGCTTGACCAGGAGTTGCCCAACCGTCTCCTTGACAGGATCGTTGGGGTTCAGAGGGTTCGTAGCGTCGAAATCCCCGTGCCAGAATGTGGCTGAAGAGAATCTCTCGACATTACCCTTATTGATGACCCGGTGCTTCGCGCTCCTGTACTGTTGCCCGGACCACTTCTGGATCATGTCTCCGCAGTTAATGACGTACACGTCTTCCATAGCCGGGACCGACAACCATTCTTGCTTTTCCTCAACCCATACCTCGAGACCCTCCCTGTCAGGCTGTTGAAGCAAGACGGTGACGCCCCCGAAGTCGGTGTGCGCTCCGACGCCAAACTGGCCGGGTCGAGTCAGGCCGCTGGGAGGGTAACGGATCATCTTCATCATGACAATGGGTTCCTTGGTAAATCCTCCCATCATCTCCGGCGAGTGTCCGAGCCCTAAGAGTAAGATTTCCCAAATGATCCTACCGAGCGTTGTGGTATACTCATAATGCTCCCATATAGGGCCGTGAAACTTCTCTTCTGGCAGGTCTGGCCAGACATTGGGACCGTGGAAGCCGTATGGTCCGACGGTCTTATTCTCCCGGCCGATATAGAAGGCCTTTTGGAGTAACGTTATTAGTTAGATAAACATGGTATATTGACGTTCATTCTAATCAGTCACGTAGTTACGTACCTCTTTGGAGTCGGGAAGGGCATCGCCTTCCCTCAAGGTATCGCCGGACGCCTCATATCCTCTGCGGCACGGATTCTCCAGAAACGACAACTTCTTCTTCTCCTCCTTGGGCAGAGAAAAGAAATTGTTGAGAGACTCTAGGAATGTCCGCTGCGTGCTCACAGGAATGCCATGACCCTTGACTTGGAAGAAGCCGAAGCGTGCACAGGCATCTCGCACACGAGCAACAACTTCCGCTTTGTCCTCTGGTGACTTGGGGTTCAGGTACCCGGACAAATCAATGATAGGTAGCTCGATGCCGCCCGACGGCATGGTCACTGCTGGTTTTCTGGGTGAAAGTACAAATTCAGATTCAGATTGTTTTTTCGGTGATGGAAAAAAAGGTCTGGCGGGGCATAGGCAAGCCCCAATCCAGCGTGATCCAGGCTTGCCTTTGTCCTTTATATCTCGGCGTATTTATTGGGATGCGAGAGAAAGTGCCGAATTATGACGCTTCATCATAACTCATCCTTGTTTCTTAACAAGGCCGGCATAACAGGAAACGACCAATACGCAATATTCGGACGGGCATTATGTGAGATTTCCAGGATGTTGGGAGCAACATGATCGACTGCGTTCCAAGTCTCGTCGGCGAAGGATTGGCCGGGTTAAACTGCGGTGTTACGGTGGTATTGGCATTGTAGGATTTCTAAACGTTCGAGATCTCAGCTGAGATGTTACCCAAGCTTTCGGCGATTTCACATGCACGATGTCAATTCTCAGGATAATGCCAAGAACGTGAAATGGCCGCCCAGATCGGGCCAATCAATTGAATCCCTATACTTCGGCGATTTAAACGTAGCCCTACGGCGCATTCAGCCGCAGTGAGTAGCAGAGCTGTTGGGTTTCTATTCCATCTTTAGTTCTGACTATAGAGCAATTATGTCTTGTGTGCAGGATGAGAACAGCGCACCCAAGTGATCTTACGCGAATGGTCGCTGCATTCGTTTTTAAGTAAGCCTAGGGGAGAGAAAGAGAGTTTCTTACGAGGTAAGAATTCCAAAAACCTACCTGCTTCAATACCTATTAGTCGCTCAGGTAGTGAGGATCTTCAAATTATTGCGTCATAAAAGCAATCATACAAACCTCGTGGCGATTTGGTCTTACTACAATCACGGAACGATGCATGTACTCATAGTTGGTGCTGGTCTCGGTGGCCTGGCGCTCGCCCAATGCCTCAGAAAGCAGAATATATCCTTCGAAGTCTTTGAGCGCGATGAAAACGAGCACTCTCGACCTCAGGGATGGGCTATTGCCATCCACACGTAGGTGTCTCTTCATTGCTGCTTACTAGCCAGGTAGTGTGAGAAGTTGCTATTTAATAACTAAAATTTGAGTTTCTAGTATCCTCGATGAGCTCGCTGCGGCGTTTCCGGCCGATATGCCGGACCTGAAAAAGGCGACAAACCATCTCTCACCCCTGAGCCTCCCTGCCCAGATGTGTCTCTACTATCCCGGCAGAGAGGGCCGTATGGGCATGCAGGACTCTCCTGAGATGCCCATCATCCGCGCAGAACGACATCGTCTTCGGAGCTGGCTGGCGACCAACATCCCCATCCAATGGAGCAAGCACGTCGCGAGCATCCAGCACAACGAGAAGGGCGTCACGGCAACCTTCAAGGACGGCACAAGCGCGAGAGGAGACATCCTGGTCGGGGCCGACGGGATCAACAGCGTGGTGCGCGAGCAATTGCTCCAGCGCCCGGGAAGCGACCTTCTCAAGCTCGTCCCCCTCGCCGCCATCGTCGGCGAAGTAGACCTGTCGGGCGAGGCCTTCAAGCGCCAGCTCGAGCTCGGCCACAGCGCCTACATCTTCTTCGGCCCGGACATGAGCTTCTGGAACTTCGGTGGCGTGCACCACGTCCACCCGGACGGCGTCTCCGGCCGCCACTACTGGATGTACATGCAGCCGGACCCAACTGTCGAGGACGAGGACCACTGGCTGCGCAAGGCGACGCAGCAGGAGAAGCTCGACTTTGTCCTCGGACGCGTGGCCGAGGCACATCCGAAATTCCAAGAGATCTTCAAGTTGACGCCTGTGGAGAATATCAAGAAGGGCGTGCACATCTGGCGTGATCTGGAGCTCAATGAGCTGCCGGCCGGCCGCGTTGTCCTTATGGGAGATGCGGCGCATGCCATGACACCTTTCCGCGGAGAAGGAGGCTATCACACGTTGATCGATGCGATGAAACTTTCCAGGATCCTTGGGGAGCTGGACGTCAAGAGTAATGTCGCTGTCGAGGCTGCCGTGTCTCAGTATAATGCCGAGATGCTTACTAGGGGCTCCGAGGCTGTGCGCAATTCGAGGAGTGTGCACTCTGCTAAGCAGACTGTGAATTTCATGGCCAAGCCGCTGCCCAAGGCGGAGATTGTGCTGGAAGCGATGGCTTGAATAGATATGCCTACCTATACGCCCTATGTTCATTGTTTAAAGTATCGGATTAGCCCGAATGAGTAAATTCTGTCGCTATTGCCTCAATTAAAATGTGATTATCACTGGGACACTTCATATTGCCAGATACTTAGATAAGACCCTTGGTTGTGTTCGAAAACTGGAAGCAAACTAGTCATATCTAATGCTATATGACTTGCTGAATTACTTCTAGTAAATAAGGTTACGACTTTTAATGACGAGGAGCCAGTCATGCTATAACGAAAAGTAGTCAAAGTTCTCAGTGCTTGTGCTAACAACCAGGCACATCGTAGCAGGAAGATATGACGAATCCACGTTCACCTTATACGCGACGAGATCTTGGCTCAAACGCAATGCGAGAGCGTTATTGCTATCACAAATATCAAATGGAAGGCGTAAATCCAGAATTAGACTAATATAAAGGGATTAATAGTTAACAACGCTACTCTATGCTACTGGATACACTAGCTTCTGGCCCGAGAGAGCCTGACTCCGTATAATGTCGACCCCTTCCATGACGCCTTCCCAGCCCCCAGGCATAACCTTAACAGGATGCGTGTCAATCAAACCCTGGTCTAGGAGTGATTGGACCGCCGCGAAGGCCTTAGCACCGAGCTCGCGATCTTCAGGCCGTGCATCTCTGCCGTAATCTCCGTCCAGAGCAACCTTGCGACCGAAGATGGTCAAGACCATGACCCACGACGCCTCGATAGTCAAGGATCGAAGCTGAGCCACGGCCTCACGGTAGGGCTCGAGCGAGACGTAGCGGCCTCCCGCACGACCCAGGGCGTTGTAGCAGAGCTGAGTGGTGTCGGCCTGGGTGACGCAGTCGAAGGCGTACTTGAGCTCGTTGTCTGTGTAGGCGCGGATGTCCTCCGCACAGGTGGGGCTGTGGTAGTCGAAGACTTTCTCGGCGCCAAAACGAAGGCACAGGGCAGCATTTGACGGAGAACAAGTTGCGATCGGGCGGAGACCAGCACTAATGACGACGACAGTTAATGATATGACATATTATTAAATGATAGCTATTGGTACACTTGTGGGAAGAGTTGATGAGGCTTAACTTACAGCTTTAACAATTGAAGCGCGCGTGTGCCGGTGGCTGTGCTACCGCCTGCAACCAGCACAAACTCTCGGTTGTCTTTGGCCTTGACGGCACCAGAAGACTGGTGTTCGCCGAGCTGGTCAAGCGATGCTGGGACGGCAAGCTCACTGAAGAGGCACAAAGACGCTGTAGCAACACCAGTGCCGAAACTCGCAGCCTCAGCAAAGCTCATGTGGTCTGGGATCTTGAGCAGAATGTCGGCGTAAGCACCGACATACTCGGCGAAAGCACCCACATCAGGCCGCAGCTTGTTCATGCCGTGGACTAGGCCCGCGACACGATCGCCAACCGCCAAGTGGCCTGTTTTGAGTGCGTCCGACCCCAATGCCACAACGGTGCCCGCGAAGTCGTACCCGTGGATCGCCCCGGGCGCCGCGCTGTAGTCAAGCATTTTCGCGTCTGCTGGGTTGATAGCTACTGCGGCTGTCTTGACAATTGCCATGTCGGGCTCTAGCACAGGAACGGGCGCATTGTTCTGGATAGCGAGTTTCCCGGGCCCCTGGGCGACGATGGCCGTTTGGAATTTGGGTAGGGTCGGAAGTGCAGACGGCATTGTGATTAGTCTAGCAATTGATCTAACACCAGCGCTGAAAAACTAATATACTCATCGAAGTCATTGACACCGATAGAAGTGTTTGAGGAAGACCGATCGTTCCTAAATATCAGAGCAACTATACCTGGGCAACTTAGAAGGTGATATCATCGGCGCGCTGGCGCAGGGCATACGTTTAGCCAACATAATATTTCTTGAGCTGAATCGTCGCGATGCCGACATCTGTGTATCCCGGTACTAGTGAAGTACCAGGAATTGAACGTACTCGCGCCTCTCATCGATTCTCGCCGGAGTCGTAGTCGGGTCTGACCTGTAAATATATCGCCGAATGTGCGCGCTGAATAATGGCCCGAACCGTCCCGAATGAATCAACCAGCCGCACGCATCTCACATTGGAAGCCCGCCGACCTTTTTTTATGACATGTAAGTTGCTATTAATCCTATCGCCAATAACCTTGTTCATTTCCTGTGTCCCCGATCGGCGCCCTTTGTTGCTATTTCAACGCTACCTTGGGATACCGCATAACTATTGCCTCTGGGATTTTACGAAACTGATAGAGAATTGTTACATACCCGGGAACGGGCAAAATCTCTTAACATGGCGACAACTGAGAGTATTCGATGTCCAGCGGATTTGGACGCATCTTCACAGTGCAAGGCGTCCCTGCACAGTTTAGAAGAAAGCATAGTTGAAGACAATGTGCTCGACGAAGTTATCGATGAGTCGAAGCTACTCCCAATACCAGCGCCGCCACACAAGCACTACTTTGGCTTGCTGGGTCACGCACCGGACCTTGATCCACTGCTCCCAGTGAAGTCATATTGGTCACTCATGGACACATACGCCCCCATATACAAGCTGGATCTTGGGATGCAGTATCCCAGGGTGTTTGTGGGTAGCCGTGAACTCGTCAACGAGATGGCAGATGACAATCGCTTCTCTAAGTTTACCCACAGGCTGCACAGGGAGATGCGAGCGGTATTCGGAGATGGATTGTTTTCCGCCGAGTCGACGGACAAGGCGTGGTGGAAGGCACACCGACTGCTTGTTCCGGCATTTGGTAGGTTGACCTAGACAATGATGATAGTGGCGGTAACGTAGCAAAGCTTACGAAGAATGTGATAGGGCCAATCGGACTCAGCAAGATGTTTGATGATATGTAAGCATGCTTCAATTGTCTCCTGTTCCCGTACGCGTGGGCTCTGCTGATCGAACGTCTTCTTTGTGACCAATGCAGGCAGGACCTAAGTGCACAATTGGTGCTCAAGTGGGCTCGGTTCGGTCCAGATACAGAGATTGAGCTCATTGAAGACATGTCGCGCTTGACGTTCGACACCATCGGGCTCTGCTCATTCGGCTACCGTTTCAACGAATTCTATTCGGAGGAGCCTCATCCATTCCAGAAACAACTCAAGGAATCCATTGTTGAGTCGGGTAAGAGAGCGAACCGTCCAGATCTGATCAATTTGCTCTATTACCGTGACGAGAGACACCGGCAGGAAAACATAGTCAAGATGAGGGACCTTTGCGGTAGGATTATCCGGGAGCGGCTGGAAAATCCTCAACCGGATGCGAAAGACCTTCTCAATATCATGTTGCACGGCATCGATAAAGAGACAGGAGAGAAGCTGGGCGTCGAAAATGTCATGTACCAGATACCAACTCTTCTCGGCGGTGGATACGAAACGACCAGCGCGACACTATGTTTCATCTACTACTTCATGTGCAGCAACCCCGAAACGCTAGCAAAGGCGCAGCAGGAAGTCGACCAGGTGGTAGGCGACAAAGTTCTTACCTACGATATGCTTCGGGAGCTGAAGTACCTTGACGCTTGTATGAAAGAAACACTGCGCATGCAGCATCCTGTGAGCCTCTTGACGAGGTTTTGTATGAGAGACACAGTACTAGGCGGCAAGTATTTTATCAAGAAAGGTCAAATGGTGTCAGGAATTTGGCGCCATTTTCACCGCGACCCCAAGATTTGGGGAGAGGACGCCGATAAGTTCCGGCCAGAGCGCATGCTGGATGTCAATTTTCAGAAAATGCCTCCAAATTCCTGGAAGCCTGTAAGTATATGCATCTCATATCTGATAGATAACCGTCTCCAGTCTTGGCTCTGCGAGTTAGCGCAACAAATCACTAATAATGGCGTATCTAGTTCGGCGATGGCCTGCGAGCCTGCATCGGTCGAGGGTTTGCGGAACAAGAGATCCTCATCAGCTTGGCAATGGTGTTACAAAAGTTTGATGTCCAGAAGGCGGACCCCGACTACCAATTGGAGCTGAGGGGCCAAATGGGCGTCAAGCCGGTGGGCTTCAAGATTAAGGTCCGTCCTCGCTCAGGCCGGAGCCTTCTACTTGGTATACCCGGAGGGGGCACAGTTGAGCAGAAAGAGAAACCCAGCAAGAAACCGCTTTCGAGCCAGGCACATAAACAAAACGGGGGTCCGGAGACGACTGCTGCGGTCCGTAAACCTGTCTCCGTCTTCTGGGGAGGAAACACGGGATCCTCGGAAAGTCTAGCTCAAGAACTCCAAAGGATCGCTCCAGAATATGGACTCGATGTCGAAATCCATGAACTCGACGCTTTGACCGATAGACTGCCTGTGGACAGACCATGTGTTATCATTACATCCTCTTACGAAGGGAGACCGCCGGATAACGCAAAGAAGTTTGTGTCATGGGCCGAAAAACTAGCCTCCAAAGGGGGGAAATTGCCCAAGGGAACCAAATTTGCCGTGTTCGGGGTTGGGAATAGCGATTGGGTGCATACCTTCCACCGAGTCCCAACCATAGTCGATCAATGCTTATCGGACTTGGGTTGTGAGCGCATTATCGAGGCTGGATTTGCTAATGTGAAGCGAGACATGGTAGGGCCATGGGAGGCGTGGAGCGAAAAGTTGTGTCTGAGCTTGTCGGGTATTACCAAGCAGGAACATCCAGACACAGTTGGCGTAGACGTTCATATCGATCGCCACCAGTGGAGTATAGTCTCTCAGACGCCCGGAGATCAGATGGGCCATGGTGTCGTCACCGTTAATCTCCCGCTGACAGACTCTTCAGTTGGCGCTGTGAAGCAGCATGCTGAAGTCCGCCTTCCCCCAGGTGTCGATTACGAGTCGGGGGATTACTTGGTGATCCACGGCCAGAATCCGGACGAAACGGTCTCCCGAGTCCTGAGAAGATTTAGGCTCGGTGGCGAAGAGGTAATGACTGTGCAATCAAGCAAGAAAGACTTCCTCCCCACTGAGCCGCTGGCTGTTGAGCATTTCCTTCGTAGCAGAGTCGAGCTTGCTGCTCCGATCACGAAGCGCCAGCTCGCGGCTCTGGCCTCCTTGGCTGGCGACAGCGCCGAACGCAAGCTGTTAGAGAACATGCATCAGGACACTGAGTACCAGCAGCTCCTGGACAAGAGGTACTCTATCATCGATGTACTCGAGGAAGTCCCCCAACTCGATTTGCCATTTGGCGTCTACATTGACCTTCTCCCCCGGCTGGCGCCACGCTTGTACTCCATTTCCTCCTCTCCCGTTGAGCCGAAGAACAAACTAGGGGTTAGTTTAGTCGCTAGCATCACCTTTGATGTCTTTGAGGCGCCCGCGATGAGCGGCCATGGCACGTACCGTGGTGTGGCGAGCACTTACATGGCCAACCGCATACCGGGAGACCGTATCTCATGCACCATTTGGCCGACCAAAGTGGCATTCCGTCTACCACCACGGGCTGAAACACCAGTTATCATGCTCGCAGCGGGGACTGGAATTGCGCCGATGCGTGCATTCATTGAGGAGCGGGCCGCCATGAAACGAGCAGGCTCGACCGATCTGGGCCGTGCCCTGCTCTATTTTGGCTGTCGACACCCAGAGAAAGATTACATCTATCGCTCCGAGCTAGAGTCATGGGAAAGCGAGGGGTTAGTAGAGGTGATCCCATGCTTCTCCAAGCCGGGAGACGGCCAGAAGGGACGGCATGTGCCCGACGCACTGTGGGAGGACCGCGACCGCGTCTGGGAGATGTACAACCAAGGTGCGCACATATACACATGCGGCAGCGCCGGGAGACTTGGGCGTAGCTCTCCAGCGATGTGGCGGCGGATTTGGATGCATAAGACAGGTAGGAGTGAAAACGAGGCACACGAGTGGCTAGACCAGGGTAAGGGCCGGCAATTTTTCAGCGATGTGTATTAGAGTCATCACCCCAGTTTAGGTAGATCCACGCTTCGTGGCCGACATATATACGACGCGTATTATCGTATAGCTTGATGGTCGATTGCGCAAACCTTTCTGCACTCGAGAACTCTAACCCTGTCGTCCAAAGATCGAAAGATGTACTGCCATCACGTGATGTCAATATCGTATTTACTGATAATATTGCTTATTGTCATAAGCTACTTGAAACACTGAGACATGCACTAATACGGTTTATGATCTTTAAAGTGCAGCCCAAGTGTCTTACTCAAAGAACCAAATTCTAGAACAGAGACAAGAGGCCATCCCGGACTTCTGACCAGGGCTTAGCCTGAGGAGGATCCAGGCGGTCGGGCTCCTTACTTCACCGTCCAGAGATGATGCTAAATATGAGGTACCATAATCGACGCTAACTTCCAAGAGCCGCGTGGCACTATCCAATGAGGCCTTACAACCCGGTGGCGTCGACTACCCTTAATAAACTTTAATAGAGCACCCCCGTAATCAAGGAGGGTTGACGTGTGGCCCATTAACGAATGCTTTCCTTTCTACCACTGCATTGCCCAGACAGAATCTTGCTTTAGTTATGTTTAGACTCAATACCCGTCTCGGTCTTTATGTGACTGGTTGTCTCTGTTCCCTTGTTGGGCCGTCACATTATCACTCTCCCTTTTCGCGTTGTTTGTTTGTCATATATTCTTTATGTTATCGCCACGCTATTCACTCGCTATCTTCTCATTCACTAAGACTTGTGATTGAGTCGCACTTTTGCTCAGTAATATTTACATACTATTATCTGCTTCTAATAACCCTGTCTTGTTGATCTAGTTTGCCTAGTTTCATTTCTAGGCCTCTTCTCACGATGTCTCACCTATCTTCCACCACCAGTATAATAGTGCCTCGCGATAACGGCACTGACCAATTTCTCAAACTTATACAAAATCCATTTAATACCAACGTAAGTTCCCCTGCTTCCCCTGTGTTCCTCTTCCGGGTCTGACGAGAAGCCAGCTCAGTGAAAGAGCGTTTTGGTCGTCCTTTGGATATTCCTTTGGTGCAGCTTTACTCTTTACCTTAATATTTTGTCTACTTCGGCCTTACAATAGTACCGTGTATGCTCCTCGTGTAAGACATGTTGACGAAAAGCGCGCCCCCCCACCCGTGGATAAGGGGGCATTTAGCTGGGTCCCACCTGTCATAAAGACAGACGAGAAAATACTCACTGAGAAAGTTGGCGTCGACGCTACGATATTCCTGCGCTTCACTAAGATGTCACGCAATCTTATGATCGTCCTCTCGGTCATCGGCTGCGGGGTCTACATTCCCCTAAACATCACCCAGAATATGCGCAACAACGCTATGAATCACACCAATATCTTCATTAGTCTCACGCCACTAGGTGTTTGGGGGACGGCCTGTTGGGCACATGTTATTGTCTCGTATATTTTCGATGTTTTGATCTGTTTCTTCGTTTGGTTCAACTACCGGGCTGTGACCCGTCTACGACGCGAATATCTTGCAAGCTGCGAGTATCAAGAAAGTCTACATTCGAGGACATTAATGGTGAGTTTCGAGTTGGGCATTGATTTTGCACAGTGACGTACACTGTAGCACTGAAGTTCCTTTTTTAGCTTTTTTTATATTCTTGCTACTTTTGAACGAGAGATCCATTGTGCTGATGTTGATATACAGATAACAGATATCCCTGAAACGCATCAGAGGAACTCGGCTGTTACTGGAATCGTGAGCAAAGTTGACGATAGAGCATCTCACTCTGCAATCGTCGCTCATAACGTTAAGGGCCTCCCAGAGCTAATCGAGAAGCACGATGAAGCTGTGAGGGAGCTTGAGAAAATCATCGCCGAATATTGGAAAAATCCTGGCAAGGCGTCGGCTAAGCGACCACAGTGCAAGACGCAAAGGGGAGATCCCAATTATGAGATGACAACCAAAGTCGATGCAATCGACTATCTTACAGCTCGTATCAGACAACTCAAAGAAGATATCATCAAGAGTCGACAATACGTAGATATTCAGAAGCCGCTCTCTTATGGATTTGCTAGCTTTGAGAGCGTCTACGATGCCCGTAAAGCTGCATTTGCTGCTAGGAAGAACCATCCCTGGGGTACTACCATCCAACTCGCCCCGAAACCGAGCGATCTGATACGGGAGAATCTGCCCCTGGACCGCCGCCGACGTGGATGGGGTGCTATCATGAACAATCTCTGGGTCGCCGTTCTCACTCTTGTCTGGATTGTGCCAAACGCACTTATTGCTATCTTCCTCGCCAACCTGAGCAACCTTGGGTCGGTCTGGCCAGCGTTCCAATCCCAGTTAGAGCGTAATTCCAAGGCTTGGGGCGCCATCCAAGGTATCCTCGCGCCTCTGATTACGACGTTGTTTTACATGTTACTCCCCGTCATATTCCGTCGTCTTTCGATATTCGCAGGCGAGTACTCAAGAACCGCTCGCGAGAGGCACGTTACTCGGAAGCTTTACGCCTTCTTCATATTCAATAATCTCATAGTTTTCTCGCTTTTCTCTACGGCATGGAAATACGGCACATCGGTAAAGAACGCGGAGTCGACAAACGGCGACGTGTGGTCGGCCATCATCAAATCCGATCCCTTCGGGAACCTCTTAACCGCCTTCTGCGACGTCTCGCCATTTTGGCTCAATTATCTCCTCCAGCGGAACTTCGGAGCCGCGCTCGACCTGTCGCAGATTATTAAGCTGGCAAAGGGGTACTTTACGCGCAAGCTACTTAGTCCGACACCCCGTGAACTTAAAGAACTCTCCTCGCCCCCGCCATTTGATTACGCGTCCTACTACAATAACTTTCTCTTCTACACCACTATTGCATTGGTTTTCGCACCTTTCCAACCCCTGGTGCTACCGGTCACAGCTCTATACTTTACTCTTGACGTAGTTTCGAAAAGCTATTTGCTGCTGTATGTTGTGCCCTCTACCTCGTGTGCTATTGACACTAACCAAGTACCTTACTTTGTAGATACATATTCATTACTAAGCACGAGAGCGGCGGCGCCTTTTGGCGCATGCTAGTTAATAGGTTACTTTTTGCGACCTTGCTCTCTAATGTAGTTACTACGGTATTTATTGCTGCACGGCGGGAATCTGTTCGTCAGATTGTCCTCATGGTACCTCTTCTCTTTTTGGTAGGGGGCTTCAAATGGTATTGTCAACTGAGCTTCGAGAGTGGAATAGGTCTCGGGCTCAAGGGTATGGAAAAGGGAAAGGCACGAGTGCACCCTAGTAACGATAGTATCAACGTGCGCTTCGGCCATCCGGCGTTGTACAAGGAGCTCATGACGCCGATGGTTGCCGAGCACGCCAAAGACCTTGTCGGTGAATGATAATGGCTTCGGGAAAATCAACGATCACAGCAGTAATGCACCTGAAATGACGCCGGCGCTGTTGCATTGGAGAGATTCGCAAACGGATGCCATTTCTGCTAGGTATTCGCCGCTCCCGGGACCCAGCAGACGGTCGGGATGCCTAGGAGCTATATGGAATCCTAGACAGCTTTGCAAGGCCAAGTGCTTTTCCTGGACTTACATCATTATGTTCGCAAATATATTTGTTCTAGTTCAACGTGGACCTTAAGACCCGATGCGGGCACTCTTCAATCTAGAGGCTAACCTAGTAAGATTTCGGTCACCATCATAGTGTTAATCAGACTGCATCTGCCAGTTCTCTCTCTTCTACCTTCACTACCTACTCAACGTAAAAACTTGGCTACCACGTTAAAATCTGCGGTATATTCATATATTATCTATATAGACATGTATATGCGCATGCAATTGACTCTATAGCATTTAGTGCCTTCATCCAGTTGGAGAGTACGGAGCCCCCCGCATCCAGGCCCTGGGCTTGGCACCATTTTCTACACACCAACGAGCCCCGTGATTACAGACATACTTGGCTATCGCTAGACCGATCTTTCATATCAAGGTATGAGACTATCACGGTTCTGCTCCAGACTAGCTCCGGCCTAAAGCACAGACACTGGGCACAGGCTAAGCTATCCCTATATAAGTACCTAGATATAGAAAATTGCTGCTTCATAGAAACACTTTTATTGTGCAATGGTAACTTTCATTAGCGGAATCTTTGGTAGTGTAAACTATAACACTTCCCGAGGACTAACTCGGAGAGCGCGGAAAGTCGTAGGAAGACGCTCCTTGACACTACTAGTTACCTATGTATGCGGCATCTTGGGGATTACGCGAGTTCCAATACTCTCCAACTGCGACCTGTTATTGGATACTCCATTTATCCATATCATATCAATGCATTTGAGACTGGCCATGCACTACCGTGGAATATGATGTGGAGTACCCAACCCGGTCGATTCATTTGTAAATAGGTAATAGGGGCTTTGTGTGAGCCGCTACCGAATTTGCTTCACTTTTTGGATCACGTCCTGCAACTCTTCTTTGACGCGCGCAATGCCGCCGAGGGACCATTGTACGGAGCGATGAACGACACCATCCTCTACCTCTTCCAAAGCCGAGCGATCTACTTTCATAAGCTCCTCGATAGCCTGCTCCGCTCGGCGTAATTCGCGAAGCAGGAGCGTGCGTCGCAGATTGACCTGGTCCTCGGCGTCCAAGCTGAGCGTTCCGACTTGGATCGTGATGGGGAGAACCGAGAACTGATTTACGGTTGGGGGGTCTTGTGGGGTGCTCCCATTGCTCGGACCGCGTTTGGAGCGTTCCACGTGCCCCGGTGTGGGCGAGTCCTCCGCTGCGGCGATGCGGTACCAGAAGATCATCTTTGACAGTATGGATACGTGAAGGAGAATGATGTGAGGACATAATGCGCACGAGCACTTCATGAGCTGGCTCCAGCCATCCAGGACGGCTTTGTTCACGGACAAAACGCGGTCAAAGCTTGGCGCAAGGTTCAGATTCGTATAGTGGACGGGATCGGAGGAGCACGACGTCGCGCCATGATGCATCTCTCCGTGTTGCATCGAATGAAGTAAGGAAATGGCGCGAGCCTCACAATCGTGTGTGCTGCTTGTGACCGATGCCGCAGACGCTGACTCTTTCCCTGATATCGATGCTACTGAGGCTGATAGGGGCGATCCCTGAGCGGGGCTAGGATGGCTTATAGGGGCAGTAGGAAGGCCGTCCGCGTCCATGGGGGCCGATGGCGACAGTTGAGACACATCCCAGTTACCGAAAGCATTCACATTGACCTCGACGCCGGACAAGTCGTCAAAGGTCATCCCAGAGACAAGAGCCGCAGTGTCACCGTGCCACTGACTAGTTTGCAGCAGAGTGCCACGATCTTGGCGCCCTATTGAGGTGGCAATTAACGATGGGGCTATCAATTGATCCCATGATAGGGTAGGGTTCGTGGTTTCCGACGGTTGAAGTTGAGTTTGTCCCCCGGCTGATGGTGCCGTGCCATTCATACGCTTATATGCCAGTCTTTTTCGCCATGACTGTCTACCATGCTTACGCGACTCACTGTAGGAGCATGGAAGCATAATCTGAATACATCGACCACAGGTGGGATGCTGCTTGTCGCACCGTACTTTGGCTGATGAGCAGGGGTCACATGCCGCACGAAGGTGGACGTTCTGTGGTGCAGCTAAGGGCGCCGCAAGTGGTGTCTCTTCAACCGTCATCTTGCGACCGTGGAAAGACACTGAGAAGAACACAACGGTGCGGAATGGCCGGGGGCGCGTCTTCTAGTAAAATTGCTCGGGATGTCCGGCTCTTTCGGTACAGGTTTGTGTATGCATAGGCCATAAACCATACTACATGGTTCAGGGAAAACAGAAATACTTACACACCTACTAGTACCGCAAGAATAAATACAAGATAGTAAAATCGCACGATTGCACTGGTATTGGTTATACCGATGGAAATGGCACAGTTGGAAGCAGTTGGAGGGGCTTGTCATGGCGGCTGCGCGTGAATATCCATGTGGCTGACCAGGGGACCCGGCCAGTAGCTGAGAGGGGTCTCTCTTTTCACTTCAAGTCTTCAACGCAGAAGCTGACCGACAAGAAGAAGTAATCCACTGATCCACCTAATCACTTCAAACCCACTTAGAAACACCCAAAAGTGACCGTTTAACTGGACTGGACGCGCAGCAACCTATTTAACATACATCACAAGTGCTCGTCAGCTTCGTGATAAATGGCGCGTTCAAAGGGGCAACTGGCTACGATCGTTCGGTCCTCTTATAAGTCGCACCGATCAAGCCGGGCTGCAAACCTTGACCAGAAGCTCGGCTTTGAAATTATTCCGTTTCGTGATCCAATGGAATGCAGCCCTGGCAACCACCAACAAAGGTGGGATAAGTACAGGGGATTACTCTACTGGAATGGTTCCCCTAACATACGTCAGCGTGAATAAAGTGCTGGTACGAACTACGGGCATTTCGGCCAACATTACACTGAACTAGGACTATTACACAAGGTCCCGTGGTATCTGCTAATAGTTTGGCTTCTGTCGTACGAACGGACGGGGTGTGAATGCCGCTTAGGAAGGACATCTGGTCGGAGCAGAATTAGAAAATCTTTCTTTACAGTGCAAGCAAAGTCCACCAGAGAGAGAAGTCGTTGGTTCCCTGTCTAGGTATTGCTAGATGCCTAGGTAGATTAGAAAGTACCTAACCTAACCTACCTATGTACATACATAAGTAAATGAGGGATGCCAAGTGCTGAACCCCTATTGATTCAAACACGTAGGAACTGGATGATATGAAAAGAGTATTCTTCGAAGCCTTATCTTTCTTGCAGACCTCTATAGGTCTTTTACAGCCTATGCAAGACTTATTTTTGAGTAATCAGGGGCCTGATGGGAACATGTTAGGGATCGTTGAATGTCGTTGGCTTACGAAAGGACCGGCCCGTCTCTTGCTTAGGAGATAATTATGTGTCTGTTATTCAATACCTATCTTTAATGACACCATGTGCCTCTATTGTGGTGGGCAACACTACAACTTCAGTACAAGTTTAGTTCCACTTGTCTCCATCACCCTGCTCAAGTTCGCTTCTATGGCCTCTAAACCCTGCCCGATCATCTCTACCTTGACTGGCAACTTGTATTTACCCTCTTCCAACAACTTTTCGAGGTATTTCATGGCATCTGGTTCCTTATCTAGCATGTCTTGGCCACCGACTACTAGAGATACAGGGTCAGCAGTGGAACTTGAAAAATATCGTGTATAACACGCTAGTAGGCCAGCGATGGATCACTCATAGCCATCTGGCAGCTGGATGCGCTGAGAAGCTTGACCTGGAAGCAAACTTACATGATGACTGAAGATCCCCAGGTAAGGCAGGGCTAGGTCCCATGATTACCTGCGTAAACAGCTTGGGACCATCACTCTTAAGTGCTTCGAAAACTGCCGGGGCCTGTGCACTGGCCCCCACCGCGTCGAGGATGGCATCTACCCCTTTGCCTCCGGGGGTAGCTGCTCTTAGAGCAACAGCATCCTGTTGCACAGCTCGCTCAAGACACGTGGTAGCACCTAGTGCCTTTAAGTTTGCATGATGAGCAGCCGAACTGGTTGCGATGACAGTAGCGGATGGCAACGCAAGGCGCAGAAGCTGAATAGCCGCCGAACCTACTCCAGAGCTACCTCCCAGAATGAGAATAGACTGTAGTTGTTGTTCACCAGTGTTTCCCGCATTAGAGAGGCCGGGTAGGGGCACTTTCAACCCGACACGAACTGCGGCCGCGCCGGTGAGATATGCAATAGGGATGGCGGTTGCCTCTTCGAAACTTAGGGTTGCAGGCTTCTTTGCGACGGCGAGCTCTTTGGCCGTATATATATCCTGCCATGCACCATTGAATTGGGTTCTTTGAACCCAGCTCATCACCTCGTCTCCGGGTTTGAAGTACGTGACGCCGTCTCCCACGGACTCAACAATGCCAGCACCCTCGATGCCGAGGACGGCAGGCCAGGCTTGGACCGTGGCGCCAAATTGGTGATTTTTCCAGTCGATAGGGTTTATTGAGACAACTCGGGGCCGGACACAGATCTCACGGGGCCCGGGCCTTGGGATGGGTGCTGTGATCACATCAAAAGCGCCCCGTTGCTTGGTTGCCTGAAGTTGGCGGATGGACATTGTCACCGATGAATGATGTGAGATAGAGTGTGGCGAATAGCAGAAAGCGCAGGACGACCTAGTGTAAAACGAAAGTAAGTACGAAAAGAAGAAATTGATATAGCTCTGGCGCACGTATTTTAGGTAGCTCAATGGCAGACGTAGATACCGAGTAGAGGCACGCATCCATTAAATTATTAGCTAGTTGAGATCTTATATAACCTGCACTTGAAGAAAAGGGACGATACCAAAGACACTTTATTCCTTTAAACTCTTCGGCGTCATGCTATGGTAAATCGATATTCGGACTTACGAGGATCATATGCCGCTGCGAATTGACATTGTCATGGTGGGGCATGTACATGTGTTCGGGTACCACGGGGGAAGCAAGGGTCGTCCCGTCATGCAGGAACCTTGGAGCTTCGGGTCACAATAATCGCCGTCACTGGCTGGGGATACTGTATCTTGAAACAGTATGCTCCTTTGACTAATCGGCTTTCGAGCGCTGCTTAGATCAGAATCCACCCCCAATTACCCACCGAAAGGAACGGACGACAAACGACGTCTAGTTGTTCTAACTTCGGAGGTCTAGATAGCTCCTATACAGCCTGCGCCCGTCTTATTGCGCGCGAGCCTTACCCTCCACGGTTCAGTTCCAAGTCCGGAACAGACTCGGGCAGCGACGGGGCGTGGCCATGTCAAACAAGCGAATGATAGAGAATGGCGTATTTATTGCATTAGTAACAAGATGAGTGCGCTTCAGAACGGAGATACGAAAGTAATCACCACGGCTACCAACGACGAAGACCAGTTCACAGAAAGTTGTGCCGCTGAGTCATAAACCTGCTCCAATCGTATCCTAGGCTTATAATAAGCTTCCTGCCGCAGAATTAGAAGCTCTAGCCTTTTACTTTGGCGTGTGTAGTGCTATGCTGTCATATATTCGCGATTCGTTCTCGGGCTTACCACCGAGTATACCAAAGACAAAGAAGGAGTTCACAATAACCAATCTTCAAGCAAATCATGACGGATAGTACGCGGCCAATCCCCGGAATTCCATGCGGCAGGACGCTGGAGGTCGGTAAAAAGGTCATACCGATGATCAAACCCGAAATCGAGGGCAGGTTTCCCATAGTATTTCATCCACTTATCTATTGCGTGCTCTTTTCGCGACGCTAACAAATACCGACCGAGTGGGGGTGGTAGCGGTCATTCAATTCATCAACTCGTTTGAAGACGCTAAGGAGAACTTCCCGAGCCTGCTAGCTAGGAACGGGCCGAAGACGCACATCTCGAATTGACACCGGGAGCCATAATTTCAGCAGACTACCGCGGGGCATCATATTCGGGCGCGCCTTCGCCCACGAGGACGTGAAAGAGCTCAATCGTCTCTTTCGCGGATCGGGCAGGCGGCCTGTGGCATGGATCGCGAGCAACTCATCTGTGGTGCCCCGCTGTATTATCCTGGGCCTGAGTATGTTGTGAAGCCGGCGGGTAATGTCAAGAGGGCTCTTCTCGACTGGATGGAGGCCGGGAACAAGGGTCAGAATATCGTGTACTATTAACCAAAAAGAAAACTGATAGAATCGGTATATCCAAGAGAGTGATCAACATGACGCATAATTCTCCATTTACACTGAAAGTGGACATCGTCGGTTTTGCTATAGCCTCTAAGAAAATATCTACCACCCGTTGCGTCTCACCTTCTGTTAAAGACAGATTGCAACACCTTTTCAAAAATTGTGCTGTTACAGAAGAAATGACGTCGCTAATCCTGTGTGGGGATTAACAATATATATTCTACGTAACGGTGCTCACGGGCACCTGATGGCCAAAGAACGCTCGAGAGACGTCACGGTCCCCAAATGTGTAAATGAAAAGGTTGCTAGAAAAAGAAGGCCAGCTCTGTATCTAATCCGTGTCTAACTGCTGGCCTTATAATATTCAGCTTCAACTATAACTACGAAAAAAGGTTAATGAACAAACAAGTCCCGCTGTCTATCTAAGCTTTGCCATTCAATCCTATTATCCTTAGCTTGCATTATGACTCACATATAGAACCCTAGGTAGACCACCAGGTTCAATTCTTTTCCTGTTGTGAAATCCATCCGTCCAATACTTAATTACCGTACCAGCGCCCGACCGGTTCGCCGGAAATTATGGAATACATTAGCTAGGCAACTAGTACAAGAGTTGATTTATTTCGTTATTCAAAGGGTATGAAGTTATAAATCACCAAAGGGTACTGTCTGCTTGTTCGGTTTGTAGGAGGATTATTACGTTTCCTCTTATGAAGGGGGTATTTGGCTATTCGCCTGTGGAATGTCTGGAACGTCTCACTTGTATATTATTTGCATGACTAGTGAGTTGAAATGATTTTGAACCATATCGGGAAGGTCAAAGAAAGGCCTCAGTGCTGCCACCAAAATATGATCGACAGAGCAAAGATTAGGTAGTCTCAACATAAGTGTGTGTCATCACCTCGACCAGGTATAAACACGTCCCGCCCAATAGCTTAAACGTAATCGGCTCGAAGAGCGCCACAAAGATGGCAAGAGGTGTGTTTACTCAATTATATCCACGGGTGCTCGTAACCTGGGACGCTGGTACCCTGGTTACAGCTGCATCGGCATTTTAAGGGTGTACGGAGGTTTTTATGATAAGACAATGATTAAAAGTTTCCCTCCTTCATACTGCGTTTCCCGCAACTTCTTTTCATACTCGCATGAAGCACTTGCATAACCGGATTATTGGGCTAGAGCGTAATAGCTTCTACCTAAGTAGGTAGTATTTGAGAGGAACTAGGTATTTGATTGGTCGCTGAGTAAGGTAGATTCCCGTTGATCTCAATACCCTCGATAACGATTTATCCTTTAGCAACCCCTCTCGGCAACGCAGGGCAACAATTAGCGGACAAGGTGCAGCTTGAGCTGACGTGGCAAAGCAAGACCGAGAGTCAGGAATTGAGCAAGAAACTTATTAAATAACCGGACCATTGACTAGATAGCTCACAACAGGAGCAAAAAAATGGCAACTAACCGCCCCATGGGCGTAACAAGCCATGGTAAAACTTGCCCCAGAGAAACATGACTCGGTACCTGCATTTAAAGCACCCCGAGTCTCAGACGACCTATCACAAACTGGGGACGACACCCGGTTCCTGTCGTGCCTCCTCACTGACCACACCGAAGCCAGGAACGACCGACCGACCGGTGAGACGGCGTTCGCCCGGTTTTGTCTTTGACTCGCACAACAGCGATGCAATCAACCAATCTTGAGGTCGCCCGCTCCACACGGTAATGCCCGACTAAGTATGCCGACAGTCAAAGGAGCGCATAATAATATATATTAATAAAAGAAAACCAGTGTCATGCACCCTCTTATGTGGACGTCCATAATTCGCGAGGACTAAAAATTCTAGACCCCTAATTTCTGCGCACATCCCTTTATCTTTACATACGTACGTCTTGGCAGTTGCTATTACTGGCCTTTTAGATGAAACATTGGTGAGCATGTTACATGACACATGATCTAATTCACGAATCGACTTGGGAAGAAGGCAGTGATTTAGATAAAGATGGATCTCCGAATGCTGCGAGCCGTTTGCTAGACGTTGTGTAGCGCGAGTCGAGTCGAGTCGACCTGCCTTTGAGCGTCGCAAGTTAGGGAAATTAGGAACATTCCCCATGTGGGATGAACGGATATCATGGGCTTCAGATGAATATAAATAGGTCATCAAGAAGGCTGGAGAAAACAGAATGAAGAAGTTCATCAGATCTACAATCGTTACCAAATGATATAAACACAGTCACTACCATTATCAATATCTTGCTGGTCAACGATCTTTTTACCAGCCTAACTTTATACCTTCGCTTCAGACTTTTTGGAATCCCCAAGTCGTCTCGGGCAGACAGATATAGCACCACGCTACATGCAACTAACAACTTTCATTACTTGACAAAAACAATCCCTCATATTGAGCCAGGCTCATCCATCCACTCACATTCGCACAATCTTTACATTACATCACAATCAATCACAACCACGATGCCATCCCTCAAACAACTCCTCTTCACCCTCTGCGCCACCACCAGCGTCCTAGGCGCTCCAACTCCCGCCAGCAGCGACAGTGACAGCGGCGCGACATTCATCACAGAGCGCTCGACAACCTACAAGGGAGACATTACATATTACGAGCCGGGACTGGGCGCATGCGGCTGGACGAACAAGGACAGCGAGGCGGTGGTGGCGCTGTCCCCGTCGCAGTACAACGGCAACTGCGGCAAGCGCATCACCATCCACAAGGACGGCAAGACGGCCCACGCCAAGGTCGTCGACAAGTGTCCCGGTTGCGCTAGTGGGGCCATCGATGTCTCCTCAAGTGTCTTCAAAACGATTGCGGATCTATCTGTTGGACGGACCAGTGTTTCTTGGTCTTTTGACTGAGGGATAGGCTGAGGGTTGAGGGAATGTCATTCTTTCATTTATTCGTTTTTCTTTGATGATCTTGCCTTCATTATTTATGCAGATGAAGGTGTGAGATGGAGATTGGACGGGAGAGTGACGACGATGTTGCGTTTAAGGGTCATGAGTCCACAACTTTCGTTCATCTTATGAGATCACGATCACAGATTGGGGAATGGGGGCTGGTTTCCCCCTTCGCTTCTCTTTTCTTCTCTTCTATCGTTATGGGAAACCTTTTTTCAACTCACTTCACTTCGCATACCTTCTCTTCTTTCCAATCATTCCCAATATTCTCAGCGAGCCACGCGCTGGCGCGGAATACTTAACAGATTGCTTTGCCTTCTCTCATTTCTCATTTACCCTACCTATTGTCTTAGTTGTCATGCAGGTTCATGACGAGAACTAGCAATTTGGTGGAGATTTATGATTACACACTCCCTTTACAACAAGTTATGAACAAAACAACAAGCACAAATGAATTATGATGATACCAGAATATTGAGGGAAGGATTATATGTACATAGCATCGGTGGTGGTCTGAGGTATTAGGGAGGTTGATGTAGCGTATACCTCCCTCGCTCGTTTAGCGTTTTTTTCTTTGCTGGCAAGGAATATAGCCACTCGTTCGTGTCTCGTCATCTTGACTTTAGTTGACATGTGACACTCTGTGTGTGCTTCCACAAGTGACATTTTGAATCTTACCAAAGATAGATTTCCTCTGTAAAGTTCTAAGAGCACGAGGAAAAATGAGACACTGACGTTTTGGAGTTGGAGACCCCACCCTCATCAACTCATTTTTCGCTAACCTGACAATACTAGCCATCAACTTATATATACACACAGGAAACCTCCTAAGTCAGCGACTCTACCCTTGAGGATCCCGCTAGGGTGACTATGATTCCATATTATCGTCACGGGCGCGCGAACCAGTATAACAATCTCCAAAAGACATGCTTCGCCCACTCCTGAATTAGATCAATCAGTAAACAGTAGGGGAGTTCTTGTTGACGTAGTTGTACAATGACGTAGTGCCGTTCATCTGGGTACGGATAGCCTGTGCAAAAGCCTGAGCGCTCAAGCTCGCGCCCTGGGGGCTTGTGTGAGTGTGATCGTTCGGGTACAATGCGTTGGTCGCGGAGTTTCCAAGCTTCTTGTACACTGCAAGGTTGAGCAGTTAGACACGTTTTCATCAACCGAGAGATTTCATATTTAAAAGGCACTTACTATTAGCTACAGCCCGGAAATGGTCTACGAAACTGGTGCCGCTGCCTAGAGCCTTCTGGGCAGTCAACTGGTATCCGACGAATCTCGGGGCCGAGTCGCCAAAGGTACCGGACTCCCAGAGATTGTTCGGGGTCTGGGAGCTGAGGACGACGGTGGCGCCCTTGGCGGTCATGAGCTTAGCGGCCTGGATGACGTAGAAGACGAAGGTGTAGACAGTCTCGCCCGTCTTGTCGGAGACGCACGTCTCGGTGCCGGTGCCGGGGCAGTCGGACCGGCCGTTGTCGTTGGACTGGGGCGAGCCGCCGTCGTTGTGCCCGAACTCGATGACCACGATGTCGCCCGACTTGACCAGGTTCGCGACCTCGCTGAACCGCCCCTCGTTCCAGTAGGAGCGGGCCGACCGCCCGCCGATCGCCTTGTTGACTACCGTCACGCCGCTGGTGTACGTCCCGAAGTACTGGCCCCAGCCGTCCGTAGCCCCGTCGTTTGCGCCGTTCTTCGCCATTGTGCTGTCGCCGCAGAGATAGATGGTGGGCGTGGCGCGGGGTGCTACATCCGGCCGTGTGGGAGTGGCGACGGCCTGTAGCGCGCCAAATGCTAATAGTGTAGATAGTGATGAGAACTTCATGTTGAGACTACTGGCTGTAAACCCGATCTTTGAGTGACAGAACAAGCTCTTGAGTTATTATTCGGTGTCATAGTTGCGAAACCGGTGCGCGGGCAGGCATATATATGTATATAGTATCCCACAACACGACCAGCCCTCCATATGGATGCTATTGGGGATGATACCGTGCCCCGAATGACCTCCGGGTGGCCATCATGGATCTATTACCCAATGCGGAGCCGGAGCAACGGAGCAACGGAGCCACCGGGAATTTCCACCAGTGACCTGAAATCTCCAAGGGTCCCAGCCTTTAATGGGATAATGGTAAATGTATATAGCAATGCAACGCCTTTCATGGTGTGAAGGGAAAATTAGGCGCCGAGCTAGCCTTTAAATGTTATTATCCGTTGGCATTCCTGGTTACCATGTCAGTCACTGTGTCGCCGCATCGCACCGGGGCAATAGTAACCGAACTGCTGTCGCGCGCGTTTCAGAAATAGAACCCGAGCAGAAACAGCCATACAACATACAAGGCCGACATAATACAGACATCCAGATCCGATACAGTTACATAATGCATATGTGCATGAAGAGAAAATACAACCTTGGAGGCTTGTAAACACTTTGGGTATTAGCCAGCCATGCTGAGGTAGGTCGGGGGTTGTACCAGCCACTCTACTGTCTCAGCCACAGTAGGTCGTTAACAACCACTTACACCCTACAGGTCCCTAGTCTTGTAGCAATACATTACATGTGGACTACGGAGCCCACAGAATATTCCTTGGGCCGTCAGAATTATTCGATGACTCTACTTGATCTGCTACCTAGGTAGGCAGGCATTCTTCCATCTGGCTACTTCTCGGTACTGACAGCTGGCAGCCCATAGTCGCCAGGTGTCAGCCACTAATATCACCGACTAAGTAGGTACTCAGGAAGAGGCCATATATAAAAACGCAATGCGTTAACATTCATGACCTGTACCTGTAAAAAGGAAACACTCATTGAGACCTAATAATTTTGTTGTCTAGCGGGTTTGTCTGTCAAGGCGTCCATTCTAGTAGCCTGAGGAATGGTAGAAAGACAATATTAGGTCTCGATCCATGAGAATGAAAACAAGGTCCTCAATTTTGGGGAGAGAAACGATGCCCTCTATAGAAGATATTAATGGAGCTGGTGCGTTCTCATGATTGCGCTTGGTCCCTTGAATGTTTCATTTGCCTCCCTTTGTCATGAATCAGAACTACAACTCTGGAACAAAAGAGTACAGTATAAAAGTTGACCTAGTCAAGTCGGGACAATTCGACCTCGTATGCAGTTTATGTGTATAGGACTGTGACACCCTCAGTGGACTACACACATCATGAAGCACCCATCCGGCTTACCCATCGTCGAGTATCCTCTTCTGTTCAACCAACCGGTCGTACACCTCCTGGTAGTGCTCAAGTTCGCACGCAACAGGCTTGTTCTCCTGTAAATATCTGGGATATCGCGAGCTCCAAATCGTTACTGAGACTCCGGAACTTGTCCATGATGGTGATCAGGCCTTTACCGTCTTACCCAGCGAGGTGGCGTTCATCAGGGACACCTTTGTTGTTGGAATGTGGATGGCAAGGAAATAAGGTGGCTGGTACATACGCCCCACACCCATTGCCCATATAATGTATAGGTACTCTCTAGGTACCTGTTAGGGGCCACAGCCCCTAAGATAGTCTTAGCATAGGTTATGTTTGTGACGAACGCATCATATGTAAGACAGATGTTAAATGACTAAGCAGGATCTTATTATAGCATAACCTACCTTTTTTATTAATTGATTATAACTTTATTATATATATAATTTTTTATATATATTATTGCAAAACCTTTTTAAAAGGTTGCTTTTTTTTATATTAGTTTAAAATATTTGTTAATAAAATTAATATATGGTTTAACGGTTATATAATAATTATAATATTATTTTAAACTTTATATTTTTATAGTTTTATATTTAATAATAAGTAAATATAATTAAATAATAATTTTTATTTTCTGTTTATAAATAACTAATTAATTTAAAGTATATTTTTTTATTAATTTAATAATTTAAATATTTTTTAAAATTAAACTTTTTTAATTAAATTAAATAATTTTTAGCTAATAAATAAAAAAAAATAAAAAATATAAAACTAACTTAAAATTTTATTTTATATTAATAGCTTATAAAAAAAAAATATAATGCATTTTATAAGTTAATTGTACACCTAGGTTAATTATATACTTTTTTTAACTTTTATATAAATAATTTTTTAAAACTTAACTATATAACAAAAAATTAATTAAAACTAATTAAATTTTAATTTACTAGACATTTTTTGCTTATTTTAATATATTTAAATATTATAGCTAGGCTTGCTGCATATTTTATAGCGTTACGCGCAAGTTTTTTATTTTTTTATATAACTACTACTTATACGCCTTTTATTACTTTTTGCGCAGCAATAGCTTTAATAGCTTATAACCTTTTTATATTTTTTATATAAAATAATCTTTTATTTTATAAATTTTTTTTTTATATAGCAATGTTAACTATATTAATTATTTGCTATATAAAAAGTTATAACTTTTTTTTTAATAAAGTTAAATAATATATAATAACTATTATACTATATATAATTTGCTATAAAATTTAAATAATTTATATTAGCAAGCTATTTTAATATTATATAATTAACTTTTTAATAAATATTAATTAAAATATAATATTTTATATATTATTTAAAATAATAAATAATTAAAATAAAAATAAGCTATTAAATAAAGCTTTAATTATAAAATAGTTAAATAAAAATTTAGCTATATAATAATATATTTTAAATTATATAGTACTAATTTTGCTTTTTAAAAACTTTTTTATATATTAGCTTTTATTATTAATATATTAAACACATTATAAAACGCAAGTAAAAAATTTTTTTTAATATATATATAATATATGTTTATATTAAATTTTTATTTATTTATTATATAACTGTTTTAAAAAGCTAAAATTGCTAATATTAAAAAAATAAAGCTTATATAACAAATATGCTAGCATATAAAGCATAATAATATTATTATTTTTATAATACTTTTTAAAATTATATAAATAGTAGCTTTTATAGCTATTAAAAATTAAAAGT
>Ga0247782_1000292_pt1 | contig 48181 bp, 41 predicted proteins | sample UWRJL019104C5_FD_179928 | JGI IMG/M metagenome (GOLD analysis project Ga0247782, IMG submission 179928) | Plant litter microbial communities from Arlington Agricultural Research Station in Wisconsin, United States - UWRJ-L019-104C-5 | ecosystem: Environmental > Terrestrial > Plant litter >...
AAAAATAAAAATAATATAAAAAAAAAAAAATAAAAAAAAAAAAAAAAAATAATATAAATTTTTTTTTTTAAAAATTAAAAAAAAAAAAAAAAAAAAAAAAAAAAAAAAAAAAGCAGCATAAAAATAAAAAAAAAAGTAAGCGTTTATAACTAATTAAATAAAAAAAAATGTTTGCAAACAATTAAATAAAAAAGTAAGTATTTATATAAAAAAACTTTTGCTTAAAAATATTAAAAAAACAAATATATATAATATTTAATTTTAATAAAATATATTTAAAACTAATTAATTAAAAATAGTTGCTAAAAAAAAGCATAAGTTATAAATTATTAGTTTTAAACTAAAGCATAAAGTTTTACTTAAAAATAAATAATTTTAAAAAATAATAAAAACTTTTAATGCTTTTAAATATAAAGCAATACTAAAATATTATTTTTTTTTTTTTATAAGTTATTATTTGTTATAAAAATAAATTAAGCTTATTAGCTTTTAGTTTAATTAATAATTTTATTAATTATTTAAACTAATTTTTAAAGCAAGTTATAGTTAAACTAACTAAAAGTTATTAAATTGTTATAATTATTGCTAAATAAAGTTAAATATATAGCTAATATATTTAAAAAAAAATATTTAAGTTAGCATTTAATTTTTAACTTTTTAAAAATATAAATAAGTTTATTTAATAGTTTTTTAATAATAACTACTTATTTTTTAAATTTTTTTATTTTTATTTATTCCCAATTAGCCCATAAAAAATTTTAAAATTAGCATTTATTTTTAATTATACTTAATTAAAAAAAATAGCTTAATTTTTTATTATTATAATAATAATTGCTACAAGCTTTATTAAAAAGTTTTAGTATAATAATATAATAAGCAAAAGTTTTTTAAAGTTTTTTATATTTATTATAAACGTTTTTATTTATTTAAATAGTACTATAAAAATATATTAAAATAGCTAATAATAAACAATTAGTTTTTTTTATACTTAAATAAAACTTATTAAAAATAAAATATTATTTTTAATATTAGTTAATTAAATAATTATTAATTAAAAAGTTTTATACTTTTTTATATTTAAAATAATTTGTTATAATTATAAATTTTAAATTAATAGTTTTTATAAATAAATATAAGCTTATATTTAAAAAGCAAAAAAAGTAAATAATTATTTATTTTAATAATAAATTTTTTAACTTTTAATAAAAGCTAAACAATTTTTTTAAGTTTTAGTTTAGCTTAAGTTATAATATAATAAAATTTATTAAAATTTTATGTTTTATTATTTTTATTAAGCATAATAGCTTTATTAAAAAACTTATTAATTATAATTGCTTTTATATTATTATTTATATTATATAAGTATAAATAATTTTTTAAATTTTTAAATATAATATTTTTTAAACTAGTAATTATTATTTAGGCTTAATTAGCTTTTAAAAAAAAAAACTTAAATATTTTAAATTTTATTTTAATTTTTTTAAGTATGCTAAAATTTATACTTATATTATTTTTATTAATTATAATATAGTTTTTTTTAGCATTTTTAGCTATTTTAGCATTTTTAAGCACGTTTAAGTTTAAAAACTTATAAGCATTAAAATTATTTATTAATAGTTTTAAATAGTGCTAAAAAAATATAAACATATATAAATATTTTAGCATTAGTTTTAATTAATTATAATATATTTTATTTAGCTAATAATAAAAATAAAATATTGCTTTTTATTAAAAAGCTATATTTAAATATAAGCTTATTATTTTATTTTTAAAAAAACTTATTTAAATATTTAAACTATTTAAACTTAATTTTTTATATATAAACTGCTTAAATATAATGTTTAGCTTTATATAATTAAAAATAGCTAATTTATTATTAATTTTTGCTATTAATTTATTATTATTTATTTTTGCTACTAATTTATTTTTATTAGCTTTTAACTTTAATTTAATATTATTTGCTTTTAACTTTAATTTAATATTATTTGCTTTTAAAACTAATTTATTATTGCTAGCAATTAAAAGTAATTTATTATTACTAGCAATTAAATATAATTTATTATTACTAATAATTAAAAGCATATTATTATAGTTATTAATTATAGTTAATTTTTTAATAGCTTTTAAAGCTAGTTATTAATTTTTTGTGCTTTAAAAGCTTTTAAAAGCTTTTAAAGCTTTTAATTTTAAACTTTTATTACTTTTTGCTAGTTTTATTTTTTTATTACCTTTTTTAAAAGCTTTTAAAGCTAGCTTACTAGCTATTGCTTTATTTAAGTAGTAGCTAGTTATAATAAATATAAATTTTAAAAAAGTTTTAATAAAAATAAAAACTATTTTAGCTATTATTATAAATAAGTTAGTATTATTAATTAAAAATAAAAAAAGTAATATATTTAAAGCAATTTAAAGCTAAACTAAAATAATTAAAACTATTATAATATAAAATAAGTAAATTATATAATAAGTAGTATTAAAATATAAATATATGCAATAAAGTAGTATAGCAACTTAATATAGCTTTTTTAACTATGTTTAACTTTTTAACTAAATTAGTTTAATAAAAACTACTTAAATAAAATATAAACAAGCTATAAATAATATAAATAAAAAAAACAAAATAATAAAATAAATTAGCAATAATAATATAAATTATAAAGTAGATATAAGTGCAAATATAAGTTTAAGTGTTAAGCAAAGCTAAAAATAAGCTGCTAACATAAAAAGTGCTAAATTTAGCTTATTTAAAATAAAATTAATATATATTAATTTTTTTTAAGTAAGAAAACTTAATAAAAAAGATTATAAATAATAATTAGGTATGCATAAGAAGATAAGGCAGGTTATTATAACTTACTAGGGGCAGATAGTAGGTTGTAAAAATAAAAGGTAGTACAAGTAGGCTAGAGTTATGCCTCTTGCCTTTAATGTTGTGCAGGAGGCCCACTTTATTAGCTAAATTATAATTGGTTAGGAATGCTAACTAATTTGGCTTATCTTATCTATATTACTAATATCTAATGCATCCCACTATCCATGCAAAGCATGGATCAAGCGTTAGCTTGTGTGTATATAGGGAGCATGTCAGGCCTGCCTGACATGCTCATGACATTCCTCATAGCATAATAGATGTGAGAGTGGGATAGTACGCTTGGTACGCCTCTCCGTGACAAGATTCTTAAACGGGCATGGTGGAGGGCTGTTGGATGGTAAGGGCTTGAAAAACTGGCCTGAGGTCTACAGGATAGAATAGCTTGGTCAAAAATCCACTTGGAAATCCAGTGGTCCCGGTGGACAACATGTCAGGATATTCAACCTGTCTGCTTGGATGGCTAGGAATAATTGTTAGCGTGTATGATTTGTTACTGCATGGGAAGAGTTCCGCTGTGGTAATAGGAATGACCTAAAGATGATATAATACCAGTAATCTATTCACATCGAAATGAGTGTGGACTGAATCCTGAATCCCCAGGAGAATTCCAAGAACATAGCATCTACTAGAGAAAGTGTTACCCGAGGATGATCCAACGTTATCGCTGAAAAATTAAGTAAAGAACGGTTACAGAAAGTAAAGCCCCCGGTTGTTGCGCTATAACACCCTTGGCATGGAAAAGCCTTCCCATTCCCACCAGAAATCAAGAACTTCGGACCATAAATTGGGGACCTTACCCGAAACCTTCCGCGGTGAAATAGATGGGCCCTCCAAAGCCTCAACTATCCGACACCACGACCCCTCTCCCCCTCGTCACTTTCCCACACAGGACGAACCCACGCCAGGAATATCAATGTCGCACGTGCACTTGACGCGACACTCGGGCACGCGCCCATCGGCATTGGTGGTGCAAGTGACGGCCTCGCCGCTGGCGATCTTGGCCCAGACGCCGGCGGCGAAGTCGTAGCTCTGGCCGCCCTCCCAGATGATGCGCCAGCGGCGGTCGGCGAACGTGATGCCGTCAACGTCGACGTTGTTGTCCCTGCCACCTCGCGTAGCGCCCACGGGCAGGTCGTGCTGCGCGCATTTGACGCGCTTCTCGCTCCAGCCCACGCTGCCCTTGCCGCCGTTCCAGTTGTACACGTGGCAGAGGTCGTCGCTCGTCCCGAGGTCGGCGTACTTGGCCTTCCACTTGCTATTGTTCACCACCTTGCCGCAGAGCTTGCCGCACACGGGCCCCGTGTTGCGGCACCCGGCCGCGTCGATGCACTGGGGTAGCGCGAGCATGAGCGTGAGCATTGCTGTGACTGAAGTCCCTGAGAGGAGATGCATCTTGGGTGGTGACTTGCCGGAGCTTCTATTGAATGGTTTTTTTATAGGGATGAGGAGCTTGGATCGTGGGTCTGCAGAAGATAGATGGTGGCAGCTCGATGGGAGAAATCACTGAGGTGCCGTAGATATATATATTCGGAGTTGTTAAACTTTGGCTTGGTGCTATTCATATATCATTTCCTATCCGTCATTTCGTTTTCTGACAAGTTCGTATGACTGTTCACCCCATGTTAGCCTTGTCTTGAGCTTCAACGTTCGAGTGACACCTAGGTAGCAAGCCATGAGCACATTGTCGTCGACGTAAGGCCAACACAATTATCAGCTAACATTCCCCAGATACCACCATTTTACGTAAGAGATACGTCTCTATCAACGTGATAGGCTTCTTGTAGTCTAATTAAAGGACTTTCACACCCTTTCGCAATCCAACATAGCTAAAAGGGCCAAGTTGATCTGCACATTGACTTTTGCCGGAGCTTACTCATCAGAGATGCTTAGAGGGCAAGGCAATGCGGATGTTGTGTCACAGTCTGCGTTTAAGCAGTAGCCAATCCTAAAAGCCGGCAATACCATTTGAGGACCTATAATACGGCAGTTAATGGCCAGCTGACTTAAGCCTTCGAGGCTGACGCGCTGCGGTTTCTCAACAGTCATCAAGGTGAAACAAACGGTTGCGCCTTGGGCCAAGAGCCAAGCCCTCAGCTGGGTCTAGCCGTTCCAGCTAAAGGAAATGCATGAACCGGCTTGCAAAGAGGATTCTTTTCATGGCTTGTCTCCCGGAATAGACATCACTATAAACACCAATTCGTATCTCGTAAGGTTTAGATCTAGTTTGCACTCTGCAGCGCCTAGAACGACCAGTGTTTTGTGGCGGAAACCCGCTGGTTTATAGTAAAAATAATATTGCCAAAAGTTAGCCAATGACTTTGCCCACCGGTATTTTGCCATGAACGAATTAGCTACTCCTATTTTCCCAGAACTAGATTTCCACTGGCAAGTCGCCGACCTTGCAGCCACCGCAATCTAAAAATGGAGTTCAGGTTCAAGTACACTTGTCGCAGCTAATAATATCCTCACATGCTCTAACAAGATGATCTTCGTCGATTATGGTCACTGGATCCTTAAGGGCGATATTTATACAACCATCACAAAGCTCACGATGAAGACCGGCTTCAGGGGCGATGCCCTGTCAAGCCGACTGTGTTTCCACAGACCTTGAGCTGATACGATATATGTCAGAAGGTTGGGTATAGCAGTGAATAGAGTTGCATTGTTAAGGATGAGGATGAAAAATAGCCCTGAAGGTCACTATGTAGAATGTGTTCATATATACAAATAGAAGGGGTGGAGTGCCCCACGTGACCTCCATTTCCAACAGCGCCGCCCAGAGAGCCCAGAGAAGGCGAGGTTGGAAACTTACTTTTGAATGGGTTGTCGGTAACAAGACATAGCCAGCAGAATCATTTTCAGTCAAGATCCAGAGTGTTTCTCGTGTTTTCCGTTTTGTGTACAAACAATGCTACCAAGTCCATTGTAGACCGTCTTGGTAAGGCTCCGGCGTGCTGCGTGCTAAGAATATTGCTTGTAAGGGCAGTCCAGGTCATCCTTTTTGCTCCTCGTCTTTCTAGGCCTTTGTTTAAGCAGGAAAGCAAAGCGATGAGCTGCCAAGACTGTAGTAAGGTGCGATCTCGCTTCTTTACTTTGAATATTATTGCTACCTCTGCCTTGCGTTAAGAAAGCGGGAAGTGAAAAACTTATAAGGCCTTTTTAAAGATCCTTTAGACGTTAGGCTTAATATAGTTCTAGCACGCTTTAAAAAGCATACTGTTTTGCCGTCTACGCCAGAAGAAGTGCTCTTTACTCCTATTGTATAAGTTTTTACCTTTTCTAACGTGGCCCTAGTATTCTAAGGCAGCTTTTCCTTGTCCAGCGTCCAACCTTTTAGAGAATTGTTCTGGAGATTGTTTTTGTTTAAGAACTGTTCTAGTATTTCTATCTATAGTGCTTCTGCTTCAAGTATAAAGTTTTATACTCTTCTGTCTGTTGAAGTATGAGGTCCGGGTGACATGGCGTGTACAGTACCAAGGCATCATGGAATTCGTGTATATAACATAGGGCCTTCCCACCTCACACCCAGTCAGTTCGGTAGTCAATTAAGTCTCATTTACCCTTCATTTCGTCACTGCCGCCTATTTTAACAGAAGGGATCTTAGGCTAGGCCCTAGCTTATGCCAGCCTATGACCTTGTACAACTAGTAGTTAATAAAAACCCTGTCTATGACGTCTCTCCAGGACTATATTTTCGCTTTGCAAATGACCAAAGTCGGTCAGATCCGAAAGAAGCTTCCTACACACCATACCGTGTCACAAAAGGGGTGAGGGACCAATTTTAGGGGGAAAAGGTACGTAATATAAAGCCTATAAATAAGTTGACAACCTCTCTATGTCAATTAACACTCAAAAACCCCATATTGAAACTTCATCTATCATCTGCTAGAGTCCCCTATTACCGCCAAAATCCCCGATAACCCCTTTACAAGGCGCCGACCAAGGTTTTGTATGCTTGCTTGGGCTGGTAGTTGCTGTCGAAAAGGAGCGGGCTGTCGCTGGATCGCCAGCTGTCCTTGTCAGAGACACCCCAGACGGTGATGCCGACGCACTTGGAGACCTGGAGGCAGGCGTTCATGACGGTGAGGTAGTCGTTGGCCGAGGCGCCCGAGATGTCGAGCTCGGTGATGGCGATCTCCTTAACGTTGGAGGCGGCAAGAGCTTTCAGGGCAGCGGGGACACCAGAGGCAGAGTTCCAGCCGCCCGGGGCAGCAAGATGGGCCTGCGAGCCGATGCCGTCGATGGGAATGCCCTGGGAGAGCCACTTGTTCACGTGGGCGACCATGCCGTTGGTGAGCTTGGCGTAGTTGGCAATGTCAAGGTTGTAGTCGTTGATGTAAAGCTTGGCGTTGGGGTCCGCGGCGCGGGCGGCGCGGAAGGCGATGCCTACGAAGTCCTCGCCGAGCACGCGGCTGAAGACGCTGTCGCGGAGGTTACCATCCTCAGCGAAGATCTCGTTAACAACGTCCCACTGGAGGATCTTTCCCTTGTAGTGGGTGACGGTCTGCGTGATGTGGTTCTGGATGACCTGGGTTAGGGTGTTGCGGTCACTGATCTGCTGCACCCACTGCGGCAGCTGGGCGTGCCAGAGGAGGTTGTGGCCACGGATGAGCTTTCCGTTTTGCTGAGCAAAGTTGACGACGGCATCAGCGTTGCCGAAGTTGAATTGGCCACGGGTGCCTAATGTGTGAGTCAACCTCTGCTAATGTATTCAGGGGGACACTAAATAGTAGTATTCACCCTCGATCGCATCCCACTTCATGCTGTTCTCGCATGTGACCTGTCCAAAGCTTGACTTCACTATGTTGGTTAAGGCGGTGTTGCTCAGATGGTAGTGGTCGATTTCAGCTCCGAAATAGGTCTTTCCCTTTGCCTTGAACTTGTCGTGCAGACCAGTTCCAGTGGCAGCGCCACCGGAGCTCGTAGTAGTAGGAGTGGCGCCGCCAGTCGTAGTAGTAGGGTTGCTGCCACCGTCCGAGCCGGGAGTACATTGAGAGTACCAGTCGCTGCAAATGGCGTTAGAAACGAGACTCGATGGAGAAAACAAACCCCTTGGGTTGCGAGGGCTCTACTTGACATATTTGCACACTGAGCCGGAAGCGCAGGTGGTAGCACCACTCCAACCGTTACCGCCACCTATACGACAAATCCGTTAGTATGCAGCGTTTGCCTCGATACAGATCGAATGGCTTGACCTACACTGGCCCCAAACAGGGGATTGGGCTAACACGGCCGCGGGAGCGAGAGCGAGCGCAAGAGAGGTACGCATGATGACAGATTCCAAGTCAACAGGAAGACGAGTGATCTGGAGCTAGTGGTGCACACAATAAGAGAGCATACTGACTCCCAAGGGGGCGCACGCCCCTTTATTATCTATTGATCACCCGGGAGCCTAAGAATCGTCCAGACGACGTACGCTAACGTTATCACTCCGGGAATGCTAGTTTGGGCCGCGCCAAGATACCGTGGAGCGACCTCATACCCAGCTACGACGAGAAAGCGGAATGACGCAGATAGAAAAGGAAATAATCGGAGCAGACGTCCGGCCCGCAACGAGTTAGAAGGTCCGTCCGGAGCAGGCGTCTGGCCCGCAATGAGTTAGAGGCTCTGCCATGGTAGAAAAACTCCGTGGCGAGGTTGGATCATATATGGCCGATGTCTGACGGCTGGTAAACAAGAGAAAAAGCCACCAGTGATGGCGTGGGAAAGGGGAGTGAAGGCATCCGTAATTGGATTGCGAATTGAAACCTCCCAAGACCCAGAAGCTTGGAACGCACTGAATTTCGTCTTTTTACACCACTTATAAGCGCACGACACAGGCCCTTGCGGCCTCCGGGGCAAAGTGTTTTGATGAGTCCACCTGGTCCGCCTGGTCCACCGGCCCCGGGAGGAATAATTCCGTTCCCACGGCTGCTCTGTAGTTGTCAGAAATAACTGAGCCAAATAAAGTGTGTTCTTGCGTTCAAAAAAGAAAAGAAAAAGAAAAAGAAAATTTGCCCTTCTAATGATAATGTTTCCTACTAATGATTCATTGGGTGGTGGATGTTTGTGAAGCGTGTGTTGTGGCGCCTCCCCACGATGATGATGGTGATTAAGCTGACCCCCCTAGCTGTGAGCCACCCTCACGGGCCACTTTTGATCCCGACCAACCACCACAAAACAACATAGATTATACAGTAAAAAATGCGTTGCAGGTCTATTATTTCCTAGTATCCCTTGACTTCAATAGTGTCGTCTGCTTCTGTGATATTTTTCCAAGCTCCTTTATCTCGTGTAGTACCTTTTCTAGGCACATCCCGATCAGAATCCTCGTCCCGTACGACAACTTGACCTCTGCTTCGCCCTCCGGACGTCTGCCGTTCATACGAACTTCTAGCTAGGAGCGATTTTGACTACTTTGCGTGTATTGTTCGCCTTGCGCACGATTTCAGTTTGTAAATAGGTGTTGGCGGTTTCTAATCTGTGAAAGCTCTTCTGCATCAAATGTCCATGTGCACTCATCCATCTGAGGGTTCTCACATGGTGATCGGCAGACCGCCTGTCTGTAGATCCCACACTAGTCGTAGACCACCTCACTAGTTTGCTACATCTCCATGACAAGTGAATTCGTCCCACGAGTGTTATGTCCCAGCCGTTCGCAATTCACGAAAGTCCTTAACCGAGTACCAAGTGGATATCTTCGAGTTCATGTTCTTCCCATTTCTCCTTATCCACCCATCCAGATGCCTTGCGATAGGCGACGCCATTCTCCCATTCTACCCAAAGAATTCCATAACGGTCGGGAGAAGCCCTCTGCTTACGACCTTGAACCATGCTCCGTAAACAGATTGCTACTAGCTCGATCTTCGCAGCGCTGCCATCAGCCTCGGCTTCCAAAAAGTGGGACAAGTCGGCCTTGATGTGAAGATGAAGCACACCGCATTCTTTCCTACTCTCATCGAGAAGACTCACGTACTTAGAATTCCGTGCTCTAGTCTTAGTCTTAGTTTCAAACCACCCACGTCTCGTGATGCATGATATGTAAGGGGTCTGCGGCTGCATAAACGGTGAGGTATGCTGGTCTATAGATGCGATAGGGATAGGGCGCCAGAATGTCTTGCGTGGTATGCGCGAGTGCCGGTATACGTGCTTGCCCAAGCCGTCTGGTGCACCTTGGTGGTATCTTTCATTATTATACTGCTTATTGGGGCTGAACTCCTCTTTGGTCCATTCATCCGGTAGTTGCACTGACGTGTCATCAGCGAGCTTCACATACTCGAACCATGTTGCCCTAATAGGTCGTTTTGATCCCGAGTTTGGGGTCATATGCGTATACCACTGGGTGATTGGGGTGGTCCTAAAAGTCAATCCTGTAGAGCAGTCCAAATCATATGTTTCTTCCCGTAAAATTGTCATCCCGTAGGACTTCCACCCGATCCAAGACCACGAAGGTAGGTCAAATGTTTGGAGGAAAGAGTGTTTTCTACTAGATCGCTTGCGTCGCTCGAGGTCTTTTGAACTGCAATCCCACATCAAGGCAGAGTCAAAACACATCTCAGGTAAACCATACAGGAATCCACCACTAAAGGAGCGACCCAGAATGGCAAGCATGCCCATAAGACCGGGCATAGCGTCCTCGGGGTAAGTGAACTCTCTAAAATTATAATCGGAAAACAAAGCACTCAGTGCCTGGAAATTTGGTTGTCCAGCTAGAATATCCGATAGCAAGGACAAGGAGCGGTCGATCGTGATAGAACTTGGCTTGAACTCATGATGAATGAGGTCTTCATGCAGTTCTTCGCATGAGCAGATCCAGTGCACCTGCTGATCGGCAAATATCAGCCGCCGCTTCGAAAGAGAGAATTCCTGATATGTCCAGCCTCGTTTGAAATACGGCGAGCAGCCAAGCGAGGACAGGAAAACAGGTATCTTTCGAAAGATGATCTGTTCACGGTCAAATACGGGGACAACCTCTTGCCGAAACTCTCGAGGCTGCGAGATCCCCCTAAGGCCGCAGATTCCATCCCCAGCGTCGCCATCAGAAGCAACGATTGTCAACTTGGCAGAAGCGTAAATGGCACCCATCATTTTAAGCTCTTTCATCATGTGTATCTCGTCATCCTGAACGATACAAACCGCGTCTACCCAGAGGTATCGCTCACCAATAATTCGAGTGAGTTGCATTACATGCCAGATCGTTGGTGGAACCCGTCCATTGATTGCCTCTTGCAACAAGGACCCCGGCCGCTGAAGGTCTTCCAACATATGCTGACTTGTACGAAAGCCTGTCGTGACGCCCCATCGATAGCTAAGCGCCAAGAATTCCAAAATCCCTTCACCGGGAACCAAACGGTTAGCGTAGGTGTCGATGAGCCAGGATGGTGAGCTATGGTTAATCTTCTGGGGATTATGGCACTTCTCGCCATGCTGTTCTATACATCTAGTCTTCCATTCTTGAACCAGTTTAAGGTCAATCCATTCTGGATCAAGAACACGTCCGTACCCCGGGGTTTGAGTTTCTTGCGGAGCCCTCGCCAAGAGCATTCTCGTAATTTCATATCCTGACGCATTGCTGACGGAAACATATGCATGAGGTTCTCCGGGATTTCTGCCAAGGGACATGATGTAGGGTTTGGGTTTGTCCCCAGAATGAATGTTATTTTCGGCACTGAGCTGGTTACAATAGCTGGCCCAGATATGACGCAGGAACATCTCGTGTTTTTGACATGTATTTGGCTGCAAGACTTCCAGCTCTACTTCACAGGCGAATCCCTGCCGAGCAAAGGCATCTCTCAAGTTGCTACAAGCGTCGCAGCTATCGTTGGTGACGGGATCCATTGGAGATTTACGAATACCAAAAACCGAATGGAATCGGTGACGCTTACCGGCCACAGACGTAGGAGATATTGATTGCTTAGAGCAGAAGCCAGACCTAGGTCAGCTTACCGCTTTGGTGCTGCTAAAGCCTTAGGGGTCAAAGAGCGGAGCTTTAAGTTAACTGTGCATTATCTGATTGCTAGCACATCAAGGAGTTAAGTAACTTTGTTTCTTCCAACAAGCTAACGCTTTCATGCTAACATCTCTAACTAACTCAACTTCTTGACTTAAGCGCCTTGCTTAGCGCCTTGCTCATCTTGTTAAAAGTGCTAAAAGTAGGTAGGAAAAGGACAGTCGGAGCGCTATAATTAGCTAAGGTTAGTGAGCTTTTAGTACTAAAGTACTGAAACTTTAAGGTTTGCGGTTCGTTACGGAGTAGTGGGCCCTTGAGGCCACTCACACCACCGGGTACAACAGTTGGGTATAAAGGGTAAAATCACATATTCTACAAAGACTTGAAGGACTGCACGATATAAGTAGCTAAGAAAACTATATTTAAAGGGCATCTTACTTTGTATGTGTATAACGTAAGTAGTAGCTTTCTTTTACTTTTACAGTAGCACACAAAAGGCTAGATTCCAGGCGTTGATAGCAGTACTTAGCGTTCAACGTAATTATGTAATACTTTAACATAACGTACATACATTGCCTGTTGGATTGCTAGGTGGATTGTGGGTTGTAAAAGTAATAGAGTTGTGGGTCAGGTCTCCTTGGCAGAAGCCCTCAAGTACTGTACAATGCGTGCCTTCCCCCCACATGCCCATTATGTAGGTTTCTTAAATAGTAGCAGTGAACCCAGCTATTGGATATATCTCTAACACGTCCCAAATATGGCTTTGTCTTGAGCCAGAGGTACATCAATCCCCGGGGCGCGCATAGCAGCCTCCAACAACAACTTGATGCAATGGCGCGTATGCTCAAGAGGCAGTGTTGCGAAGTCGATCCTCTCTCCTGTATCCAGTGCATAGACCGCCGCACGAGGCCAAAGGCGCAGTGGGCAATGTGCGCCTCACTAGTGCTCACTAGAGCCAAATCTACCACAACACTTAAACCCTAGGTGGAGCGCCTATGTAAAAGTAGACTCATCTGAAGCTCTACTGAAAGAAGAGCGAGATGATGATTCCGAAAGTCATTACGCGACCATTATAAAATCCTACTGAAAGTTGATAATTGTTTCTTTTTTTCTAGCGTTATTATTTTTTAGTAGCACATCTGTTCTACTGATATTGCTTGTTACCTCACAGAGACCGACAGACAAACAATGTGGTATTCAAACCTCAATATGGTGTCAGTCATGCATTATGATCACATTTATCAACACGCTAACAGTTAATTCTATGTAGGGCCGGCTAATGAGGCAATCAAATATGAGACAACAGAACCTCCAAATGCTTTCGCTCACGAGTCCCCATACCGAGGTCCACCAACTCCAGAGCTCGAGACGGCTTGGGATGAGCTATGGTTACGTACGTCGAAGATTTGGAGCCAAAACTAATTGCTAATAATTTCCCAGATGGAGACATAAGATTCCCAGAAGACAAACTTCCGTTGATCAATCGGACCGTGGACCTTGGAAATAATAGAACTCTCAAGCCGTGGCGTGACGGTGAGGGAGGATACCAGTAAGCGACTCCTAATATCCTTCTTATCAGGCTACCGACCACCATAGAGCGAATGAACATTTGGGGGGGATATTCGCGGCATGTATTGACAGCCGCTCTTGTAGATTTATAACTGCTTTTTTAAAAGGAGACACGCTGACCCAGGGGTTTTATAATGGCCAACTGGAAGTCTACCACCAGCTTCATTATCTGACGAGCTTATACATACGTTCTGCTTGTGAAGAGTATCTGTTAACAGGATTCAGAACCTCATCCGCCAATATACATGGCGGGATTGGTATCTCCGGCATCCAGAAATCGTTCGTACGTCAGGTGACATGCTGGCTTCGGACGTAGAAGCTCGCATGCGTACCGACACTGTATCGAAGCTCTAAGGCTAGCCATCATGTGTACCGGGGATACTACGCTGTCTGTCACGGTGCTAAACCCGAATGCCCCAAGGGGAGATGGCCGACTTGAGCCCGCACAAGAAGTGCCGCAAGCTTGGTACGCTTCAGGAATGGTCTGTGAAAAATCAAATCAACGTTCCTCCCGTGTCGGACTGGCACCCAGAAAGATGCCCAAGACTGGCCATGAGACAGTCAAGGAGAATTCTACTGAATCACAGAGCCTATCCTGGTATTGCTGGATATGTGGTCGGATGGTACTGGATAGACGAGCTGGCAGAAATACATTCATAGTAGCTAATTATCAGGGTCTAGTAGAGAACTAGGCCGGACTAGGCATAGGTGCACTGCACAAACGGCAACTATCTGTAAACAAGCAGATATTACAGAACATTTTGGGGAGAGTATTGTAGATTGATATATAGTGGGAGTGAACCAGTTCACTCACAAGTCATTCTTAGAAATCGCTAGCAGCAGCAATGACGGATCCTCGAGATAGATCAGATTCGTCCTCAGCATCACTATACGTACCATTGTAGTAAATGAGGATTGCAATACTAACATGTCTTGTCTGCCTTACTTTGGGAAAGCATCGTTTACTTAAACCTGCTTCTCGTTATCCGACTCGCTTTTATCCGGAGTGGCCTGCTCGGACATTCGCATCATCTCCTCAAGAGATATCTCCCACTCGGCCGCCAACATCTCCTTCCACGCTTCCAACTTGATCTCGTCCGGGTTTTCTCCCCAGCAAATCTCCAAAACGCCATTATCGTCCCCATAGGGTCGCACTTCCTTAGGAAGCCGCACGATCTTGGACCTCAGTCCAAGGTACATGTCGCTGCCGTGCGGTGGGATGCGCAGCCACCGGTGTTTGGCGCTGCACGCCATGATATCGGCGCCTGAGTTGGGAGCGCGCAGCCGGGAGAGGCAGTCGCCGCAAAAGTCACGGTTCGAGCAGAAGATGCATTGGTAGAACTCGCGCTTGAAATCATGCTTCTTATCGCAATATTTACCGTCCGGAGTACGGCCGTCGCAAGTCCGGCTCCGCTCGTCGTCCGAGACGTCTATCGCGGCCATGCGAGAACGTAGCAGTTCGTGCGCGTGGTTGAGCTCCTTCTCTTGGCACTTGGACTCCTCGGCCTCGTCCATGCCATTAGGCCCCTCTGACTCAGGGTTGCGCTCAGTAGCGGATACGAGGGACTCGAGATGCGCTTTGGCAGCTTCAACACGCTGTGCTTGCTGGGTCGTGTCTGGGACCTGAACCTCCGCAGCCTGGATGGTCTCCCGGGCTAAACTGGTAACTATACTCAACAGCTTCTCCTTAGATTCGCCCTCGTTTGGCGCTAAGTCCTCAACTTCGAACTGCAGTGCCTGTGTGAGGAAATCCGGCTGTTCTAGCAGAGTGAGGGCGACGGCTGCGTTATTCAAATCCTGGTACTGCTGTAGCGCCTTTGCTAGGCCCGAGAAGCCGGACGCGTCGTTGTTGGTTAGGTCATCAGAGAGGATCCGCAAGGATTGCCTCACACGTGCGCTGAGCGCTGTCTTGGCCTGTTCCTTCTCGCCATGCAGCGCATAAACAGCGCCCAGGAACCCAACCGAGTCGCTATACAAGATGTCGGTCTCTTTCTCAGCAAGCTTGGTCAACTTGTCGACGAGGTCGAGATGGTTCCCGTCCACCATGCTCTGGAAATAGTGCTGCGCCAGGGCCGCTGTGGCATCCCACCGCACCGTGAAGACGTTTTCACCGGCTATCCCGGAGAGTTGGTCAACGCACTCTACCCACAACCGCAGAGCCTCGCCGACTGGATCAGCGACATTGGGCGAAACCTTGTACGTATATGCAGCCACTCCCCGGTGGTAAAGGAGTACACCGCGGGCGATTTTCTCGGCGTAGATACTGTCCTCTTCTGTCTCGGCGGCAGCGCAGTCTTCGTTCAGCACTAACGATGCCGTTGCTGTCTCCATTGCAAGTACAATTTCTCTGAATAGGTCTGCATCCCTCTTCGCCAAAGTGAAGATTTTCAGCATGAGACTATCATGGTCATAGTCCTGGGCAACCATTTTGAGGATTTCGACCATCACCCCCTTGACGCCCTCAGCGGGTAGTATGCTTTCCAGGTATCGTCGCGTCCCTTCTTCGTCTGGGAAGCCCAACCTAGCCTTTAAATAGCCCAGCTGCGCCCTCCCAGCCTGTTTAGGGTCCTTGCTCTTGGTGCAGAGCGAATACAGATCTGCCGCCTTCTGCACGTCATCGGCTGCGAAAGCGTACTCTGCCAGGACCAGACGCAGCTCAACAATATCCTTCGCTTCAGGTTCCGGCGTGGAATTCTCATACTCCGCCTCTTTCAGCGCTAGTTCTGTTTGCGTGATGGCCTCCTTCAGCTGGCCCACATAAAAGTATGTGGTTCCCATGCCACGGTGGCATAGCCAGCTGGGGTTTTCCTTCTCTAGGGCGCGCTGGTACAGCGACAAGGTGGTTTCAGGCCTGCTAGGCTGCGTGGTCGAGAGTTCGGCTAGACGTTCGTACCAGAGGGAGTCCAGCTCCGAGTCCGGGAGCCTTAGGAATTTCTGGCACCAGCTGCTCAGGCGGTCCCAATCAATTTCCTTGGTCAATGAGCTGGACGTAGTTAGCTCGTTATTCTCAGGAGCCTCGCGAGACTGTTGTAATTTCTTGTCATCCTGTTGCCGGGAATGGTCAGCCCAATCAGCCTGGTTGGTGCCATGAAGGAGTTTGTTCGGCCAAAGGACTCACCAGATCCATAAGCTGCGAGATCCACCAATAAGCATTGCCCGCTTTCCAGCTCCTTTCCCTGAAGAGCCCTCGGACGACCACTTCGACGAGCTCCCTCATGAACCCCCTCGTCGGGCTGACAGCTTGCTGTACAGCCTGCCGCCACTCCCTGTCTACCCTCCGCACAACAGCCGAGTCCATTAGCCACTTTTGCACGTCTTCCATCTCGGAGGCCCACCAAAAGGTCTCGGCGAAGGTCGCTCTGTGTCGCTTCACTATCTGCTGGTCCCTAAACAGCTTTTCCAGGTTTCGGCCAATCTCAGATTGCTCCCTCGGCGTCAACTCCCTGTCATCGTCCTCGAGCTGACGCAGGCGATCCAGGTGATACGGCAACCATCCGACAAGGTACTTGCCGATCTCTTTGGTTTGCTCCCTAGGTTCCCTGTCTAGGTATTCGAAGGCGCGCATGACGATGGTATGGTGCGCCTCAAGCTCGTCTGCCGTGATGGCCGCCTGGCGGCCGTGCAGCCCGCTCCTGGGACCCACGGTATTAAAGTCGAACTTGAAGTTGTCCCGAATTGCCTTGTGTGCGAGATCCCAGAGAAAGTGACCACACACCTCCTGGTCTACGTTCTCGATGGTAATGGTCATGCTGATGAGGGCTCGATCCTTGGAGTCTGGTGACTTATCCGACTTGGCTTTCTCTTTCTGCAGGTACTCCTTGACGCCGTCGCCGCCGTAGACATAGCCGTCTTCAAGCCTCAAGACAGCCGAATACTTGTTCTCGATGATGTACTGTAGAGACACGAGGGACTCAGTACCGGAGTACAGGAACTGTTGCGTGGTTAGCTGCCCGGCTTCCTTGAATGGGCCAGCAGGGGCAGGTCAAGACAGGGGCTGCTTACCATAGCCGCCTCGAGCGCGGTCAATTTCATAGGAAGCCTGCTAAACAGCACCCATTTTAGCAGCTCGTTTAGTTCGCTGACCTCGTCCATCGTCAGTGATCGCTGCAGGTTCTTTATGGCCGTCTCGTGACTGTTAATTGACTGGTCTAGCACGCGCTCCAGTTCCCGAGCCGCCGTGCGTGTGCTCAACAGGTGGATCACATCGTCGAGCCCAAATTGCAAGCGTGAGTAACTTCCACCGACGTTCTGAGGTAGCTTCTGGATGATTAGATCACGCGCCCTCCGCTGGTCCGAATCGGGCTTCGTGTGTTGCAGCATGCCGCGCTTAGCCAGCGCATCTTCAATAACTAGACGCATATCAGGGCCATTGTGCTCTTCCATCCGGATTCGCAGCGCATCGTCAATTCTGGCAATGCCTGGTTTGTTATCAAACTGGTCGTCCGATCCGGCCACCAAGACGCGAAGCCGACCGCCCGATTGGCCGGATAGCTTGGAGCCGAAGACAAAGCTGAGCAGTATTTCGGCCTGTTTGCTCGGTAGGTTCTCGATGCCGTCGAAGATGAGGTAGTACGTGGCGCCGGATCTAGGTACCCCGATCTTGAGCTCGGGCCATAGCGAATTTAAGCCTTCGAGGTTGGCTGAGCGGCGGAACGTGCCCGGGCCGGCGTCGCACGCCTTTCCAAGGGCTTTTTCGACCGTGGCATCGGCGCGAGCGATTTGGAACGCCATATACTTGATAGCCTCCTGCACCGAGTTGTCATTGTTCACCTTGTTCGTACTGGCGGGAAAGAAGTAATGCGCCACGTATGTGCCCCGTTTTTGCTCCTCGAGACGTTTTATAATGAGGGCGCTTGCCGAAGTCTTTCCCGAGGACGCAGGTCCAGACAAGATCAGGATGTGCGAGGCATCCTTGCCCTTAGTAGGTGCTGTCCAAGCGGTGTAAGCGTCATGCGTCCATATCCATGATCCTGTGCCGTCCAGGCATTTTTTGTGAATGTTGATGCATGTCTGCGTCGATAGAATGTCGAACCGCACTGCTAGCGGTAGGTCGAGCGCTTCGCGGATTTTGCCAAGTGTCTTGAGGCGGCCGGCATCATCCTTGAGATTTTGTACGCTTTTCTGAGTCTCCAACACGGTCTGGTTTGTCTCCTCCGTCGTCTTCCCAATATTTATGGCGTTCTCGAGGACTAGTGCGAGATCCTGCCGTGTTTCGACCACCACCGCAAGTGTCACCGTCCCTTCGACGTCGCGCTGCTGCCGCAGTACCCGCTTGAACACTGCCATTTCACTGCTCAGTCCCGAGTCATCCTCAAAAATGGACTTGGTCCGCTGCACGAAGCGTTCCCACTTGCCACCCTGGCGATACTTGACCACGTGGGCGCAGAGCCTGACAAAGCTAACCATGACGAGGTGGATCTTGTCAATCAGCACGGGATCGACATGGTCCATGGACGTGTAGATCTGGAATTGAGAGAGCGCCGAGGACACCTCGGCGAACACTTCACCTACGGCGTCCTCGTAGCCCTTGATGGCCTGAGGTATGTCGAAGACAAAGCAGAGGGCGTTGCTCGTGATACTGGCCACGGCTCCTGGAACGGGAATCTGAAGGTGTCGAGTTAACACGCTATTAGCCAATCGAGCTATGGCACACATACAAATGATGAAGCTTGGGAGGCAGCCCCGACCAGCATCTTCAGGTATTTAAGTGACTTGAGCCCCACGTCCTTCGCCTTCTGCCATTTGGCCTCCCGCCCCGCATCTGTGCTGTATGTCGCCGTGTTGTCTTCTTCGATCTTCTTCCGCAAATCGTCTAATCCCTTGACATCGCCATTTTGCAGCGACTTTCCGCATATGTTCTCGAACTCCTTTGCTGCCTCAGCCCACATGTCCTCCATTTGTGATACCTTCCCAACCGCCTTGCCGTCCACCTGTGTCTCTGGAGGCTGCTGACCCCTCATCTTGTTCTAGTTCATCTGAGAGCGCGATTAGATATAACGACCGGTATAGTCAGGGTTTTGAAGTGGTGAGTAGTCCGCTGTATTGAAGAAATATGCCGCATCCTAATACAGTTGATGCTGTTGTCTAGTGATTAGCTAGCTAGAAGATCAAACGGCGATGGGAACTGGCAATAAAAGTCCCAGCGATGTTCTTCATCTCACGCGAGCGCCTCGACCAGCGTCCGCAAAAGCCGTATTGCAGCCATCCCGACCGTCTCGCCATTTTAAATATGAATGTACTCCAACAAATAAGTATGATGGATGCTCAGCTCACAGCTCACCGCTGTCAATATAGTCCTGCATCTAAGCAGCGTGGAAATGGATGCATTGGACCGGATGTGGAAGGTATGATTGCAAGATAAACCCATGTTAGGCACCGCTGCTCTACCTATGGGGTTGCGCCATTCTAAATATAGTATGACGCCTTTGGCCTGGAAGCAGAAGCATCCCTTTAACGCAGGAACCAATAAAAAAATCCTCAAGTGCAAACTGCTAACCGTGGAGGACATGTTTATAAACAGACCCATTTCTAAATAAATGTTTTATAAAAATTATATTTAATAAAAAATAAAAAAATTTGCTATATAAAATATTAAACTATATAATAATGATATTTAAAGTTTTTAATATTATAATATTATATATAGCGCATTTTAAAGGAGTATATTTGTTAGGATCAACAGTGCATGTTGTATAATCGCACTTTATGCACCGTACCGCCATGTATATATACTGCCAATATTCCTCCATAGCATTGCTTTCCTCTTCATCATCATTATTATTATTACCACCACCCCTGTCATCATGACAATGTGACTCTGCCTCTAACAAGTATAGAGAAGTATGGTTGGTACTGATACACCTATGTAAGGGGCACATGTCAATGTGAGCCAAAGGCTCATGCCACCATGTATGGAAGAAGAAAGCGAAGCGCAGAAAAACCAATAGCGCTGTTAGGAATCGAACCCAACTCCACACTTATACTAACTTCTCTGGCAGACCGTCACAGTATGGTGGTTATAGATAAGATAAGTAGATTAGATAAAGCAAGGTACACACATAATGGGATTACTCCCTGCTGGGGCCTTTGGCCACTCCTGCTTTACCAATACATCTCACTTTCTAATACAATAATTCATACCTACCCTTGGATCACCTTACAGGTACATTCTCTTTGCCTGTAGTATTTCAACCTGCATTGGTTTGCTTTAATCAGGAATCAAGAGTTAAATTTGACGCACAGAAATCCCACAAGGGCTTCCCACTTGTTATGACACAGAGTGAGAATCTGATTCATAATGAAACCGGCAGGCTTTCCATCTGGCATCTCAGCGCGACAGCAAGATTTTGCTTTGCATTTCCGGGCGCATGTAGAAGGTAACCGTTGTGGCCGTGGCCTTGCCCCTGCAACATTTATATCCGTACATCCTCCTCTTTGCTCTATGCTATACGCAGCTCAAATATGATGACGCTTCTGCGTTGTTCAGGAATCTTCGGCATAGCATTCTTTGACATCAAGGCTGGCGACGGTAAGCAATAATTTGTTGTCTCAGACAAGTTCTGGATTTCTGGGCGGTAATCACTCCATTGATTGTCGTGACAATAACTATTTGGCGGTATTATGATTCCAGGCAGCAATATGAGACCCGGTCTTGGGTACATCAAAGGCGATGTGTGTTCTTAAGTGAAGACGTTTCAAACGAAGACGCAGTATTCTCCAGTGCCTGTATTGAAGTCCTTCACGCTGATTGAGGATTTCTGAGATAAGTTGATAATATGTATTACTCTAAAACCAAGTTCACGGTTCTAGATATGGACGCGATGTTCAAAGATGATGACCTGGCGAGTGGTGAGCCCCTTGGTCTCATCATCTTAAATACAGTTTCACGTACAGTTCTAATCTCTGGTCCACATCTGAACCTGGAAGCCACCCCTGATGCGTTCCTCACGCATCCTTGGGACATGAGGCAAATCGAGTGCGCCTTTCCGGTAGTTTACCTTGCCCAAGCGAATCGATTGGCCGTCGAAGAAAATACTCACTGCAAAAGAACCGTGGCATTCTAGGTGGCACTCTGGGTGGCATCGTTGGTTATTACCTACTTCCTCCTGCGTCTCAATTTCTATTCTCCCGTGATGAACCCAGTACGCCACAATAATTTGGCACATACATACGTCAGTCTCGGTCGACCTATTTTAAGCGACCTTGAGTATCTAATTGCTGATTCAGCCCCCAAGACAACAGCCCGAGAACCGGAATAAATCACAATCATCACGTTCTACAACCAACGCAGACAAGAACTCAGGGACACTCAAGCCATCATCTAAAATTCTTTTGTCGACCACACCTCCGGCCCTCTAATTACAAAGAAAATTCAGCACTACCGACGACCTGGCAGAACTGGGATACTTATTTCCCACATCCACACATCCAATGCAAAAGCGTTAATACCGCCTAGACTACTACAAATAGCGCTTTTAAGCGTAGTTCCACTCATCCGAAATAATATTCACCAGCTCTTGTGTTATTATCTTATGTAGTGGTAAGATGCCACGAGGAACGTCTTATCGTCATGCATGATATTAAGTGAAAAATACCTACTGCTTCCCTCATATTGTTTCCTGTTGTTAGCAAATACAGTCACGCCCCAGTCATTCTCCTCAAGTGATTGCAGACCAATCTGAATGTGAATTTTGGACTTCTCCTAGAGGTTGCTATACAGAGTCTGGAGGTGGAAGCGCCTTTCCATGAACAGAAAAGGCTGTTAATGTTGAGTCTTGACGCTGATACCTTTCAACCCACCGCTGTCTTCAAATTAGTAACCGTCTTGACCGAAATTATGTCGGTCAAGCCATGACACGGTTGTCCCATTGAAAAGGTTGACCATCCCGAGCTGTTTGTCCACTCTTGAATCGTGGCATAGCAGGGAGATAGGTGCGCCGAGGTCTGGCACAATTTGCCTCCCCTGAAGTAGGATAAAATCGATACCAGCACGCTCCAAAGCATTGGCCAGCGTGCGGCCACTAACGCTGGCACCAGCAATGATGCCTTTGAGCTGTTTTGTTTGGTCATAGTTGCCATGGCTAAGGCCCAACCAGAAAGTTTGAGTATGAACATGTAGCCACTAACAGATCTCATTAGCGAGATCTGCAGACTGCAAGGCACCGTCAGGCTGATCTAGCTGCATTTGACCATTTTGGTTTACCCGTTCAAACAGCTTTAACGTTGTTGAATTTAACTAACCTGGGCTATTATCCTACTCTTTTTATAGGAGGGCAAAGTTATAAAATGCTATATAGAGAACAAAGGTTTACTATTAAAGGTAATAGTTTATTGTTGATTGTTAGTATAAATTTTTGGCAGCATAGCTAAAGGACTGCTTAGTAGGCCTAAAGCATTTTAAAAAATAAAAAGCAGGTGTAGACAAAGCAAAGACAGTATTGTCTAAAGAAGGACAAGTAGAGTGTTCTGGGGGTTTAATGTTTCCGTTTTTCTTAATACAGTGCTTTAGTAAAGTTGAGGCGCCGGTGGTAAAACAGAACGCTGGCGGCTAGGACAGAGGGTAGACAAAAAAGACAAAACCAGTAGGCAGCCGCACCGCCACAATGAGTCAATAGACTGCTCCGTACCAAGTGTTCAATATTGCTTTATGTTGCTAATATTTACAACATGTTTCAAGTAGGTATTTATAATGTATTAATTAAGGGGGCAAATATAAAATACTTAGCAAGATTGTTCCTTTCCTGTTTTTTGATGATCTAGCCAAAACTAAAACATTCTGCCTATGTGATTGATTGATAGTAAAGTAAGGTAGGTGAGTAAGTATCAGCATCTTTTGCTTTGCCTTGGTGGCTGGCTGGCAACAAAAAAGGATATTTTACACTGTCTTACTAACATAAGCTTTCTCTTATTGTTATGTCAGAAATGAGTGAAGCAAGAGTGGCAGTGTTGTTCTACGTGAAAGTGAGCAGGGAGATAAGGTGTCAAGAGAGATTGTTTTGTTCCTAGTGCAATAAAAAATTATCTATCTCAGTCAGGCCAACACACACACACACACCTTACTTGCTTTGATGATTAGACTGAGCCATTAGTAAGTAAGTAGGTATCACGTGCTGAATGTAAATAGCTGTAGCAAGTACTTAGGCAGACTCTAGGGATAATGTAGACAGGTAACAGGTTTATCAGTAGGCATACTCAGCTCGAAAGGGGCAGTGCTATACTTAAGCCCACTAAATACTTAGGTAGATGATATTATTTGCGTCACCTTCATCTCATAGGACATATCAAGAGCTACAAAGTGATATCTAGGGCTATGAAAGCGCGATGGCGGCTTCGAACACAATGAGTAAATGTGTTTGAGCTCGTCTCGTCTCGTCAGTAATACTGCATTGGTTATTACATCCCCCAAAATGGACAGGCATGCCACCCGTGCTGTGTTATTGATTTCGTAGGAGATGTGATATCTAATATTAGGAAGTATTATCTACATCACAGCATGACTATGCGCGACCTTTTGACCTTCAGGTTCCCAATTTTAACAAGATAATAGGTGTCAAACAGCAACAAACCTCGATTCTACTTCTTATTCATGTCCTACTCTTAGGACTAAGTGAGTCTGAAATCATAATACGCCGCAGCATACGCGCCTTTAAATTTACTAGAACCCACCTCTTAGGCTAATAAGATATCCTCGACTCTTGCACAACTTTAACTGCTCACGGTAGGTAGGTTAAGTAGTCTACTTCAACACCTGATGCAGCGCCACCATTTGACAAACAGTGGACAAGTTACAACATTCTATAGCTGACATGAGCTTTAAACCAAGAAATACGACGTATCTGGGGCACCTCTTAAACTGTCTATTTGTTGCTACTCAAGCCTTGTCTTGTCTAATAAAAGACCCAGCTATGTAAACTGAAAAAGAAAGGCACGACGCCAGCAATAAACGATGAGCCTACAAGAAGTTTTACCGAGAAAGCGAAGAAAATCTGCCTTAGAAGGCACAATTCATCCTTCTTCATTGTTAGCGCTAACCTTTAAGCTTCTCTTTCAACCTTTTAATCAAGACAATGCCCCAACCCCTGGGGGATTTTTACTTATGATTACGTATGACATTGAATGCCCCGAGATCGTCTAGATTAGCGCGAGGCTGAGCAAAAAGATCCAAGCCCTGGTAAGATTTTACGGCGTAAAAGTCCGCATGCGGCGCGCACAAGTGCAAAAATGATCGTCATACGACAATTGAGTTGTAATGAGATGGCGGTCAATTTGAACAGGTGCGGATACATTTTTGTGCGGGCTGGATTGAGGGGGTTTATGGTTTCTAGCCGTTGTTTGTAAAGGTGTGAGATAATTGGTAGCCTCGTTGCTGTTAGGAGTAACTGTCATAGCTATAGTCAGGCTCAGCAATGAGGATTATGCGGTGCATCAGCACATGGCGCAAGGCAAGTTCCGATTTGGGTAATCTTCTAGAAGTATTCGGTGTCCGAGTGGCACTGCAGCGGAGTAGGTAATACTTACAGCATACCTACAGCATGAGCTCTTCTACCTTGGCAAGGGTCCTCTGCCGGGCAAGGCGATGTTGCAATTATTCCCCAATTATTCCCCGAATGGGCAACTCAGATGCTGTGCAGTAAATTACCAATTGGCAATGCACAGGTGGGACGTTTGTCTCGCCACCTGCGTTGGGCGCACAGGAATTGTACTGTAGCCTGGGGCTGTGTTGAAATCACGCGATCCACAGAAACAGGAAATCATCATCCATCATGGCCGTCGAACACTTAGATTTTTTCCCTTCGCTGAGTGCAACTCAGCTGCAGTGTAACCTCATCAGTACATCTGTAGGTATGTAATTACTACAACGTTAAGCGATATTGAGACGTTCGACCTATTCAGTTACATGGAGCTGTTTGGAATCACATACATGTCTGTAATGTGTAGACATCTAGATGTAGCGTAGCGTAAAGTCGACAATAAGTAGATTTGCTAGTCGGTATCGTCGTATCAACAAAAAATACTACTATGTATGTAAACATGACAAGAGTGATCTAATATGATCCGGCAAAGCGGCACAGATCGGGCGCATGCAAATTGTGTTTATTCCCATTCCAGGGTGCCCACAGCAGTATGCAAGTACAAGTTTGATTGGGGTCAGCGCTTGATGGCTCCCCCGCACCTCATCGTATTTCGTGTTTCGCGAGGCGTCGTAGCTGTAGACTACTAGGACAAACCACGAAAGAAACCTACTCACTACCGACTCAGTGCAGAGCTACCGCCGTTGATGTCTCTGGTCAGACTCTGGTAATAACTGACGCCATGTAAATCGTCGGTAGCAGGTATCTAAACAAGGGCTGATAGGAATTAGGAATAAACATGAGGAGCAGCAAAATCCCCCCTCCTCAAAGGCCCCTGCACGGACCTCGCTAGTGCAGAGCCTATTGAGCTCATTCGCCCGAGAGCTCAAGGGGAGCCAGGCCTGGCAGATGGTGTGGTATCCTTCAACCACCCGACAGCACCCGAGTCCCACTCTGGGGTGCTTATTGCGGGCCCATAGCTGGCTATGCTGTGTTTTATTACATCACGCCAGTCAAGAGCTGTAACGGTTGATGTGACAGCAGCTTCCTTCCGCCTTTGGGTTGTACCTGCGTAGTTAGACCATGGGAGAGAATACATGTTTCGGTGACACATCTACACCCGATGTACTCTATATATGCTGTAAATTGGCGTAAATTCGTGTACCTGCCGGCTTCGTGATAGTAACTCGAAACAAGAATCGCCAGTAGACGGTACCTCCATTGCTCTCGCGATACCTATAGGATTTGAGTTCACTTTCACCAATCCAACGTTAGCAACAGCTCAAATACAAATACATACTTAAGTATCCGTCACCGCCTATCCCCTCTTTGTTGTTTCATTCATTTAGTCGCCGTCATCTCTATCGCGGACATCGACATCCCATCATCCAAATTGAAACGCTACCAATTAATACTCTCCATAACCCGAACCCTGTGATATCTCTAAGCTGGCTTCTCATACTAGCGCCTCTAAGCTTCTACCATCTTCCTCCTCCGTCGAGTCGCGTACCGGAACTAGCACGATGTCAGCCACCGCCGCCGCAGGAAAGTCCCTGGATAGCAACCAGACTAACGGAGCCTCGTCCACTCAGCCGGGCGGCTTCCGCACCCAAGGGCCTATGACCGTCGAGCGTCCGCGACAGGAGGATTTGCAGCAGAGCTATGCTCAGGTTGTCGACAGCAATGCCAACCCAAAGGGCTGGTACGGTTCTATGATCAATGGCCTTGGCGCCTGCATCGGTAGCCTCGGCGCGATCCCTTGCTGCATATTGTGCCCCAATCCCTACAAGCAAGTCCACCAGGGCAACGTCGGTCTCGTGACCAAGTTCGGCAAGTTCTACAAGGCAGTTGACCCCGGCCTTGTCAAGATCAACCCTCTCAGCGAAAAACTTTACCAAGTCGATGTGAAGATCCAAATTGCCGGTATGTCTCTTTGTAGCTGTCAACAAATATGTTCCTGCGAGAGTCGACCTGATAACTGACCAATCCACACAGAGGTACCTAAGCAGGTTTGCATGACTAAAGACAATGTCACCGTCGATCTTACTTCCGTTATCTACTACCACGTCACACGGCCGCACCAGGTCGCATTCGGTATCTCAAACGTGAAGCAGGCACTTATGGAGCGAACCCAGACCACTCTGCGCCATGTCGTAGGCGCACGAGTCTTGCAAGATGTCATCGAGCGCCGCGAGGAGATTGCGCAGAGCATCAGCGAGATCATTGAGGATGTGGCTGCCGGCTGGGGTGTCCAGGTCGAGAGTATGCTCATCAAGGACATCGTTTTCAGCCAGGAACTGCAAGGATCGCTGTCGATGGCCGCCCAGAGCAAGCGCATCGGTGAAAGCAAGATCATCACGGCCAAAGCCGAGGTCGAGAGCGCTAAGCTCATGCGACAGGCTGCCGACATCTTGAGCTCCGCGCCCGCCATGCAGATCCGATATCTCGAAGCCATGCAGGCTATGGCCAAGTCGGCCAACTCCAAGGTCATCTTCCTACCGGCCGCCAACCAGACCATGCCCGGCTCTGCCGCCTTTAACGCCGCCATGTCGGATTCGGCCAAGAACTTCGCCGAGTCCGGTGCTGAAAACACCGAATTCGGCTCCAGCGATGGCGGCTTCCAGCAAGCCATGAACGCACGCGTCATCGAGAACATCTAAGACGCAGTAATTTGATGATTGTGTCTTTGTTTGCTCTTGTCGTTTACTTGTAGGCGGCGACAAACGTTGCAGCCCTAAAAAAAAAAACCTCCTCTGTATGATTTGTTGGAATGAAGTAATGGCCGCTACTGGTGGAGATGAGGATTTTTACTTTTATCATGGTTGAACGAGCACTAGACGTAATAGTTCACTTTTTTCACGTTTTGGGGGATCTTTTCGGATCGAGATACCCCGTGTCTTTTTTCTTTTTTGCAGGAATACCTAAAGGATACCCATACCCTATTTCATGGATACCCAACATCGTTCGTTCGCTTGGAAGTTGATTATTGAGAGAGAGATGTCGATAGTGCGATGGCTGTTCTTACCGGGCGGATATTGTGCTTTCACGTAATATGAATATATTCAGTTCCTCTAATAGTTCCTAACCTGGCCGCTTCTTGAAATGTGAACAACATCTCGTCCCATGTCTTACACAGGATTGGCATGATAGTGCGCCAATGGCTACGCACATACATATCTGTATATGTATTCGGGCAACTCCAGTAGGTACACGGGGTATCAATCCAACCACACCGAAAATGAATCCTACCTGCATTTCCGCAGACCATATACGTCTTACTTAAGCCCCCGTCTTCAATATAATTAGTCAAAGCCCTCAAAATCATCTGCATCTACCCCGTCAGCCGCCCCCGCTTGCGCATCCGCGTCTTTGTTAGAAGAATATTTTGCCTGATTCTGCTTCTTAATTTCGGCGAGCATCTGCGCGAGGTCCATGTCGCGAGCCTTCTCCTCCTCCGTCATCTTCTCCTTGGACTCGGCCTCGCGCTTCCGCTGCTTCTTCTCGCGGCGAGCGAGCCGAACGTCTTCTTGCTCATGCTTAGCGCTCCAGGCCTCGGTATTGCGCTTCCTTTTCGCGCGCAGGGCTTCCGCCTCCGCAGGATCAGGGGCGTTATTGAGGGTGGCATTGTTGAGGGCGGCCTGACGCTGCTTCTCGCGCATCTTGTTCTGGTATGCGTAGGTGTCCCAGTCTATGCTACAGCCTAAGGTACGATCCCCCGTGAAGGATTTGGCTTCGGGCATTTTAGGAAGACGGAGGAGGCTTGAAGTTTGGATTAGGTTAGATAGATGCTCTGATTGTTTGTTTAAGAGGCGAGAAAGAGAAGAGAAGAAAGGGGGTGTTGGTTTGGCAAGGTCTGCTACACTTACCCCCATCCATTACCTAATGCCTCCCAGTCGAGGTCGGCTGTGCGAAAGATGCTGCTTCTTGATCAGCAAGTCGAATCTTTTGATGTGAGATGGAACTAGAGCCGGTTACCTGCTTGCTGTGTGTTTACTGTAACTATATCTGGTGTTAGCGTCCTTGTGTCACGGCCTGGATAGAAAAGAAGGTGCATAATCTCAATCTAGATCTACTAACCTTCTAACCCAACTAACGAACGCTTTTTGTGCTTTATCGTATAATGCTCTGTCTTTTTTTACTATGTCTCTTATCCGTTTCGTCGTCTCGTCTGCTTCGGTGTCTGAAACGGTGACATCGAATTGTGAAAACGGCGTTATGGGCGTCTTCCTAACATCCAGAAACGGTACATAGTCGCTTTCCTTGGGCTCTAAAAGCACTGGAAAACTAGGTCAGAATCGATTCAAAGCGCTCGTATGAGATAAAAAGAGCTTCCTCGTCGAGAGAGAGAAGCAATACGTTCAGTAACGATGTAAATGGGACGAAGTAGATGATACTAACCAATTGCAAGTCCTCTTCTGCCTGCTCGCCCGGCTCGTCCACAGCGATGTAAAAAGGTCTTGGCGTCTATAACATAGTTAGCAGCTTGTTCCTTCATCAACATATCATACAACTCTTATCGCCTATGAAAGGTTGTAGAACTAGCGGAATATAATATTCGCCTTTGATGATCATCTGTCTTAAATAACCTAAATGAAAAGTAGACGATTGAAAATGCTTACCTGTAGGGGGATCTATCATGATCACAAGGTCGACGGCAGGGAAATCAAGTCCTAAAACACACAGTATTAGTGACGGCCATTTAACGTATGAGAAGGATATGAGAGGTAAAGAGAACGAGAAGGCGGATTGCAAGTACTCCTCTTCTTTAATGATCGAAGTAGGGAAAACAGGCAACATCACTAACCTCTTGCCGCGAGATCGGTGGTTAGAAGTATAGATGGCTCCACAACATTTAGGAATTTTGTAATCGCCTTTTCTCTGACTTTGGCGTCTTGTTTTCCGTGTAGAATGTTGAGTTGGAAACCTTCTGGGAGAAGAGCCGGCAATATGTGGGAGAAATAATCTACTGCAGCACATGTTGATAAGAAGATAATACTTCTTAACGGTCGGGGCTCAAGATGCTGTAGAAGTCGAGCGACGAACGGTAATTTTTTCTGGGCCGGGGTCATGAGGTACGTCATCTGCAGGCTCGCGGGTGTTTTCCTCTCCTCTATAACGTTCCCTGATTTCGTTTTCACTCGTACCGAGATTTTCACGGGATTTCTAAGACCGACTCGGATGATCTCTGAAACAGCTTCACTGACACTTGCAGAGAAAAGCCCCGTCCTTCTCTGCTTAGGTAACCGCCCAAGAATACCTTGGATGTCTTGCTTGAAGCCCAAGTCCAATAGACGATCTAGATTCAAGTCAGTACCGTACTTCGTTTTAATAAACCATTCGTTCCAGATCAGGGGCGTCGCCCTGCACCCGTACAAGGAGATATGACTATCGACATACTGCGAGGGATTAGTATCGTTAGATACGCGATGAATATCGGGGATCAAATAAATGGAGACCTACCCTGCTTCATCGAAAACAAGCATTTCAAAACTTGATTGCGGACAGTGAACATGAGGGGAAGAAAGAAAGTCATTGAGACGTCCAGGAGTCGAAATGATTACATTAGGCGAATGTCTTAAGAAGAAGCTCAAATCTTGAGCAGGCGATACAGTGCTACCCCTACCGCCTGCAAGTAGTTGGGGCACGATGACTGGCGCGGTGCTGCTCGGCCGCTTCTCTCCTTCTGCGTCGGTAAGATAATGCACCATTTCGGCAGAAGGAGGGTGGAATGCGACCAGGTCTGTGAGGGTCTTGTGGATCTGAATGGCCAGCTCGCGAGTAGGCGCAACCACTATAGCCGCAACGTGATGCTTCTTTGTGGGTTCCTCCATGCGCAGAACTCGATGTGCTAGGGGGATTAAGAAGGAGAGTGTCTTCCCGGAGCCGGTTACAGCTTCAACGACAACATCCTTGTTGCCAGTACCCATCAATGGCCAAACACCTAACCAGAGTACATGATGTTAACGGTAATCACGAATATTAATGTTAAGGGTAGACATACTTGCTTGTACCGGTGTCGCCTTGGCGAAACCCATTGATGTGACAGCATCCACGGCCCATTCCGGGAAGCCGAGTGAAGTCCAACCCCGTGGGTCACTCTTGGTGGCTTTTGCTTCCGACGCCATAATTCCACGCTACCCTATTCAAAGGCTGACAGAAAATAAGCCTGTGCTAATCTTCGATCTTCAATACGTATTCTGACGTATTAAAGTGAACAATTTATATGATTGCGGGATGGGGCAGTGACACAAGCGTTGTGCTCGAGTGGGATGTACCAGCGACTCTGGGGAAAATTTAGGCGGTCTAGAGGTGCAGAATGCTTTATCTAATTCTGGACTTTGCGGCATTGTTTGGGTCGCAATTGCAGACCCACTCGGACCCCACCAAATAGCCCCTGTACTACCCTGGAAAGCCCCGCCATCCCATATATCGAGGTTAGTCGGTCTCGAGATTTAACTCGCATTTCACTTAAGACCGCCACGAGGTCGGACGGCTAAGAAAGCGTTCCTCGCTATACATTGTATATGTCGCTTAGGTTCAAGGTGTTGTTATCAAACCATAGATGAACATTAGAAAACCCCTACACATTGTAGGACGTACAATGCAAGAAGCACGCCGGAATGACTCACCGGCGGCATACGATCGCCGATTGGCCAAGACCCACCTCGAACCGCAGGCCGGCATAGCACATTGGCTATAGCTGTCTGGTGGCTATTCAGCAATATGTATAGAAACAGCGCGGACTGCAGTTGCGATAACGCATTCTCAGAGTTGTTCACCGTTTTGTAGAATTTGGATTTTTTCAGGTACTTTGTTCCTTGCAAACGTGGAGTGCTCCGAAATACCTACCAAAAAACTCACGTTCCACATACCTCACCCTCACCATGTCGACAACAGCGACAGGACTCAACCCTCATGAGGAGGCCATCGCCTCATGGCGCACAAACGCCTCTTACTGGGACGAAGGCATCGGCCAGGACGGAAACAAATACTGGAAGCGCCTACAGCAACCTGCCCTGCATCGGATGATCTCATTTGACCCAGAGCGGCAGACACGCGCCCTCGAGCTCGCGACAGGGAACGGCCTAGTAGCACGCTGGCTCGTGGACAACGGAGCCTCGGTCCTGGCCACCGATGTCAACGAGGAGATGCTGGAGGTAGCGCGGCGTCGTGAGATGCCTGAGCATAAGGGCAGGATCACGTATCGCCAGCTCGATGCTACGGACTCGGCGGCCCTCAATGCGCTGGCACAGGATGATGTTACAGTGAGTATTATGCTTGCGAGGAATCAATAAAAGATTCGAGCTGTGAACAAGACATAGATTTCAGCTCTCAATAGGTTGGGTGCTAAGGTAATGGGCATTGCTAGGCTTCTGGTTTTGATGTTGTCGTCATGAATATGGCGATAATGGACATCTCGACCATCGAACCGCTCGCCAACGCGCTGCTTAAGCTGCTTCGGAAGAACGGAGTGTGAGTCAGGCTTACTCCTAGCTCTGCTAGATGGCATATGGTAGTATACTAGGCTTCTTGAGGAGATTTACTGACAGACTTTCCTTGGTCATTAGTTTTGTCGCTACAGTACTACATCCAGTCTTCTTTACATGTGGCGCCACACGGACTATACAGGTTTTTGACAGTGGACCGGACGGTTATCCCCGCGTCGTTCGCGCGAAGACGATAGAGAAATACCTCGACGTGCCGCCCTACCACGGCGTCGCCTTGTATGGACAACCGGCGCAGCAGGTAAGGAACAGTCTTTGTTATATGCGCCGTCAATTATTGCCTCTTCCCGAACATGTACACCTAGGCGAATGATTGACTATTACAGATATACTTCCATCGCCCTTTGCAGGAGCTGTTCGGCACGTTCTTCAAGGCCGGCCTCGTCATGGACGCCATGGAGGAGCCCGCTTTCACTGCCGAGGACGGAAATCCTCATCGCATTGAGACACACTTGAACTTCACCCAGCTTCCAGCCATCCTAGCTTTCCGCATGCGCAGGGTTCTTTAACCGGGCTAAATAGCTGAGCTCGTCTCTATTCCGAGGCCACTGAGCCCACAGGTATGGAATGCCACTACGAAGTGAAAAAAGAACATATGAACATGTAGTTTAAAGGCATATATTGGTACTACTTCCACAATATAGCTGTTATATCATGATTAGGCATGGTAGAATGACACATCTCTCTCATTTAAATGATAATCAGATATAGAACACGTGTTCCACTCCGACATCAGGCCTTAGAAGGAATCTCAAAGAAGACCGCCCTAGAACCCTTTTCGCTCGAACTGGATGATCGCACCTTGGGGCAAACCAGCGACGTTGCAATCGGTAAACGCCTGGGTGCGGAACTCGGTTACTGGCGTGAGGCAGTTCTCGAGCTCATCTTGCTTCTCCAGCTTGTCCTTAGTAATCAGGTAATCAAAAGAGACCAGGTCAATTGGCACGAGATTATTGTTCGAGGTCGCCAGCCAGGTGACTTTCTTCTTGGTCTTCTTGACGTCGCCTACGAGATTGAGCTCGAGATCAAGCCCCGTGACGTTGCCATCGGCGTCGTTAGTAGTCCCTCGCACATAGGCGTTTCCCCAGTTCATGAGCGTGATTTCTTCATCCAGTTCAAAGGACTTGGCGTCAGCTTGTTCCAAAAGGATCGTCTTGTCGTAGACCACCTTTTTCGTGCCGAGGTCAGCGCTCTTTCCATGCTTAGGCTTCTCGACCACTGAGAGCTCGGAGAGTCCTTGAACCGTGCAGCTAACAGCCCTGAAGGCTGCAACCGATGTGTGGCGGGGCGCAGCAGGGTCAATATATTTCCTATTCGTCGCCCAAAAGGTTCCCCATTCGAGATTTATAATGTTACGGCTTGGGCCCTGTTTAAGGATGGACTCGCGCAAAGCAGGCACAACGACGCCGCGCCTAATGATACCTCTAATAGTTGGCATGCGAGGGTCATCCCATCCCCACACTTTGCCTTCGTCGATGATGCGAGTCAACTTCCGTTTGGAAAGTACCGTGCGGACAAAGTTCAAGCGAGAAAAATCCCAGATCGGGACCTTTCGGAGCCCAAGGGCGTCCTGCATCCACTCATACTGGACGTTGCGGTCACGGTATTCGTTGGTACGCAGGGCGACCGTGACGCCTTCGATTGAGTCCAGGATCGGAGCACAGAAGTCACTACCGAAATATATCAGTTGATGAACACCCCTATAGAAACATTGTCACTTCGAAACTTTAAACGACATAGACCGATTACGCTCAGGATAATAGAGTCCGAATCAGTCATAAAATACTTACTATGTAGGATAGACTTTCCATTGGGTCCCTGTACGGTGATGTGGTTGGAGGTTGCACCGATAGATAACAGGGTCTCGCAACGTGCCGTTAGGACTGTCGTAAGCAATGCGGGCGCGTAAAGCCCATCGCCGTCCGTCCTCGGAGCCAGTCTTCATTTCCTCGAACCGCATCAATGTTTCCTTGACACTGAGATCGCGGCGTTTCGAGGGGAGGCGGTTCTTCCTGTCCTCGTCGCCTTTGCCAAGCTCAGAGTCGTCCGCAAACGCCTTGCCGTCCTTGATCAGCTGAATGGCATAGTCATGCATTTGCTGAAAGTAATCACTCGAATAGGTTATCTTGTCAGGCACGATATTCATAAGCTTGAGATCGAACAGAATCGCCTCCTGGAACTCCATCTTCTCTTTCGACGGGTTCGTGTCGTCGAAACGACACAGGAGTCTGCCTCCCGGTCTGAGATGGGCAAAGTAATCATTCAGAAGAGCGGCTTTTGCGTGGCCGATATGAAGATAACCAGACGGCTCAGGAGGAAAACGTGTGACAACTGGACCGGTGACCCCCGGGAGATCTATGTCATAGCTGGCCCCCGCAGCGCTAGCAGCGGCTCGGGCCGCTACCTTCTCCTTGGATGAGGCGGCATTGACAGCGCTGAACGACTCGGTAGCCCATAGATTAGACGCTTCGATGTAGGCGTACCACCTCGCAACGTTATTCTCCGTTTTCCGTATCGATGACAATGCTATATGATTCCCGCGGATCGTAGCCCAAAGAACCAGATCAGCGAACGACACTTCATACCCGACAATGTGGGAGCGCAAGTGTAGGTGCGCATTAAGCTCCTCAAACACTTTGCGAAAGGCCTGAAAATTCGGCGTCGCAAACGTTTCGCTTCTCGTTACCCATTCCTCAAGCTAGATAAACGCATGGTGAGAAAATGCTCCAAGGTTAATAACGATGGATGTGGCATTACGTACTATGGGTAATGACGGAGAGCCAGGAATTCCACTTGCAAGCTTCGCAAAGTAATGAAATACAGCAAAGTCTCTGAAGACTTTACCGTCACCCAAGGTTAGTTGGATAGCAGAATCTTGACTGAGATGTTTGCCCTCCCGGGAGTTGATCTGCAATATTTCCAAGATATGGTTTCTTTGAAGAAACGCGACGAGGACTAGACCCGGATAAACTATGGCTGGGGAAGCCTTCGAAGCATACTCAAAGGCCAACATGCTGGGCCGAAGATACTGATCACCAAATGTCAATGTAGCGCAGTGAGAAGTCTAACGAAGAATTAGGAGAAGGAATGGTGGGGTACTGTTGGCAGTTATAACAGTTGTTTGCATACCAACAGTTAAGCAGGCAAGCAAGGGATGAGTCATAATAAGTGACTCGATAGTGAACAGTTCGTCTCTTACATTTTCGTTATGAATCTGCCCACATCGGAGGCCCAATGACTGAACGTGAGGCGCAGGCACATAATTTACTTCTCACTTCTAAGAACCGGCGTTCGACTATAGTATCGGTGCTTGTAACGCAATCTTGTTACAGTTCCGACAGGGAATTATGATGTTCATCTCCAGACAGATATAATAAGCATTTCAGTTACTCTGTACAATTATCAGGAATTTGAGCAAATTCGGAATATATGAGTTGGTATGCGCTATTGCCTATATGTGTCTGTTGCATCGGACGACTCGGACCTCATTCTCAGCAACAGAGTTCAACTTTCCTCGGACCGTTAATTTCTCCTGGTTGCTATGTAGAAATAGCGCTGAAAGTATGCTTCACGTTATATAATAATAATACGTACAATACATATAAGGCGGGAAACAAATTCTCATATAAATGTGTATACTAGTTTGCTATTTAAATGACAGACTGACAACTTGGACGACGTGGTATTGTGTTGTTCCGATCTGAGGAAACCTACCCGGAATCTAGATAGCTCAAATACAGTGTCATTCAGCCTAGTTATAGGTTACCGTACAGTGCGTCCTTACATATGCGTCACCTAGTTTTAGCGCGGACATCCCACTTTGCCAACGACATGACCTTTTTGATGGCGGCTTAAGAACCGCCCAAAGTATCTTTTCACCTCCGTACGCATCCTTGAAAACCCCTGCATAGCCGAACAACCTTAAAATAATGCCTTTGTACGTATGAATAGTCGCCATGCCCGTGACCCTGCCTTGTGGTAAAACTGACGACGAGCTGATAGACACCTGCTCGGTAAAAAGTCCTGGAATGTCTACAACCCGGCTAATATTGCGCGCGTGAGGCGCGATGAGGCAGAAGCGCAGAGCCGTGCCGAGGCCGAAGAAAAACGCCGGCAAGAACTCGATGCGGAACGACGACTAGCGATCCTGCGCGGCGAAGCACCCCTATCACCACCACCACCCCCACTATCGATCGAGTCCGAAGCACATACGGTTCGCCGCAAGCGGGACCGCGAAGATGAGCCGTCAGGGGTATCGTTTCGAGAGCGTAGGAAGAGAAAGCGCTTCGGCGAAGATGACACGGACTTCGAGATGCGGGTGGCGAGAGAGCGGACGGTCGCGGGCACCGACGCCGTCTCGCGCCTGGCTGGTTCTGGTCCCACTAGCAAGACCAGGACCAGCGATGCCCCCATTGTTGACTCTAGGGGTCATATCGCGCTGTTTCCCGATCTAGAGACAGAGGAGGGTACGTCGTCGAGGAACGGAAAGAACGAGGACGCGGAGCGCGAGGCTGCGAAGAAGCGCCGCGAACTCGAGGACCAATACACCATGCGCTTTGCGAATGCGGCAGGCCGAGATGGCATCGGCGTTACGGGTTCAGGCCCTTGGTATGCTTCCGCTGATAATACCGGTAGCTCGCGTGAGGCTTCTGGGATTATTCAGACAAAACAAGCATCACCTGGAAAGGATGTCTGGGGCAACGACGACCCGAACCGCAAGCTTCGCGATGCCGCGAGAATCGTCGCTGACGATCCGCTAGCGATGATAAAACGGGGCGCGGCAAAGGCGCGTGACATCGAAAAAGAGAGACGCGCTATAAATGAGGAGAAGGCAAGGGAGCTCAGACAGCTGCGCAAGGAAGAGAAGCGGCGTGAAAAGAGACGGAGACATCGCGATGACGGTGATGACTTGGAAGGCTTCACGCTGGACGGGCAGCGCATGAGTAATGACAGAGACCGCGACCGTGACCATGACCATGACCGCAGTCATCGTGAGCATCGGTCCAGATCACATCGCAAAGATGAGCAATATGAACACCAACATCGCTACTCGTCGCATCATGACCGTCATCGTGATCGCAGTCATCGCCACGACGGTCGCCACGAAAGCAGTTGCCGTCGAAGCGGGTCATAGAGGGATCGCGAAGATTGGCAGGAATATTCGTCAGGACGCGACCGGCGAAAGTGGACAAAAGCTGATCATTACTAACCTAGCACTATATGATTTCACAGCATGGCGTTAGGGGCTTCAGTATAATATACCCCAGGGCGGCCTACTTCTAGGCACTATTATGAATTATAATCTATCTTTCTTTCTTCATGGCGATAATGTGACTATGGTGCAACACAATGCTTCTTTAACAATGGGTATCATATCGAATCCCGCTTGCTTCCTCCCATATTCGGACAACGACAACAACGACGCTATGGGTATCGCCGCTTGCTAATTCACACTTAACCCTCCTTCCAGGGCAAGTTAATAGCAACCTCCTTTATGCTCTTCTCGACAAGCTCCACCAGTTTCGGCGCCTCCAGTTGCTTGAGTGCTTCGATAATTTCTTCCACCGTCTTTGCGCTCAGCCCCTCTCTCCTGTCACTGTATATATCGATGCCTTCCTCCGTGAATAACGTGGGCGCAAACCAAGTCACGGCCCAGCGCTCAACGTCATCGCCGTCGCCGTCGGGCAAGGGCCGCTCACCCCAGCCGAGTATCTCCCAATGACTGCTAGCGATTGCCAGCCAGCCCTTGCCGCGCCAGTTCCAGGCGCCCGATATGTTCGGGTCGGGCTTTTCCACGCCGACGACGGTCCTGACGCCTCCCTTGCCGTTCTTCTTCTCGTATTCCACGAGGTTGTCGTTTACAGAAGGCTTGACGTTGCCGTCGCTTTCCGCGTTATGCGATTTGTGAGGCGCGTATGTTATCCGTACGTTTTGGGCCGATTCCCACATGGATAGGGTCGAGTGCGTGACGCTCCAGGTATTCCAGAGCCATTCGTTCGGCGGGGCGACGAACGGCTCGGCCGTGTTGGCTGTCGGTTTTGAGGGATTGGCAGCATATTTGGAGGGCGGTCGCAGAGTTATTGGTTTGGGATAATCTCCGTTTGGAGTATCGGCGTTTGTTGCATTGTCTGCCATTCTAAGAGCGTTTTGTCTAAGACATACATACAAAATTGTATCTGTAGGAGGTTGCAAGATTGAAAACCTACGATGTTGTCTCAGATACAGCAGTACTTGTAGCCGGAATGAGAAGCATCCGACCTGTTTCCAAGGAACCAATGATGTCACGTCCATCATCCCAATTGAGCTAAGCTGGGGGGCAGGTACCTGACTGGAGGTGGGGACATAACCTCAATTACCTACGGGGTGTAACAGTACGGGTTACCGAAATCGGTAAGTAACGGCTGTTGATACCTAATGATTGCAATATATTTCGTACGCCGATTCTTGACCGCCTCTTCCAATGTATTATTGCAAAGGGTTTCTCTAGAGGTAGAACCTGCCTACAGAGTCAAGATGGCAGCTTGAGAGCGACGTGTTTCAAATCTAGGTACACTTTTCCCTAACTGAATTACATGCAAGACCGGCGATTTGAGAGAAGGTCGCTCCCCACCTACCTAACTATACTCCTTATTAGGCAGACTGGGCACCTGTTTCCGCAGTACCTACATCATACAGATACCTACAGTAGTAGTCCAGCCCATCTTGGCCCTAGTTAGCAGTTGTACCTTAAGTTCCCCATGACCCCTGTCCTAATGATTCCGGCACTTGGGGCCCAAACCTGACACTGGCAATTTCCAAAAATGTTCTGAGTCGCCAATTGTTGCCCACAAGTTCATACATCAAACTATCAAGACAGCCTACTTCGTCTTCGCCGGCGTCGCGTGTCTGTGCCTACGTACCCACAAATTCGTACATAAGAGGTACATACTCTAGAACGACTAATTGTTACTGAACACTGGCTTTTTCTACAGCTTCGAGAAGCCAACCACAGGGCGCTACTAGCCTCCCCTAACCTACCTAGCGCAATTTCTCCAATTTCGATAGGGGGAACACCGTCAGGTCAGGCAGCAATCGACACCCATTGCTTGCTCGATTCCCGATTTCCAAAGCTCATAGTTTCCCTCGAGGCCATCACGAAGAGAAAAATGGATGACGGCAACGGCGACGACAGTGCCGCTGCCGCTATGGCTGCCACAATGGGATTTTCTAGCCTTGGCACACAGAAAGCTAACAAGCGCCGCAAGTTTAATCCCACGAGCACCGGTTCGAACATGACCCCCTTAGGTGCCAGAAACAGAAACGGAAACAGAAACGTTGACGAGATCGATCTCGACATGGATGATGATCATGAGGAAAAAGAGGGAGGTATGGACGGGGAGGGGGAGGGGCATCATTCTACGATGCCTACTCGTAGTCAGCCAGCCCAGCATAAAGCGGCAGACGAGGACTTCGAGCCCCCGTACCTCGACACCTCACGACCCTCAGCTCCCCTCTCAGAGTTAGCGCACCCCTCTGCCGCCGATGATGACCTTCAATCAAAGATCAACGCCATAGTCAGCGGCTCGGTAGATGCAGCAGACACAAACACCAACCCGCAGGAGCCGTCATCCGCATTGAATAGCGATCTCCCGGTTCGAGATGGTCATGGAGAAGAGCGTTATCATCGCAATACCAATATCAATACCAAACGAGACGATCGATCCAACACAAAAAAGTGGTGGGAGGGCTATTACGACCCATCCTTTATTACAAATCCTTGGGAAAAGCTCGAACAAGTCAACGATATAGAGCCTCGTGGATGGTGGTTGTCGTGGGAGGAGGCGAAGGCGAAGGCGTCTCAAGTCTGAGGTTTTCTCGCTGTCCATTTTTATATCAGCTTCAGTCAGATGTCACTTAGGCTTTTGCCTTCTTGAGCTTTCAGCTCCCGATGCCACGGGTTCGTTCGACCTTGACATCTTGACTGGATCCTGTTTAGGTCCGTGAAGGTGATGAACATTCGACCTGGCCTGCAAAGTCTAACCCCTGTATAGGCTATCGTGGATCACGTGATCACCTTCAGCATATACAATGAAGCTGGATTCTACCTGTGGTTGGGCAATCCCAATGCTCGGCATGCATGGATTTGCCCACCCCCACATACTACTCCTACCCTAGCCAAGGTCAAGTGAACATCCACCGGTACAGGTATCTTCACAGTGCCTAGAACTTGGACACATTTGAAGCTGCCTTTGGCTTCGTCACTGAAACGGAAGAGCAGTGTATTGCTATAGGTAGTCAGAGCAACGCCACGGTCCAATCATAGGGACTGAAAGGGCAACACCCCAATCATCCGGGGCTTAGTCCTGCCTCCATACGCTACAAGTTGCCTATATAAAACAGGGAAGTCCACAAACCCCCCAAGTGGAAAGGTGTGGTAGTGTGATCCTCTGGTAGGGTGTGGCAGTGACTACCTACTATATACAAGGAAGATACCTCCATTTCCCGCCCTGAGTGTGTCTCCAAGACACACCATCTGATTATTTGGGACTGTCCCTGCGTGCCTGTCAAGTGGTAGTGCTTGAGACTTGGTTACCCAGATGCAGATGTACCCAGGACGAACCACCATTATCCCGGTTGCACGCACCGATATTGTCTCGCATACGTGCCTACGTCCTGCCAAAACTAAGATCATGTACATCATCTAACCCATGTAGCCTCCGAATGATCCCATACCGTCCAATCATAAGTCATAAACCCCATAAAGCTACTGTCCCTGTCCTCGCTAGCTTACCCGGCCCGCTCACTGTACGTCAGCACGTGTCTAACCGCTGTCCCCGTTAGCAGGGCAAACCAGGCCAGACGCAGGAACAGATGCCGCTTCTGTCCCCTGCTGCAGTTACTGCCCACACGCCCTGGCTATGTATGTACCACACTACTGGCCGTTGCGTAAAGCAGCGACGCAGGCGGGCGTCTATTTGCCGCGGTGCCGCCCAACGTCAAACCACGAATTGTCAGCACGCCCATGGCACACTGGCACACTCCCACCCAACCCGGGCGGCAGAGGGTGTGTGCAGATCCAAAAATAGTGGGAAAAGCCGGGAAATAGTTTCTTGGGAATGGAGGGGCGTGTGCATTTGAGATGGATCCCACACACGTGGTCAGAGAGCATCCTTCATCGGGCACGCGGCAGATCTTGCATATCGAAATCTTGCATGCCTTGCCCACCCACCCTTTGTAATAGGGCCCATTTGCTTTTACCGACTACAAAATGTAGGGAAATCCCGCCAGGCGCCGTTAAGAAAATAAATAAAATATCCGAAGTTATAACCAAACGACAAGGGTAGAAATGGTATACTTTTGTGTTTGTCCACGCTTTTCGAGGTCCCCAATTTTTTTGAGGCTCTGCTTTTTGGTGCAGTGCGGCTCGCAAGATCTGCGCTGCGTAGAATTGCAGATATACGTAGAACACCCTTAAGAGCTTTAGTATTCGGGCGAAGGGTACCGATCGCGCGCCATCTTGTACTCTTTTGGGTGCTTCCTTTCGGCCTTCTTCTTCATAGCCCTGCAAGTCCGTCAATTGTTAGTTTGTGTTGCTTTTACTGACGGGAAAGGGGCGTTCAAACTCACGAGACTTTCTTGGACGTCCACTCGAGATTCGTCCGTACTTCCTGCGCATCCCGCACACCATCTGCGAAGCGGGCACGCGACTTGGCGAGACGTGCCTGTGCCTTGGCTTGCAGCTCAAGGAGCTCCCGATGCTTTGCGTTGAGAGTGCCGGAACTGTTCATCTCGCATGCATTAGCGGGGTTCTTTACTTCGTTTAAATCTAATTACGGATCTCGTCTCTTTCACCCAATCTCGGAGTAACGAAAGAAAGTGGAAATGGAAAGAGGGAAAGAGAAAAACTCACGTCTGCGCCTGCGTCACCAGGCTTCGGTCCAACGGTAGCGGGTCGAAGGCGTTGGCGAATCGATCCTGCATGTACTCGTTGAAGTCAACGCCGCTAGCAGACGCAACGCTGTCCTCGCCGTAGTAGTAGCAGTCATCGCCGCCGGCTTGCGAGCCCTGGTGGTGGTAGTTGCTGGCGAGCGCAGATGAGCCTCCTGCCCCGCTGCTGGTGCCATTGTACGAGTACGTGGCGCCCCCAGACGACACGACAGACGGATCAGTCGTCTCGGCAGGTGAGACGTCGTACGCGGTGTTGTTGTACCCGTAGGGGTACGTGTATGAGGCGTCTGTGTCCTTGGTGGGGAGCGACACATCGTTGGTGTAGTACTGAGTAGAGTAGGCAGCCATGGTGGGTATGTGTGTGTAGGTGGGTTAGGGTTTGTTGTGAGTGGAAATACGAGGTTGGATGTTCTGCACGAGTGGTGCTAGTACGATAAAGTTGATAGGTGTTTGACAGGGTGGCAGTTGTATAATGTCAAGTATGTGAGGTGTAAGACTTGGTGTCTTTGTGTGCGTGTATGTGTTTGTCTTGGTGGTGTGTTGGTCTGTCTTGAACTTGTCCAAGTCGCAAAGCAGAGTGAGGAAAGGGGGTTGTGGAATATCAAGGAGGATCTGGGTTCTCTTGGGCGATGAGATGAAAGTGATGAGGAAGGAAGAAGAAAAGATTTCTTTCAACCTGTCGAGAACCCATCCTTTTATACTTTTTCGAGAGGCATCATTGCCCTCGAAAGACGCCATCCTAGGACAGAGAGACAATACAGACACATAAAGAAACCACCGGTATTCTGAGTGAATCGATAAGTCTCCGCCACCCGTGTCGTCCTATTCGTCGGATTTAGGGACAGCATGGAACGGCATAAGGGATGAGTATGGGATGTGCTAGACAGTGTGTAGGTATACAAGACGCGAAAGGGGTAGGGGCCAAGATTTGGCGAGGTACGATAACTCTGGGAAACCCCCCGCTCGTTCATTCGCTTGTTTGCCACCTTTTACCCCGTCCCCGGTACAAGTATTGTAAGTAAAGAGTGAAAAGGGAAGGGGCAGAAAAAAGAAAAAGTGAGAATTGGGGGACCTAGAGTAGTGAGAGATGTACAGTAGAGCCGAGATCACCGGGGTTGAGTGTGGATGATCATGTTGGTGACGGGATTCAGTTACGTTAGTTGATTAGCAAGGAGGCGAAGACCGGAATTGATAGATACACGCACTTAAACATATACATGGATATATAATACGGGCATACTAAAGATACAAACTTACATGGATGCTGATACACACGGAATATGCATACGCTATGTATCTACATGACACTGAAATGGGATATAGGAAAGGGACGTCGGCAGATTCTTGGGGTTATGTATTCATACAGGGCAGATAAACAGGGGGGATACGATGACATACCCGGCTACCGTTATGAGGAACAAGGATAAGACCATTTCGTGACGCAGCGTATATTTCTCCAGGACTTTACGGACTGGTGCCTAGTCGGTCCCTGGAAACCGCGTGCTCGGATCTAATGTCCGAGGTACACATACACAAGAATCGGGTAAGGAAAGGTAATACAGATGACAATAATAATAACAATCGGGGGAAAAAGACAAACAATAATAAAATGAAAAATCATCCACGATCCTCGGTGAAATTCTAAAGGAGTTAGTTAAAGATGACGTGGATATAAAACTGCTGTCAGTCAGAACCGTTGGTTGAACTCGAACGTCTTTCCCTACTTTAGGACCTGTATACCACTCACTTGGCAACGATTCTAATTCGCTCGCGAGATAGGTAGAGGGACTTACAGATAGACGGCATATATGCACGTTGACAGGCGGGAGAAAGGTGTGGACCTATACATCACTACCCTCTCTGCTTTTTGGGTGATGTGCTTTGCAATACCACCTGCTAATATATCGTAGTAAGAAGAGGGGGGGCACGTGGGAGAAGGTACTACATCCATTCCATGCACGTTATTCCCACCAGATGCGAGAGGGGACATGTAGGCAGAAGAATGTAACCAGGCTATTATGGTCGTGTTATAATCGGCCCATTAAGATGTTGTAAGGAAATAGGCCTGTATGTACGTATACATTACTAGTTGTTAGCTATAGTCGTAATCTATTAGCCTGCTAGGTCTCGTAAGCCTGTCCTATTGGTCAACGGCTCGTGATTTCACTGTGTTATAAGTCTCGTAAGCGGCAAGTCGAGTATCCCATCTATCCGTTGTCTGGCGGTATCAGTGGATATTATGAGATGCTCCCATATGGAACGTGGGGAGGGGGCGTACGACCAGCAGTCGAGCTACATACCAGGAAACCTGCATTGGCACTTAAAGATCGTGGAACGGCGATGGGGGGTGTGGTAGCAACGGGAACTTGGTTCTGGGCGGCGGTCTATATGCTAAGTACATAGTGCAGAGAACCGGTACTCTACTATAGTGTCTCTGGTACCATCTGACCCGGATGGTTGGCGAATGAGATATGCATGGACGGTGGATAAACATGGAGACGAACGCGTTCTGGCTGACATGGGGGAGGCTCTCCTAGTTAGAGGCAGCCCAGGATCCTCGGGAGGCGTTAAGAGACCGGGAGAGACGGGATCTCCAGTCAAATGCAGTGCTTCTGCTGCTCACCTTGCCTTGTCCAAGCAGCGGCCTTCTAGGGAAAGGCAGAAGTGAGTCGATAACGGCTTCCCCACGTGGTACTTGATAACGTGGATCGTGGAACTCAAGAGGTCAGGGTTGTGTCGGGCTTCGGCGGCATCAGTAGTTGCCGGAAGTCCTTATACTAGGTAGAAGCGTATGGGTGGTAACCAACGGTGGGTTGATATCGACCATTTCTAGATCCCACCGCCTACGGGCCGCCCATTCATATGCCTCGTCCCACGCAGTAAGACCCGCTGATGCGCAACAAGCGCGTTGACACCAAGGACTAGGAAGCTGGATGCAAAAGCGGCGATGTGCTACTACTCGCTCTTCGTACCGCTACTCAGGGGAGGGGGGGGGGTGGAAGGATCAAAGTTGCTGTTCATCTTAATGCAACCACACTAAGCAGTAGCCGTGGTTGGAGAATTTGTCTAGGACAGGAAGTAGGTGAAGGAGGGAGGCGAGGTTCCATGAGACGTCAGAATGGATGTTCGAAATGGCGAAGCCGTCGGTTACTGGTCAGGTCAGGCAGAGGTGCAGCATGTTGGGCTCTTGGGTGTCATGATGTGTTGTCAGGCCGAGAGCCAGCCAACTAGATTGAGCTATAAGCTATCCGGAAGAGATGCTGCAAGACCTGCAAAAGGACAAATAATGCAATTTTTGATCAATTCGTAATTGCCCAGAAAGGTGTTCCTTCCTAGGTACACCACCCAAACTAACATACCGCTTGTTTCTTGCTTGCACTTGCTGTCTCTCGTCGATTACTTCCGAGCTTAGGGATAGTGCTCTCTATTAGCTTGGATTAAACAAGTGGGAAATCCAAGAATTTCATAATTGGATTTTCTGATTGGTCGAAAATTGAGGAATTTCACCTTCCATGGGCAGGACAACCCTATACGTACTAATACGGTATAGACGATCGCGCCCGGTGCAGATACAGGCTTTTGGGCTTAGAAGAGAAGCTCCCTTTTTATTTTAATTTTTATTTTAAAATTCACATCCCGCTCGTCTTGTCCCAATGTTTATTAAAACTCTAGCTTACCCCCGCTCGTTGTTTCGGTCAGTTACTAGCCCCTCCTTCGTCCTGACGCCTCCTGCGAAGGTAAGCAGTCTGCCCCGCGCCACTGGATGTTTTGTTGTTAATCGGTGCCGGTCGCGCTGCGTACATCTGAAGGATCCAGAGCCTTGAAGTTATCTGTATCACCAGTATTTGCGATCATACGCGCACCTAACGACCAGAGCATTGCAATTGTACCAAGGTCGTGTGTTCTTTTTCAGAGCCGGGATCCGAAGATTTGAGGTTTGGAGTTGGGGGCTTTGAGGGGCTGTTGTGTCCTGCTGCCTGCCTCGTACCCAGACTGAGTTCGGATGCCTCGTGTCGCCTCTGAGACGGGACGAAGACGAAGAATCAAATAATGTGCTGGCTACGGCATCTTTGACGTGTCTATGTTCAGCGTTCATTCGGACAAACCCCTTGGCTGATTGGCCGCCCAGACATCGATCGTCTCCTGCTAGTCTGCATTTGGCATATCACTGTTTAGACCAGGAGAACTGCAGGTCGGACATCTGGGCCGACATCTGGGCCGAATGCTCGTCGGGGTCTAGATAATAGGCCACTGTGAGGATATTGACGTGGCAGGGTACTCGGCTCGAAATGTAATCCCTCCAGTAGCGCTGACATGGGGGAAAACAGTAAACAAATATCCGATAGAACAAACAGCTGGGTTTACTTGTGTTTACCATCGCTCGTCGCGTAATGACAGGGTACTTACTCATTAGGCGGGTTATACGATAGTTTTCGATAGTTAAATGTACAGGATACCTTGGCTCGGGTTACTAACGACCGCTTAAGGCCCTTGCCGGACTATTAACAATGTAGGCGAAAGAGCTGTCTCATAGCCAGCCTCTGACTTTTAGATCATCTACAAAAGATGGTAAAACATGATATGGTGAACGTATGGAGAAAGCACTAACCGAATCTTAACAACGCTTGGATCGGCTGGACTTATCGGTATTGTGGGGACTGATGACTTGCAGTCCGGGAAGGCGAGTCACATCAAGTAACCCAGCAAATTGGGCCCCGGTCAACAACGTGACGGTCAGACTAGGTCGTCGCAGCGGACCCCTGCCAACTAGCCTACGTAACTATCAACGTTTTCGAAAGAACGCCTCATAATTCCGGCGATGCAAGTCTGTAATGAATTTACGATGTGTAATCGGGGCAAGCCGAATAGGAGCGACCTTTCCTCAGAGCGAGATAAGGTAGCTACGTTGGACATTTACCCGGTTATCCTCAAGAGAAACCATGGTGTGTCGTGACGTCTGGCTGATAATGAGGAACGCCGCACGTAAGGCAGAAAGACAACCGATCTGCGATGGGGTTGCAGTCCGATGCTACGTTAGATCAACTTTGGGAAAGCTGACGGCAAGCAGAGTGGCGGCGCAACCATAAAAGATGCACTGTACTGGGCGAGGGACAAAGTGGAGGGCCTAACTTGGCTCATGCAGGAAATTGTGTTTGATGATGGGGCATCTTCTCATAGGAGGTAACCGGCCTTGTCTATGTAGCTAGAATCCCGGGGTGCGTGGTATGCCTGCAAGGTGGCGGGTCTGCTTCCCATTCTTCGCTGTTAAGAACGCCTACCGATGTGCATGTGAGAGTCAGAATGGATTTACAGCTTTCCCGTATATAGAAAGTGGTAATTCGTCCTGTTCGTTGCAAATATATCCAGACCGGTCGGCAGCGAGGCACATTGACAGGCTGCTTATGGCTCATGCCGTGTAATTCGTGGATAACGGCCCACGGGCCATTGCGCTGTAGGCCGCCGGACCCCGGGCCTAGCTATCTTGATTCGTGTTATCATTCAGCCATGCCTGTGACAAGCCGCCAGACTAAGAGGATGTAAATACGAGTGATAGCACTGTTCATTGCACCTCTTAGGTAGTGATAACCTCCACCAGGTGGCTGGCATCTCTAGAAACCATGTCTTTGTCAACTCCACAGCTGGTAATGAGCGCACAGAACTTGTGAGGTCTCGAGATTTGCGGTTCATGTGATGAGTTGAATGTGTTCGTATCAGTCGGCGTCTCTAAACCCATAAGTCGTCTGTCGAGGAACCACGACACCGCGCCCCCCCCCCCCCCCCCCACCCAAACAAAAAACAAAAAAAAAAA
>Ga0247782_1000293_pt1 | contig 48098 bp, 27 predicted proteins | sample UWRJL019104C5_FD_179928 | JGI IMG/M metagenome (GOLD analysis project Ga0247782, IMG submission 179928) | Plant litter microbial communities from Arlington Agricultural Research Station in Wisconsin, United States - UWRJ-L019-104C-5 | ecosystem: Environmental > Terrestrial > Plant litter >...
TCTCTTCTCTCTTCTCTCTTCTCTCTTCTCTCTTCTCTCTTCTCTCTTCTCTCTTCTCTCTTTTCTTTTTTCTCTTTTCTTTTTTCTTTTTTTTTTTTTTTTTTTTGGGTTCGGAAGCTAGACCGCCTGCTTACCATAGGTAGAAATCGATAATCAGATTCAATCCACAACGTTACCCAGGATGAAAGGCGGGCCAAGACTCTAGTCAAAAGCTTATACATGCTGGGCATCTGTACAACATACTTACTACTGCCTACCAAGATACCTTCCAAGATCGGCTGAGCTCCAGATTCATATCTACCTAGGGTACATACGTACATATTTTATTAAGCACGCCATACATACTATGTACATACCTATATGTACATGGCTGTTTCAGCCCATTAGGTCGGTCAGGTCTGTGTACTTATAAAGCGGCAGGATAGGACAATCCAGAATTAGGTTAAAGCAGTGACAGATTTCCCATATACGCTAGACTTTCCCATACCCCAGTCCAGTCACAGAAACGCCTTAGCGCCACGAAATACACAGGATACCTACAGAGGTACCTACCACGTTGCTGACCAGGAATAGCTACAAAGACAAACAAGATATCCATGAACCCGACCAATTACATGTCACCCACCTTTCCGCTTCTACTTTACCTCATTAGATAATATGTAACCCCAGGAGGAGGCCCTTGATTACAGATACCTATTCCTACAGCAATAGGTAGGTAGGTAGGTGGGTAACAGCAACGGTACCCTAGGTTATTACAAACTACTAGTAGCAGGCAGCACTTTAAACGTGCCTCTCTGAAGCGTAAAGTATGCCCACCGATTCCGTGACACCTCCTCACACCCCTCATATCATATACGCCCATCGGCAACTTGTTGGGGCGTTACGTCGTGTTACCTGACAGCGTTTAAATCCTATGTTACGTAAACCCTGAAACCCTCTATCTCCCTTGCTGGAGTTGGCCAATAAATGATATTCGGCGACGGAGTACCTCCGGTCGAGCTCGGATGTTAATAAACCAGATCATGAGAAAGCCGTTACCTATGTGGTTTTAACCCACCACGATGAGAGCTCAATTGTATATACGTGCTTATTGGTGCGATTTGAATAGCTAGCTAAGCTAAGCTACCACAAGCGGGGCTGTTCCGAGCGGTGTCATGTTTTTTGTCCCTCTACGTAGTCCGCCATGCTTTTTTTCGGCACGGCTCTGTTGATCATTCGATCCCATTGCTTGCTTATTGGCATAGGTACAAAGATTTGCGTAGGGATTTATGATACTTACTTATTGTACAGATCTGTAGACGTGTCGATTATTCAGGAACAGGTAATCGAGTTGAACATCAACATTATTACTACTATGTAGTCAATGTAACGGCATGCCAGGCTGTTACCGAATATCTACCTATTTACTTACTTACCAAGATACTACCTACTGACAAAAAGCTTGCATGACATATATGATATACTAGGTACTCCGAGATCCTGGCAGCCGTCGTCGCGATGTTAATGACATACATACATACATACACACCTTTATCTTACCTAGGTGTACTAATATCATTTTGTTGACAAGACACACCTACGGGATCGACCACCTGATATCAATTACCTGTGGTTCTCCACATATTAACCTAACCTAGTACATACCGCGAGACAGACAGACGCGCACGTGCATTATTTATAGATATTTAGGTTAGTTTTATAGGTAATGATGTAGAATAAAGTATGCTGTGCGTTGATAGGGTGGGTCGTTGTTATCGAAACCAGAGACCAGAAACCAACCAACCAGCGTAGCTCAGTATAATCCTGCGAGACATTCTCAACCCAGATACTAGTAGGCAGTACTTACCTTGTTGTGTAATACTGTACAGCATACATAAGGAATTACTAATAACAGCGTGGACAGGGCAGGGGAGCTAGGTAGCTGGGGTGAGGACGGGTGGAATTAAATGAAAGTGCCAACAAAATAATTGGAGTTCTCCCTGTCATTTGTTCAATCGCGAAAGTCTTTTTCTCAACAGCCGGACCATCATCTCATTAGTGCTCTCTATATTTACAGTGTTGTACTACGTAGTATGTAGATTCCAGTACAAAGACGAGAGAGCCCCCCCTGTTACAATACCTGTCACGCTGTAACCGGGATTCTTGTCCCACCTGTTCATTCAGTTACCTAGGCCACACACGGACACACATATCCACGTACCTTAAGTAAAGACACCTAGGTTAGGTGGGACACGGACAGAACCGCGAGATATTTTGCGCTATTGCACCCGTAGCACGTTTTTATCAAGGATTATCTGAGATCATGCATGCTGACTTGAGTATTACCTACTTAAACCTAAGCACAAGTCGATGTAGGTAAGTACCTGTCCAGCAACGAACTTGAAGCGGCCGTCTCCAGGTCAGCATCTGCCCGCCTTCCGATCCTCAGTCCCCCTTCCCGTACATCTAAGCATTGGAAGAGAAAAACAGGTAGGTGAGTAGGTAACTAAGTAGGGAATGGACAAACGACCAGTCAGCCAGACACTACTTGCTCTAAATAGGTAGGTAGGTAGGTAGTTCGAATTCCATACACTAGTCGATCTCTGTATCTGACAGTTCGAGATCTGTGTTTTCTACTATAGGCAGTGATCGTCTCACTCGGGGCCGAGAACACACTAAGGTTAGTCTAGTCTAATTAATGGGCCAGTCGAAACTTCCCCGGTTTTAACTCAGCCTTATGTCCCTGTCAGATATATATGATTATTGCTTATATAGGTATGTAGGTACAGTACTATTTGAAGAAACAAGAAGATGTTGGTTTCGGGGAGCTTTGCCATGTGGCCTTACCTGCCTAAGCGTATAATACAATACTACCTATGCATAGATCTACATCTCTGGGGATCTGCTGCTGTCGGAGAGTAGGTAGGGAACAGAAGAAGCTTAAGATTATTAGAGTCAGGTCAGGTAAACAAGGTCAAGAACACAGAGGCCACGAGAAACGTATTAGCAGTCTACACTAGGGTTGCTATTTGCTCTATTGTTACTCACTTCGTACCGTAACGGTAACCGTAGCAGAAGGATTGGGTTTGGATACAGGAAAATACCAATGGGAGTCGGCGGGACTATCTAGTATGTAACACTTTGCTATAGTCTATAGATAGTAAAGAAACGAAGTAGACGCAACTCCAGTCGTGTCCATCTAAATCTCATATGTGACTGGCTCTTATCTAAGATCTCAAATCTTGGCATCCTTGCGTAAATCTTGTTACCGACTAGTAACGAGGCCGAGAAACTAGGAAATGCTTGTTACAGCTTGGCCTGCAGTAGGGGCGGCTAAAGAAGGGGAATGGCCCGGGGCCGAAATTTTGGCGCGAGACGAGGAACTTTTAGTGATGCCCAGATCCCGTAAAGTGGGCGGCCGCTGCGGGTCTGTGAGAACCAAGAACACTCATCGTACTTACATTAGATTAGGTAAGCTTCTCGAATATTGCTGTCGTTCTGTCTCCAATTGCAAAGCTTTATTTAGGTCATTTCGATCCATGCTATGCACAGACGGCTAATCCGATTAAACTTAACTCATGGGTAACAATTTGAAATACTTAACCATACACATAGTAGTGCAAGTATGTAGGTAGAAGAAAAGGCCCGTCTTATCGTGTTACTTCACGTTAAGGTAGGGACTTTTCACCTTCTTACTTGTAACTTACCCCACTAGCATACATATACGGGCACAGTGTGGGATCTAATCGCACTAACACCGTCTTTCCGTTCTGTACAGTACGTCCGTGGCTCGGCTTCCATGGAAACAAGCAACAATTAAGAGCTTAAAACCGTAGATTCGGGGAGTGGAATGGGCAAAACCTTGTTCAAAAATTAAATAAAAATTAAAATTAAAACAAATAATTAAATAATTGCCGTTAAACCCGAGAGACCAAACGAGCGGATATCCCACTCTTGGGATTGAGACAAAATAGACTGACGGACGGACTGACAGGTCTAGTGCAAGAAGCTAGTTTTAGTTGCGGAGCAAACGATCCTTAAACTTTTGATCTGGTCCGGTCTGTTTACATAGCTTATTATTATTAGGTAGACAACACAGACTACATATGTACTGCGCACAGCTGTACGTAAGACAGATCTTATCGACCGAGTGAGAAAATAGAGTAAAAGGGATCTTAGATACTGCTACAGTATTGCACTGTGTCGGGCTAGATGCACGCCGATGTCGCTATACGCCGTTATGGGATTTTGAATGGCATATTCATGTCCCGTAGGTATTCTAGCTTCCAACTGAGTAGCTGAGCAACGAATAGCTGTAACTTAGCTTAGCTAAGTACCTATGTTAGCTTGTTCTGCTTATCGGCGACGGGTTATAAGTGATGCAACTGAGTAAACGTCTCGCATTTCAGCCCATCTATGTACCTCCCTAAATACCTAGGCTAGTAGCTTTTAACCCTTCCTGTTCCCGTTCCCGAACGCCAAGAGAGAAGGAGAGAAAGAAGAGCAGCCCCACTAGGTACTTCTTGAAGGAATGAATATGTAAGTAAAAACCTAGTAGGCAGGGTAGGACAGGGCAGGCAAATCAATAGCAAGACAAGCGAACAGGGTAGGGTAGAGTAGGGGAGGGTAGGATGGGGCGGGCCTTCTAAAAGTCTTCCATTTCGCTTTAGCTTAACGAAAAACGCATAGCATGAGCCATATGCATGGTCCTCTTCTCTAGGTAGGGTAGTAATTTAAGGGTCCAAGTAAAATAGAAATGTGAAATACAAATTCTCAAGCGGAAGATAGAAGAACCGACGGACTAACCGACTAGACTATAGTAGACTAGAGTAGAAACTTTAGACGAACGACGACGACGACGACGATTATGATGATGACGAGACAGGGAGTTTTGTGTGTATGTGTCTATTTATGTAACTACCTGCAAAAAGTGAAGAACGAGAGAAGATGAGCTAGTAACGGCGCAGAAAGTATTCATCATTGGCTGGACAGAATTGCGTGTGTAATATTGATCTAACTGCGTATGGGAAAAATGACAATGGCATCTTTGCTCTATGCTGTATCTCCCTCGCATTTCTGCATTCCCGCTTTTTCCTCATTTTCGATCCCCCGAACGCCACAAAAGCATGCGCGATAAAACAGAATCCCACCCCCTCAACCTCGCCTTTTCGAACCGCCATTCCCGCACTTCTGCATCATGGCTGGGATGCGAAAAACGATAGAATCCACCTTTTCGTTTCGATTCCCATTCGTATGTGCAACATGTGTGGGTGTGTTTTGTAGGTGTGTTTTGTGCCTGTGTTACTGTCTCATCTCATCTCATCCCATCTCATCTGATCTCATCTGATCTCATCATTTTCTCCTGTTCTGCACCTCTCTTTGCCTACAAAAGTAGGTAGGTACCTGAAAAGTAATTGTCTGTCGCCTGTTTCCTATGTGCTGTGCCACAGCCACACGCACCCACGCTTTTTTTCGGCATTTCGTCGCGGGGATCAGTAATGGGTAGCAGGCGAGTAAGGAAGTCAGTAAGTACTCCAAGTCAAATAGCATGATGGGATTTTAACATGCAGGGTAGGTATATAGGTAGATATAGACAAGGACCCCTAAAGAGACACACGCACGCACACACAATTCGATAAAGAAAGAAAGTAACAGCCGGGGTAGGTACATAGTAATAGGGGTTTTTTAAGAATGTGGCGCAAGCCAACTTCCGGGCCTCCACGGCGTTTTCTTCTTCCTTCCCTCGCCTGCATCGCGGGATTTGGTAAGAAAGTTGGTAACGGATGTAACTGGGCCAGTCACCGCATCTTACTCGCCCAGGTACTTAGATAGCTGAAATCTAGCATGCCTACCTACATATATACACACGTGTGTACCTAATCCACCTTACCTTGCCTTACCTTACCAGGCCACGTAGGTGGCTGGCTTATGTAGGTCTACTGCGCCACTGGCTGGCCATACCGAGGTATCTAGGTTCATGGGGGAAAAAAAAACCAACAAAAGCGAGATAATACGGGCAAAAGGTGGTGTGACTTGTATGTAGTACGATTAAGGATTCATGGTTGTTTGTTACGCAAGAGCTGAAAAATGGATATAATACCCGTGCGTAATACGGCGATTGGGGAGTTATGTAGCTAGGTATGTCAGGTATGTTACTCGATACAGCCAAGGAAAGGATGAGGGAAAGGAAGAGGAAGAATGCCCCGTGTGACGTGCATGTCACGCGCCAGCTCCTATATGTTCTGTTTGTATGACGTAGCGACGAACTGACTTGCGTGACATGCATGATAACCTTGCCCAATCTAGATGAGACTAATAGACGAATGAAAGGCCAGAGACGGCCGGCAAACCGACCGGGCGACCTCAATGGACGAGTGAGATCCCACGGTTATATTCTGTTACCAGTGACAGGTAACCAGCTGATGTAATAGTCGGTTCCGTAAGTTTATGCGATATAGGTAGCTGTAATTGAGTGTTTTCGAGGAAGTGAAACATGTTCAAGTTCCAGCATCCTCAGAGTATCAGCTTTGGGTCAGGTTCATAGAAGGCTATGTGAGTCCAGGTCACGCTCGCTCTCGTCATCGACCCTATGGCACGCTAGAGGAGAACTCTATAGCGCACATATCCTCCGTACGTGACACGGATCTAGGCTATAGCCCCTTAGTAAACCTCCCCCCTTTATCAGTAACAGTAACATGTAATTACTAAGGTGTGTTGTAACATTCGTGCCCAAACCGGCGTGGGAGTTTATCCGTCTTCCCTGATGTTCGTCAAGATGCGTGTATCTCGTCGACCGTAGCCTCATAAAGAAAAGAGGCTTAACCTCCAGGGAGTAGTGGGCGCATGCCATATTCACAGCATGACCTTGAGGCTTGAGATGATGTTCATCTGCGCGTACATAAAGTACTAGATATGACAAGTAACTCACGGCGTCCCGTTCCCCTTGGAGGGCTTGAGAGAGGCTGTGACGCAGTCGTCACCAGACGCTTGAAGATTCTACCGCCATTGTCAGTATTATCGCTAATAAGAGGCAGCTGGTTAGTAAGAATCAAGTCGAAGATGAGAGGATAACGATCGGAGAAGGGGCGTATGGATTCTGGAGCTGGACCATCTCGGTTTGCTCATTCAAGGATGAGTGGAAAGGAGAAAGGGGCTAGATCTAGCGCGGTAGTACTAATGTCATAGACATGAAAATGTACTCAATTCAGATAAGAAGCTGGGAGGACGACAGTAGATGGGCTTTACCCGTAACTCAATACTCTCACTGTGATACGATGAGATAGGACAGTAGCGACTCATCTATGCCTATCACAAGCTATACGTTCCAATCCCTTTATGAGAATGTCTATAGAGAACCGACCTACGAATGAAGTGGAGAAAATTTAGTCCTCTTGCTTATACTAGTCATTGATATATTTCTATTCTAACAAGCGCCGTGGCCGATGATTACATGATATGTGTGCTAAACCTTTCCCTCTCGTGTTCTGTTGAACATGGTTCATATCCTTCTGGATAACCCTCCGTGAGGAAGGTATAGTCCATGCAGCTATTGTCGTGGTGGATTGGCTCTAGGTGAGCACTAGTGAGGCGGCGTGGGATCGGCAGAATAGGCGGTCTGCCGATCACCATGTAGTAGGGCCCTCAGGGGCCCTACTCATGCGTATATAGGGAGCATGTCAGCCTGCCTGACATACTCATTAGATTCCTTATAGCATAATATATGCAAGAGTGGGATAGGACACTTGGTAGGTCTCCCCGTGATAGTTATGCTGTAGATGAGTCGAAATTACCTACTCTTCTCCAGGGTACCTCATAGCGTTGCTGTGAGGAGAAGAAAGTGAGGCAAATGGCCCTCCTAGCTATAGTGCCAGACTTTGAAGGGTCTATACTCATCACAAATGTAGCACTGGCCATCATAGAGAGGTCAGAGGCTAGGTATTGCTGATATTTCCTAGTTCTCGTGTCACGGTAGATGTGGCTCTTCGTTAGCACTAGCAAGGGGGACTAGTGAGGCGGTCTGCCGATCACCACGTGGTACGGCCCTCAGGGCTCCCATATATGTGTATATAGGGAGCAGGTCAGGCCTAGCTGACATGCTCACTCAATTCCTCATATCATAACATGCAATAGAGTCATCTAGTACGCTTGGTAGGCCTCTTATTAACATCTCGTTCTCATGTTGCGGCCTCAATCTTTGACTGAGGAGCGACTCCTGATCAGTCTTGCGGCTCTAGGCGCGAGCAAAGCCACTACACTCACGTAGCACGCCTGATAACCAACGATGAAGTCCGCGAGGGTGAGGTTTTTTTTCGACGGCCAATTAGATGTTGACCCTTAATGGCGCGCCTAATTTATACATGTGACTTGGAAACTTGAATACGCTCAAAGGATTCCGTTTGTCGTATGAGCATAGCTTTCCTCTACTAAGATACAAGTACACTAATGTCGCGATCATGACCTTAAGATGACTACTCAATAATCTGTATGATATAAAACTAAAAGGTGCTGTAAAACTCTCTTTTAAATATTGCTGGTGATGTGAGACAACTCTTATTTCGATATTTGATTCAGAAGTTGGGGCCAGAATCACACATTCTGCCAAGACCTGAGGGACTGCATGATCTGGGTCGCCAAGAAAACTGCATTTTAAAGTTAAACCTCCCTTGGCTAGCACACTTATAGCGTGCGTAGTAGCTTTCCCTTACTTTACAGGCTTACAGAAGGGAAGATTCCAAGACCTTATAGCAGTATATAGCGCTAGACGCGATTATATCATATTAATAAATAAAGTCCGACTAAAGTATAAAGAGACTGTATATATATTCTTGGCAGAATATGTGATTTTAGGCCCAACTTCTGTAGACGATGGTGTTTTTAGTGATGAGGGATGACTCAGCTTTTCACACAAAGTAGGGCTGTTGATGGCACGCTAATCATTCAGATATAACACTACAGATGTAGTTAATTAGAAGAATAGTGAGGCTACCATCAAAGTATAATTACTTTGGCTCATATAGACAAGTAATCCACCTACTCATCTCATCTCATCTCATCTCACTTCGAGATATCTCGACGCGACTCATGAAGTGACAAGGGTATGAGATGACAGCTTAGTAATAGACACCAAATCACGTGATACTAACTCGAGGTCAAAACGCAAGACCAATAGCATCATCCAATTAATCAGACTCCCAAATATGTTCTAGAAGTTCCCCTTAGCCTTTGAAAGGTTTCAACGGCCAGTTCTGTCTGTGTCTTTGCTCTCCTTATTTTTATCGCCAAAATCCGGGGCCAATCAAACCCGGATAAAATGGCGAACGTTGAGCTTGGGCTGTCGATCGGCTTCTATCTTTATCCGATCGGGTTAATCGTCACTCTGGTCCTCTCCCAGCTGTTCCGGTATCGATACAAGTATGCCGGGAGCGGTCCCCAGGTTGACGAGAAGAGCGTGGAGAAGATCCAGCGTTTCTACGCGAGATTCGTTTGGTGGGCGCAGCTTCTTTTGACACCGCTACTTGTATGAACTCTTTGCAATTCGGCTCTTTTATGCATAAGAAGTTTCGACGCGCTAATTGTCGGATAGCTTGCAAGTGTTATCCTTACCGCATGCAACGCGGTCGCGAGCGAAGATGCCAAGAGTAACTTCCCTTATAGCGCTTACATAGTATGTATTGTCTAATACACTTCGATACTAACATGGTCTGACATTCTGCTACAGGCATCATACATTGGTGTTTTGCTTTACTTCTTAGCTGGACTTTTGCCAGATCCAGATGGACCATGGACACCAACCGTCCCCCATTCCCACGCCTGGGGGATCGGTATACTGATTGAAGCTGTCATCGCTGCTGTGTTCTGGTCACAGCATCGCGTTATCGATGCGCCATTAGGGCTTCTGGATAGCTTGGTCGGGCTGGGATTTGCGCGCATTCTCTTGTTTCTGGTCATGATCTCGCTTGTCGCTCTTCGGGAGAATAAGCTCAAGAAAGCCGAACAAGGAACTGCATCCGAGCGACGACCTCTCCTCGAGAATGGCGACGGCCCTGCCAATGGCTACGGCGGTACGACGGCGCCCCCAGCGAAACCTGAACCCAAGAAGAGAGATCCTTCAAAGTCCAATTGGTTTGATTATTTTGCTGGTACCAAGGTACTCTTCCCGTACCTTTGGTGGGTGTCCCAGTTCATCCCCAGCCCTATGTTCCAGGGGTACGAAGTTCTGACGTATTTTAGGCCATCAAATTCGCCTCTTCACCAGGCGACCGTACTTCTCTGCGTCGTTCTCTTGGCCGCCCAGCGTATAAGTGAGTTATTCACCCGAAGTTCCTTTCTTTTCTGTAGTCGGGGGGTTTTCTGAGCTACCACACGCCATATCGAGATGTCGAAGCACCGAATCCGGATAAAAATGGTTGGGTACGTGCTGACTCTTAAATACAAGTCAACATCATGGTACCCCTGCAACTGGGCACACTTGTTGACGCGCTTGGATATGGTAAGATCCCATACAAGGAGGTCATTCTTTACGTGGTGTACCGAGGTCTTCAAGGCCAGCAGGGCGCCATCGGTGCTGCCAGAGCTGTCCTTTGGATCCCAGTCTCCCAAAACCTGTTCAGACGATTGTCCTGCGCCGCTTTTGAACATGTCCTCGGCCTGTCCATGGATTTCCACCTCAGCAAGCGAATTGGCGAAGTCACAAGCGCTCTAAGCCGCGGAAGCGCGATAAACACTTTCCTTGAGAGTTTTTTGTTCCAGGTCTTTCCTATGCTCTTCGACATCTTCGTGGCCAGTGTCGTGTTCTTCTTCAAGTACGATGCCTTTTACACCCTCGTCGTCTTAGTCATTATGTGGTCATATATCTTCATGACTATCTACATGGCGAAGTACCGAGGGAGACAAAGAAGAGACATGGCAACCAAACTCCGTGAGATGGAAGCCACGAAGACCGATGCGATCATGGCCTACGAAACCGTGCAACATAACTGCGCAGTGCACGCGGAGACACAAAAGTTCAACAACCATGTCATTATATATCAGAAGGCTGAGCGTCTTGTGCTTCTGTCATTGAATTTCCTCAACTTGACACAGAGTTCAGTTTTCACTATTGGTGTTGCTTTGATTGTCGCTGTATCCGCTTATAAGATTTCCCACGGCGAGCAAACGGTTTCCGAATTTGTCAGTCTCATCACGTATTTCGCCCAGCTGCAGGCTCCCCTCAACTTCTTCGGTACATATTATACGATGCTTCAAAACAACCTCATCGAAGCAGAGCGTATGCTTGAGTTGGTAGGTGATATTCCCGCTCCCGCTAATTATACCTTTTATGAATGGTAAATCTGATGCTCTCCAGTTCAACGAAACATCGGGTGTAGTAGAGAAACCTGATGCCAAAGAGCTTCCTTCTCCCCAAGGTGAGATCAGATTCAACGATGTTACGTTCTCATATCAGAACAGAGAGCCCGTGTTACATGGCATCAACTTCACAGTTGCGCCGGGAACAAAGACAGCACTCGTCGGAGAGTCCGGAAGTGGCAAGTCCACCTGCCTAAAGCTTCTGTTCCGGTTCTACGATGTAGGCAGCGGCTCTGTCACCGTGGACGGTCACGATGTCCGTGATTTGAAAATCGATAGTCTACGGAAGCACATAGGCGTGGTACCTCAGGACACTGTGCTATTCAACGCTACGATCATGTACAACTTGCAATACGCCGACCCCAAGGCTTCTGAGGCCGATGTCTACGAGGCTTGCAAGGCCGCGAATATCCACGACCGCATCATGGCTTTCCCGGACCAATACAACACGTTGGTGGGCGAGAGGGGATTGAAATTGTCGGGTGGTGAACGCCAGCGGGTAAGTTATCTTGCATCTCAAGACTTACTATGGTGGCGCCCCATGCTAAACATTATGTGTAGATTGCTATCGCACGCGCTATCCTCAAGAATGCACGCATTCTGTTACTAGACGAAGCCACCGCATCCCTCGACTCACATACCGAAAGACAAATCCAGGAAGCTTTGGAACGCGTAACCGCCGGACGCACAACTGTTACTATCGCGTACGTACTTCACTTACCTAATTAGAACGAGAATACCCTGTAAACTAACCTATGAAATCTAGTCATCGGCTTTCTACGATCGTAAACTCCGACCAGATCATCGTTCTGCACAAGGGCAAGGTCGTCGAGAAAGGCACACACAGCGAGCTGCTCGAACTGAAGGGCAGTTACTACGCCATGTGGCAGAAGCAGACAGCGACAGATGATAAGAAGTCAGAAAAGGAGGACGTAAAACCTGAAGACGACGCTTCTTCGTCTTCGTGAGTTCAACACGAAACCTTTTCACTTCGTTATGAGTGAATCGGAAGGGGAGCCCTTGCGTGTGGGATTGATTGAGTGAGCGTATGGCATATTAATCATTTGTCTAGCTGTTAACTTCGTACAAAAAAGCAGAGCATTTTGTCTAGAAAAGAGAGTATAGATAAACTTGTCGCGCCTTATAAGATTTATACAAAATTAGAAAATTAGACCTTTTCGGGGACGTTGATATTAGCCTTCATGTCCGATGACGTAATACATAACACGAAGACCTACTTTCAAGAGCTGAAGACATAACACCTGGAATAGTCCATGCGTTCCATCTCAGGGCCGGGCACAATTTATTTGCGTGACAGCATAGTCGTATCAGTATCCTACAACCTAGCTTTGTTCATCTCATCCAAGGAACATAACCCATCTCTCATCCCAACAAGTTCCTTCCTCAGAATCTTCCCTGTCGAATTCTTTGGTAGGCGAGCAATCTGCCAGACCCCGCCCCTCAGCTTTTTATACCCGCTAACCTCCCTATCGACATCCTGATGGATATCCTTCAGTGCCTGCTTTCTTTCTTCAACAGTTTTGAGATGATCTTTCAAGACGACCCAAGCGGTAGGTAGTTCGGTAAGCTGGCTCTCGTCCCACGTCGGTCCGACACCTCCCTCGAGGACATGTCGATGCGTGTTGAGGTGCCCTTCCAACTCCGCAGGCGAGACCTGGAAGCCTTTATATTTAATCAGATCCTTAGTCCGGCCGACAACACTAATAGTGCCATCTGCCGGGTCGACGGTGCACACGTCGCCCGTATTATACCATCCAGGCATAGGAAACCCCTTTTCGCTCGCCTCTGTATTAAACGCGTATCCGCGCGTGACGTTGGGCCCACGAATCCACAGTTCACCGGGTCCGCCCTCGGGCGCATCTTCGGTACTGCCTTCTTTCTTGAGACACGCCTCGATGCCCGGGAGTAGCCTCCCCGTGGCGCCTTCGGGTATACTCTCGCCTAGGCGCTGATACGCGACATATCCCGCCGCCTCGGTCATGCCATACACCTGATTCAGCCGCCAGGGCGCCTTCTTCATCAACTTGTCCCGCAACTCCTTCTTCAGCGCGCCGCCGACGTTTATGACCTCGGCCTGCGAGAAGTCGTATTGACTAGTGACATCGTCCGAGCTGGCGAGCTGCAGCACCACGCTCGGCACGCCCTGGAAAAACGTGGCGCGGTTGGACCCGATGAGGCGGACGTATTCTCCGAAGTCGTAAGAAGGCATCGCGTGGCTCATCATCCCACTCCACGGACCCAGGAATAAGGGCACGGTGGTGTTCCCGATGTGCGTCCACGGCGTGAAGGCTATGCACCGCGATCGCGGGCTGAAGACCGCCGGGTCCCGCGAGAACAGCTGGTAGCAGTTCGCTACGAAGTTGTAGTGGGTTAGCTCTACGCCCTTGGGACTCCCCGTCGTTCCCGATGAGAGGTGGATCGTGGCGAGGCGTGTCCGGGTGTCGAGGTAGTGAGGCGCGGGAAGACGCTCTGAGGCGTAGAAATCGTCGGGGATGTGGAGGTGCTTTGACCCCAATGATGATGATGATGATGATGCACGAGCGACGATGGTGATGATCTCGGGTTTTGTCCATGTGACGCCCTGCGCGGCTAGTTGCTTGCCCGCGATCTGCAACGCCTCCTGCACCACTGGCACCGTAGGCCCGTACGCGACGACGAAGTCGGGCCTTGATACGAATAACCCGTGGCCTATCTCCGCGGCCTTCAAGGCATGATTGATGGGACAGACTACGCCGCCCGTCCAGAGGATAGCGTGCACGATCTCGAGAAAATCTACGCTGTTAGGCAGGATGATGGCCCATCGTGCCTGGTCCCCTGGTCTAAGTCTGGTCTGAAGACCGGCCGCTATCCTTCCCGCGCGCTCGCGCAGACGTCCTATGGTGATGCTGCGATTTGTGAGGCTGTCCTTGGCGATGAGGTGTGATTCCGGCAGCGCCGGGCTCTGGGCTGAGGAATGTAGAAGCTCAGTCAGATTCTGGTCTGTTGGGATCGTGATGTCCCCGGACTGGTAGATGCGCATCTTGGACCTTTGTTGCTTTGATATTGGCAGCTAATCACTAGGCACCCATACGGCAAGTTGGCGATGAAGATTCTGGTGTGCTTTTACGATAAGAGACGTCCGATATCAATGGTCGTTGTCAATGCCAGTAGGTATATCAAGGTAGAATACCCAAACTTTGCCGTATTCAGTCTTCGGAGTTTCGGGCGCTTCAGAAAACGATGCTATCACCAACCTCCGGTTATCATTACCACGAGCAATCAGCTAGGTCAGCTTAGCATCTTATTAACGGATATAATCCTAGACGGAAAACTTTCTAAAATAGGCCCCGTTGTTCTTCACTTTTCGGAAATTTCTTTCCTTGTTCCTAGAGCGTATTAGGCAAGTAGACTAGGTTAGTTAGACCAGCTTAGCCTACCAGTTCTTAGCGGCCGCAATGGCGTTACCAAAAGTGAATGCCAGCGGACTTTCTGGGGGTAATTGTTGAGCATAGACATTCCGATGATGTGTAAAACCGCTATTAAGAAAATAGGGTGATTAAGTCGACTGTACAGCAATCCAAGATCCAGGTTCGACCACTCTACACAATAAGTATAGCGGAAGGCACGTACGGTAATACTATGAGGCGACGCGTTTCAATGAGATTATAAGATCAAAAACATACTTGCCCTGTTCACGGTCGCATACTTTGCCATCCTTTAGTAGTGGCTTCGGAGCGGACCACTATATTTGCGTTATGTCAAGACCAGAGAACTTGAAGCGTCTTATGTGATGTAAATACTCATAGGCAGATTTATGTTCTACAGCTGTATTGTGTCCTCGCTTAGAGAGTGGCAGCTGTACTATAGCCTATAGCTCAAGAAGGTGGCCTATAAGAGCTATAATAGGCTACCTAGGCGATGTTGTACAGCTTAGGCATTTTAGTGATAATGCAAAGGGTTAGTTCGTCCATCATTCCTCACTGACTGCACCAAAACGCTTTTGCCTACCAAATCTGTCCAACATCTTTCCAAATCCCAACTTTTCTTCTCCAGGAATAAGTGTATAAATTGATTTTACATTAAGTACACTAAATACTAGACACATTTTAGCGCAATATACTATCGTCTCAGGCCGAGGGTTATTGAGTGAACTTCCAAGGCTGCTCCCTATGCGAGAGACAAGGAGCTCGAAAGATGCGCATATCTGTCGTTTTCGTATCGCTTTTTCATGCCTACTTAACTGCCCAACAACCCTCACAGCGTGTCTTCACTCAGACGTCTCGCATTTAACCTAATGTGTTTAAAGAAGCCCCATTGCATTCGTCGCTTATAGTCTCGAAGTAACATCTCCATCGCGACTTGCGCTTCGGTGTTTCTAGAGTAATAAGCGGGTATTATGGCGTCAACGGGCCTCAGTTGGTGTATGCCGAGATAACCACAAACAATCTCTGATACAGGTACTTTTGCATTCGCGTTAGCATTTTTGGCCTCTCAGGTAAGTACTAGTCAATAGAAATCTTGTGCAGGAAAGCGCCGCGGCGGTATTGACCGACCTTCTGGCGGGTTGCCTGAGCCATTGATAACGGCGACCACATCCTCGCCCAGTGGGCAGTAGCTTGGCTTCTCCGTATAATTGAGATACTCTATCGCGATATGCAGATCCTACGACCCGAGAGGGTGAAAGGTCAGAGCATACGACATAAAATTGGAAGTGCGCTACCGCATGTTGAGGGAATGGATAAAAACCGCTTCGATGTCCGGAGCCAACGGCTGTCCTATCATCGAATAGTGTCTCTCCATCTCAGCACTTACCGAATGCATAAAAATCAACGAGAGTCGGCCGCCGAACAGACGTTGCGAAACCGCCGATGCCATGCAGGTTATGTCATCTGACTGCTCGGGTAGCCGCACGCCTCGATTCCCGTACTCGTACAACAGTTCTAGGATCCTGAGGATGTAGCAAAGAATATAGCCCGTCCTGACAGCCACCGCATCTTTCTCAGCAAGAAATGCGTAGTCGCATGGTATGGGCAGGTTAAGGAACCGCAGTGCTTCGTGGAACTATGTCAAGTCGAGGGTTAGCCAGAGTACGACAGATGACAGCACTGCAAACCGTGCTGCCACCATGGAGACAGCCCACTTACACGTGATGCTCCCTCAAATATCTCTACCAATAAGCATTCTCGCGCTTGTACCTCATAGGTGTTGAACAAGTCTGCCGTCCGACAAACTTGTTCACAGTATGGACGCATAAACTCAGCCGTGAGGTCTCGCCACGGCTCTTCGTCAATTTTCTGTATAGCTGCCTCGATATCATCTCGCGCCCAGTCCGGAATTTCGGACGGCCTCACTATCCTATTCGATCGTTTCGTAGTAAGTGACATGTTTATGGCCATAATAATTTACGCATAAAGTAAGAAAGTTAACGCTTTTCTTTTCTGCACCGCTGGAAGTAGGTGGCCGCCTATGGGATGGTAGAGAGTATTGGGGAGCAAGCCTCATTTTTAAGACTAGGGAGACGGAGCATGTTTTTCCTGGTGTATCACAGAATCCTCTCGAGACTTGAGTGCCATGAAAGATGAGCCAGTCACAAAGCATGCTGCCTGGGTTCGAATGTAGAGTCAGCCTACGAGAGGGCGCGAATCTGTGAGCGATCTGCTTCCTCGTCATCGGTCTGGAATGGTCCAACCCCTAATTTGGCTGTTAATCCCGTGTCTTTGGCTAAGAATAGGGCTATGCGTATCGCCCTTGTGTGTCTGTTGGTGATGCGACCCGAACCCTCGGGTTCACTAGGATATTAGGTGTTAGTCGTTAAGCGCCCACCCCGGAATACCTTTGCCCATTGCACAGCTAACTAACTCATCACGCCTGTTGGTATGATCTACAATCACAAAACGTTAAGGAATACATTGTAACATTCCAGGCATATGCTAACAGCTTAGGCAGTTACCCAATCTTTCAGTTAGCGTCTCACGCACCTTTGTTCTGATTCCGACCCGGTCCTTGCATACCAGCATGCACGGCATAGCGCATTCTTGCCGCTTGCGGCGCAGTTTTTTGATACCTGACCGATCACATGCCAGACGCTCTTCTCGACAAAGTGGATATGAAATACTCTCTTTGTTTATTGACCTAAGCTTCTGCGCATCGCTACGATACTAGTGATTGGTCCGTCTGTCTCCAGTATTCCGACCCTCCAGGAAAGCCATAATAAAAACTACCATATGCCGCAGACGTTACCAACGTTAAGACATTTTAGCGTGATTTCGGCAGGATCAAATTACTTGCTGATTCACATCACTGGAACTCCGTAAGTAGGTTTATCCCAACCTTTTTCATTCTACAGCCACAGCCAAATCATCATCTGTCTATGCAACCACACATGCTGAGACCCTGAGCGACGATGATCTGGCCAAGTAGGTCACGATTCACCCACCCTTAGGCTTATCAAGATGCAGGATTGCTCTCCATACCACCCTATGCCGGGCTAGGATGTAGTTGCCCGGGTCGTTTCTCGCTTCCGCATTTTGCAACCGGTTTCCTGAATAAGTGTTGGGGAGATTTGACATGTCAGATGACATTGCTAACTAACAATATGATAGCTTTGAAGATGTTATAATATTTAGATGTTAGGTTTGATACAACCGTGAGAAAAGTTTCTTCAACGCCTGCGGGCAATATCAAGGATAGACGGCCTATGTAACTATAATAGTAGTACCCTTCAGTACATATGGTGGGAATCATCATTGTTTATAAAGATGGGAAGTAGTCTTTCGTTTTCATCCCTATCAATATGATTTAGCATCATGCACATATTCATACTATTGGTTAGAAGCGCTTGTTTACATGTCGTAATCATAGTAACAACCGCGTCAAGTTTTGATGCTGTTCGGGAGAAATATTAGGAATACCGCAACTCCGGTTTCAAAGAGTCTCTCTCTTTTCATAGCAGTATGATCAAGTGGCAAAGGCAAGGCAGTTAGTTCATATTTGGAAAAAATAAACAAATAGAAAGAACGCCACAAGAACAACAACGACAACAACAACAATGATAATATGAAACATAAACATGTCTACAATACCACCACCACCATCACCACCACAACAACAACAATAACAGCACAGCAACAAATATAACGTTGGAGAAGTGAAAAATATCCTCAGTAATCAGTTCTCCGTTTACAGTATTACATCAAAAAGAAGAAAAAACAAACGCCTGGTAATACCCGGTATTGGTCAGTATTAATCAGAAAGCTAGCCGCAGTCAAGAACACCTTCTCCCAAGAGAAGAGGTGCAGTACAGTATCACAGTACACTACTGTAAATTACACTACGTAACACCTAGACTAGGACTAGGTTTCCTTAACCCCTAACTCCTAAATCCCTTGCTTTGTTTTGGCTCCATTTATATTATCCCATTCTTTTCTCTAGAATAGATTTGGGTTGTGTCCTGTCTTGCCCTGTCTTGTCTTGCAATACCTACCTCGGTACCTATTCTTTAAGAATTGTACCTATTTGTTATTTACATACTTTACTTAAATTAATCCTCTCTCTATCTCCATTGCAGATAAAACTACAAAGGATAAAGAAAAGGTAGGACAATAGAGTAAAAGCCTTGTGGTGGCTGGTATTACCTATGTGTCTCTTCTATGTTGTTTTGTTTTGTTTACATACTCGTGAGACCTTATACATAGACAGGTAGTCATGTAAGTGGTTATGGCTTTATAAGTCGTACAAGTACGGCTGTGTGTGTGTGTGTGTGTGTGTGTGTGTGTGTGTGTGCTCTTATACTTTCAAATAAGTAGGTATGTAAGGATGTAGCTAGAGAGGGAGAGAGGTATTATATATGAAATTCTTACACTTGCAAAAGAACCTATCAAAATATTCCATTAAAGTAAGACATACCACATACCTATCTGTTATCATGGGTTTATTTATTCTATTCTTGTCTTCTAGGCTATGCTCCTATTATCCGCTATCCCTTACTTTCCCCTTCTCTCTTTTTGACGAATCATTACCTTCCACACGACTTTGTACTTTGTCCAACCATGTGTCTGTGACTCTGTGCACGTGTATGTACTATACTGTATCAACCCCACGCCACGTGTTTCTGCACACACCGTCGCACTCGAAATGGACATCCCTGTTGAACCCTACGAGTACCTATTAGATTACAATACTAGATTAGGTGATTCTAGGATACATATATACTAATTTAGGTACTTATGTGTTGTGTGATAGGATATTGCAGGTTCTCAGTGAAGGCCGGATAACCGCGACTAGGGCGTTTCGGCATTTGAGCTTACCTACCCGATGAAGATGAGAATATCAAGTTCTTTTTACCGCATTTAACTTATTCTAACCTAACCTACCTACATAATTATACTATAAAGGTAGCCGGCCTTCCCTTGTCCCACGGTGGAGCCTTTTAATTGGTGGTCTCTACCGTTGGCTTGGCAAGAGCACATAAAAAGTTGTATTTTCTTGAAGTTTATGCAATTTCCGTGCTGTAGATAAGAATAGTCGGTTACATAGATAAGCTACTTCTCCTTGCAGCCATCAAAAAGATGCAGGAGAGAGAGCAAATACATTATCCACCTTATTTTTGCCGCCGGGGGTATGCTGTAGCGAGATACGGAAAAGCCAACGTTACGTCAGCGGAAGAGTGCTCATGTACAACATACAATCCGTCTTAGATTTAACCCCCTTACACAAGGTGGTTCGGTATGGCGTACCGTAAATGATAGGTAGTATTACGAGATAACTTATTTTAAAGAATAATTCTTAGTTTAGTGTAGTAGGATGGAGGACAGAGGATGCACTTCTGTGCTCCGCCTGTCTATACTATGTATGTACTGCATGTCAGAAGTTTTCCAGCCATTTCACGTGGTAACAGGGATTGTCCTCCATGCACATCTTGCATGTACAGCATACACGCAATGTTTTTATTTTTCATTTCTTACCGGTATTAATTTCTCGGCCTTCCTTCCATTTGGCTCGTCGTAGTAGCATGATGTGGTCGGGCCTTTTCCTAGTGCTGTTGTTTGGCCTCTGTAAGGGAATATTCTGAGCCCCTTTGGTTAGTTAACTTGCATGCAAGCCGGGAATTATTTACCAATCACCTTGCCCCTCCTTTCCTAACTTGGAATGCTGTTATTGCCGATGTGAATAACAACAGAAGCTATTTTGCAAACCCACACTAACCCGCTGATGCGTCAGTATACTCGTAGCTACCAAAAACACAAGAAGTTCGAGCAGAAGGAGAATACGTCTGGTTGAACCTTAAGAATTAATCAACCCCAGCACCGTCCATGTGTTAGAGCATGCTACTACGGCGTAGGTAAATAATGGAGTTGGGTTCGATTCCTAACAGCGCTAAATGGTTATTTCACTTTTAGCTCATCTTCATGTTGCGACAAGCAAGTTGTGGCGTGTACCTCTCGGTGTTGTGTCAAGAGCTAGCTTACCTAAGGTTGGGATCCGAATCCTGAACTAATAGAAAAAGGGACAGGGTGGCCCTAATGTTGGTAGCAGGATTGTCTAAAATCCCGTTAATGAGATAATATAGTATGTTGTTGGGAGCTTTGCTTTGTCACCTGTAGAATACGGAATAGCTTCGTTTGGCTGTTACCAATGCCTTGCGTTTTGGTAGTTGATATACGTAATAACGTTATTGAGACCAGATCCTGGAACTGCCTACTGTATATTCCATATGATAGGAGGCCGAGCAACAGTTAATGCGGACCCCATGTCCCAGCATTGCAGGTTACCCACTTTTGTGCTAAAAAAGGTAGCATCGAAAATACCGGGGAGTTGTCAAGATAAAAAACCATTGGATCAGAAACGAGAATATGGCAAACAGTGTAGAGTCGATACCCATTAGCAAATCAAGCTCTGGGCACCCTCGCCTTGAGAAGTGCGCTTGGGCCAGGAAGGACGGACGGGTTGACCGGGAGTGGGAACCTTGTTAACTGGTATTCGAGGCTTTGAGAGGCTGTGTGTGAGGTTGATATAAAGGATGGCAAGAGATCGCTTCAACTTGCTTCAACGTCCTGACAAACGGCGGCTCCGAGTCATCTACCTATTTCCAAGCCTTCGTCCTACCATCTTCAACCATGCAGCTGAAGACTCTCGCTTTGGCCCCGGCCCTCGCCGTAGTCGTTGGCGCTCTCGAGACACACGGCGGATACGACTTCGAGACTCGTTTCTCAGCTGATGCCACTCCGGAGACCACGGATATCAAGGACGCCTACGAGTCCACTGCCGCCGAGCAGGCGGCCAACCGACTTCGCGAACAGATCAAGGCGACGTCGGTAGCCACCGGTTGCCTGGATGGGAATACGGGTAACACCCCGGCTGATCTGTATGCGCTCAAGAATTGTATTGCCGCCGATAACGAGGACAATTTCTTCACCCTCCTCGCCGATGATATTGAGGAGTCCAACTCTTTCTGGGGCAAGGTGTTGGATGAATCCACCACGGACAGGACCAAATGGGTCGCTGCTCGTTCTGTAAGTCGCCCATTATCGTAGAGTTGGCACTTGCCAGCATCCAAATGATCAATAACCCAATTGCGCACAAGCCACTAACCTGTGATCGCTGTAGTACAACAAGGCATACTTCGACGGCGACCTTACGGCGATCCAGTTCGCCGCCTGGACGCTCTCGGACAACGCTGACGAGGCGAACTTGGACGCCAACCCGGAGCACTACTACAAGAAGACCATCCTAGATGCCACAGGCAGCCAGAGCTCCCACATCTTCGAGGGCTGGGGTGGTGTTCTCTCTACCTTCGGTACTAAGCGCACCAACTTCACAGTCCCCGCGTTCACGACGCCCGTGTACGGAACCGACGACACTCCATCGGAGTGGAACATTGGTGACAGCTTCCCCCTACCCCTCCAGCGCGTCGGACCCAAGATCCTGTCAGATGGAAAGACTTTCGGTGTCCTCCACATCGCCGTGCGTGACTTCTCTGCGGACGAGGGCAGCACTGGCAAGAAGGGTATCGAGGTCTACTCCGCCGTGTGGTACCCGCCTTGGGATGGAGCTGAGGAGGCTGATCATAAGGAGTTCGTCGATAACTACCTGGCGGACGAGGCGCATCACATGGTCGTCGAGGTCATCAACCTGACACTTAAGGCGCGAGAGGATTGCAAGTCCGGACTATGTGTCATCCCAGGGCTGTAATGGCCAAGGCAAACCACTAGCGCATTTCTGTAGACCTCGGCATAGATTATATACTCGTTTGTAATACCGTTCTACTGCTTTATCTTTCTCGGACTTGTACAGAAAGTATATTTATCGCTGGGAGTAGGTGCACTTACCACTCGATCGCGTCCATGTTAATACCTAGTTACTATTCCTTTGAACCCCGGTTTTATCTAGATTCGCCATGGTGAAGAAAGTTTCAACCTATTAGTGCATATTAGCAGGTACGAAGATAGAGACATGGCATAGCGAATGCCTGCGCGTACGAAATACGACGGGAGACTCGAATTTGCCAAGCGTAGACATGCCAATCCTGATTAGGAAGGTTTGATTTTAAAGTCACATTAAAAAGGGAAAATTAACATTATAGACAGATGAACTGCTCAGCCGCAATGCGGGGAACAGGTAGATAAGAAGGGCTGCTCACCGGTCGCGAACCTGATTTGGGGTGCGCGAAGGGCTCATAAGTTCCTGGTCTATATCTGTCCGATGTATGACATGGCGTCTACCCTGTTCTTGACAGCGCTCGCCGCCACAACAGTATGCGCTCAGGTGTTTCCAGAAGCTGGAGGCCCCTACAAGGTCCAGTGGACCAACAGGGAGCTCATAGATGAGAACCGGGTCGACCCTTTCAACTCGTCGCATTCTCGCCGCATTATGATCTCCCATTTCACCCCCGTGGAAGAGAGAGACTGCAAGAAAACCTGTCGCGTGCCATATTTCCTCGAGGATGTCGCGACGATAGAGGACCAAATATTGGCTGCGGCCTTCGAGGGTTTCGGTTGGCCGCTGGGGCTAATCGGAAGGCTTGAGGTGGACGTCTGCTGCAAAGTGTCGAAAGCAGGAAAGGCCAAGGCCTCCAAATTCCCGACCGTGTTGCTGGGATCTGGCCTCAACACTACAAGACTGTTCTACACGGGTTTTGCACGCGAGATCGCCAGCACCGGATACCAGGTCATCACAATAGACCACCCGTACGAGACGGATGTCGTGCAGTTTCCCGACGGCGAGATCATTTTCGGTGGACATATCGTGGGTGACCCCAACAACGTCGGTCCTCTGGAGTTTGGACTGCGAGTGCGCGACGCCGATGTCTCGTTCCTCCTCAAAGCTCTCAATATTCACAAAACGGTCTATGTCGGCCACTCATATGGAGGTGCGTCCGCCGCTTCCGCCACACTCAATGTGCCCCGTGTGCAAGCCGGCCTGAACCTAGACGGTGGTTTATGGGGGCCTGTCGTCAACGCTGGCGTTTCCAAGCCATTTATCAACTTTTCTGGTTCAGAGAACTCGACGATCGATGAGAGCTGGAAGAGTTTTTATGAAGCACAGGCGGAGAAGCATCCCGGTGTGTGGACTAGGGAGTTGCATCTCGACACGTCCACTCACGGAAGCTTTTGGGACCTTTCGTTAATAGCGGATTTCACGGGATTAAGGGAGAATGAGGAACTTGTTGAGTATGTCATCGGCCCAGAGACTGGTGAGAGAGTGGCCGAGGTGTTGCGAGCATACCTGAATGATTATTTCAAGTTTACCTTGCTCGGAGGCGGAGAAGGCCTTCTGGCTGGTGAGAGCGAGGCGTTTCCTGATGTTCAGTTCGTGAGGTAGGAGCGTTCGACTTATGTCCCTGCCTAGGTAGGTACGGAAGGATACCTTGCAGATAGATTACCACCTGACACGCAAAGATCATTGGTCCATGACACTGCCTGTGGGTATGCTATATAGCAGTAGGAAAACCACCTCTAGAACCCAGGTACCTACCTATAAATACCTAGGGAAGCATTTAACGTCATATTTTCACGCTAATGTTCTGTTTAATCGGTGCGACGCTCAACATAAATCTCCAATATTGAGTACTGCCTACCGAGAATCTGAGAACATGTATGTGTGAACTTACAAGATAAACAAAGACTATATACGTTTTCTACCTGGAGAACAATGGACTCGTTGCTGTACGGTTATACTATCTCGAAAATCACGTTTCATAGGTGGCGTTTGACTAACAAAGTCCTTGTTCCCAGTTTTGTTCGATTGAAACAGAAGATATATAAAAGCAGCATCTCCCCTTGTTCATAGGAAACTTGAAAGGCTACACTACCAACTCAATAGTGGTATAATCATCACAAAGGGCATATGGTCGTCTACTACAGCTTCTAAATAGCCAGAGACAGACACTTATAATTCCATCTCCTTGCTTAGTCGCTAACACAGCTTCTACAGGAAAAATGGAGGAGTTCAATCGGCTCAAACACCGGCTCGAGGTGGACATTACGCCTCAGTGTACTAAGGCCATGCGGAATATCCCTTACATCAGAAAAACGGATTCCTTGGCCGAGATAGAACGCATTCGTGACATCGTTTTGAACGAGATTCTAATCCCGCTAGAGAAGTTGGAAGCGACATCAGTGCCGAGAATGGAGCGTCGTGTTCAGACGGAGAGCGTGCGCGGGCTTCTCGACTTCTTGGAACATATGACAGTGCAGCACTCCCTGGGGCGAGTGCGTGGTGATGACGTCGAGCTCGGACTTAACATGGCAAATGCAAAGAGTGAAGACAACGCTGATGCCTTGCAGCGACTCGAGCATACTGAAACTTCGGATGCCGATAAAATTGATAGGTTACGAAGATGGGCTTTCCTGCTGGAGCCCGAAGCTAAGTTGCCTAAGATGCCTGGAGCGTGGCCTGAAGACTAACTACCCAGACGGAGACGCATCTTAGTTTCTCGGTAAGTTACGACGATGATGTTTATTTGATGTTCATTTGACAAGTTGCACGGACCTGTTAGCAGGGTAGCCCATAGCTCAACAATATAAATAATACAATACCCATTAAGCAAGTACACAAATCAGATGCAAAATCTAGGTAAAGTGATAGATGAGTAGCAAGTGAATGCTTTTCATAAACGAAGTAAATTTCTGCATAGCAAACGGAACCATCGACCAGTAATCCACAACTGTTATAAGATTGATGACCTAGGTTATCCAGTTAACTGGGTGTAAGTGAGGACATAAGTAAGGCGGATGGAAAGCGGCCGTTGGGCCGTGATGGATGGATGGATTAATTGATTATTCAACTTCCTCGGCTTGTAACGCTTACAGCATTACGACCCAGGTTAGGTTAATTAGTTGCGAGTCGGTATACACCTGGGTATGCGGGCGCATATGCTCGCTTACCATGAAGAGTAAGGATCGTCAGCATCTGGTATCAGCGAAGACCTTTGATACTCCCTTGCAGTCTGGCAGATCTTTCCTGTCGTATAGTTGCCTATGACCAAAGTGCTTGGTATATCTGGGAATGAAGCGGCGATGCTTTAGCTGATGCGATCTATTGCCGGGCTACTACTGTGTCATCAAATAGTACGTCCCACATTTTAGTAGGCAATTTGTGCCGCCTAGGATGAGCATTGGGTCCTTCACGCATCTTACATATAGCGCTCTTGCATATCAACTATTGAGGAAGGGAGACAGCTGGGCCTAGGTCTCGTAATCATGTGCGACGGCGGGGTGGCGTCGCACCCGTACCCGTTCGTGTTATCCTCTAGTGCGAAGCGGTTAGACATGACTATGGCGCCAGAGGCTAGGCACTCAGATTCAGTACAAGTATACCCCATATCCGGCCTTGTGTTACAGGTGCGCTCCGCTTGGGCTAAAAGACCACCAAGATATTCGTACTCATTAGGTGATGAAACATCGATAGACGTGCCTGTATCACTCCTTATTTGACTTTTCGTAGTCAAAAGGCCCTCGTTCTACGCGATCTCTTCCTGTCGGTGCACCTGAGGCATCTCATCCCTTTAGTCGGACATTCAACACAGGCACTCTGTTAACGTATTTCTGTAAACCGTTTCCCCAGAATGTTCCGAACCACTGAAGACCTCATTCCAAACCGAATAAGAAGATTGTCAGCGAGAGAACAGCCAGTTGCGACCATTGTGAGGGTGGATAGCGATGGCGATGGCGATGGCGCTGGTGATGGCGCTGGCCAATCTCGGAATTTGACTTTTCGCGATCTTGAGAATTTATCGAACAAAGCGGCCTGGTTTCTCGATAAGAACATTCAGGAGGAGAAGTTCTTGTACATGGGACCAAGCGATATCAGATACCTCATATGGGTCCTCGCGGCGATGAAAACTCGCAAATGTGTAAGCACCTAGATGCTACATGAGAGTGTGCCTTAGCCCTATAACTGTTTTCGGTGCTAATTCCTTGACAGGTCGTTTTCCCTTCACCGGGAAACACTATCCCGGCCAACGTGGGTTTATTCAGCAAGGTGGGCGCGAATACTCTTCTGCATGCCCCCGAAATACTCGAGACACTTTCGCCGCTTCTCGCCGCCACGGAGGACATGGTTACGCCCATCGTGTCCGAAGGCTATCATGACATTCTTAGCGAGACTGAGGCTTTGGTTGATGCGTACCCATTCGATGCGACGTTCGAAGAAGTTCGCGATGTGCCATTCTTGGGACTTCATACCTCTGGGACTTCGGGTCATCCAAAGCCTATTTACTGGACGCACGCGGCTCTGGCGACTACGGCCTCCGCATTCGACCCCGAAGTGCACGATGAAGCTGTGTGGGGTCCAGGTTGCCTATATACTCTACTAGGGAAGGGCACTGTGTTCAACGCCTTTGCCGCATTTCACGTGAGATGACCCTTTCCATTAGTCTCTCAGATTCTCTGCATGGTGTCTAACGATGTCGAATCATAGTTCGGCGGCATCTCTCCATTACTCTCTATTTTCTACTGCGAGAGCACTATGGTCCTACCATATCCCGGAACTCGTCTGACCCCAGCAAATATCACCGCTTTGCTACGTCTGGGGAAATGTACAACTGCATTTTTACCTCCAATGGTCCTTGAAGCGATGGCTGATTATCCTTTCGCACTAGAGGCGCTCAGTAAGCTCGAGCGCGTCGCATATGCTGGCGGAGCTGTGAACCCAACGCGTGGCAAGGAACTGAGCAAACACATTCGACAATTTTTCCCCATAATAGCGAGCACAGAGGGTGGCCCCTCTCACATTGTGTTCTCGGGCGACAACATAAACTGGAACACCTTCAAATTCGTTGATGTGGGACAAAGAATGGAAGAGGTGTAAGTACATCCTTGCTTTATTCTCTCTTTTCTTCATGATGACTGTGCCTCAAAACTTTGAACGTAAACGACCCTTGTCCGGCATAAGCATCTGTTGATCCCCTGCACATGCCCATTGTCTCCCTCAGGACGGCAATAGTTGACTTCACTGCCTTAGTGCCCCCGGGTTCTACGAATTAGTATTTCCCAGAACAGAGCTTACGCTCCGGTCGAACGCCTATTTCCATACATTTCCACACCTTGAAACAGAGTACCGGACCTCGGACCTCTTCTCTCCCGTTGAAGGCCAGGATGGGTGGTGGATATATCGTGGCAGAGCAGACAATTGGATGACACTCTCCACTGGTCTAAAGATGGACCCGACCGACATGGAGAACATAATAAACTCCCATCCCGATGTTCTGGGGTCGTTGGTGACGGGATCATACCGCGTCCGGCCGTGCTTGCTAGTCGAACTGAAACAGGCACCTGTTGACGAAGTATCACGGATGCAGGCTCTCGACAACTTGTGGCCGACCATCGCCAAGGCGAATGAAGGCATGCCTAAACTAGGGCACATACCACGAGAACTGATCGTATTCGCATCCGAATCCAAACCGTTCTTTCGTGCAAGCAAAGGAACCGTGCAGAGAGTCCTGACAGTCGCGGCATACAGTGAAGAGATCGATGCAGCATATGCTATAGCTGAAGAATCCCTGCTTACAGGCGGATTACCATTCCTTGAGTCGACAGAGACAGCACATCTGGTACCACTTCTCACAGTGCTGTTCTCTGATGTGATGCACGGCAAAGATGGCAGCCTTGACTCCGAAGAAGACCTGTTCGCACACGGTCTCGATTCTCTCGGGATTTCTGTCGCGATTACTCGACTCAAAGCCACGCTGCGAAACCTAGGTATTGGTGACGAAAAGCTCCAACACATAAAGAATCAACTCGTATACAAGGAAGCAACGGTCAACCGGTTAGCCAGTGCGATATCGACAATCTTATCGGGGATCGATGCCCAGGAACAACAGTCGGAAGAAGAGACTCGAAATCAATTACTGTATACTTACGAGCAGAAACTACAGGACATCGACGGAAGACAAAAGGCACGCCCTCTGGAAACCGAAAACACGGAACACACAGTCATCTTAACGGGATCAACGGGGTCTGTAGGATCATATATCCTGGCATCCCTACTTGCCAGAAAAGATGTGATGAAGGTCTATTGCCTGAACCGGGGCGCGGACGCACCACTCAAGCAGGCAGCATCGTTCCGAGCCCGCGGACTTCCCGACCTGGGTGCCGAATCTTCGCGAGTCGTATTCCTGTGCGCCGCGCTGCACTCGCCGCAGCTCGGACTGTCGGAAAGCGAGTACAACACTCTCGTACAGGAGGCGACAACAATCCTGCACAACGCATTCCCTGTGAACTTCCTCCTAAATCTGCGCGCATTCGAGCCGCAGCTCCAGGCCTTCGTAAACCTCCTTCAGCTCAGCGCTAACGGGACTCGGGATCCGTCGGTGTTCTTCGTATCCAGCATTTCGGCCGGGGTGCCTGCGACAGTAAGAGAGGCGGGGAATAGTGTAATCCCCGAGGCAGTCGCCAGTCCCGAGGAAGCCAAGAAACTCTTACACCAGGGCTACGCACAGTCAAAGTATATATGCGAGAGACTCTTGCAGACATTCGCCTCCCTCGTCTCCCCTAGCGGCAGGAAGACGAAGGCCGCCGTGCTCCGCGTGGGACAAGTCTGCGGCCCGCTCGCAGGGACAGGAACATGGAACGCATCCGAATGGGCGCCATCGCTAGTGATCAGCTCCAAGTTCCTGGGCGCGCGACCGACGTCGATAGGCGGACTCGAAATCGACTGGGTGCCCGTTGACAAACTCGGCGACATCGTCACGGAGCTGCTGATCTCCTCTACTTCTTCTTCTTCTTCCCCTTCCTCCATTCCCACGGCAACCGGTGATGCATTCACTGTCTACAACGTCATGAACCCGCAGACGACTCCCTGGGAAGATCTCGTGTCGGCTCTAGACAAGATCGCGCCGGAGGCCGTGAGCGCCGAGGAATGGATCAGTCGGGTGGAGAAAAGCGGCGATAGTAGTAATAGTAAGGGAGGGATGATTAATATCAACGAGAACCCGGCGCTGAAACTAGTGGATTTTTATAAACAGACTATGTTGGGAAGAGATAGGGGAAATGTTACCACGGAGAAGGGAAATCTGCTCCGGGCAAGCGAGACGGCTAGGGGGTTGTCGCGGATTGAACGCCGGGACCTCGAGCGTTGGATGAAGGGTTGGGGGCTTTGAGGATGTTTAGATAGATAAATGAATGAATGAATGAATGAAATGAAATGGTAGCAGACCATGCGGCCTTAAGGCGGTACAATTTTGTGTCTTTATCAGATCTATGTAGTCCGCGCTATGCTTACGCTTACATCTTCTTGATTTGGAGATTCAAGTATATTCACGATAGATGAAGATCAGTCTCAAATGACCTTTCACAACTCTGCGCTTCCTCAGTTTTCTCAACATTCGCAACAACAAGATAATCCTTTCCCTCCACGCAGACAAACCAAAAAACAAGAAGCGTATGACAACCCCCCTCCTCGTCTATCAGCTAATTATAACCATAGTAGTGTGCGACACACATATGGGCAATTATTTCGTAAAAAGTAAAATGATACGCTCTTGTATGGCCCGTGGATGCTAGATAGGTACCTAATCCAACCTCTCTAATAAACTTGACCGCTTTTCCTCGACTGGTTGATTGTCTAGCGGCAATATGATGACGAGAATGCCACGACCCAGCACACTGGCCTAGCGCCTAATCTAGCCCAGTACCTGCCACCCAAGCCCTTGCTAAGTACTTAAGTACTACGTACATTAGTTAAGTAGTTAGGTAGTCTCGGCCCCAATCCTAGTAGTCCCAGTCTCAGGCCCAGATATCAACATAGACAACTCATCAACTACCAAAACATCTCCTTCCTTCCAGTCGAAACGGAGACAGACGCGTCGGTCGAGTAGCAAGCCGTCGATTAGCGGGACGAGATTCTGGGTGCCGTTTTCGATCGTGATGTTCATTTCTTCTTCCCCTCTACAGTTCGACTCTAACTCCGACTGCTGCCGCCCCCGTCGTTGTCGGTCTGGAGGTTGTTGCAGTTGCCGCTGTGGTTCTTGTAAACGCGACTGAGGCCAGCGGATGCAGGGTGTGTTCTTGATCGGATGTGTTGCTACTAGCGAGATACTTTTACTATCGCCGCAGCTCCTAACATGCGGAGGAGGAGGATGGTGGTGAGGTGGCGGGTTAATGATACCGCGACTGCAACGGCTGCGATGATATGACCATTTGATCTTCTCGAGTTTCTTGATGTTGTATGCCTGGGGTAGGTATCGTGCCAATAGGTCCGACGATGCGAATAATGATAACGATGATGATGATGATGATATGTTGCTCCCATCGTCGCCCGCTGGTTGCGTTGTCAAGAGTTGGAAGCGTGTTGTATCTTCGTGCTGCTGCCTCTGGCCCATTTCCCCGTTTTCTGCTATGTCTTCTTCGAGGTCGTACAATAAGTTGTTAATCTCGACTGAATAGTTATCATCTTCCGCGTCCTTGCAAAACCCTCTCAGGACGACCGGGGAGCAGGCCAAAGCTAGTGCCCGCACTTTCTGCATATCTACCATAGACAATGGGTAAGCTTCACCTGACCCCTGATGTTTCTTCTTCGCTGCTGGTCTGATGATGACGCCGCAAGGGTACATATACTCAAAAGTAACATCCATTCCCTTCCAATCGAACACCTCGGACCTCTCGCGGAAGTAGCTCGGTCTCCGTCTTCCCTCCAAGTCGTCCTCGTAGACGATCTCGTGCGTCATGGCCGGTATCAGGATCGCGTGCGTCATGGACACGCGTCCGTCCGCCCCTCGTACCACCGCGCCGTGCCACGGCGTCATGACCACTTCGTTGTCCTGCGGTAGCATCGTGATGGACACCTTGTTCGTGTCGTTGGATGGGTGGATTGACAGACGGATGGAATCTGGGTACTTGATCCTCACCGCCTCGGCAAAGGCCTAATTAAGCGTCGGGTTAATATTGTCTTAGCTGCTGCAGATGTCGGATAATAATATCACAAGAACATAATGATAGGGAACTAAGGTTTTGTGTTTTACTTGAAAATTTTGGAAGAAAGAAACTAACCTTTCCTCTAAGAATCATGGACTTCGCAATAGCGCTGTTCTCCCTCTCCGTCTGCGAGCGCGAGCGGTTAGGGCGGTCGTCGCGCTCGCTCATCAGGAACTTCTTGTACCCCTTGTACGTCTTCGCGATGTCCGGGTCGTTGGCGATGGCCTCGAGGACATTGAAATCAGGCGGCGTCATCGCCACCAGCAGACCGCGATACTCGGACGCCTTGGTGAGATACAGCGCTTCAGTAAGCTTCTGGGATTGGTGGTGTTCCGTGTCGGTGCCGCTGATGAGATCGCAGATGCGGGCGAAGCGGATATTGTGACACCCGTTCTGCTTCGCCAGTCGTCTCAGCTGCTCGCCGTATCTCCATACTTCCTGGTCGGATACGCCAAGTATATCTAAGTTCATGTTAGCAATTGATCAATCACGAATTCGGGCCTATTCTTTTTTTTATCTCACCATTGTAAGTTATGCCGTCAGAAACGATGATCAGAAAAGTTTCAGACTTGGCTGCATCTTGTATCGCTAGGCAAAGACTGTTGAGGTGTAGTAGCGATAGTCGTTCGGCCTCATCAGGGAACGGGCCTAATACTTTCTTCGACCGGTTCGAGGATTTGAAGGGAAATGCAGGGATCACCAGCTCAATTGGCACCCCTTTCTCGAGGGCCCGTTGAATTTGACCCTCGGCGTATTGAACGGACTGCGGGATATCCCAGTCATTCTTGTACTCGATGCGATAGCGATTTAGTATCGCAGTTGCAGCCTTAGCCCGCTCGATGACAGATTTTGGTGGCAGCGGCTCGGTCACAAGGGTTTCAATGCTGGGTTCAACCTCGCTTGCATGGCCCTTCTTGTTAGTCCCAAGAACGGGAGAACCCGCTGCAGCGACCTGCACTCTTAAATTGCGATTTATGTTAATTCCTTGCTTCTTGCCGGGTGATAGGAGAAGCCTGCGAGGCTCGCCACCCATCATCCTGTCAAGGTGAGGGGAAACCGGCGTCGGCATATGGACTGAAGTAATTGACATCTTGGAACAGCCAAGGAATGTTAGGTAGGATGCTTGTTCTTTCTAGAAGGTTGGGTGTGTCTTAGAAATTTGACAAGCCCGATTTTGGAGGACAAAGGTAGACAAGGCGTGATGAGTAATAGTATGCTTCGGGTTATCTTTAAAGATGAAAGGTTGGGAGCACATAAACACTGATTTCTTTTTTGGGCCGCCCGGGTACTCAGAGTAAGACATCTAATCTTGTCTACCGCATCGTCGGTCAGATATTGAGCCCTTAAAACATACTACCGTCTTTATTCCAGGTGCGTTGGAATGGAGGTATGTCGTGACTCGGCGCCTGGAACGTCAAGAAGGCCTTAAAGATATTGCCTTTTATTATACTGCAAGTGCCTGTACTGCATAATTCTAGGAAAATACTGGACCCGTGACAATCTGATGAGGGGCCGTTTACTTGGCGAGCTCATAAGGGAGGACGGACGTACGGGCTTGTGTGGGATTAAGTACCAGACTCGTGATACCTCTATGATTCCACCCTCATAGATCTTGAGTATCACTTCCGAAATTATTATATGATAATAGCGATTACGCAGATAGTGAAACCTTGTTGGTGCTGTACGACGTTTGCTATACTTCTTAGACAGGAGATTCGATGATGAGAACCGTAGCTCCGACTCATGATTATTATTACATTGCTTCCTGTCTGTGGCTGGTCCACGATTGAACGCTATGTACATGTCGATATACTGTGCCACTTGCATCATTTGCCTCTGTGATGTATCGAATATATTGGGTTCTTCTAGACAGGAAATACACACCTACCACAGCGGTGAGGCAATAGGTGGAGTGGTTGAGCCGCTGGTAGGCGTTTAGGGATGAAGATCATATAGCCTAAAGCCTATAGCCGTCCATCGACCACATTAATATCACATCCCTATGCTCCTAAGTAAGTCGAATGGGCACATTTATATTAGCAACAGCGAAGAGACAGGACGTCTGATGAAAGTCTCCTTGGCGGTATCTGAGTGGGTTAGGTAATGCGGAAAAGGGTATTGTTCGGCTGTGTCTCGGCGAAGGCGAGTAGGCGCTGGGAGGATATTCCTGGATTACTAATCATACTTTCAACTTAGGAGCTGGCTTCAGCTCGATGGCTACAAACTGCCTTTTGAGTTTTAAAGAATATGTACTTAATATGAGCGATGCTCGCTTAATGTCAATTCAAACGACTTGGATGTCATCATTACGGTTCCGTTCCTGATTCGCTCCGGCCCGAAGCCGGACACTTGGAGTTGCATAGAGCGATGAAAGCGCCGCTGTCTCGGGCCTCTCCCACCTGATATTGGCGTAGTTCCTGTGCGAACCGGTGTGTTGCCATTGTCAACAGAGTTAGAACGGTATTTCATAATACATAGTAGCTGGGCTATGTAGGTCTTATGTGTGATCGCAAATATTCAAATGAAGCTAAAGGTATATCTAAACGTCTTTGGAACCTGTCACCGCGTCGTTAAACCGAGTGTAATGCTTCCGGTTTTGGGCCGGCCCCGGTCAAGGGGTAGAATACCGCACGGGCCGAGTTTTCTCTTCATGGGTACCTAGCTGTATACATATGCACTGGGTAACTGCCACAAATTAAATCAACATAGAGAACTGATTGGCTGAATCCCTTTTCGTAGAGCAATGAGGAAGATACTTATGTATGTTTCTGATACCTATGGCAAAGACTTGCGTTATCTGTAAACTCGAATAAATGCGGGCGAAAAGTGTCGATGAGTGCGGAGAACTAAGCAAGGAATGACTGTTATGGTCGTATCCATTTTCGGCTTTGGGGATGCCTATACTTACTTACTATAGCTAACCTGGCTATCTCATATCTATCGTCTATCAGCGAGGTGAGGAGTACGGAATATGTATTCCGTACCAAACAACATCACCTACCTCTCTCACTCAAGCGGCCCCGCCCGAACCCCAACCATCTGCCCTCGACATTATAGGTCCATTGATAAGGGAGATATAAACGAGAAGCAACAACTATTGCAACGACACAACAAGCCCAGCAGCTGCATTATACAGTAATCTAACAAACCACTTCCTTACCCTCCTTACCCAGTGCAAGACGAGGCAACGATGGCTTCTCTAGTATCACTAGGACCCGAGGGCGATAACTGGGTCTACGACAGACGAAACCGCGTCTATGACCTCACGCGCAATACAAATGCATCATCGGGACCTCGATACGCCTTTGCCACAACAAAAGGAAGGGGCGCACCGAGCAGCGTCGTCGTAGCGCCCTCTAAGACCGCCTTGGTGGTAGTGGATATGCAGAATTTCTTTCTCCATCCCAGATGCAACGATCACCCCGCAGGACTGGCCGCGGCGGAGCGTATTCGCGATGTCATTGAAAGGTGTCGAGTATTAGGGCTCAAGGTACGTTCGTACGGACGAAGGTGATTTAATTACGAAGATCGGGGAGATGTTCTCGTCTGACCTTTGCGGCGATGAGATTAAGTTAGGTTAGGTTATGCTGACTCTTCACTTACGTTGTCGCCCATCTCTAGATCATCTGGTTGAACTGGGGCTTAACGGAGCAGGACCTCTTGACCATGCCCGCGGCCGTACAGCGAAGTTTCTCCCGGAGCCTCCTGGACTTGCCCACAGGTACAAGTACAGGCATAGGTCAAGAACCCTTAGAACAAGAACAAGGCACGCAAGCTCGTTACGGCTTCGGGTCAGACATGGGATTCGGCCGCGGCCGTCTTCTGATGGAAGGCTCGTGGAATGCCGAGGTACACGAGACCGTTCACCCCTGCGTGTCTAAAGAAGAGGATACCTTCTGTTCGAAGAATCGGATCTCGGGTCTATGGGCCGACGATACGCCGCTCGCTCAGGCGCTGAAGAGTAATAGTGATCTCCGAACGCTGTTGTTTACAGGTGTGAATACCGACCAGTGCGTCCTTGGCACTCTCTTCGATGCATATAATCGCGGGTATGATTGCGTCATGATTGAGGACTGCTGCGCGACGAAGACGCCGGGCGGGGATGAAGTTACCGCTTGGAATGTATCGGTAAGTCTACAGCTCGCCTTTAACCACTCATTATATATGTCTGACATATAGCTGTGGTATCCGAGAACCTCCGTTGTTGACAATCTCTATAGAGAGGGTATGGATTTGTGACAGATAGCATAAGTTTCTGTCAGGGTGATGCGACAGCGTTGGATAACTGAGGACGGTATATTAGCCAAATATTGTGGATATACCTACCGTAGCTATGGTGGCGGTAAACCGCATGCTTTGCTACCGGGGCGGGACTTATTAATAGTGACGACGTATTGATAATGATGATCAAATTTGAGAACGGGCACCGGTACCAAGATTTTGCCGGATGAATTGAAGGGAAATCGCAACTCTAGGTCCCGCCTTACTCAGCTACTCCTCAGCAAGCTGCAGATACTTCTGCCCACTCACCTTTAGCCGATGCGGGCTCCAAATCATCCCAAATCATCGCCATCTTGCAAAAACGAGTTCTGGGCTAAGATAGAATCATCTGGGCACGGGAGGAACGGACGGAAACGTGGCGCAAGAAGGGGGGTTCGACCCAAATGTAAGATACGTATGATTCGTCACGATGGTCGCGGATGAGGTTTTTTCAATGCTTCTCCTCCGTCGAGATGGAATCTTGCTACCGATAGCTTCGCAGTAAACAGCCAAACGAGTCTAGAAAACATCATGTATACCCTCTTGATCTGGATGGCATGGCTCCTGGCGGTGGCCTCTACTCACCCGCTGAACTCAAAACCACCATGTCGTCCTTTCGGTAACGGCACGGTGACCATAGCCTCTTATCAACTATATCCCGAGAACGTGGACTTTGATGAACAATCCTGTCTTCTGTGGTAAGTATGAAGGAATTATTACCTATGAACGATCACCGGGAGACCTAACATGTGCACAGTAAGTGAAAGCTGTTGAGAGGATAAGGAATCGGGAAACGGTATCCTTATCGCGACGCGGGAAACCGCAACTGTTTGAGTGAACGGACACGACGTAAACGCTAACCCACGCACAAACCAGACATCGGATCCCTCTACAACGCGTCCGTAGTTGTCTACGACCCATACAAGAACTCCGTGACAGCAACGCTAGAGTTCGCCAACATCACGCGTACGAGCCCCTTCCACATAGGCGGCGTGGCGTGGGACCAGCATAGGAGCAGCGGCAAGGACGAGATCACGATCCTCGTAGACGCCGCGCCGGCGCACGAGACGGCGGGGCGCGACGTCTCGGGCGACAACTACATTCTGCGGTGGGACGCTGCAGCGCACAAGCTCCTCTGGTCGGTGAACCTGACCACCACGACGCGCGGTCGATACGGCGGACCCCAGGACATCGAGCACGACAGTCGAGGCAACATCTACGTGCTGGGTACGTACCCCGGGACGCTCTTGCGTATCGCGGGTGATGGTAGTGCTGTGGACGAGTGGTACGTGCCCCGCGGCCGTAACACGACTGCCATCGATCATGCCGTTGTAGGCTACACCGGTCTGGCGGCCGTAGACGGAGACACTCTTCTCGTGACGGATGCGCGGAATAACAGCGCAGATGGCGGCGTCTTGTACAAATTCGACATGTCCGCGCGGAAAGGGACGCCAACGCCAATACCGGTCGTATCTTCGCGTCCGACAAACGGCACGTCGACAGCCGTTATCCATCCCAGGGATGGAATTTATCTTCCACCCAAGTACGACAACACCGTGCTGCTGGTCACGGAGCACGACGCGGGTGTCTCGGTGCTACGGTCGCAGATGAGGGGGAGGAGAAAGTGGGAACGCGCTGAATTTCTGGGCCGCATACCCAACCCGCCTGCTGTTACAGCTAGTGGCGGGCTTGTAACGGCTGCTGTTGAGATCGCGGGAAGCGTGTTCATGGTTGAGGAGTGGTTCACAGATGCGTTGGTTCCAGGTACAACGGCCGGGAATAGGACCACGTTCCCACTCGTTGACATTACGGCTGAAGTCGATGCGCTTGTCAAACGACGCTGAAGCGCATCTCGAGATGGTCGCTGAACGAAGGGGGTTCAAAGCTAAGATCTGTTACAATAGCTGTGGAGCATCTATCAAATCTAGTAGGCAGCGGCCTCTGAGGGTATCTCAAATCTATGTGTCGTGCTATGAAAAGCGAATACGTACCTCGACAGGGGAGTTAATAGACATCCGTACTCGTATACAGCTCTCAGAGCCCTGGGACATCATCTTCCGAACTCCTAAACAGTCCAATAGCAAAGCAAAACTTCCTATCCAGCATTTCCCTCACAAGACCATCCGACAACCCTATTATCGACAACGGGACTTAACCAGTCCAATTGATACCGAACAAACCGGCCAGCTCCGACACACTGAGGCGGCTGACACTATTTCGCGCTTCAGGATTCAACACGTTACTAACAAGCTCCCTTTTCTTCTCTTGTAATGCCAAGATGCGGTCCTCGATAGTCGCTCGAACCAATATTCGGTACGCGACGACAGGCTGAGTTTGGCCCAACCGATGAGCCCTTTTGATCGCCTGGTCTTCAACCGAAGGGTTCCAGAACGGATCAAGCATGATGACCCGTGTTGCAGCATAGAGGTTCAGACCTGCATTGCCGCATCTTAAGCTGACTAGCATGACTTTTACCTCGGGTTTCTTCATAAAATCATTAACTGCAGCGTCTCTATCCCCATTAGACATACTCCCGTCGTACCGTCGGTAATTGTATCCATCGTCCGAGATGGGGATCTCCATGAGATCGAGAAACGAGGTGAATTGACTGAATACGAGTGTCTTCTCATTGGGAAACTCTCTTCGAATCAATGCCAATATTTCCATGGCGCTGTCGACCTTGGCGCTAGTCTCCCAATCCTTTCTTAGACCTTTAAAGTAGCTTTCCCTGGCTCTTGCACTGCTCGAGCTTGATTTCTTAAGAGCACCAAGAGTAAGCTCAGTTGCTTGCCTCTTTCTCTTGCCCGTTTTGAGTTTCTTCTTAGGTCTGGCTAGACCTTTTCCAGAAGATTTCTTTCTTTTACCAGTCTGCATAGCACTACCATCCTCATCACTAGGCTCGCTTTCCATGTCAGTAATTTTCGTACGTTGCCCATTGCGAGAAGCGCGCATGTTGTTTCTCTTATTCCGCTTCGTCTTTGAGAGATATGTAATGGCATTTGGCTTAAGCGGAGATACCGCTGCCTTCTTCTTGATTTGTGAAAATAGCATATCGATCGGAGGTAGAGACTCATCGGAATCATCGGAGTCATCAGCTTTATCAACTCGATCAACATTGCTAACATGCTTAACACTTTCGTTATCTTCAACTTTCTCCGGAACATGGCGAGGAGAGTCTAGATCGTTGTCTGACCCAGATGCGCTGTCATCTTCATCGTCATCGCTTTCGTGATCATCGGAAACGACGAAGTCTTTGAGATCTCCATTCTCATCTGCGCTCTCATCTTTGTCCTCAACATCAGACTCGCTATCCTGGCTGCGATCTTTGGTGTTATCGTCCGAAATAAACATATCGGCAAAATTTTTGTAGCAAATGACATGTTTAGAGTCAACAGTCTCAATACATCCTTGCTTAGGACAAAATCCCATACGTGAACCGCCATCTTCTCCGTCGAACTCGGCTCCAGGTTCCGAGACAGAAATCATATTCGTGAGGCAATCGCCGCATATCCAGTGTCCGCAAGGATAAATGATAATAGGGCGCTCAATAGTTTCCTCACACATGGGGCACTCAAAACTCTTTTGGCTCGCGATACGGTCGACAACGCGTGTGTTAAGTTGTTGCGCCAACTTGTTCATCTCTCCAGGAGTCATGTTCACTCCTTGGGGAATGGTGTGATCTTTGAGAAGATAAGGATGGCAACAGCATTGCCGGAGTCGAAGAATCAACAGTAGGATATACCAGTAATGTCGTGTAACTGTGCGTTCTTTCAAGTATTTGTTCATTTTTATTTGAGAGCGCTGTTCAAGCGCCTGGTAATACTCCAATTGATCCTTGTCAAAAACGGCCTCGACAGTCTTGACTGTCAACGGCGGTAGCGTCAAAATGGGTTGTCCATCAACCATTGTCTTTTCAGTGCGACGAAGAAGAATCCGACCCAGAAGGACGTGGAGTTGCTTCATGGCTCTCGGATCATCCGCGTTGATAGCTCTAAGAGTCCGCCTAAAGTTTTCCCATTCGTAATAGGGTTGAATACGAAGGAAGCGAACCAGAGGATAGAGTTCATCAAGTCGGTTCATAAGAGGCGTCCCAGTCATACAGAGTCTATATGTGCTGCGGAGACGATCGACAGCCTTGGCTGCTTGCGAATGTCGATTCTTGATGTTGTGTGCCTCGTCGAGGATGATTCGATGGAAGATGGCATGAGAAGCTAACAGTATGGCTCCATCAATCTTTCTCTGCTCATAGATCCGCTTCCACTCGTGGGCTAGAGTACCATAAGTTGTCAGGACGACATCATGAGATAACAATCTTGTCACTGTCATGTTACGCTTTTTCTGGCTATGAAAGATGACTGTCTTGAGCTTATGGCCAGGCTTAACCTTGTCATTAATTTCTTGTTCCCATTGATGAAGCAGTGATGTTGGGACGACAATGAGGGTGGTCTTTCGGGTACCATCTTCAGGCGGACGAGCCAGAATTAGGGCAAGGGCTTGTATGGTTTTGCCCAAGCCCATATCGTCAGCAAGAATGCCGCCTTTATGAGGGCTCTGCTCTTGTTTGATCAGCCATGTTAGACCAACGCGTTGGTGGGGCATAAGTTTCATTTTCAACGCCATTGGTTCCCTCCGACGGTCCCAAACAGGGACATCTACTTCGGGCATATCGAATAGTTTGCGAATCGCCTCTCGCTCCCTCTCCTCCATAGGGTTTGGTTGAAAAGGCGCTTCGATCCAAGCCTGATTCCCTCGGGGCGGTTCGTCGTCTTCGTACTCTTCATTTTTCACTGGTGACCCTGCCATAGCATATGTTGGCTGAGGATGCACATTGTCACCAGGATCGAACGCGTTATTTGGATGGTAGGGGCAGGTCGGTGAATGTGGGATTGACGCGTGCCGTATTTCGCTTTTTATCGCGTTCTTCTCAGCCGGTTCGTCTTTTACTCCCAGCGACCGGGGACGACTAGGTAATCTTTCTTGCTTGATATTCTCCATGATTGGTATACTTCATCCGGTTTTCTCTCTGAAGGTATTAAGGGAGAGAGAGGTCTGTCTCCAGCAGACAATAGCCGTCTCGAAGTCACAGGAGATGCGCTGCCAACTGGAGCCAAGCGTTCGATGTTCGGAGTTGGAATGTAACGGAGTCATTAAAAGTATTAATGGTATAAGGCACATAGAGAAGAGATAGAGTCCTGAGTCGAATGTTTTGTCCGATGACGGGCGAAATTCAATGGTTATAGGATTACGCAATCGATATACTATACTGAAGGCGTGCGATTTCAACCAGATAAACCCCTTGCGCCCAACACTCTGGTGCAAGTCAGCATTTAAGGCACATAGAGGTCTAATCGGATACATACGAAGATGTGTGTTCTTGTCGAATTTACTCGGTCAATAAACTCTGTATCGTTCTGGTTATTGTGGTAAATACCTAGTATTCACAAACGGAAAATCCCCACAAACAACGCGCGATCACGTGTGGTGTGCCTTATGCACTCGACCTGCTCCGGGCTTGTCAACTTCCTACATCCTACTACAGCATACATAGTACAAGTTCCCCACTTAGCTTGCATAAGCCCACATGTTACCCTACGCCCTCCGTACTTGCTATGTGCAGCACACGCGGTCCTGGCTCCTTCTTACCTTACGCTACACGTTCCCGCCTACATATACTGCGTAGGCACCTACAGTATGTAGTACTGTGTAAACATGTATGAACTTAGATGGGATAAATTCAACGTGTGTGCCGTATCTGGGCCGTGTCGAGGCAGGTAGTTATTCGGCAGCTTTACCCAGTAGCGCTTCTTCTTTCATTTCCTTGGGGCAGCAAAATGCGCTGCTTTTGGCGCCCGCAATTAGGCTAACCCCCAGCATGTATCCGGAAAGTTGGTACTGGTGACGCAAGTGGGTTAAAGGAACCTACCTACTAAGGTAGGTGGAGGACTTGCTGGATTGAGGAATTTGTGTACCTACCTGGTTTAGGAGCATGATTGCCAGCCCTATGTATGGGTGGGTGTGGCCCCGTTAAGCTAAGGCAATGGACTAACTAGGCTAACTAAGTTAAGTAGAAGGCACCCAGGACAATGGGATCGCAGGCACCATAGATGCCTGGGTACAAATCCCACTAAAATAGGTGTATATGTACTTCTAATTATTACTCACTTCTATCAAGTTATCCAGATTGCACTCCAGTTCTTCGTAGAAATCTACTGAGGGACAGGCTGCATTGGGTGACACTGAGGCACATGGATAAAATCTGACAAGTCAGGACCCGGGGAGCGGTGACAGGAAGCTATCACCTGTTGTCAGCCCAGCGCCAACGCAAACGAAAATAGTTGGAACCTTGGGGAAGGTCTGTCAAGGCCCACAGGTTCCTCACTTCGAAAACTACCTACAGCAAGAGCACCTGTTGCACACCACTTGCCCTAAACATATGCCCTAGAATGTACCTACTTAGTACCTAGGTAGGTACTTAGGTAAGCTCTAGTTATTGTCGACTAATTATAGCACCTGCAGTAGGTACACGTACCTAGCTAGGTACTTAGCTTTGGACTATGAGTGGACCAGAAGCAAACGTCTACTTGACAGATATTAGCTGAGCAGACGACGCGAAAGCCCCTCTATCAATACCCGCCCAGGACCCCGCTACAGGCAGGTAGGTAGGTGCTAAGCCAACCCGGCATCGTCCGGAATCCGAAGCACGTGGTGAGGTCGATCTGGTAACGTTCAAAGCACGAGAGCCCCAGGACCAATGCTACTCAATGCTCCCAACGTTGCCCGAAGTAAACGAGCCTCTTGCGCTGTGATATGAAAGTATTCGCCATCTTTTCATCACTATCTCGCTAAGCATTTGGCATGATCGAACTTGATTGAAAGTCTTGGAATTCAAGCTATACAAACCGGTACTATGTCGCCGGTAATTTTGCCAGCCTTCTCCTGAGCTGTTGTCGAAGAGAAAACCTCCCCTACAAATGCAAATAGCTCCGATTCATTGTCTTTACGGAGCACAACGGGCAGCGGACAGTTTTGTAGAATGTAAAGCTCATCACCTGGCTCCGCGTCCCGGTACACGATCCTGAGAGATCCGGTTTCCGTCATAGCGAACGTCATGCGAAGCCTTTCCATTGTTTCGAATCCCTCCTCCATGTCCAATCGTGCTTGCTCAAGGGTATCCATATCATCAAGTTCTAGCCCGCTCAGGCTTAAAGAAGGATCCTTACATGCAAAGTTCTGGGAGTACCGCTCTAAGTGCTCAACGAGCGTATATGCCCCAATTCTTCTACTACAATTATGCAAAATCCAATCGGCCAATCGCGAAGACTGGGAATCGGGAGACGCATTTTGGTGGCACATATTCTTAAGAAGATATACCAACGTGATTTGTGTATGGTCGGCCTCTTTGTCACCCATCATCACGCCCATGCACAGGTTGTCCACGACACGTTCTGACGTGGCATAAGCTGTCGTACCGCTATTCTGAGGCTCCCCGTCCTCGAAATCGGTCATATCGAGGATATGGGTAACCGTATCTTGATAAGACCCTTGTACCTCGAGGATGCCGTTGCGAATCTTGTTATAAGTTGCGAGCCGAGGGCGAGGTTGGTTCAGACAATCAATTACCCATGGGGGTGGCCGGCAATGCATATTCGCCCAATCCGGCATCCAGGACGGAAGATCTCGCGCTCCGCGTGTTCGATGAGCAAGTAGAATAACGTCTGTCCTGTCGTGTTCACTTATCATGCACTTAGCCGTACTATAGAAGACCTGCTCGACTGTTTGAGAATAATTTGGCGTGGGGACCAGCACGCGACCATCCTTGGCCAAAGAAAGAAGAGCGAAAAGCTTATCGCGGGCGTCAGAAGCCAGAGACCTCCGGCTTGCTATGAGTAAAGGGATAAGGCCAGTCTCGGTATCGGCTCTGAACCTATTTTGATCTCGATATCGCATACGGCGAAGCGGCGCGATTAAGTATTGAGCATACTGAGCAGGTATTGACGTGCCAAGTCTATCCAACCTCCTCAGCATCGTGCCCCAGTGTACATATCGCCTACCACAGATAATGGTTGGAGACCTTGCACGACAAATTTCTTGAATGACCCAACACCGAATCCAATACGGTCGGCTGAAGAGGCGGATAACCGCATCACATGCGACTTCGACCTCTTCAGGTAGCTCCACCTGCTCGCTGAGCTTGGACGCTCCTAGCACCGCCATCGCCAAGTCAGAATCGTGACTTTCTACGCCAAGCCAGGCGAATACGGTCCGAGCCTTTGCAAAAATTGTATCCATCATGCGCACTTGGCCGCTTTTCTCGTCATTGTCTGCTTGGTTGATACACAGATAATCAACCCAAATTCGAGTTTTACCCATCCTCCACAGTTGCTGCAGGGCTTCGAGGAGGTTGACTGAAACTTGAACAGGAACGTCGTCGACCACAAGACCGTTAATATGTTTCAAGTCGCCCCAGAAGTATGATAATGCGTCGTACACCGGGGGTTCCTTAAGTGTAGTATGCACTAATCGACATTGGAACGCATGCCCTGAATCTGGATCCGAAGGTTCATATAGTTCCAGCAAGCGCACCTCATACTCGCGATCATTAAGCTCTCGATACAGGTGCTGTAAGTTGTCATTGGCGGGCGCCGATGAGACATATCTCCTAGCCGTCGCAGATAAGGGATGAGAACCGTTCAGACGGTTCCCTATCGGCGACTTGAACGTGGAGCACCTCCATTTGACATTTGCCCGATATAAAACGTATCTAGCTAAAACACGCATCGGGCGGGGACAGCTCCTGGCGATTAACTGGCGATGGAGCTAAGGGGTAAAATCTGCCGTCGCATTTGGTGTATTGGGACGATACCTGGGGTACCTGAGGTTATTGATACAGCCCGAGCTCCCCAATGTCCCCGCTGCTTTCCAAAATTAGTGGACCGACCGGCTAGCCTTCCGCCGCTAGCCGTATTGGGACAGGTTAGTTTCGGCTACCAACCCACTCTAGAACCAATACTAACCTAGTTTAGGTAATAAGCATCGATCTAAATACGAACGTGGATACCTGACTTAGTATTTAGGGTAGTTGCCTACTCAGAAAGTTGGTACCAAATATGATTGTTGAACAGCCTACATAGAATATAATATACTGGTCTGTCAGTGTCGTTGTCAAGAGATTACGGGGAGTCGTCGTAGGGTCGAAGTCCTAGATATACTGAAAGATGCTGTAAAAGTCCTACAAGACGCTATGCCTTTCGGGAAGCTATTTTAGTGCTCGGCAGGAGGATAGGTAGTAGCTATATACGATATTCAACCGGCCTGAGCAGCATTCATATTTCTGCTTACTTCAGCAACGCTGCGTTGCTGGTATCGGTAGAAACGATAGGATCCCTTAACGCCAAATGTGCAGGGGCATCCCTACTAATTCAACCAATCCCTAGCTAACTGCCTGGGTTAGGTACCTGAATAGTACTCAAGTAGGCATCTCGAACCCGCCTAAGCAGCCACCTCGAGATGCGACACAGTAACGGTACAGGTTGCGTCGGGATAAGTCGTGTCATAATGTTCTAGCTTGGCCTAACAAGCGTTAATACGGACAGACTTCATAATTTCTATTTTTCGGCATGGACACTGACGATATAGTTGATACTGTTGCCTAGCGTTCCCTTAGCAATAGCAGTGCCATCTGTCAAGCCCAGGGTCTCTGGCTTGTTGTAGCAGGTGTCTGGCAATGCCGAAGCGTCTTGCGTATCGACAAAGGCAAGCTAATGAGGGTGATTGTATGGGTCAGCATGGTGTTTATCCTCATTACCAAAATGACATTGACATAAGCCAGGCAACGTACCTGAACTATGACCTTGCCGTCGTTCTTAGCCGACATAGAGGTCCAGACTAGCAAGTTCTGCAGACAGCCCGCGACTGAGAACAGGGTCGCGATAAACAGCCCCTGATGGCCGCCGCCCTTGGCCAGGCTCGCGCCCTCGGTGGTAGAACCGCTGTTATTGGCAGGACAGTTCCTTCCGGTGACGGTGATGTAGCCGTCACCGGGAAGGCGGGAAGAACCGATGTAGGCGACATCACTCACCGGGTCCTTGATGTTGATTTTCATAGTGTAAGGAGCCATTGTGACTGTTCAGAATGAAGAAAGTGACTATAGACGATAGTGTTGGGCTTATGAGCTGCGATGGTTGATCTTGTCTGATGGTTGTTTGCTTGTCGACAAACGAGGGCGACGACCACCCCTTTTATGCAAAGCTTACAACCTAGGGATTACCTAGCAGTAGGTAACAGCTACGCGAATCAAAGAAGCTCGGGGCAATTAGCTCGGCAGGATGACCATCGTGAGATCACAACTATGATCTTCACTCAAGGAGCAATATCCAGGTCGACTGAACCAGCGAGAGCTGATCTCAGCAGCATGCTGCTATTGACAACTAACCGACGCCAGCAAGTTAAATTCAAGTCAGCTTTTTCAGCTGGTATGATGTTGTATCCTCTTCCATTTCCGTAAAATCGACATATATCGACTCATCCGTGGTCGAATCTTTGAGGCCCAGTTGATCAACCCGCAGTTTGACAGGCCGTTGGGAGTGTGTCTCTACCGTTGCTAGCGGGTATACATTGGGCCTCGCATGAGCTCAGCCCGGCACGGCGTAGCCTAGAGGTGGCCATGTGAGTCGGGCACTAGTTATATCCCTAGCTTTTAGCCCGCCGTTGCAGCTTCGTACAGAGATGCAGCTATCTCAATTGGGGTGGGACAGGGGTCAGCGCAACGTTCACGCCAGCTGAAACGCGACGTAGCTGTGACTGAGGCCGCCTCAACCGGTTTGCATGACGCACATGCAAATACTCCTTTGTTTTTTGAGCCTGCGAGTTAAAACACTTAGGTTGACTGTATGCTAGTTTGAAGCGGCGTCAGTTGGTCGCCGTTGTGGCGTTGCACGACGAGGCATTGGGTGTACAGCGGCTATTACGGGGTATGACTAGCCATACAAGTAAACGAATTCTTCGCTTATATCAGGTGAGGTCATCCGTGCGCATAGATACTTGCATTCACGATTACGGAGACTGTTGGTCGTTCAGGTTGGGTCGCTCGGGGTGGTCAAGCACTCGATTAATAGCTCTAATAACCGGTATAGTATCCGAGTCCTTTGACACTTTAATGAGTATCGTTTCATATACAGACATTTAATATAGGTTCAACATGGATATGTTGTTGGTGGCGATCGATTTACGTACGCAGCGCAGGCATTCTGCTTTGAAAATACATGGACATGCAATAGAGCTGATTCTATGGGGCCGGTCTCAACAGTCTCTATGTCTCTACCCTATAATACGGCATATTAAACAAGTCAAGATGCTGATTCCAGCAATTCTAACATTGCAGGCTTTATCAGTCTAAGTTCTCCCTAGAGGCCTTCGTGGTTTCTGCTCTTCAAGCTGCCTCCGCAAAGGCAGATGCTGTTAGACCTGCCTTCGCTCAGCTGCCCAGGAGTGGAACTGGGTTAGGTACGCATTCGGTACCGACTTCAAGGTCTAATGGAATCCATTTGACGCGGCACCGACTGACACGTTCACGTTATCCTTGCACTTTCAGAACATCAACCCCAGCCTAGCTCCTACATTCCGGGACCGTAATTACGGTGGGGTCCCGGTATTTGACGACAAACAAGTCATCGTTCGGGGTCAGTAGTAGAACACTCGGGCCCCAAGTGCCCTATTAGTTGGAAAGGTGTTTTTACCTATGGGATATTTCACCGCTCCTTATTTGTGTGTATGCATTGTAGGTTCTCTAGGTAGTAGTCTACAGGGCTTTTCTTGAACATTCAATCATCAATAAGGGCACTACCACCTAGGTGGTATTACCGTTATACTTGACCTTGTGACACTACACATTTATCCTTGAACCCATCATCGGTGAATCGCAAGTTTGTCAACTCACACATTGGTAGATCACAAATCATATTATACTGTAAGAATTATCTAGTAGAGCTACACCTAGCCCCAGGCAGGTCGAATACAAGAGAGCCTAGAAGATTGCAAATTCTGGTACGAGTTTAAGGGCGGAGTAGAGGGGGGGGGGGGGGGGGGGGGGAAAGAAATTTTGTT
>Ga0247782_1000294_pt1 | contig 47936 bp, 70 predicted proteins | sample UWRJL019104C5_FD_179928 | JGI IMG/M metagenome (GOLD analysis project Ga0247782, IMG submission 179928) | Plant litter microbial communities from Arlington Agricultural Research Station in Wisconsin, United States - UWRJ-L019-104C-5 | ecosystem: Environmental > Terrestrial > Plant litter >...
GGAGCTTGGGGTTCGCCGCCATCGCCAGCGCCATGGACACGCGAAGCTGTTGCGCCCCGGACGCCTGCTCGAACGGCTCGCCGTCGAATGTGACGAGGAGGTCCTCCCCGAACGTCCCGAACGACAGGCCCTTGACCGGCATCTCGGCCTCCGCCAGCGCCTTTTCCCGCAACGCGGCCCTGTCGGCCATCGCCTTGGTGAAGGCCTCGGACTTCGCGCGGAGGTCCTCGAATTCCTTCGAAAGCCGCTCCTTCTCCGCGACACGATCAAGGAGCGCGATGTCGCGGGCCGCCTGTGCAAGCCGCTCGCGGACCTCAGTCGTATCGACGGGCTGCTCCAGTTCGGGGAGCGCCTTGAGCGTGTCGCGAGCTTCGTCCGCCTTCCTTTCCAGCGCATCCGCTTCTTGATCAGCAAGCATCGCCTCGGCGCGGAGCTGCTCTGCTCGACGCCGGCATCCCTCTACCGCATTTTCGGTTGCGACGATTCGGCCCGAGACATCCTCCCGGCGGAGACGCTCGCGCTCAATCGCCGTGTTCTTGTCCGCTGCGCCGGCAAGCTCCGCCTCGATCGCCTCGCGGTCGGGCTTCACCTCAGGCACGATCCCGGAAACCTCGATAGCGTCGATTCGAGCGCGTAGCGCCTTGCCATCCCGGTTTATGTCGCGCCGCGCCGCCGTGTCCTCCCGGTCTAGCTTGGCGAGGCTGTCGAGGTCGAGGGGAACGCGCTTGCCCTCGACCTCGTGCGTGATTGGCACGAGACGGCGCAACTCGGCGGCCTGCGCCGCAGGCAGCATCCGCGCGAAGGCGAGAGGGTCGAACGCGATCCGGCCGACGAGCGCATCAAGCATCGTCTGGCCCTTGGTGAAGACAGCGCCTTCCGCGTTCTCGACGCGGAGCATATCCCCTTTGTCGTCGAAGTAGCGCGTAACTTTCACGTCGCCCATGTCGAGCTTGATGATGGCGTATTCCTCGCCCGTGCGGACGGGCTTGATAGGAGCCGCAGCGGCACCGCCGAGCGCGGCCATGATCGCATCCAAGACGGACGTCTTGCCCTGAGCGTTCTTACCCCGGACCTCGACGAGGTCGCTTCCGGGCGTGATGTCGACGGCAACGAGGCGCTTGAAGCCCTCGGCCTGTAGGCGAACGATCTTCATATGACAGCCTTTCGAGAGATATGAATTAGAGCGACAGACGAACCACGCTCGGCGGGTTCGTGTGGTCGATCACGGCGAGGATAATCGGATGGCCGTCATTGGCTTCGAACCGAATCTCGTCGACGCCGACAAGCTTGGTCGGCTCACCGGTAGCGCGATCGGTCCCATAAACCGTGATCCCCCACCGGCCCGCGTGGGCCTTCCAATTCGTGATAACCTGAGCGTGCATCGTGATTACTCTGTCTGGTGTTTGGCAGTAGCGCCAAGCGGGGCCGATCGCACCGGCCCCTAGTCGGGCGCTACCCCTCGTTATGGGTGAAGCTCGACGGCCCCCGATCATTCTCCGAGATGCAGCCCGCGAGGCGTTCGGCCGCGTCCGCGATCCGCTTCACGTCGCCGAGGAAGTCAAACAGCATATCGATACCGTCCGCGATTGCCGCCTCCTGCTCGAATTTCGTAGGTTCGATCCCGGCGAGAGACGCGGCGATGGCGTGCTTGAGCATGTCTCCCCGCATCACTTCACCGCCTCGGCGGTCGTCTTGGCCTTCGTCTTGGCCGCCTGCTCCTCAAGGACGGCCCCGACGCCAAGCTTGTCGCCCGGCTCGCCCTCGCCCTCGCTCTTGTTGGCGCCCTCGCCCTCGCCCTGCGATTCGGCCTCGGCCGCCGCGCTGGCCTTCTCCAGCTTGACCCCATCGTCCATGAGGTCCGCCATCCGCTCCGCCGTCACGCTCGTCGCCTGGACGACGTGATTCCGCGCGGCGGCGGGGGTTGCCGCCTTCACCAAGCGGGGCTTGTCCGACCCCGCAACCTTCAATTCATAGACCGGCATTCGACCGTCCTCCTAGATTTGTGCAATGTCCTTGCAACGACTGCTATGGGGCTAGACGGCGACCCGGTCAATGCCTATCAGTGTCATCGCATTGCACGGAGATTGAATAAATGGACAAGGTTGCGGAGGTGGCTCGCATTGAGCGCGAAGCGGTCGAAGTGAGGCTTATGCCGGCGGACCTTTGCCGGCTCGCACAGGTCAATCCATCGACGTGGTGGCGGGTCAGGCAGAAGCCGGAAAAGCTCACGCTTAGGGTGCTGGGCAAGCTGGAGGTTGCGATTCGCAACCGCCGCAAGGAGCTGGCGGACGCGTGACGCGGAACAAGCATCAAGGCGACGCCTACGCCGAGGACGAACATGGATGGTATCGCGAGCCGCGAAGCTGCGTCGAGCAGCTGTTCGATGCCGTCGATTTCCGGGGCGGCCTGATCTATGACCCATGCTGCGGCGTCGGGAATATTCTCGATGTGGCAAAGGACCGCGGTTTCGCGACGATCGGTTCGGACATCGTCCAGCGCGGCGCGCGTCACCCCTTCACGAGGGGCAATTTCCTCAAGCTCACCCGGTTTCCAAGGCCGATCGATCGCCCTCTCAACATCGTCATGAACCCGCCCTTCAACACGCCGCCGGGCTCTGCCCTCGCTATCGCGTTGAAGGCAATCGAGTTCGTCCCGTTCTGGCGATTTGCCATGCTCGTGCCGCTTGAGTTCGTGTGCGGACAGGATCGGTATGAGGACCTGTTCTCCAAGCATCCCCCATGGGGAGTGGCGTATTGCTCGCAACGCCCATCCATGCCGCCCGGAACGGAGGTCGAGGCCTTGGCCCTCTTGGGCAAGGATTTCCGAGGCGGCAAAGCCGATTTCGTATGGATCATTTGGGAGCGCGACTATCGCGGCCCGACCCGATCCATTTGGTTGCGGCCCGACCGGGTCGCGGCTCCCCTATCCGACCGGCGCATCCGCCGGGGATCGCGTTCGCCGAGCGTCTCGGCCCAAGGAAGGAAATGACGATGGCACGAACGCCGAAAGGCAAAGCCGCTGCACCCGATCCGATCGCCGCTCTCGCGGTCGGCCTCGCAGCGGATCACAAGGCGGAGAAGGCCAAGGCCGTGGAGAACGGCGAGGATGCCGACCCTGAGCCGGCGGTCGAGGGAAATGGCGATGCGCCGGAGGGTGCGGAGGCCTCGGCCGCCGATACTTCCAGCTCGGATGCGGTCGCTGATCCCGTGCCGCCCGCGCCGGGCGAGGACCATGAGGCGGTTTTCAACCGTCGCTTGGACCGCCTGACGACGCTCGTCGAGGAGGCCGAGTTCGAGAGCGGCACGGCCTTGGGCGACATGGTCGAGACGATGACGGAGCTTTTCAAGCATCGTCCCGCCGTCTGGAGCGCAATGTCCGCCAGCGATCAACGCGACGTCGTGCGCCACCTCCAAGACGTGTGCAAAAGCATCCTGCGCAAGGTCGTCCTCGTCATCGCCGAGGAGGATAGCCACACGATCCAAGGCACGCTCATGCCGGCATTCGCGGTCAAGGGCGAAGCTATCGAGGGCAAGCTCAAGATCGAAGGCGTCAACGACGACGTCATGATCGATGTCTATCGCCTCGCCGGGCATCGTGTCGTGATCGTGTCGGCCGACGACAAGCGGTTCTCCTCGGCGCGGCGAGAGCCGCAAATTATGCCGGACCAAAACGAGATGCGGTTCGCCGACGATGGCGGCGGCAAGCCGTCCGCGCCGAGCGAAATTCGCTCCGAACCGCCCAAGCCCCCGGCCGACGACGCGGACCTCGCCGACGAGGAGGGGACGTTCGGCGTCCATGATGCCGGGGCGGACGAATGGCTCTCACAGGACCGCGAGAGCTGGACGGACGTGAAGGCCGACGCCGGCAAATGGTCCAACGAAGTCGCGAAGGGACTCGCGAAAGAGCTGGGCATGGAGGAGGACTCGCTCGACGTGGTCGACCTCGTCGATTTCGGTTCGGCCTTCGCCGAGCCGATCGGCGGCGACGAAGAGGACGGCGAGTGATGGCGCCGCTTCTCAAGCTCAAGGGCATCGACGGTTCGCCGTGCTGGGTCGACCCGCTTTGTGTCATCATGGTCGCCAAGGGCGTCATCGGTGGGCATGGCGGGATCGGCAAAACCTGCACCATGATCGCGACGAACGTCCCCGGCGCTGCTCTCAATGTCGAGGGTAAGCCCGAGGAGGTCGCCGCCGCGATCGACAAGGCTCGGGAGGCGTCGGACTATGTCACGTCGACGCTCTCCTCGGCTCTCCCTTCCATCGATATCTGACGTCCCCGTGTCCCGGCGCCGCGTGCGCCGGGGCATTGATGACGACAGACGGGGTCAAGATGAAAATCGGGTTCACAATTCCAGGCACGCCACAGGGGAAGGGCCGCCCGCGCTTCGACGGCCGAGGCGCTTTCGTGCGTGTTCACACGAGCGGCGACGACATCAAGCGGGAGAAGGAAATCCGCCGGATCGCCCGCGAAGTCATCGCCGGCACCCACGAATATGAAGGGTATCTCCCTACCGTCCTGCCCGTCCGCGTGACGATCGAGGCGACGTTCGAGGTAACGCCGAGCTGGACCAAGAAGCGGAAGGACGAAGCGCTCCAAGGCGTCTATCACGTCACCAAGCCCGACGCCGACAACATCGCCAAGAGCGTGCTGGACGGCCTCCTCGCCGGGCCGAAATCGAAGCGCGATCCCGACCCCAAGCCGTGGCTGATCGTCGACGATACACAGGTCGCGGAGCTTCTGGTCCGCAAGCGCTATGGATCGCCAGCCCGAACGGAGGTCGTGGTCGAGACGATCGGGGCGGGCTTGCTGTGATCGCTCGCGAAATCGGCCGCGCTCGCCTTTTCCTCGGCGATGCGCTCGACACGATGGCGACGCTTGAGCCCGGATCGGTCGACGCCGTCATCTTCGATCCGCCCTATTGCTCGGGGTCTGTAAGCGAAGCGTCGCGCACGTCAGCGAACGGGCAGGGCTTGAGGTCGGAGAACCTGACGAAGTTCGGATGGTTCGTCGGCGACAACATGGGGACCGCCGGCCTCGTGTTCCTCTTGAGGTCGATCGCATTCGAGGCGATACGCGTTGTCAACGGCAACGGGTCGATGATCGTTTTTTGCGATTGGCGCATGGTGCCGAACCTTGCCCCGGCAATCGAAAGCGCCGGGTGGCGATATCAAAACATGATCGTTTGGGATAAGGGCGCGATGGGCCTCGGCGCAGGCTTTCGCGCGCAACATGAAATCGCGCTCCACTTCACGGCTGGAAGCCCGACCTATCACAATAAAGGGACGGGCAACGTCATCAAGGCGCGGCGCGTCACGGCGGCCGAGCGCGAGCATCAAACGCAAAAGCCGCTCGACATTATGCGGCAGCTCATTGACGTCGTCTGCCCTCCCGGCGGGATCGTATGTGATCCCTTCATGGGGTCCGGGTCGACCGGCGTTGCAGCCATGCAGATCGATCGAGGCTTCATAGGTATAGAGCGCGACCCCGCGCATATCGAGACAGCCGCCCGCCGAATTGCCGAGGCACAATCCGACGTCCAGATTCCGAAAGCCGATCGAGCGCAAGAGTCCATGATATGAGCGACCTTCCGCCACCACTCACGCCCCCGGATTGCGACCTCCGCGACTTCTCCCGGATGATGCTCGATATCACGCGGCTGCGACAATCCAGCTTCGATAGCATTGTCGACGATGCCGCATGGAGAGCCGGGTTCAATCTTTGGTTCTCGGCGTGGCATAGCGTGCCCGCCGGATCGCTTGAGAACACGGACGCAGCCCTTGCCAAGGCGGCCGGCCTTGGCCGCGACGTCCGCACATGGGGAGCCGTCAAGGCGGACGCCTTGCGCGGTTTTGTCGAGTGCAGCGACGGGCGTCTCTACCATGACACCGTTTCCGAGTTCGCGCTTGAGGCATGGATAGAGAAGCTCATTCAGCGCATAAGTTCGGGCGCTGGCAACGCGAAGAGATGGGGCGTAGAGTTCGACGCGAGCGCGATCGAGGAGGCTCTTTCCCACTCCGCCGCGCTCCTCGCGAACCTCGCGCCTAACTCGAAGTTTCTTTCCCGATTGCGCCGCAAGCGTCCCGGTGGGAAAGCAAAACCATCCCACCCGGACCAAGAAGCCCTCCCGTTGGGACCGGAAAACGTCCCGGTGGGATCGCAAGGGACAGGGACAGGGACAGGGACAGGGATAATAGAAAAACACCCCCTACCCCCTCGCGAGCCCGAGGCCCCGATCGACGACGATGATGGTGGGAAACCCGATGACTTGGTCGCCCGCGCCAACCGCTTCGCCCGGCTCGGGGGCGTGAACCTCAACTCCGCCTATCCCAAGCCGTTCGACCGCGAGCTTGATTTCGTGCGCGCCTGGACCACGGACGCCATCCCCGACGCGCTGATCGAAGAGACGATCAAGCGGAAGCTGGACCAGCTCAAGGAGGGCGACAGCGTCTCGACGTTCCGGTTCTACGACGGCGCGATCCGGGCCGCCTTCGCACGCAAGCGGCCCAAGTCGAGCGGACCCATGGAGCAACGCCGCGCCATCCGGGTCAACGACGGCACGGACACGCGCATCCCCGAGATGCGGAAGCGGTTGCGGGAACGGGTCGGGGCACGATCCTACGACAATTGGCTCGGAACCAACGTCTCGCTCAGGGTCAACGGCTCGGGCCTTGTCCTGACGGCGACGTCCGACTTCATCGCGAGCCACGTCGAGGCCAACTACGGCGATGTGATCCGGGCCGAGGCCGTATCGCTGTTCGGGATGGACAGCATCGCCTATCGAGCCGAGCCGCAATGAGCCGCCCTCCCACCGTCATCGTCGACCGCTTGGGCGCCGCCAACGCGGCCCGCCTGTCGCTCGTGGTGGGTGGGCGTCGTCTCTCCGTGCCGGGACGCCTCGCCAACGCCGGGAGGCTCAAGGCTCTCCTCGGCCACGACCTCGCCGTCCTCGTCGTCCTCCATTTCGGCGATTCCCGTATCTACGTCCCTCGCGGTGAGCGTTCCGCCCCCGTCGACGCTAGACGCGTGGCTCGCCTCACAAATCGCGGCTGGAGCGCTTCCCGCATCGCCGAGCATCTCGGATGCTCCGACCGCACCGTACACGCCAAACGAGCGGCTCACCCGTCACGCTCGACACATAAGCGAAGTTCAACGACGGGGCATGATGGAGGGCGCGAGCCATGACGAACACACGAGGGACGGCGAGGGATGGTGGTAGCGGGCTACCACTTTTCCACGATTTGAGGGCCATTGCGAACCGGCGGAGTGACCTCGCCGTGTTCGAACAGGCGGCCACGACGGCGGTGGGGCTGTCGAATGCGATCGTCTATCTGAGCCTCGAAAAGCTCAATCCGGAGGCTGGACTCAAGCTGGCGCGTGACTGCGAGGCCGTGATCCACGCGCTCGCGGTTGCGCTGGACGCCTGCACGACCCGGCCGCAGTTCTTTCAGGTCGCCGGCATGGTCGAGACGGACCTCAAGGAGCGCTATGAGAGCTTAGTCGAGTCGTTCGACGCGGTGCAGGCCGATCGGCGCAACGCGGCGGCGGAATTCGAGGAGGTCGCGAGCGAACGCAACGAGGCCTTGCTCGCGCTGGACCGGCTCCGCAAGGATGCGAATGGCGCGAAGCTCGAATATCATCCGGCCACGAACCGCGTTTCCTGCGACATCGGCGCGATGCGGCTTTGGCTCCAGCTTCCCGCCGACGATCGCCTCGCGAAAGTGACGGCCGAGCGTGATGCGTTGGCGGAAGCGGCCGACAAGCTGGCCGAGGCGCTCAACCCTAAGCTCGACGTGAGCAAGCCCCCGAGCCTCGGGCAGGACGTTGCCATCACGATCAACGTCCTCGACAGGTTCGGCCATGGTGATGGCGTGTTCGTCAAGGCCGATGGGGTCCGCGCGCTGGGCATTGTGCGCCGCATGTGGACCGCGTTGGGCCATTGCAACACGGAGTGCGGCAAGCTCGCCAGCCGGGTCGCGGTGCTTGAGGGTGAGCTGTCCGGGATGACGCTCAACCGCGACAACCTCCGGACATATCTCGACGAGCGCACCAAGGAGCGCGACGCGGCCCGTGCCGACGCGAATGGGGCCGATACACGCGCCCGCAGGTCGCGCCGGATCATGGAGGCCGTGATCGACGCGGTCCACCGTCCGGCGCCCGATGGCTCGCTGCTCATGACGACGCCCGAGATGCACGGGCGCTGCCTGCGCCTGGTCGACGAGCTGGCGACCATGACGGACCTCGAATGCGAGATGCTCGACGGCATCGAGCTTCGGTCGATCGCGCTGCTCCACCGCGTGCCAGATGCGAAGGGCGAGCGGGTGCCGACCGTGCCGAGGGTCTACACGGAGGAAGATCGGAAGCGGGCGCGCGATGCGATTTTGCGGTTGCCGCCTTGGAATGTCGGGCCGGACAGTGCGAGCCTTTGGGTCGACGCGGTCGCCGATGCGCTCGGGATGCGGAGGGCGGGCGCATGAAGAAATATCGGGAAATCGCCGACCTCGACCCGCCTCACCGTGGCGTCAACGGCGAGCGGTTCGCAGTCATCGAAATAGACCCGTCGCAGCGTGCCGAGGGCGGATGTCGGGCAACCGTCATCTCCCTGCACCATGACCGCGACGCGGCCGAGCGGGAGCGCCACGCATGACGGAGGATCAGGTCTACGGGGAGGCGGCTCGGGTGGCCGCCTCGCCCATGCTCGACATCAGGGAGGACGACCGCAAGGCCCTCGCCGTCGGCATCACGATCCGGGGCTATGCCGCCGACCGCGCCCGCCGGATGCTGTTCGACCCCTCCGACCCGGAATACGTCCCGGACAACGACGGCGCGCTCCAGATGCTCGCCCGGCACCGCCGCCCGCTGGCCCCCGATGTCGTGCAACTCGTCATCGCGGCCCGCGAGGTGACGGACATGGGCGTCAACGACGACAAGACACGCGCCTTGCTCGTCGCCGTCGAGGAGTTCTCGTCGCGCGTACCCTACGATGATGAACCCGAGGTGCAGCTATGAGCCTCCTCGACCAACTCAAGATGCGCTCGGCCGATGCGATGGACGGCATCGCCCGCTATGCCGCGCACTACGGGGCGGAGACGGTGATTTCGATCGTCATCTCCCACCCCGGTACGGCCGAGGATTCGTTCGTCGTCGGACAGCACACGCCCGACGAGCTGTTCGCGATCCTCACCCGGTTGCAGACGGGTCCATCGGTGGAGTGCGATGTCACGTCGACGGACGTCGGCCCGAATGAGCCGGGCCAGCCGGTGAGCGGGCAATGAGCAAGCTCTCCCCCACCACGCTAGGCGTCTTGCGGCGCCTAGCGGAGGGGCCACTCCGGTGCGACGGCGTGACGGATCAGCAACGCGACGCGATCCGCTTCCTCAAGGAGGTCGGTGCGGTGCGGGTCCACGAGGGCGAGGTCCCGCCCGGCCACCCGTGCAAGCTCTACGTCATCACCGATACCGGGATTGCCGCGCTATGAAACGAGCGGACTCCACCATGCACGCGGATTGCGCTAAGGTTGCACCGTGACGACGGAAAAAGACGATATCGGCCTTGAGCCATGGGAGGCCGCACTCCGCCCCGACGATCGCGAGTTCGTGCGCGAGTATCTGATCGACCTCAACGCGAAACAGGCGGCCATCCGGTGCGCGTACTATCCGAGCCCGCAAAGCGCCCACAAGAACGCTTGGCGGATCATGCGCCGGGGCGTGATCCTCAAGGCCATCGCTCAGGCCATGGCGGCGCGGGCCGAGGCGCTCGGCATCACGGCTCAGACGATCCTGTCCGAGGCGTTCCGGTCCTACCTCCTCGCGATCGAGGCGCGCAATTTCACCGCCGCCGCCCGGTTTCTGGAGATGGCGGGCAAGCATGTTGACGTACAGGCGTTCCGCACGAATATCGGGGTATCGGGGCCGGATGGCGGGCCTATTCAGGTGGAGGACTTGTCCGTCCTCGACGACGACGAGCTAGAGGCATATGGCCGCATTGCGCGAAAGCTCGCTGGGCGAGCTGCGAACGACAGGGAAGCGGCCTAGCCTCACCGCCTATGAGCATGAGGTTGCGCGTCGCAGGGCGGCGAGTGACCGCGCCCGGATCGCCAAGGATGCCGACGCTATCCGCGACCGCTGCACAAGCCTGATTGGCTTCGTGCGGGAGTTTTGGGGCATCCTCGAACCGGGGCGGGACTTCGTGTGCGGGTGGGCGGTCGAAGCCATCGCGCAACACCTTGAGGCGGTGAGCGACGGCCTGATCCAATATCTCCTGATCAACGTGCCGCCGGGCATGATGAAATCCCTCCTCGTGTCCGTGTTCTGGCCCGCGTGGGAGTGGGCCACGCGCTCGGGCTCGCTTGGCTTCCTCGCCTCGTCGTTCGGCCTGGACAACGTCCTCCGCGACAATCTCAAGATGCGCCGCCTCGTCGAATCCGACCTCTACCAAGGCCTGTACGGGGCCAAGGTCGCGGCGGCGAAGAAGTGGGGCGGCCGACGGTTCGAGAACATGGCGCAGGGCGTGCGCGAGGGCCGGTCGTTCAAGCGGATGACGGGCGGACGCGGCGACAGGGTCATCATCGACGATCCCCACGACGTCGACGCGGGCGAATCCGATACGCAGCGCCCGGCGGCGGTGAAGACGTTCCGCGAGGCCATCCCCGACCGGCTCAACGACATGTCGAAGTCGGCAATCGTCGTGATCATGCAGCGGCTTCACGCGAACGACGTGTCGGGCACGATCCTCAAGCTCGGCCTGCCCTACGTCCACCTCAACCTCCCCATGGAGTTCGAGGAATACCGCGAGGAGGGCGGGAAGCGGATCGACGCGCGATGCCGCACATACCTCCAGCGGGATATTGGCCCGGACGGCAAGCCGATCCCCGGCGCTACCCCGTTCTTCACCGATCCGCGCGAATACGACGGGGAGTTGCTGTTCCCCGAGCGCTTCCCGCGCGAAGTGGTCGAGGGGCTCAAGAAGGCCAAGGGTTCCTACGCCTATGCGGGCCAGTATCAGCAGCGCCCCACGGCGCGCGAGGGCGGCTTGTTCAAGCGGGCGTGGTTCGCGGGAAAGATCATCGCCAAGTCGTCCATGCCGCGCGGGCACTTGACCCGGTGCAGGGCGTGGGATTTCGCCGCGTCCGAGGCTCTCGCCGGCACCGATCCGGACTGGACCGCCGGGCTCAGGCTGGCCCGTCACGGCGTGGATTATTACATCGAAAACGTGGAGCGGGACCGCCTGAGCCCCGGCGCGGTCCAGAAGCTTGTTCGTGCCGTGGCCGAGCTGGACCCGGTCGGCACCGTGGTTCGCATCCCGATCGACCCGGCACAGGCCGGCGTTTTCCAGACGAACAGCTATGTCACGGCGCTTGCCGGCTTCCCGATCAAGGCCGAACGCCCCGGCGGCAAGGAGCAGCACGCGAAGGTTGCCCGAGCCCTCCCGTCCACGATCCAAGCCGAATATGGGCATGTCTACCTCGTCAACTCAGGGCCGCCCGACGAAGGCGTCGACCCGTGGATCGAGCTTTTCCTCGACGAGCTATGTTCCTTCCCGACCGGCGCCCACGACGATCAGGTCGACGCGTTCTCCGACGCGTTCAACGAACTGTCCGTCGCCAACGATGGCCCGTTCGAGAGCGCCAGCGCGGGGCGCAGCACGACGCTTGCCGTTGCGGAGCGTGACTCGCGATACTCATTCGGCGATAACGAGCCACAGGCGGCGGGCGCCGGGTTCGGGTCGGCCGGGTCAATCTTGCGAGGGATTTTAGGGTAATGGCGACCCCCGAGGACTATCGGCGCGACGCGAAATACAAGTTCGATTCCGCACGCGGCACGATGCTGGCCCCGATCGGAGGGCAGGCCGTCGTGATGCGCGGCCCCGAGGCGGTCGGCCCGATTCGCGAAGGCTCCCCGAGCGACGACGAGGCCAAGCCGACCATCGCCGGCATGGTGAGCCGTTCCGGGGACACGGCGTGGCTCCCCAACTCGTGGTTGCAGGCCATCGCCGAGAATGACGACGTCATCCTCAAGCGCGAGGGCGGACAGGGCCTCGCCCTCTACGATCGCCTGCTCGACGACGACGCCGCCGCGAGCGCGATGCAGCAACGCCGGCTCGCGATCACGTCGAAGGACTGGGAGGTCGCGCCGGGCGACGACAAGGACCCGCGCTCCGTCCTCGCCGCCGACGAATTCCGTCAGATGCTCAAGGAGATCGATTTCGACCGGGTGACGGGCGGGCTCCATTGGGCGGTATGGTTCGGGTACGGCGTGGGCGAAGGCATGTACGATATGCGGGTCTACAAGGGCCGCAACATCGTGTGGCTCACGGATATTATCATCCCTGATCGGCGATGGTTCGGGTTCACCATGGAGGGCGAGTTGCGGCTCGTCTCCACGCCTTACGCCGGCATCACGGGGCAGCAACTTCCGCCGAACAAGTTCGTCTCTCTGAGAACCGGCGCGACCCACGATTTCGCGTTCTACGGCCTCGGGCTGGCCCATTGGTGCTACTGGCCGATCTTCTTCAAGCGGGCCGCGCTCCAGTTTTGGGCGCTCTACCTCGAAAAGTTCGGGATGCCGACCGTCGCCATCGAATTCCCGGCGGCCGAAAAAGACGATGCGCGGGCGAAGAGCGACCGCCTCGCAGCCGCCGTCGCCGTGGGACAGGACAGGGCCGTCCTTGTCCCCGAGGGCACGCTCTCGAACAATATGCTCCAGCTTATCGAGGCGGAGCGCAGCGGCGCGGGCTCCAGCTCCTACAAGGACTTCGTCGGGGAGCAGAACGACGCGATTCGGTGCGTTGTGCTGGGTCAACCAGGCACGTCGAGCCGCATGGCGACGGGCTTGGGCTCGGGTCAATCCGACGTACAGGACGACGTGAAGGACGAAATAGTCAAGGCCGACAGCGACCTAATCTCGGCCGCGTTGGGTCGCACCTTCGCGAAGTGGTTGACCCGGTGGAACCATGGACCGGACGTTGCTCCGCCGACCGTCTTCCGCGTGTTGGACGATCCCGAGGACCTCGGCGCCGTGGCGACGCGCGACGCGACCCTCGACGGCATCGGGATCAAGCGGACGGAGGACAGCGTCAAGGAGGTCTACGGCGACGGCTATGAGCTGGACCGCCTGAGCGAGGCCGACAAGGCGGACAACGCCGCGAAGCTGGCGCAGGCCAAGGCGGTGCCGGGACAGCCACCGGTTGCGGCCAACGAGAACGGGGACCGGGCGAAGATTGCCAAGGCCAAGCTCACCTTCGACGTGGGCGATACAGCACCGCTCTACGTCTCCCGCAAGCTGCTCAACACGGCCGACCTGATCGCATGGGCCAAGTCTCAGGGCTTCGAGTCGCCCGTCCCGGCGGCGGTTATGCATGTCACGGTCCTCTACTCCCGGACCCCGGTCGATTGGTTCGACATGGGCGCGCCGTGGCAGTCCAACGAGGACGGGACGCTCAACGTGGCGCCGGGCGGGCCGCGCGCGGTGTGCGCCCTCGGCGACGACGGCGCGATCGTGCTGCGGTTCTACTCGCCGGACATCCAGTATCGCCACGACAGCATGGTCGAGCGCGGCGCGTCGCACGATTTCGACGAATATGCGCCCCACGTCACGTTCACCTATGACGGCGCGAGCGTCGACCTCGCGAAGGTCGTTCCCTATGCCGGCGAGCTGCGGTTCGGCCCCGAGACGTTCGAGCCGATCAAGGCCAGTTCGACCGATCCCGCAACCTATGCGTTCTCGGCCGCCGACGAGCAGGCGATCGACCGGCTTATCTCCAAGCTCACGGAGGAGGCCGATCCCGTGTTCGAGGCCATGGGCGAGGTGCTGCGCCAGAACCTCCAAGGGGTGACGACGATCGAGGGCGCCCGGATCGCCATCCTCGGCGCCATGGAACAGCTCCCGGTTGACCGGCTGGCCCGGCTCACCGCGCTCCCCATGTTGGCCGAACGGGCTGGCGCGGCGATCGGCGCCGAGGAAGAGGTCACGGCGTAATGTCCCGGCTCCAAGGCGGAACCGAGGGCATCCTCTCCGCCTTGGAATATGGGCGGCTCGACCCGCGCAATGGCACGCTGGCGGAGGACGTGCCCGTCCCGTTCATCCGAGGCTCTGACAGGCGCCGCATGATCCGCCGGGAGCGCGCCCGCCGAAAGAGGCTTGAGCAGCGCGATCCATTCTGACACATAGGCCGGGCCTTTAGGCATCCTCTCCTTAAAACTGGCCCGGCAGTTCTCGGACTTGCCGGGCCGTTCTTTGTCTGGCACAGGATGCGCAAGCGTTATGCTCCATCGTGCGGGGCGAGGCTTTGAAGTCGGAACAGCGCGCGACGTGATGGCGACAACGGCTCGGGATGAAATGCCCAAGAGCGAACAGCCAGCCGAGCGAGGGGACAGGGCGGTAGGCGGCCCATGCAGAAATCCCCTCGACCAGAGATAACCCCCGAGAGCGGGGCGGGACAGCAGACGGCGGCGCGATCCGCATGACGTTGGCCGGGACGCCGGCCTAACCGCCCCTTTCGGAGAGTTTCGGGACAGGGCGGCGGCCCTCTATACGGGAGGAGGGGCGCGGACGCGGCGCTCACCGCCAGACGGAGCGACCGGATTAGATACCCGGCTTTCCTCCCGTCCCATCATGAGCTATGTCGACCCGGTCGCCGGGGTGGAGCAGTCCGGTAGCTCGCCAGCCTCATAAGCTGGAGGTCGCGGGTTCAAATCCCGCCCCCGCCACCAATTCAGGGAGATTGCCCGTGTCGTATTCGTTCGCAGCCCGTGGCAAGGACAAGGCCGAGGCCAAGGCCGCCGTCGCCGCCGAGCTGGACAAGGTCGTCCAGGCGCAACCGATCCACGAGAAGGACCGCGCCGCCGCTCAGGCCAACGCCGACGCGTTGGTCGACCTGTTGCCCGACGACGAGAGCCGCGACATCTCCGTCTCCGTGTGGGGCAGTGTCAGCGCGGTCGACGAGATTGTCTCCACGATCACGGCCGGCGCAACCGCTTCGCTCGCCGAGCGTCTTCCCGAGGTCGAGTGATTCCGAGCGAAACCGGCCTCATTGATCCGCCGACGCGAGATGCGGGAGCGGGGAGAGGCCGGGAGTAGGCGATAGCATGGAGAGCGGTCACTCCATGCGCCATTCGCGAACATAGCCGCCGGTTGGGCCTCGCTGGAAACGGCGGGGCCTTTCGCGTATCTAGGCCCCATGGCCGACCCCGTAAGCCTCATTCAACAATCCGACCCGAGTAAGGACGCGATCCGCATCCTTGAGCAAGTCCTCGCCGACGCGAAGGCGGGCCGGGTCCGCGCCGTGGCAATTGCGACGGTGGACCATGAGGGCATGACTGACGGGGTATGGAGCCAACCGCCGTTCTCCAATGCGCTCGTTGGAGCGATCGAGGCGCTCAAGTTCCGGTTCTGCTACGCGTGGCTGATCCGTTGACGCTGTTTCGCGCCCCGGCTGGCAACCTCCTCCCGCTACAGGTGGGCGCGGCCGATATCGAGGAGTGGCTCCTCGCCAAGGAGCCGCAGGCCATCGGGTCTTACAGGGACCTAGCGCCGCAGGAATACGGCCGGGCCTTCACTGCGGCACAGACGGCCGGAACCGACATCGCCGACGACCTCTATTTCGCCCTCGTCGACGTGGTGGGCCGATCCGGCACGGAGGAGGATTTCTCCAAGCTCGTCACGCCGATCCTCAAGCAAAAGGGATGGCTCAAGGGGGACGACGGCTCCATCGCTACCCGCGTTGCCCTGATCTACGACACGAACCTCCGCTTGGGCCGCGCCGCCGGGCGCTGGAGCCGGTATCAGTCGACCAAGGCGGCGTTCCCCTACCTCCGCGCCTTCACGGCCGAGGACGACCGGGTCCGCCACCCACCCAAGTCGCCCCATAGCGATCATCGGGCATGGGATGGGATCATCCTGCCCATCGACCACGACTTTTGGACCCGGTGGTTTCCACCGCTCGGCTTTCGGTGCCGGTGTGGCGTGGTGCAGATGACCCGGTCGCAGCTCGCCCGCTACAAGGACGGGATCACGAGCGACGAGGAGCTTGCGGATCGCGAGGCGCGTCTAGGCGAGCCTGTGTTCGCCTCCCCGGCGCTCCCGTTCGGGCAACAGCTCGTCGACGCGGTCGCGGGCACCAACCAATCCCTCATGCCCGGTATGCGCCCTGTGGACCCGGCCGCGACCTATCAGCGCGGGCAACAGGCATGGAACGCCGAGCTTGCGGCGCAAGCGCTCGACCAAGTCACGGCGGCGATTGCCAAGCTGTTCGGGATCGGGGCTTGAGCGGTTGGAGCCAGCGGCAGGAATCGAACCCGCGTCGTCGTCTTACGAAAGCGATGCTCTACCATTGAGCCACGCCGGCTTGTGAGGGTGAGCCGGCCCCCGGAAGGGGCGTGGGGACCGGCTCGGGCTCAAGGTGGACGGGCACAGGGGGATGAAACCCGCCCGCAACGTCAATGCACGATCTATAGGACGTAGTAAAGCCGGACGTCGTACTCATTTTGCGGCTTCGACCAGCGGGTCGTTTCGGCATCCCATCCGAGCTTGGAGTCCGTGTTGACCGGGGTGTCACCGTGGACCCGGCCATTCTCCAGCATCACGACGACGCGCTTCCCCTTGGCCTCCTCGGGCAGATGGCCGGGGTTGCGCTTCCATGGTAGGCGCTTGGGCGCGGGAGTCGGCGGTGCCTGGACAGGCGGTTTCGGCTCAGGTTGCGCAGCGGGCTTTTCCTCGGCCGGGCGCACCGCGAACAGGTCGTCGTCGAAATCGCTCATTTCCGGGACGCCTTCCATGCTTCAAGGGCGGACACATGGTCCGGGCATATGTCTTTGTCCGGGGCCGGCTGTGTTGTGCAGCGATCGCATATCGGTCGATCGCACGTACCCGACTTGCGGCCCGGAACCTTCCAATCGCAGAGCTTCGTCGCCCGCCGGCCGCAACGGCAACGGCGGGTCGTCGAGCATACGATCGCAGCTTGACCACCGGGCAGGGTGACGCGCTCGCATGTCATGAGCGTCGGATCACAAAGCCGCCCGAGGCGGGGAAGGGCTCGACATCCCACCCCTCGAATCGGGTGAGGTCGACGTCAGGGCCGAACCTCCCGCGCATGTCGGCGACGAACGCATCCCATGCGTAGACCACAAACACGGCGCGGAATGGCGGCGAGAAGCCGGGAATGTGTCGCTTAGCCGCGTGCGCCTGTCGCTCGCGGATCAGCGCTGCGGCCATGTCCTGCACGATCGTCATTGCCGGCGAAACCAGCGCTCGGCCGTGCAGAACGGCGCCTCATGTTCGGCCTGAGCGTTGAGAGTCGCCGTCACCTGTCGCGCGACAACCGGGCTGTCCGCCACGAGGAGCGCGGCCGGCCGGCGCTTGGACCACACCTCGCGGCCGATCGCCACGAGCGGGAAATCGACCTCCTCAAGGATCATAGCGACAGGTAGGACACGGTCGCGCCCATCTCTTCAAGCCAATCGGCGTGGGAGTTATCGGCGATGATGCTATGCATTTTCGCGATGGACACTACCTCGGGCCGGATATCGACGTTCCCAAAGCCCTCCTTGAGGCCACGGATTTTCCGCCAGTCCCGAATAGAGGTGCGGTCGCGTCCGACGATGCTTCCGATTTGCCGATCGGTGAGGTTGCTGGCGAGCAGAATCCGCCGCCGTTGGTCCTCGTCTCTGTCGACGAAATGCCGGTGAGGGTTCCAAGCGTAGTTCGGCTTGAGGCCGCGCTTTTCTCTCCACGATGCGATGGTCGCGGGATGGAGCTGGAGTCGGCGGGCAATCTCCCGGTCCCCGAGGCCCTCGTCGTACAGCTCCTTGCGCTCGACGTTCTCCTTGTCCGAGATGCGGGGCCTAGGACGGCCCATGCAGGCCCAATTGACCTTCGTCATGCGTGTGTCCTCGCGACCTCGGCGAGCCCTTCCTTGAACAGGGCCAGCCAATCGACGTGGTCCTCGCGCGCGTCGGCCGCAGCGAGGTATCGCTCGATAGTTGCGATCGGCCAATCGTTGATCAGCGCGGCCGAGACAACGAGCCGGCGGACCTCGCCGAGCCGGACCACGAAACGCACCGGGGCGAGGTCGTCAACGATCCTGAGCGAAAGGAGGCGCTCCTCCCGGTCCAGCTTGCCGAGCCTGAGCATCCACTCCAGCGCGGGCGGCGTGCGTCCCTTCGTCATGTCGCGGCTCCCATGAGCTTCTTGGCAATCGAATGATGCCGGCGGGCCGTGGTCGGCCGGGGCAGAGCTCGGGCTTTGGTCGCGAGCGCGTCGCACCGTCGGTTCCACACCGCGCGCGGATCGGTGCTGTTCTCGGGTTGATGACCCTTCACCCATTGCGGGATCAGCACGAGGCCCACGGCCTGCGCCTCGATCGCCGCGAGCGCCTCGGCCATGCGCGGCGTGGTCCGCTTGAAGCTCTGGCCCTTGATGCGCTCGACCGCATGTTTGCAATCGGTGATGACGCGGACCTCTGTCCCCGACACGACATATCCAGAACGCTTGAGCCGGTGCAGGGCATTAGCGATCGTGCGCAACTCGGCCGTGATGGCGCACGCCAGCCCGTCCTTGCGGAATCGGCCCGATGCCTCAATCGGTTCGACCCCCGGCACGACGAGGACGAAGGCCCACGTCCCGACGCCGTTCTTGAGGCCCGCGTCCGTGTAGAGGTCGACCGTCACTCCTCGCCCTCGTCGAACGTAAAGTGGACCCCCTCGGCGGCCCACCGCTTCAAGTTTTCTGCCCGAACCTTGGCCTCGGCACGCTCAACCTCGCGATCGGCGACCCTCTTCCAGAGCGCAAGGAGCTGTGCGTGTGTCGCGTGTTCCGTGCGTCCCTGATAGGTGACATACCAGCCGAGCCGGGAAGTGACGGTCCCGCCGAGCGCCGTCACGACGAACCCGCGCTTGCTCAGCTTGTCAGCCGCGTCCAGCGCCGCCGCTTGTTGGCTCTGTTCCGCTTTGCGCTTCAAGGGTTCCGTCTGCTCGCGAAACCTAGCTGCCTGGGCCTGTCTGGAGCGTTCGACCTCGGCCGGATCAAGGCTCGCCGCGCGCGCGAAGCTGCGCATCGCCTCCGCCCATGCGTCACCCTCGCCCATATGGCGAGCCACCTCAGCGAACAAGTCGTCGGCGGTCTGGGAACGGCTCCGCGCCCCATATTCGTGCGTCCGGGCATAGCTGAAATTGGCGCGCTCGAATCGAGCCTCCACCTTGGGCTTAGCCCGGCCGGGCACCTCGAACGTCGCCTTGTCGAGGCCATGCTTGTCGCAGATCGCGTCGCCCCGGCCGATGGCCGCGTCGCGCTCTCCCGCGTGTTCGGTCGACCGGGCGAGCCGATAGCAGGCCTCGGCTTTTTCGCGCGGGGTCAAGGCTTCTCCTCCTCGGGAACGTGTTGCACGAAGATCGTGCGGGGCGGGAGCGCTGCAATCTCGTCGATGACGTGACGGAAGTTCGCGTCCGCGCGGGTGACGGCGGTGACAATCTCGCGGGCGATGTCGCGGGCGTAGATCGTCGGATTGAAGCCGATCGGATCGACAAGGAAGCCCTGCGCCGCGAGCTGATCGAACATCATCGCGAGCGCAGGAAACTCCCGACGCTGATCCGGGGTCAGCTCGGGGCTCATTTCTTGAGGGCCTTGGCGATTTCCTCGGCCGCCATCTCACCCGCGACGCGGCGCATCTCGGCCGCCATCTCGCCGCAGATGCGGCCCATGGCCTCCAACTCGTCGGCGGTCGGGAGGAAGACGAGCGAAGCGACCCCGGATGCGCTGTCGATGATCACGCCGGGCCTCGCCTCCCCGGACGCATATTTGAAGATGTCCAAGCTCATGGACTTGCCGGGCAGAAACGACACGAGGCGGCCGAACCTGTTGACGAGGTGGGGCGTGATGACCACGCGTTGATCCTCGGAACGGAGGTCGACCCGCTCGGGGAAATATTTCCAGCGGCTCAACGACCGATCCTCCGCACGCGCTCGATTTCCTTCATCGCGTGACGGACTCGCCTTTCGTGGAGCTGGAGGGGCGTCTCGCGGAGCAGCGCCGAGACGATGCTAAGCCGGAACGTCCACAGGCAATAGCCGATGGTGAGGAGGCTGCATCCGAGCATTGAGCCGAATGCGGCGGTGAGGATCAGGTGGAGGATCACAGGCTTTCCCTTTCGATTGAGTGAGGTGTCGAACCGGCGAGAGCCCGAGCCGCATCGCGCGCGGACTCGACCGTCTCGTATGGGATATTTCCCCAATGGCCGTGAAGGCTCAGACGGGCTCCGGACAACCTCCGGTGGGTCGTGATGATGAACCGGAGCCCGTCGCGCATCACGCCGCGCGGCTCGCGTAGGACCGGGCCAAGTCGGCCTCTTGGAGGGCGAGTTCCTCCTCCAGCGTGGCGGCGAGGCGCAGCGCATGGGCCAGCCGATCCGCGATCCGGGCGACCTCCAGCTCGCGGGCCATCCGATAGCCGGTCGAGCAACCCGCGACGTGCCGCGCGCGGGCGCGCATGTCGTCGACGAGGCGGCTCATATGTCCATCTCCCCGTCATGGAACGCCGTGTCGATGCAGGGCGTGTCGGGCGGGGTGTCACGGTCGCCATAGTGGACGGCCTCCTCGGCGTTGAAGTCGTCGATTTCTTCGAGCAGGCCCGCAAGCGTGTCGTGATAGCCGAAATGAGCCATCACGCCGCGCGAACCATGGAAGCCCTCTTCCGGATCGAGACGGACCACGACGCCACCATACACGTCGAAGCCGGACGGGTTTTTGGTCCACAGGAAGCGACGCGAGCCGACCGGCTCGGCCGCGCGGACCAGTGAAATCTGAGACGACATATCCTTTTCCTCCTTGAGCAAGACAGTGCGTACATCGTGCATTGGCATTGCGCAAGAGGCCAAAGAGGTGCGCCAGTTTCTTTCAGCCTTACGACCGCTCCGCGCGCGGGGTAATTCTCTGGCATGGTCGAGAAAGAAATCGAGTTGTTCCGCGTGGGCGGAAAGGCGTCTCGGGGCATCACCCCGGAGATACTCGCCGAGGTCGCGACGCAGGATTGCGAAACGGCCCCTGCGGCGGTTTGCTTCGGGCACCCCAAGAGCGACACTCCGGCGGCTGGCATTATCCGCAAGCTCCGCGCGGTCGGAAACAGCCTGTTCGGCACGGTGAAGCTCAACGAGGTCGCGGAGCAGGGCGTCGCCAATGGCGAATGGCTCAACCGCTCCGCCGCGTTCTTCGACCCGACCCACGAGGCGAACCCGCGCCCCGGCAAGTGGTCCTTCCGTCATCTCGGCCTGCTCGGCGCCGCCGCCCCCGGTATCCCCGGCATGGGCACGCTGCAAAAGGCGCTCGCGTTCGATGCAGCAACCGACGAGCTGCTCGTCGACGGCGACCCGGCCGATGCCGTCGTCTTTTCCGGGGCGCCGACCCCGGTCCACTACCAGTTCGCCAGCAAGGAAAACGCCACCATGGACAAGACTCCCGAGCAGATCGCCGCCGAGGCCGCCATCAAGGCCCGCGAGGAGGCCGCCGACGCGCGCGAAAAGGAATTCGCGGCCCGCGTGAAGACGCAGTTCGAGGCGTCGAACGCCACCGCCGTCGATGCGCTCGTCGCCGCCGGCAAGGTCCTCCCGGCCGAGGCGCCCAAGCTCAAGCTCGTGTTCAACGCGCTCGACCAGGCGGAGCTGGAGTTCGCGGCCGACGACAAGGGCCAGCCCTCCGCCGCGCTGGCGCGGTTCCTGACGGACGCGCTCCCCAAGCGCGCCCCGATCGGCGACAAGCCGGCATCGCCCTCGGGCGAGTTCACCGCCACGGGCGACAAGCCCAAGACGGCGGGCGAGCTGACGTCGGCCGCCAAGGCGCTCATGGAGAAGGACAAGTCTCTCTCCTTTGAGGCCGCGATCGAGCAGGTTTCGGCCGCCTAAACCCCGCCTCTCAACCTCGCGCTAGGAGCGACGATCATGGGTCAGACGACCGGTTTCCTCACCAAGTCCCTCACCGCGACGACCGCCATCTTGGCGCGTCGCTTCGTCAACTATGGCGCCGCCGATGGCACGGGCATCCCGGCCGTCGACGGCTCTAAGCATATCGCGGGCGTCTCGGCGGACATCGATACGGCGGTGGGCCAGCGGTGCAGCGTGTTCAAGATCGGGAACATCGCCGACATCGTCTATGGCGGCACCGTCACCCGTGGCGATCCGCTCACCTCGGACGCCTCGGGCCGCGCCATCAAGGCGACCGCGACCGGAACCTTTTGCGGCGGCTTCGCCGAGGTGTCCGGCGTCGTCGGCGACATCGGCTCCGTCGAAATCGCCCCGTTCATCCTCTAACCCCGCTCACCGTTCGAAAGGTCGATCGCAATGGCTCAGGCCCCCTTTGTTATCACTCCCGCGCTCGTCGCCATCGCGATCGACTATAGCGCGGTGAACGCCGCCGCTCGCGGCTATGTCGCCGAGAGCGTGGCGCCGCGTATCTCCGTCGACGCTCCGTTGTTCCGCTACCCGGCCTTCAAGGTCGAGGACGCGTTCACCGTCTACGACAACCAGATCGACCGGCTCGGCCGACTGAATGAGATCGTCGACAGCGCGACCGAGATTGCCGGCGAGACGCTGGACTACGGCATCCTCAAGAAGGTGCCGTTCCGCGACGAGGCGGCGGCACGGGGGCAGTCGATCCCCTTCCCGCTCAAGGCCCGCGCGGTGCGTCAGGTCATTGACCAGAATCAGCTGAACCGGGAAATCCGGGTGGCCTCGCTGGCGATGACGCTGGGCAACTATACCTCGGGCTATTCGACCGATCTTTCGGCCGGCACCAAGTGGACCGATTTCGCCAATTCGGACCCGGTCCAGGCGGTGACGGATGCCGCCGCCACCATGCTTATCCCGCCGAATGTGGGCGTCACGTCGCGGCGTGTCATGAACGTGCTGCGGCGGCATCCCAAGGTGGCGGTGGCGCTCGGCGGTTCGCTGGAGAGCGGGCGCCGCGTCTCCGACGCCGAGGTCGCCAACGCGTTCGGCCTCGACCGCATCATCGTGGGCAACACGATCAAGCAGACGTCGAAGCGGGGCCAGACGCTCACCACGGGCAACATCTGGCCCGACTCCTTCGCCCTGCACTATCAAGGGCCCATGGGTCCGGACGGCATGGGCCTGAGCGTCGACTCCCCCAACTTCCTGTCGACCTTCCAATGGGGGTCGATCGTCTCGGGCGAGAACGCGTATCGCCCCGGCGAGATGGGCCTGTGGGGCGGTGTGGGCGTGTTCACGGGCGAGAGCCTCGTCGAGAAACTCGTCGCCCCGTTCGCGGGTTATCTGTTCAATTCGGTTATCTGATCTTCCGGGAGGGCGGTCCAGCCGGGCCGCCCCGACGATAAGCTCAGGCTCACCAAGGAGAACCCGCTATGGATCGCAAGCCGCTTTACGCTCAGTTCGACGGCGACGAGGTCGACGACACGGTTTACCGCCTCGGCGACCCGCTCGACGAAAAGGTCGATTCCGGCACGGTCCAATATCTCGTGACGACGGGCCGTTTCTCGGCGTCTCGGCCCGCCAAGACGATCGTCATCCCGGCCGGCGGCTTCGACAAGGACATCGGTTCGATGACGCGTGCCGAGCTGGAGACGGAAGCGCTTTCCGCGACCGCCGCCCATATCTCCAAGGTGAGCGACGACGAGCTTCGTTCCGTGATCGAGCGCCATCGCGAGACGCAGGGCGAGGACGCCGTCGGGCAGGACGACGTCGAGGACGATGTCTATGCGGATATCAAGGACCTCCCGCTCGACAAGCTCAAGACGGACCAGCTCAATGCCGTGGCGCAGGCCGAGGGCGTGACGTTCGACGAGAGCGTCAAGACGAACGCTCAGCGCGCCGCTGCCATTCAGGCGAAGCGCGACGAGGCCGCCAACGCCCCCGAGCAGAGCGGCGGCGCCTAGACCATCATCGATATGTGATCCTCCACGGGGGTCGGCCGCATCCCGGCCGGCCCCCTTTTTCGTGAAAGGCCTGTCATGGCGCGTATCTCTTTCCGATCCATCTTCGCCGGCCTCGCGGCCCTCGCGCTTGCCGTCCCGGCGGCGGCTCAAATCACGGTGACGCAACCGAATTACGTCTCGCCGAGCGGGACACCTAAGTCCGTGGCCCCGGTCAACATCGTCCTCCCGGACGGCTCCATCTTCGCCGGGAGCAGCGGTGGAGGTTCGGGTGGCGCGGTGACGGCGGTGTCCGGCGCGTTCGCCACCGGTTCCGTGGTCGACATCGGCGCCGCCGCCAGCCCGGCCGCCGGTACGCTGAATGCGCGCATCGAACAGGTCCGCGCCCTGCTCGCCGCGCCGCTCGTCACCGGGAGCAACATTATCGGCCGGGTCGGGATCGACCAGACCACGCCGGGAACGACGAATGGCGTGGTCGTGAATTCGTCGGCTCTCCCGGCCGGCGCGTCGACCGAAACCACGCTCTCGGGGCTGTCTTCCAAGATCCCGGCGAGCCTCGGCGCCAAGACGGGAGCTACCTCGCTTTCGGTCGTCCCGAACAGCGACACACAGTTCCCGACGCTCAACACGCCGAGCGCGACCGCCGCCTATGGCATCGCCGCCACGACGATCGCAAATGCGTCGGCCGACCCCCTCAAGGCCAGCGCCGGGAACGTCTACAGCGTCAATCTCGTGAACGGGACGACGGCGGGCTTCGTGGTGCTGTACGATTCGGCGACCACGCCCACCGGCGGCGCGGCACTCACTGCGTCGTTGACGCGTTATTGCTATCCCGTCCCCGCAAGTAATGGGTTCGACAAAGCATGGCCTATTCCGCTCGGCTTCACCGCAGGCGCGCAATTGCTGTTCTCGACGAGCTGCACGTCCTACGCGATCCCCGCCACCCTGCCCGTGATCCTGTCCGGGCAAGTCAAATGATCCGGGGCGCAGGGCTCGCCGCGCTGGCGTTGCTCTGCGCCGGCCCGGCTCTGGCACAGGCGACCGTATCGGGGCTCTTCGCGCCCGCGACGCAGTCGGATATCGCGACGGTGCAGGGGCAAATCCCCACCGTCGCCACGACCACTCCCACATGCATCGCCGACACGGCCTCCATCGGGACGGCGATGAACCAATTCGCGCCGGCCAATCACACGCATTGCTCCAAGATAAGGAAGCAACGCGTCACGGGTGTCGCGACCTCCTCCTATGCGTGGACCTATCCGACCGCGTTCCCGGCCGGGGTCGTGCCGGTGTGCCAAGCCTTGGTAGAGGACCCGAGCGCATCGACCTCGGACAGCTACAACGTACAGGTGAGCGGCGTGCCGACGAACACACAGGCGACGTTCCGCATCATCCGCCAATCAACCGGCCTCCTCGCGCTGCTCACGGGGGCGCTGTCGATCAATCCGACGCCGGGCAATATCAACCTGCATCTAAGCTGTTTCGAGCCCTGACGAGGCCCTGCGGAGGCCGATAGGCAAGGAGGGCGCTTCCGGATATAGCGGAGGCGCCCTTTCTCGCGAGGTTCTCCATGGCATCGGCTCCGCCTGACAATCCCCTTCTTGTTCCCCACAACACCTCTGACGCCTTCGTCAATGTCGTTTTGGGCCTCGGCGACCTCGCCATGGACACAACCCTTGGGGCGCTGCGCCTCGGGGACAATGCCACCTTGGGCGGGCGAGTTTTCGCCGATGCGACGACAATCAGCGGAATAGTCGTCGCCAATGTACAACCTCTCGTCGACCAGGCTCAAGCAAGCGCGACCGCCGCAGGCGTCACTGCGGCAACTCTCTCCACAGCGCTACAGAGCCAATCCGACAATCAGATCGTTGGAATTCCCGCCACGCCCGGCGTTACCGGGTCGAATGCGAGCAAGTTGACGCGCGCGATTGCGACCCCCGCAGCGCAGGCCGGACAGGTCACAAGCGTTTTTGGCTTCAATCCTCAGGTTGCTAGTGCGACGTTCCCGCTCAAGATTTTGAGCAAGAGCGGAAACACCTTCACAGAAGTCGGCACGGATGTTGCCGTCACCGTTCCGCCGGGGGCATTTGACGTCACGCTTCCCACGCCGATTCCGATCGCCGCCGGGCAATTCGTTGGCTTTCATCCGGGAGGTTCGTCGGGCTCGTCGGCGGACTCCGCCCTTACCTTTACCGGCCCATCTGGGTTGTCATATTATGAAAACAGTGTCACCGGCAATGTTTCGAGTTTTACTTCGTCGACGCCGAATAGCGGCATCACGGTCCAGCTCGGCGTCCGGATCAATTACCTCGCGGTAAACACCTCGCGAGTGAAGGCGATTGAGTCCACCGCCAACAGCGCCAAAGTCGAGGCTGATACGACCGCCACCGCGCTCACGGGCGTTGCCGTTGTGGGGCGTCCGGCTAACTCTACTGTCAACGGGACAATCGTTGATACGCAATCGTATTTCTTTGCGACCGGCGCGCCATCGGCCGGAATTATCAAGAGAGTGCGAGGTAACAATCCTCAAACGACATCGAAAACGATGTATCTACGTCAGGCGACGGCGGCGGGGGCGATCACAGGAGTTAATATTCCTATCGTCGTCCCGAGCGGCGCATTCAATCTTGACCTAGTCTTGGATTGTGGGCTCGCTTCCTACCCCACGATAGCCGCCGGGAACCTGCCCGGCTTTCATCCCGGCGCCGCGACGGCGGGAGCAAAATTGACTGACAACGTCGTTACTTACATTTCAGGGCCGGCCGACAGCGGCGGAATGTACAACAATGGACAATCTAGCCCGACATCGACGGTCGGATTCACGCCGGGGAGTCCGGCAACAGGTAATCAGTTCCAAATCGGCTTCGACATCGAATATATCGCGGTCACCGATGCCCGGATTCGGGTTATCGAGACAGCACTTGCAAATTCGACTTCATTGACGCCGCTAGGCGGCTTCTACGCCGCAGGCGATAGCCTGACCTATGGCGCCGAGCTTCCGAGCCCGACGACGCAGCGTTGGGACGTCCTGCTAGCCACGATGCTGGGCAAGCCAATAACCAGCTGGGGCACCTCGGGGGCGCGCACAGACGAGATTGTTATGCGTGCCGGAGGGCTCAACGCGGTAGGCACCGTCGCAGGCGGCGTAATTCCGGCGGGCGGCGGATCGGTAAATCTTACCGGTTTGTCTATCCAGCCGTTGAGAGGGGCCGGGAGTACGTCGGCGGATCAGCTAACCCTTGTGGTCGATCTAAGGCTCTTCGACGGGACCAAGGTTAGAGGCACAATCTCCCGCGTCACGCCGACGCCAAGCGATACCGACGTCGTCTTTACCCGCTCCTCCTCGGGGGCCGCGATCAGCGTGACGAGCCTAGTAGAAATCATTCCATTCACCCCGCAGGCTTCTTGGAATGGGATTATGTTCCTAGGCGCGGGTCGTAACGACCTCGGGCTCATAGCGAGCGGCACCCGGTCGATGGATGATATTTTCGCATGGTATCGTGCTCAGTCTGAGACGATGCGGGCGCACGGCGGACGATTGCTTCCTTGGGGAACCCTAGATGCAGGAATGAGCGAGGCTCCCGGTACAGCAATGGGGAACCGGATCGCGCAACTTGAGGCATGGCTCGACAGTGAATTCGGGGTATTCAACATTCCGTCCCGGAAGTACCTTGCTTCATCGAGATCGCTCGCCGACGCCGCAATAATCCAACCGGGATTTACCCCGACCAGCAACGACTATGCGGCGGTCGCGGCGGGGATTGTCCCGCCGTCATATCAGTCGACGCAAACAACTCCCGACGTTCATCTCAACGTCCTCGGCCATCAACTTGATGCGCGTTTTAAATATCGCTGGATCACGCGCCCGCAGGTCGCATCCGCTCTTGGGCTTGTGTTTTGATGGTTAAGGTGCGCCTGAGAAAGCCTCGTCGTGCTATGGTCGACGGCATTTCAAGGAAGGGTTCCCGATGGGATATGTGACCGTCCAAGAATATGTCTCGCTCTTCGGAGAGCGCGAGACGATCCGGCTCACCAACGAGGTCGCGCCCGGTCCCGGCGACGCGGTGACGTATGACAGCGCGAAGGTTCAAGACGCGCTGGACGACGCAAGCGAGGTCGTCGATTCCTACATCGGCAAGCGGTACGTCACGCCGGTCGCGAGCCCGCCCCGCATCATCAAGGGGTGGGTCCGCAACCTCGCGCGGTATCAGCTCCATGTTGACGTGAACCGCGTGACGGACACCGTCCAGGCGGCGGCGGACCTCGCGCGGGCGCAACTCAAGGACGTGGTCGCGGGCAACCTTACGCTCCCGATCGAGGAAGGCGGCACCGCGCCGGACCCCGTGACGGGCGCGCTCGGCAACGCTGCGTCGAGCAACGACAGGAATCCGCCCGTGTTCGCCGGAACGGGTTCGATGGACGGATACCTCTATCCCTTCGTCGGCGGCCCGGCGGGGGCGTGCTGGCGCCGGGGGACCTGAGCCATGGCCGGGTTCTCCGCCGAGGTCGAGGTCCACGGGCTGGACGACGCGCTCAGGGTCGCCCGGCGCCTGACGAACCTCGGCGAGCACCCGGCGCCGCTGCTCGGGATCGCGGGCGCCGTGCTGGAGGCTTCGACGCTGCGACGCTTCGACGAGGAGAAGGGGCCGGGCGGGGTGCCGTGGCCCAAGTCCCGGCGAGCCGGCGGATTTTCGGTCGGCCGGCGAGGGCCGCGCCAGCCCCGCGCCGGGCTGGGAAAGACGCTCACGGATACGGGCGACCTCCGCGATTCGATCCGCTATGAGGTCCGGGACAACGAGGTCGAGATAGGCTCGGACGGCCTGAAAAACCCGGTCAAGGCTCTTGCCAATCAATTCGGCTCCCACCGGCAAACCGTCGTGGTGCGGCACACGCGGACCATAAATTCCGCGTTCGGCGTGCCGCTGCCCAAGCCTGTCACCGTGACGGTTAGGGGCCATGGCAGGATCACGAACCTCCCGGCCCGTCCCTTCATCGGCATTGACGACGAGGACCGGCGGGACCTAGGCGAGGCGTGGAACGATTATTTGGTGAGCCTGTTCGATGGCATCTGATCCTCTCGATTTCGCGGTCGACCTCGACGACGTCCGGGACCGGCTCTTGCTGCTCCAATATTTCGTATCGGTGACGGACGTGGCCGACGCGGTGCAGGCGATCGAGGATTTCCCCGCCGTTCCGCCCGCCGCATATGTGAGCATCGCCAGCGAGACGGCGCAGCCCAATCAGCTCATTGGCGGCCACGCGCAGCGCGTCCTGACGACGATTTCCGTTCTCTTCTGCGAACAGGCGGCGAGGCAGGATCGCGACACACGCGACCGCATGGAGGCGACCCGGAAGGCCATCATTCGGCAACTCATTGCGTGGACCCCGAACCGCGCCGCTGGCCCGCTCCAGTATGCGCGATATCTCCTCCGCGCCTCGGGCGATGGCCTCGTGTGGGGCGAGGTCCTATTCTCGACCTCCTATCGCGTCTCCATCTAACGGGTTTCAGCCTTACGGCTGATCCATGCGGCCCGTATTGTCCGGCTCGACTTCCCCGCAAGGAGCTTGGACGATGGAAATCCCCGAAACCGCCCCCGACGCGCCCGTCGACGAGCAGCCGAGCGCCGCTCCCGAGCCCGTCGAAACCGGCGCTCTTCCCCTGCCCGAGACGAACGCGCAGGGCTTTGCCATGCTGGGGGGCTATCCCGTCAACCTCCGTCTCCGCGCCGAGGCCCTGTCGGATGCCGGCGAAGCGTCGGACCCGAACGGCCTTGTTCCGGACAGCTTCATCGCCGCCGCCGGGACGCGCCTCGCGGCCGAGCGCGCCGAGGAAGCGGCCAAGCATCCTCCCGTTTCGGAGCGGATGACGCGCGACCAGCTCGTCGACCAGGCGGGCAAGGAAGGCGTCGCGGTCGAGGACGGCCACACGAAGGCCGACATCGTCGCCAACATCGAAACCGCGCGCGGCGCGGATCAGCAGTAAGGAGCGCTCGCTATGCCCGGCACGAACAAGGATTGGTTCTCCAAGGTCATCCTCATGAAGTTGGAGACGACGGAGGGGACGGACGCGGCGCCGACCGTGGGCGCCAATGCGCTCCGCGTCCTCAACTATCAGCCGCAGTTCATGGACGCGGACCAGAAGGTCCGGAACATCGAAAAGGCGTTCTTCGGCGCCGATCCGGTGGCGATGGCGGCCTTCAAGCGCGGCGCTACCTTTGACATGGAAATCCATGGAGGCGGCAACGCGAACGGCCTCACCATCCCGCCGTGGATGACGCCGCTCCAGATTGCCGGATTCGGCGCTCCGGTCGTCGGCGCGTCGAGCGTGTCGATCAGCCCGATCACGTCGGGCATCAAGTCGGCCACCCACTACGGGTATATCGACGACCTCCTCATGATCGCGATCGGCGGCCGGGCCAGCGTCGGCTTCACCATCACGGACGACGAGTTCCCGCTCTTCAACTTCAACTATCTCGGCCGCCCGCCGGCCGCGCTGGCGTCTCAGGTCGTGCCCGGTAATCCGACCATCACGGGCTATATCGACCCGGTCCTCGCCTGCACGGAAAACACGACTATCACCATCGACGGGTATGCGTGCGGCGTCCGGTCCTTCACGATGAACAGCAACTCGGACCTCCAATTCCGGTCGCTGATTAACCCCTTGGACCGGGTCAACTATCGCAACCGTGGTTGGAATGGGCAGCTCGTCATCGAAATCCCCGACCTCACCACGAAGGATTACTTCCAGAAGGTGAAGCCCTCGACGCCGGGCACCGCCGCGCCGACGATGGTGGCTCAGGTCGTCCATGGCGTGGTGGCCGGGAATATCGTGCAGATCGATATCCCCAAGCTCCAGATCACGGGCAACATCGAGTTGTCCGAGGAGCAGGGCAAGACGATGGGAACCTTCCCCGTGACTGCACTCCCGAACACGGGTAATGACGAGATCGTCTTTACCTCGAAATAGGGAGTTTCCATGTCCACGTTCGACCTCACCGCCCGCCCACTCTTGTGGATTCCCGTGACGTGGCCGGGGCTCAAGCCGGGCGGTGAGGATGGCGACGGGCTCGCCGAGATGGTCGAGCATACGATCGAGCTTCAAGTCGAGTTGGTCGACGCTACCGATGCCGTCCCGCTGATCAGCCCGGACGACGACAAGCCCACGACCAAGCTTGAAGCCTTCATGATCTTCGTCAAGAATTGGCGGAAGATCGGGAATGCGGGTTCGCCCGCGCCGTTCAACAGCGACAATGCATCGCTTCTCCTCAACCGCTTCCCGGCGTTCTTCGACGCGTTCCGAATGGCCTATCTCAATGCCCTCGTGGGCAAGGTCGAGGTCCGGGAAAAAAACTCCGACGCCTCGCCCGCCAATGGGCAAGCGGGCGCGGCCTAAAGCGCGATAGCGCGGGTCGGGAAACCGACACCAAGACACCCATGGAAAAAGATTGCGAGCGGTGGGGCATCGACCCCGCCGCTTTCAACTATCAGCGCGGCGACGAGGGCGGCGCTATTCCCGTCTGGCCCGACATGCAAAACCCGTTCGCCCTGTTCTGCGATGCCCCATGGAATTGGGTGAGCATCGGAATGGCGGGCATCTTGCGCACCAATATCAGCCGCACGGAGCTGGAGGCCTCGGCCCGTCTAATCGGGATTGAGATGACCCCCGCGATTTTCCACGACATTCGCGTTATGGAGGACGAAGCGATCAAATATTGGAGCCGCCGCCGTGGCTGATTTCGACCTCTCTATGGTAATCAAGGCGGACGGGTCGCAAGCCGCGTCCGAGGGCCAGAAGTTCGAGACGTCCCTTGAGGGGATCGCGGAGGCGCAAGAGCGCGTCGCCGCCACGGCTGGCGACATGAAGGCGGCCACGACCAGCGCCAGCGCCGCGACAGAGGGGCAGGCCAGCGCATCGGAGGACGCGGCCCGCGCGGCTCTCGACCATCAACAGGCCATGTCGAAGCTCGCGACGGAGTTGGCCGCCGTCAAGGCGCAGCTCGGCGCCACGGTGTCCAGCCTCGACGCGGTTCGGGCCAGCGAGAAACTCGCGTCCGACGCCGCCGCCACGTTGCGCACCGCACAGGCCGCCCTGTCGACGCAATTGAACGACAGTCAGCAGACGATTTCCGCCCTCACGACGAAAATCGACGTCCTCGAAACCCGCCTGTCGAAGCTCGGCGGCACGGGTTCCGGGGGCGGGGGCGGCTTGGGCGGCGTGGCAAAGGGCTCGGCTCAGGCTCGCGCGTCTATGCAGGACTTGGGCTATCAGGTGTCCGACCTCGGCACGTCGATCCTGAGCGGCAACGGCATCCTCCGGTCCTTTACGCAACAGTCGGGACAGGTGGCTTTCGCCCTGTCCGGCATGGGCGGCACGGCGGGCAAAATCGGGACGTTCTTCGCCGGGCCTTGGGGCGCGGCGATCCTGATTGCCGGCGAGGCCCTGTCGATCTTCATCCCGAAACTGCTCGAGTCCTCGTCGGAGACGGAGAAGCTCCAAAAGCGGCTCGACGCAGCGGTCCAGTCGGCCGACTCTTTCGGCAATGCGGAGAGCCAGCTCGGGAAAATCATCGACCTCACCACGGGCAAGCTCAAGACGCATAATCAGGTGCTGTTGCAGACTGTGCTGCTCCAACAGCAGCTCAATCTTGCCAACGCGCAAAAGACCATCGACGCGGCCGGGAAGCCCAAGACTATCTCGGGGAGCGGCTCCTCGGCCGCTGCGTCGGGCGGCGGCATCGGCGGACAGGGCAGCATTGACGCCGCCGTCCAGGCGGACAAGCTCGCCGACGCGCAGCAAAAGGCATACGACGCGATCAAGTCCGCGCTTGCCGGCACCGTCTCGAACAACGCCCTCGCCAACTCCGATCCGCAGGCCTTCGCGCAACAGGTCGGCGGCGCGCTCAAGCTCGCCATCTCGAACCTCGACCAGATCGCGCGTAGCGGCAAGGTCGCGGGCAAGTCGCTCACGGATGCGAAGCTTGACCTGATCGCGCTGGCGCAGGCCGGGACGGACAAGGCGGCGGCGCTGGAGGCTATCAGCGTCATCGGCGGCGGCCCGGTGCCCGACGACCTCAAGCCCTACGCGAAGGACAAGAAGCCGCGTAAGCCCAAGAAGGCGCCCGACACGAGCGGCCTCGTCAACAGCGTCACCAACGATATCGCGACCATCACGGCACAATTCACGGATGCGCCCACGTTCGTGGAGAAGGCCGACGCGGCTGTCCGCAAGTTGGATCAGGACATCGCGGCGCTCCAGAAGAAGAAGCCGCCGAATTTTCAATCGCTGATTGATCAGGCCGAGGCGGCCAAGGACATCATCCGCGACAACATCGCGAAGCCGTACAATGACTTCATCAAGGATCAACAGCAGTCCTTTGAGGTTTCGAAGCTGGCGGCCGAGGGCCACACGGACGAAGCCAACGCCCTCAAGGTAATCTTCACGCTCCAAAAGCAGATGGGTCCGCTCACGGATCAGCAGAAGCAAGGCGTGCTGGACACGGTGCAGGCTCTTCGCCAAGAGCAGGCCGCGCAGGAAGCTTTGACCAAGTCCCGGCAACAGGACTTGGACGCGCTCGGAAAAATCCAAACGTCGATCGAGGGCCTGTTCACCGGTACGACGAAGATTGCCGACATCCCCAAGCAAATCCAGCAAGCGTTCCGCCAGCTCGCGGGACAGCAGCTATTCGACAAGCTGTTCGACGGCGCCCTGTCGAAGCTCAAGGATCAGATCAACGGCGTTTCGACGGTGCAGAACGCGTCCGACAAGATGGCGTCGGCCATCTCGACGACGATCAAGCCGCTCGACGACCTCGCCTCCGCCGCGAAGGGCGCCGCCGACGCGGTGAGCGGACAAGCCTCCCTGATCGCCGGCACGTCGCGCTCTCAGGTTTCGAGCCTTGCGGGCGACGCGAAGGCATTCATCGGGGCGAACGACAATCTGTTCTCCTCCGACGAGGTTTCGTCGGCGAATGAGATTGTCGTCACCGCGTCGAAGCAAATCAAATCCGCCTCGACCGATTTCCTCGGGGCGGTCGACCTGTTCAACAAGTCCGGCAAGTCCTTCGGCGCCAGCCTGGACAAGCTCGTCGATCCGGGCTCGGGGTTCTTCTCCAAGCTCGGGAGCCAACTCGGCAACGTGTTGCAGGGCTTTACCCTCGGCTCGACCGGCGGCAAGGCTGGCGGCGTGGTGGGCGCTCTTTCCGGCCTGCTCAAGGATGGTTCGGTTCTCGGGACCTCGGGAATCGGCGGCTCCATCACGAGCCTTGCCGGGAGCGTGTCCAGCTTCCTCCCCGCCTATGCCGCCGGGCAGACGATCGACAATGCGATTGCCCCGATCATCAAGGGGCTCGGCGTCAAATATTCGAAGACGGGGCAAGCCATCGGCGGCCTCTTGGGCGGGATCATCGGTGGCCTGTTCAAGAAGTCGAAGAAGGGCGGCGCCACGATCACGGACACGACCGGCGACGCCACGACGTTCGGCAACTCGGCGAGCCGGGAAGCCACGGCCGGGACGTTGGCCGGCAACGTGCAGTCCGGCATTGAGCAGATTGCGCAACAGCTCGGCGGCATCGTCGGGAGCTTTAGCGGGATCACGATCGGCCAGTACAAGGACAAATACCGGGTCAACACCGTCTCGAATAAGCTCGGCGGGTCGTCCAGCCCGGTTGCCGGCCTGACGAGCTATGACACGCCCGAGGAAGCCGTCTCGGCCGCGATCCAAGCGGCTATCGCAAAGGGTGCCGTCTCGGGCCTCGACGCGGCGGTCCAGAAAGCGCTTGGCTCGTCGAGCGACATCGACAAGGCTTTGACGGAGGCCCTCAACGTCCAGAAGGTCGAGGCCCTGATCGGGGGCGTTGGATATGCGCTAAAGCAGACGTTCGAGACGTTCGACGCGCAGGCCAAGGCGAACCTCGATATCGCCAAGAAGTACGGGCTGGACGTGGTCGCGCTGGAAAAGGCGACGGCGGATCAGCGCACGAAGCTCATTTCCGACACGCTCAAGCAATCCGTGGGGTCGCTGCAAGACTTCCTCGACTCCGTGAAATATGGCGACCTCGCCGACGGTTCCGCCTCGGATAAGCGGCAAGCCCTGCTCGACAAGATCAGCGACACGAAGAAGCTCGCGGACACGGGCGACCAAGACGCGATCAATCAGCTCGCCGACCTATACCAGCAACTCGTTTCCACTTCGAAGGATGCTTTCGGCACCGCTGGGCCGGAATATTCGAGCGACAAGAACCTCGCGGTTACGGGCGCGCAACAGGTCATTCAGATGGAAACGGATCGGATCAATCAGGCGGCGGGGGCGGGCGGTTCGTCGGCCGCGACGACGGCGGCGGTGCAGGCCAACAACGACCTCACCAACGAGACGAACGACCTCCTCGCACGGCAGAACACGACGCTGGGCAACATCCTCGGGGCATTGCAGGGCGCTCAGGTTAGCGGCGGGATGCCGGTCATCTCCATCACGGCCCGCCCGGCGGTCGCCGCGTGAGCCGCACCATCCTAGTCGAGGCCTCGCCCTGCGATGCGTCGACGGGCATCGTCGTGCCGGTGCGGCTCGCTGGGGGCGGGTCGAAGCCCTATACGCACCTCGGCCATGTCGATTGGCGCTCCGGTGTCATGGACTTGCCCCGGTTCCAAACCGCCCTCGGCTTTGACGATACCGGATGGACCGGCGGCGCCGTGCCGCAAAGCGCCGCGCTTGTGTTCATGTCCGGCGATCCGCTCCTCGTGTCGGACCTCGGCAACCTCTATTGGAAGGACGCGGCCCTCACGGTGAAGGTCGGGGATGATGCCCCGGACGCGCCCACTTTCGCGCTGCTCATGACCGCGACCGTTGCCGCGATCGACGTGAGCGACGGTCGCCTCACCCTGACAATCGGGGATATGAGTGTCGCCCTGAGCAAGCCCCTTCTCTCGACCTATTTCGCCGGGACCGGCGGCATCGAGGGAGACGACAACGCAAAGAACCGCATCAAGCGGCGGTCGTGGGGCCGCGTGTTCAATGTCGAGGGCTTCATTCTCGACGAGGCCAACAATATTTGGGAGTTCGGCGATCCGGCCCACCCGCTGGAGGAGTTCGAGATTGTCCGGGACAAGGGCCGGGCCGGCGATATCAACCTAATCGCGTGGCAAGGCACGATCGACACGACCCTTGCGGCGCTTATAGCCGCTGTCCCGCCGCAGGGCGGCGCCTCCGTCGCGCCGTCCATCGCCTGCGTCAAATGGTGGACCACGCCTTCCGGGCCGCTCACGGCGGATATCAGGGGCGAGATTGGCTCCGCCTATGTCGACCGGGTCGGCAGCATCGCGGAGCGGATCGTCCAATCCGTCACCGGCCCGGCGATCGTCGACGCGGCTGGCGCGGATGCCCTGCGACCCTACGAAGTCGGGATCCACTTCAACGATGATTCCGAGACGATCGGGTCCGCCCTCGATCGCCTGTTCTTCGGCGTGTCGCTCATTTGGGCGCTTGGGGCGGACGGGACTATTGGCATCTCGCCTTGGTCATTCGAGACGGGATATAGCTCTCCGCTCTGGACCGGCACCGGCTCGGGCTCGCCGACGTGGGTCTATGCCTCGGGCCGATCCTCGCCAGTGTGGGCCTATCCCGACGTCGACGTCGAGCTTGTCGAGAGCGAATCCGTGTCTCGCAAGGCCAGCTATGCGCCGATGAAGACGCGCAGGCTCGGGTATCAGAAGAATTACCGGGTCCAATCCGATGGCGAGATTTCGGCCGCGATCCTCGCCAGCGACACGTTCTATCCGGACGGGACGAAGGTGTCGGACCTTATGCCGCAAGAGCCGGCGGCACAGGTGTCCCGCAACATCGACGCGGACCAGTCGGCTTATGCCTTCACCACGACCGGCGGAGTTGCATCGCCTGGACAATTGCCGTTCACGTTCCGCGCCTATGTCACGGCCGGCGCGGCGGACGTTTCGATCCTGACAGATTGGTCCGTCACGACGACGGGCGGCGTCACCGCGACCATCAACAACACGGCCGGGGATGCGAACCGGGGTGTCGTCACTATCACCGGCATCACGGCCGATGGAACGATCGTGATCCACGCGACGGAAGGGACGGCCGAGCTTCAAAAGACCGTCACCATCTCGACCAAGGGCATCTTGGCCGACCTGTCGAACGTCGGAACCGGCGACATCAACGCGGGCTCCGTCGCCGGCATCCTGTCCTATTCAGGGTCGGACGTCGTCACCACGACGAGCGAGGGGACGATCTACGAATCCCCCTCCGCCTTTGCCATCGGCGACAGTGTTTTCGGCGTCGCGCTCGCGACGATTTCCTTCGTTCACGACGCGAGTGCGATCAAGGACGCCGCCTTTACGATCCGGGTCTATGTCGACCTCGGCGACGGGGCGGGATACATCAAGGTCATTGAACAGGTGCAGGGCATTCGGGCCAACAACGGCACCGATACCTATCTCGCGTTCCCCGCTTCGTTCCCGATCGCGGTGCAGTCGACCCACCCCATCAAGGTCAAGGTGACGCAGCAATCCGTTGCCATGTCGGGGGGCACGAACAAGGACGGAATTTGGCTCCGCAACATTCGTCTAACCGTCATCAAAGGGGCTCGCTGAATGCCCGTCATTACTCCTCCGGTCGACGCCGGGCTTGCCGCATGGCTCAAGGCCGATGCGCTCTATGTCGCGGCGGCCGACGCCTCGATCGCCACGACATGGGGCACGAAGGCGACCGAAACGACGATCATCTCGCCCATCGCCTTGGAAGCCGACGCGGACACGGAAGCGGCTCGCCAACTCCGTTTCTTTGAGGGGCCGCTCGTGGCGGATCAACACATCGTGAAGGGCTTGCGTCATGACCTGATCGGCAAACTTATCCGGGTGAAAACGCGCGCGGTCCAAGCGCTCGGGTACGACACGGCCCAATTCGTCTTTGTGATCGCGGCGGCCGAATCGGATACATCTGACACAACGACGCTCACCGTGTTAAAGCGCCTGTCATGAAGACGCTTTGCATGGTGCCGCCGGTTTCGATTGCCGCGATCACGGCATCGCGGGGGTCCGATCCGTCCCGAATGCTCACGAATGACCCCAAGGAGGTTTGGGTCGACTCCCTCGCCGGGTCCGCCGTGACGTTCAACATCGATCTTGGATCGCCGCAGTCCCTCGATACCGTATTCCTTGGGTTCACCAATGCGGCCGATGCGGCAACGTGGACCGTGTCGTCAGGGGTGGCCGGCCCCACCGAACAGGTTTGGACCTCGGCCGCCGTCTTCCCGTCTCCGTACAAGATCGCGGCTCGCCCCCGGCATGGGTTTGTCCAGCTCGCGGGGGCCGCCATGGCTCGATATGTCCGCATCACGATCACGCAACCCGCCGGATCGCAACCGCTCTATGCCGGCGTGGTGGCCGTCGGCGCCGCGTTCGTGCCGACGTGGGGCCGAGAATATGGATCGGGCCGAACCCCGATCGACACGGGGAGCCGGGAGCGACTTCCCTCGGGCGGGTTCGGCATTTCTCCCGGCGCGATAAAGTCCTCTTGGTCGTGGACCATGGGCGACTTGCTCGACGACGAGGTCGACACCCTGTTCGCCATGGCGATGGCGTTCGGACAGTCCTATGCGCTTCTGACGATCGAGGACCCGGACAGCACGCCGGGCTTGGCCGAGCGCATCCATTGGGGCGTGTTCGACAAGCTGGAGGCCTATGAGCGGCTTGCGCCCGGTGCGACGAAGTGGGCCTTCACCGTAGAGGATTGGGTCTAGTCCCGGATTGAGGTAGGCGATGGAAGCCGTTATTTCAGCGGTCCTCTTGATCCTCACCGGAGACATGATGATGGCATCTGCGCCACCCGACCCCAAGCCGACCCCGCAGCCGGATACCGGAGGCATTCCGATCAAGCCCCCGCCCAAGCCGCCGGGCAACTAAGTCATGCCGTTGGAGGTCGTCATAGCGGCGATGGGGATTTCGGTCGCAACCGTGGCCGTGATCCTTGTCGAGGATGAAGACTGGCATCCCGCCACCTTCTTGCTCGCGTCGCTCGTCGCGGGCTGGGCGGCCTCCAACACTGCGTATCTCGCCGACCATATCGACTTATTGCTCTGGATTGATGGGCTCGTCGCAATTGCCGCTGTATGGGTCAAAACGGAGCATAATCGACCTTGGACCCGGTCCTATCTGGCCCTATGTATCGCCCAAGTCGTTCTTGACACTGGAAATGAAGTCCTCGGGAATGGGACTTATTCCGGCTTCGCGATCGTCTCTTATCTCATCTTCGTCGGGCAGCTAGTGACGCTGTCAAGAGCCGGGGGCCGAAATGTGGGGAGTGGTGGTGATGGCAGTGATAGCGATGACTTTGGTCCGCCTTCACCAGCACAAGCGCGATAGGAAACGGTGAGCGGGGTAACGAATTTTATCGGCGATATCCTCGCCGCATTGAAGGGATGGGGCGGGTACACGACGACCGCCGCCATCCTCGCCCTGTACTGGAAGGGCATTCCCCCAATCATCAAGGTCGTGTCGGACACGCTGGATTCGTGGTCCAAGCGGCGCGACGGATTCGAAGGGCGGATGCGCCAGCTTCTCGCCGACGCCGACACGCGCTATAACGCGGCCGAGGCCCGGCATGATGAATGTATGCAGGGCCAGACCAATCTACGTTCTGAGATGCGCGAACAGGCCAAGCTGCACGACGCGGAGAAGCGCGCTCAGAATGATACATTGGACAAGGTCTATCGGATGCTCGGCGAGATGCGTCGAGAACATGAGCGCGATAGGTCCGAGTGGATGGACGAAAGAGCGTCGTTGCGTCGCCAGCTTTCACAGTATCAGGACACTATTCCGAGCCTTGCGCGACGGATTGGCGCCGATGAAACAGCGGAAAGTATCGAGCGAATGAAGGATAATCCCGATGGATTGGTCTAAGACGCAGAAGAATATCGGGGCTCGCCCCGATGGCGACCCCGGCCGGGAGACGTGGGGCAAGCTCATTCTCAAGGTCGGCACGCCAGACGCGTCGACGCTGGAGCGAGTGGCGCAGGGATGCGCCAAATATTGCTCGGCTTATGGGATCGACACGCCGGCTCGGATCGCCGATTTCCTCGCGCAGATGGCTCACGAGACGCAGGGCTTTACGCGGTTCGAGGAGAACCTCAACTATTCGGCGCAGGGCTTGGCCGACACATGGCCGAGCCGGTACGCCGTCAATCCGTCCGCCAAGCTACGCACCCCGAACGCCAAGGCGATCGCGTTGGCGCGCCGCCCCGAGGCCATCGCGAACGACACCTATGCGCTTCGCATGGGGAACCTCGACCAGGCGCACGACAACGACAATCACCCGGACGGGTGGCAGTATCGCGGGCGCGGCCCGATGATGCTCACGGGCAAGGATCAGTATGAGGACGCCTCGGCCGTCACCGGCCTTGACCTTGTGGGGATGCCCGACCTCGCCGCCGACCCCTTCACCGGTATCCTGATCGCCTGCGCCTACTGGAAGAAGCGCAACATCAATGCGGCGGTCGACCGGGGCGACTTCTCCGCGTCGCGGAAGCTCGTCAATGGCGGGCTGATCGGGCTCGCCGACGTCGACTCGCGTAGGACGCCCCTGTTGAAGGTCCTCGCGGCATGAACCCGAAAGCGGAAAAGATCACGGATCGCGTTGTCTTGCTGGCGATTGTGGTCGGATGCGTCGCTATCCTGCTCGCGGTCGTCGCCGGCATCGTCTGGACCGGCCGGCGGCCCGGCGAGCTTCCCCTCCCGAATTGGGCCGAGAATGTCCTCGTGGCTCTGTCCACCGCCGTGGCACTGATCCTCAAGGAGGCCCTGTCCACTCTCGTCGCGCTGGCGTCGGGGAAGCAAGTCGCCACCCTCGGGACGCAGCTCGCGAACGCGGGGCCGCCGCCCACGCCGATCAGCGACACGGGTGAGCCTGCCCCGATCCCGGTGAAGATCGACCAGCCCAAGGACGAAGCTATCCCGGTCAAGTCCGCCGAGGGGCCGCAGAAGGATTAACGGTTCCGCTTGCGGTCCACGTAGAGGAAGCCTGTCGCGAACAGGGACTCCATGTAGTCCGTCGCCGGGGGCCGGCCTGCGGCCCGGTCCTCGTCGATGAAGTCCCGCACGATTTGCGTGAGTTCGCGCATCGCCTTGCCGGCGACGGGGTGGGCAGGCGTGTTCCCTCCGCCTTTTCCTTCAATCCACGCCATGACGTAGGGCATCACGACCACGCCTCGCGACGTGGCCCGGTTGCGGAACGTCACCTGACACGGCGAGGGCTTCCCCGCGACTTTGGACGGGCAGAACCGTGCATCATCGCGCGAAGTTTCGAACGATGCCCCACAATCGGCGCAAACCGCTCTCCTAGCCTCTTGGCGCTTCCTACCCATGTCACCCTTATCCCGCCCCTGTGTTGCGTCCCCACATAATGCGGTCACGTCACTTTTGCAACGTCGCCGCATGGTCTATGGAAATGCTCGCAACGCGCTCATGGAGGCTCCATGCCTGTCACCCTATCCGCAAAGATCATCGCCGGCCTTGTCCTCCTAGCCGTCATCGGATCGCTTCTGATTTTCGGCCCGAGCTATTGCCACAAGCTCCAGAGCGAAGCGGCACAGAGCAGGGTCGACGAGGCGGTCGCGAATGGACAGGTCCAGGCGGCGCGGGATGCAACCGGGATCACGGCGAACACAATGACGGGAGCCGCCGCGATCGATCAACAGACGAGGACGAACGATGCGGAAATCCACAATGCCCAAGGTGCGAGCGATCCGGTCGGCGCTGGCGTTGATGATGCTGGCCGGCGGGCTCTGTGCCTGCGCCGCGCCTATCGCAATCAACCGGGCTGCGTTGCCCTGCTCGGGCCTGATCCCGCCGCAGCTAAGTGACGATGTCCCCGGCGCTGACATACCATCGGGCAACAGCGCCGGGGATTGGATCGCGTTCGGCGATGCGCAGACGGGCCAGCTCGACAAGGCGAACACGTACAAGAGCGGGGCAATCGCGATCGTGAAGGCGTGCGAGGCGCGGGACGCTCAGGTCGACGCCATGCTCCACCGCAAGAAGTTCCTCGGCCTGTTCTAGGCCTCGTCGGGAAAAATGACCCCCGGCGCCTCGGGAAGGGCGCCGGGGTCATTCTTTCGGATGCCCTGATATACCGCGATGGCAACATCGATCGCCATCCGCCTATCCACACAGTTTTCCCCGGATGCGAGGAGCTTGCGATCCTCGTTGAAGATCATCCATGCCCAAGCCGCGCTCCAGCCTTGGCCGATTTCGATCATGGCAAAGAGGCTACGACGGCTCTGAGGAATGCTTCCGCTTGGCCGAGCGTGATCGCGTTACCCGCTCCCCGCAGTAGGCTACGGCGGTTGCGAAAGGCCCCAGCATCAACCAGAGGGAATGTATCGGGTTGAGTTGGCCGCCATTTTTCGTCTCGGCCGTATATCCACTCGGCGTTCTGCCATAGCCCGCGTGTCGGACCATCATCACCGCGTCGGAAAGGTCTGACGACCTCTCCGATGATAGGTATCGGTCCCCGACTCCCCCTCCATTCCCATCCTTTACCGTAGGCGTCGGCCACGTCGACAGGATCGAAGCGCATGTCATTCCCAGTGTCATGCCAAAGCCATTGTTGCCTTGGCTTTCGCGCAGCGCGCTCCGCCGCTTTTCCATCGCTTCGACTGATTGTATCTCGAATTCGTTGGCCGAGGGCGTAGGCCACCCAATAATTTCGTGCCCGGATATGAGGCGCCCCGAAGCCCGCAGCGCAGGTTTCAACAGCCCCGAAGGCATAACCCGTTGCGTCCATGTCAGCCGATACAAGGTCGAGCCATAGATCGCCGCCTGATCCCGCAACTTGCTCGCCAGTGACGAGCGCAGGGCGGCATTGTTCGATGAGATAGTGGTATGCGGGCCAAAGGTGCCGCTCGTCAGTAAATCCCGCTCTCTCGCCTGCTTGGGAGAAAGGTTGGCAAGGCGCTGATCCTGTCCATAGGGGCGTGTCGTCGCTGATTCCCGCTTGGCGCGTTGCGAGGCTCCAAACGCCGATTCCGGCGAAGAAGTGACATTGCCGAAAAGGTCTAAGGTCATTGGGCGTGACATCCTCAATCGAGCGCTCGTCGACCTCGCCGGGAGCGATTAGATCATCTTTGATGAGTTCGCGGAGCCATGCGGCGGCGAAGGGGTCGTGTTCGTTGTAATACGCGGCGGGGATCATCGGCGGAGCTCCACCTCGAACGCGAGTTGGCCGGCCTTGTCGAGGATGCGGCGCCGTTCCTGCTCCCGGCGCTCTCTTAAGCCGGCTGCGCGCATCGGCGCATCATAGCGATTGTGGCAAAGCTGGCAGGCGTGGAACATCCGGTCGATGCTCGTTTCCTCCAGCAGAACGCCATGCTCGTGGGCAAGGGTGAGGACGACGATAGAAGCGGTGACGGGATGGGGTTCACCGTTGATGGCGGCGCATCGGCCGCCCTCGTGTTCGGTGCCGCATTTCCCGTCGCACTCGCACCGGCCGCCGGATCGCCGCGCCGCCCGTGCGACCATCTGGCGCCATTGCTTGGGGTAGCGGGCGCGGTTCTCCGGACGGATGGGCATCAATCGAAACCCCCATCCTCGTCGAGAGCAAGCCGCCACGGCTCTTTCCCGACTTCGCGGTAATCGTTCGGGTCGTCGATCACGACGCGATCAGCGGCCTTGCCCGAGAGCTTTTCGGTGTCCAGCGGCGCCGGGCCAAGGATGGGCTTGGTTTCAAATCGCGGCGCCTGGTCGGACACCGTCGCGACCTCCAAGCTCTGCCAGCCATCGCGACCGTTGATCTTAACCCGGTCGCCCACCGCGACGGGATCGCCGTCGTTGTGATAGGTGTAGAGCTGGCCGCGCGGCCGGAACCGGACGCCGATGTATTGCCGGGTCATTGTGCGCCCTCCGCGCTCTGGGGCTGATCGAGGGCGGCGCGGGCGATGTCGCGAATACTGTTGAGCATGTCGCCGTACATCTGCGCCGTGTTCGATCCACCGCCGCGCGAATGGTCCACGTTGCCTATCAGGGAATTGATACCGGCGAGCGCGCTCCTCAACCTCTCTGCCGTGGGTGCGGAGGCGAGGGCTTTAGGAAGCGCTGCATAGGCTGCATCAAAGGCATTCTTTGCGCCACCCGGCCAAGCTGCATCGAAGGCAGATCGGCAGCGCTTGATGATTGGAGCCGCTACCCAACCATCGTTGCCATCCGTAAGATAGTCATCCTCGAACTCGGACCACTTGTCGCGCTTGGCTTCGTCGTCATTTTCTTCCATCCCCGGTGATGCGTCGGGGATGGCGGAGAGCATGGCGGCCTTGTCCCAAGCATTGAGAGCTTTCCCGAGATCGATCGTCCCGGAAAAGCCCCGCTGATAAGAACGCGCCTGAGCCGCTAGCCGGTTTCCAGCCTCTCTAAGCTCCCCACCCTGCGCCTGCGAGGTGAGCGAGGCGAGGGCTTCGGTGACGGCTGCGAGGACGGTCGAAGGCAGTATTTGCCGATCCGAATCTTGTTCGCGCTCAAGCGTAAGTTCCATCTCGCATTCGGTGTAATACGGGTGCTGCGGAAATAGGTGACGAAAGACAATCCGTTTCGCCTTCTCAATCCGCGCCCTCGCCTCGGCGGTTTCGGATTTAGACATGGTCGATAGCCTCCTCGTGCGCGGCCCGGCCGATGGTGGTGAAGCGCGGGGCGCCGAGACGGAGGCCGCGCCCGGCGCAGCGCGGGAGGCGATCCCACAGGTTCATGACGGGGGCGGGGCGAACGAACACGTTGTGCCAGTTCACCGCCTCAATTTCGGCTTTCCAGCCGGCATAGATATCCTTCATGGGTTCTCCTCCGGAAAGGCGTCGTCATCATCGTCGACCGTCTCCTCGATCGGCGGAGACAGCTCTCGGAACCGCCGGCCATTGGCTTCGACGATCCGATCATATTCGGCCGGATGCCGTTCCTTCATGGTGGCGATCCAAGCGGCCCGGCGCTCGTCGGCCTGATAGCTGCGGAGCGCCTCCAGCGTTGCCACGACTTCGTTGTTATTGATGGCCGAGATATAGGCGTCGACCATCTCGCGCGGTGTCCGCTTCGCTCCGGTGCCGTTGCTCTGTGGCGCGGCCGGCGCTGACTTGCCCATCTGCCATCGCGCCAGCGCCTCGCCCACGTCCTCGCTCAGGGGCGAGCCCTGTTGCACGAACGGAGCGAGATAGAACGGGAGCTTGATCGCGAAGTCCTCGCCCGCCTTGTCGCTCGACCATGTCGCCACGCCGTTGGAGCGCGGCGGCAATAGGCAAAACAAGTCCATGATCCCGAGCAATTCGTCGCCCGCGATCGGGACATAGCCGAGCGCAACAGGTGTCTTGCTGCCCGGCTTCGTGGTCGTCTTGGGCCGGGCGCGAAACGTCATGATGATCGGCGTCTTGATTTGCTGCACCCCGGCCGTGAGGATGCGGCGGCTTGCCTTGGGCTCATTCCATGCCGCCCACTCGTTGCCACCCATCTTGGGGACGTTGATGTCGTGCCACTCCAGCACGCCGCCGGGTCCCTCATGCTCGTCGCTGCCATTGTCGACGATGATGGCTGACGGGTTGAGGCGAAGAGCCTGATTGATCGCGTCGAGGAAATGCGCGGGGACGAACGGCGGAGAGAATTGGATATAGTCGAAGTCGAACCCATTCGGGTTCCGGCTGACGTGATACTTCCGCGCCCGGCCCGCCTCCGTGTCGATGACGGCGGGCTTCCCGCCCCGCACGCGCGACATTCCGTTCGCGATCCTGAGCGCGGACACCGTCTTCCCGCTGCCCGGTGGCCCCCCTATGCCAAAGCATAGGGGTTCCGAACCGTCGTCCGGCGGGTTGACTTCGAAGCCTCGGACCTCCCTCGGACCCTTTGCCATTACGCGATCCCCGCCAGCTCGGCGGCCTCGCGCTTCTTGGCCTCCCACACCGGGAGTTCAATCGTCGCCTCCTCCTCGAAACCGGGCCAGCGGCCGGCATAGAGGCATTCCGCGAACACATGCATGGCGCGCTCGCATTGCTTGAGCGCGGACCAGTGCCACGCCTTGTCCAGCTTCACGACGCGGCTCGTATAAGGGGCCTCGGGCTTCACCATAAGCTCACGGAACCGGACCCGGCCCGCTGCCTGGTCGCCAAGGATTTGGCCGACGGCGTGGGGGTAGAGGGCGGCCTGTCGATCCCATCCCATGTTGAGGACGTGGCGGCCGATCGTCGAGTCGTAGAGCTGTCCCGTTATCTTGGGGTCAAGAATGAGGAGCTTCTCCTCGCACCACACGTCCATGAGGCCCCGGACCCACACGGGACCGCTCGGGGTCATTTCCTGATACAGGAACGCGACCTCCGTCTCATAGGGCGATCCGTCGACCGCTTCCTCGATCCGCTCCTTGACGACATCCGCCATGACCTCGGCCTCTTCGAAGTCCTTGAGCTTGATCGGCACCTTGCCAGCCGCGACGGCGGCGTCTCGGAAGGCCTTCGCCTCCTTGGTGCGCCAATCGGCATAGTCGCCGATCGCAAAGCCCCGGCCCTTGCCGAGCGCGAGTTGATGGACGACATCGCCCCGGCGCGCCGCGACAGTCTCAAGGACCTTCTGGAGCGCGTCGGGATTGAGCTGGGGATGGTTGAAAGCGAAGTCGAGGGGCGTCTCCTCCAGCAAGCGCCGCATGGCGCCTTGGGAGAGCGTGACGTCCTCGGGCTTGAGGCCGGGCAGCTTCCCGAGATGGTAGGCCTCGATATCGATATCGGGGAACAGGCCCCAACGGCTCCGGTCAATGAGCGGATGCTCGGCCTTGCCCTTGCCGGGCGCGGGTTCACGGCCGATCGCGGCGAACAGGGGGTTTTCGTCGTTCATCGTCACTTCTCCACATTGGGCGATGCGTCGTGCATCGCCTTCCAAATCTTCGCCCATGTGAGGCGTTTGCCCTCGGCCTTTGCGCACGTCGCAGCGGCCTCCATCATCTCTATGGTGGGCTCTCGCGGTACGCGTTTAGCCGTCACCGTCCAGCCTCTAAACAATCAATTAAGTCATCTAGATCGGCAACTTTCCATTCATCCCGAAAGCGCTTAGCAGCACACAATAAATCTCTCATTCGAGATAAATGCTTTGCGGCTTTGATTTCCAAAGCTCGAAAGCCCTCGTCGTTGACGAGACAACGACGGTGATGAGTTACAAATCTCCAATCCTCTTGAGGGTCAGGTTTCTTAGCTGATCGATAATCCTCACTCTCATTACAGATTGGACCGCGACAAGACGCGCAAATCATTTCGCCAAATCGGCTTCCCGATGGAGCGAGGTGAAATTGCACGTCGTAAGAGCGGCCCGTCATTCTCCATCGCCCTTGTTGATCGTCACCTTGACCGGCCGGAACGACCCGGCAACGCAAGCGACGATGGTGAACACCCACCACGCGGTAAACGTGTGCCACCACGAGGCCGCGATCCAGTCGAGCAGCCCGATCACAGGCTAAGCCCAATCTGTGCCGCGCGGCGCCGCAACTCGGCCTCGCGATGGTAGATGTCGTCGAGCAAAAGCGCGGCGATCTTGGGAATGATCGCTTTCGAGGCCTCGACATACCGGGACGACGGCTGGCACCGAATGCCAGCCTTTTCCGGGTTCGCCAGCGCCCGCCGATCAGCCGCCAGCTCGCCGAGCTTTTGGACAATCACTTGAGCGGTGGAGAGGTCGACGGCCTTCACGAGTCGCCCCCGAACAGGTCGCCGGGCCTCGGCGTGGTAAACTCGCGCATGGCGGCGGGCTTGCGGCGGGACACCGCCTCGGCCACCGGGGCGGCCTGTTCCGGCGTGGTATGACGGACGCGCTCGGGGCTCGCCTCTGCCGCGCCGTCCGTCTCATTCTGCTCGGCGCCCTCGGCCTCCGCCTTGGCCCGGCGGCGCTTGGGCGGTTCGACGCGCTCGGGCTCCGGAGCCCCACGCACGACGCCGGCCTCCATCACGATCCCCGCTCCGCCGTCGCCGACCGCCTCCATCCAAACTTGATAGTCGCCGCTGGACGCCATCTCCTTGACGAGCTGGAGCCCGTCCTCGTCGA
>Ga0247782_1000295_pt1 | contig 47899 bp, 36 predicted proteins | sample UWRJL019104C5_FD_179928 | JGI IMG/M metagenome (GOLD analysis project Ga0247782, IMG submission 179928) | Plant litter microbial communities from Arlington Agricultural Research Station in Wisconsin, United States - UWRJ-L019-104C-5 | ecosystem: Environmental > Terrestrial > Plant litter >...
CCTTGCTTAATTAGGTAACTAGGGTGTGGGTCGACCCTGGCTGAGTTTTTACGCTAGTCAAAAATAAAAGTGGGTCGACCCAGGACGAGACTTAGTCGACCCTAGCCGACCTACAACCCGTCGATAGACTTGCCTACCCGTAAGTCGACGGCATATACTGTAAATACGACATAGAACCTTGTTGATCTCAAATCTACTGTCACCATTTGTGTCTACTTGGTATGTTCGATTGGACTTTAAGTGCATCACACTACAGCACATAAGCAAGCATCTGGGCATCTAGATGAAATCCCAGAAAGTCCCAGGTATCCAAACCATGTTCTGCTTAAGCATTACAGTCTTGTAGAAGCCAAAAGTATGTTCTTAGTCTATCCCATAGAAAATATAGCTAGTGGTTGATTGTGTCAGCCAAGTCACTGCCAGCACTGAGTACTTGGTTAACCTTAGGTATACTGCCGCGCATGCCGTTCGAAGCCCAGTATGCGGTAGACAAATATCTAACGTACGAGGCATATTCATTTGCCTCAATTGCCTCAAATACAAGTCGAATGGAGACTCGGTACTAAGGATGCTAGTCTGAGCATCTCGCCATCCGTCATTCCTTGCATCTAGCACCTTTGTCAACTAGCTAATCGACCACCGGATAGTGCCATTCTCTTCTCTGTCAAGAGAATCTGAGTCGGTTAATCCATTCCACTTCATTGCCTAATCGCATACCTGCGTCAGAATTAGCTATACGCAAGACTTGTTGATCACATCCGTCACTATAAAGCCGAAATTGGCGCTAGCTTGACCTTGTATGGCCCCTGTGGGGGGTCGTGTATATGTCGACTTCTGGATCTTCGGCTTCAACATCGATTTTGGTCCGTCCAACGGCACCCCTCCTGAGGCCTCACTACGCGATTCCTACTGTCTCGCACTTCAATTGAAAGGCTCCGAGGCCAACAGCGCACCGAAGGATAACCACGCCCATCTTTTTGCCATGCCAACGCGGCCTCATACCAATTGAGGATAGTTCGGCCAAGAAAGATGATGCACCGTGGCGCGTCCACTCAGTCCGTTTCTGTTTCTCTATAAAGTGTCGATTCCCGGCGGATAGCATCGCGTCCGAGGGACAAGACCCTTTGTCATATGACAAGAACAAAATATATACCAAGCCGATGAGGCTCACGGATGGTAATTACCTGACTTCGACTGTGGATGTGACTACTACGCAAACCGCGCCGCACGCCTCTACCGCCGAGATGGAGATAGAGGCGAGCAAGACACCAGAATGGAACACCAACAGTCAAACTAGTAAACTTCCCCAAGCGTTATGGAGCGCCTGTAAGTACCTAGGTTACCTGCTTAGTTTCCAAGACGCAGTCCTCATCTCCTCTCGTCAATTGTGTCGTCGTTGACCACCAGGGCTACTGCCGTCCATGTTCTGGCTAGACAACTCCGGCTCCGACCCATCTATCCACGGCAACGTTCCTGACCCCCTAGATCTACAGGGTGAGCGAATGGTAGAGCTAATGAGCGGCGCTATGATCGCGTCGCCCGATCCGCGCCTATCGGACGACGTCATCGATCCGTTCGACGTGCTCGAGGGCGGAGCCCAGGAGATCGAAGACGTGAAGCCATTCCCCAAAGTCCAGGGCGAAAGCGATAAGTGGCCGCCCGTCACGGCGGCCGGCGGTTTTGAGCAGGTTAAAGAGATCTGGATGAAGGGAGACTGTGGTGAAGAAAAAGACGCTATCGCTAAGTGGGCTGGCTTGTTCACGTCAGAGAAGCTTTGGCAGGCGATAAGAGGTAATTGGATACTTGGAAACCTGGCATGCCTAATGAACTGGAGAATCAGTTTGAGAGTTGGTACGCTTGATTGCCGTATCTTTCGACTTATTAGGTCGTTCGTGTCCGCGATTAATTGCGTCGCAAATTTCAGTGTCACAATAAAATAGCAACACACTAACTACCTAGGTAGTTAGGTTAGAGGCTTAGGGCGACGGGAGCTTGTTGCGTATTTACCCGGCGAGGATGCAGGAAGTGGGTATCATATAGTAGATCTCATATAAGTACGGGTTGGAACGCTGGAATGCCCGAGCATCTCACCATCTCACCTTCCTTATGTCTTTCCAGGATGGGGTATCTGCACGTGGCAAACAGGGTCTCGACGATGGATGTTACTTGTCATTTCACGGAATCGTTTGTCGCAATTACTAACACCGGAAATTCACGATGTTGTCCGTCTTCTATGCGCATTGCTGAATCAGATCGTGGGTCGCAGGAATAGAGGGCAGAAATTCCGGAATTTTGGGGTATTAGACGGGGGGACGGCCCCGGCGGAGGAAGGTTCGGCGAATGTCGATCATATACGACGGAACCTCGGGCTCCGAATTCGACGACTTTAAAAATGTCGCCAAAGTCCTCGCTCGTTCGTTGTGTCTTTGGAGAAAAGGCAAGAAAGGAGACAGGATACGCTGCGAATAGGTTGTCAAATCCACCCAGTCGAACCAACACCAGGGAAGGTAGACAAAGGAAAAAAGAGACGAACAACGACAACGACAATGTTGGGTCAAACCGCTCTTCTGGGCCTGGCTGCGGTCCTCCCTTTCACCGCCGCCCAGGTGTCCTCTGATTTCGAGAGCGGCTGGGATCAGTCCGCGTGGCCTACGTACTCGCTTGACTGCAGCCAGGGCGGCAAAGTCACTCTGGACAGCAGCACCGCTCACAGCGGGAAGAACTCTGTCAGAGTCGATGGTGCGGGAGGCTACTGCGGGCACATTTTCTTCGGCACGACCAAGATTCCCAGCGGTGACGTCTACGTCAGGGCATACGTGTAAGTCATAGGCTTTACTGATACACTTATCCCGCGTATTTAGATATACACAATGTCGAGCACAACTAGATTTTCTTGAAACGAATGGCGAACTAACATAACACTCTTCTTCGCGGAAATATAGAAAAGCCTCCAAGGCCTTCACCGACTCCCACGTCTCCTTCATCACCATGCCCGACTCTTCTCAGGGTTCCAAGAAGCACCTGCGCATCGGCGGGCAAAGCAAGATCCTCATGTACAACCGGGAGTCCGACGACGCGACGCTGCCCGACCTTTCCCCTCAGGGGATCGCCACCTCGGCCGCCCTTCCCACGGGTAGCTGGAATTGCTTTGAGTACCACCTGGGCACCGACGGCACCCTCGAAACCTGGTTGAACAACGCCACCGTCGCCGGTTTGACCGTCAAGAAGGGCTCCACGAACCCCAACGCCGGCCAGTGGACGAGGAGCAGCTTCGTGCCCAAGATCACGGCCGTTTACTTCGGTTGGGAATCCTACGGTGGCGATGCTAACACTTTCTGGTACGACGATATCGTCGTTAGCTCCACTCGTGTCGGATGCTAGGCCATTAAAAACCTCCTCTGATGAGAGAACCCTATTTCTATTAGTGGAAAGCAGATGGAAAAAAACCTGTATATACTTCAATATCTGCTCTTCAACTGTCAATAAACTTTTGAATCAATATGTTTATATCTTTAATGCGTTATGATGTGCTTCTCTATCGCCCTGTTTACCGGTCCATGCTAGCTACGCTCCGAAGAAGAGGCAGCTCTTGGCCGATAGGGTCGCACTGGGGCGGAGCAGATCACATGGAAGTTTATTTATTTTTTATTTATTTATTTATTTTCTTTTCTCCATCCCTTACCACGGAGAATCTATCAACAGGTACGCCAGACGTACACCGCTGCATCAGACAAGCAGCAAGGGATTACGTACGTCCGGTATCCCTTAAAACTAGATCTTCAGGCTACCGTCTGCATGTCTCAGCCTCTCCCTCTTAGTGCGTGCGACTCAAAGCCTCAACATATTTTGCCCGAGCTATATCAGTTTTTATTTACACGCTATACTTAGTCACTCTCCCTGCTCACTTTACTCTTCACTCCAGGCAGCAGCAATCCACCTTAGCTACCGAGACGGTGGAGACCAGGCATTATTGCTACTATTGTGTAGGGTGGACCTAGCCACCAAGGGGGGCTTGTATTTGTTTTTCGATTTTCCTCACGTAAGTAGCTTCGCTTTTGCTTATGACCGTGCTCATCGCATGCGTTCAATCGACTCTATTCTCACTATTGACGTGCCTGGGTTCACCAGGTCTGTTTAGATGACAAGTACGTACACGTATGACCAGCCTCGCGCTGCGTAGTACATGGCGTATCCATCTTACTACCTAACCTACTTAACTATTTCTCCCTAACCCATGAATATATCAAAACCGGTCCTTATCCTTGATAGGAAATTCATGGCCTGTCTTCTTCTTATACTGGGCGCGAAGAAAGTCCGAGATCGCCTCGTCCTTGGCCTGCTCGTAGGCGCTCTCGTTGCTCTGGTCTCCTTGTCCGAGCACATGTTCTTGTACCCAGTCGACAGCTTTTATGCGCGCATTAGTATAAGGCAGGTTTGATGATATCGGTTTTGTTTTTTTGGTGTTTATTATTGTGTAAGTTCGTTTGAAGTTGATAAGGTAGGCATTGTTTTATTTTGATTTGGCGACATTGGGATTGGGTCCAAATAAACAAGCAAGCAACGACCCGTGAGGGGGTAATCCCTGATGCTTGTTGGATTGACTGATTGTTCGGGTCGCTATAAGGCAAGCGAATAGATAGGTTTTGTATATAGAAAAGAGGAAAATAATAATAATAAAAATAAACAAGGGAAATACATACCTTTGTCGAGAGCATCCTCGTTTTCCTCGCTCTCCTTGCCCCCACCCGCCATAGTATTGAGCTTGTGCATGAGCCCTCCCGAAGGCTTTTCCTGGCTCTTGTCCTCAGACGTCTTAATATTATCTTCGTCTTCCTTGCGGTGTCCACCTGCCACGGAGTGCAACTGCCCCATGAATCCTTCCGCGGGCTCTTCTTTCGCCTGGGTTTCGGACGGTTTTTTACCTTCTTCTGTGTGCTGTACCCCCACCATGGACCGCAACTTATCTATGAAGCCCTCTGATGACTCTTCCTGGTTCTCCCTCTCAGGCGGCTCAGAAGCTTCTTCTTCTTTATGATGGCCTCCTACCATATCCTGTAGTTTGTCTAGTAAGCCTTCTGAGGGCTCCGCCTCTCGTCTCTGGGGTTTGGACGGCTTCTCAGCTTCTTCTTCGTGGTGGTGGCCCCGGGCAATGGCCTGCAACTTATCTATGAAGCCTTCTGATGACTCGTCGTGGGTTTTGGCCGCGGACGGCTTATTGATCTCTTCTTCTTTTCGGTGCCCTCCCACCATAGTCTGCAACTTGTCCATTAAGCCTTCTTCTGATGGCTCTTCATGAGCCTTGAGCTCGGACGGTCTATTAACGACCTCCTCGTCTTCCTTCTTATCATGTTCGACTTCACGACGCCCTACAATCATAGTCTGTAGCTTTTCCATGAAGCCTTCTGATGGCTCGTCCTGGGTCTTTGGTACAACTGGCGGGTTAGCGTCCTCTTTGCGATCCCCGCCGGTCGTTTTGTTGATGAAATCCATATTGCTAGGCTGATAGAGTATCGCTGAAATGTTTGTATTTCTCGGAATGCTTAGACATAGAATTCCGACACAAAGAGAAGACCAGAGGTAGGCATGAACAGGTTCAAATTACAGAGGCACCGCTTATTTATGTTTCAGGAATGACACTGATTGCTCATAACAGCAAGTGAGTAAACGGAATTACTGGTGTCACTAAAAGGCGTAGTCGCGCTGATTCATAGATTCATCCAACATCGATGACTCAGTAAATCCAGTTCAAGATTCTGTTGGGTTTCTTTTCAGCTTCAAAATAGCATAATCAATTTCGAATGTCCGGAGTATAAGATGGCTCCTAGTATTTGATCTTCCAACGTTATATGTGATCTTCTTACATATCAAGCTGAACTCCCGTTATATTCAACCCATGAAGAATTTGCGTACAAGGCTCATGTCTTACTCGGAGATCAATATCATCTTAAATTATCGGACTATACATTTACAGCCAATAAGGGGTGTGTGAAGGGCGAGGGGCAGGAGTAACAGGGTTCGTATCGTACTTACCTACGTATCATCCTTCATTCAAAGGGGGACAAAATAGAAGAATGATCTCCCGTTGCTTCAAATAAAGAGCATTGAGGTGTATGTGCTACCCACGCCATCATGATATAAAAAACTAAGGAACGAGCGCGAGTGCTGGCGAAGCGCGGCAATACCCGCCAACCGAATCAAAAACGAGATGGGACAACAAACGTCCGATACAAGCAAGTTTAATGTCATTTAGTAGCCTGCAATGAAAGCGCCCCCCAGGAGTGAGAGAAGAAGGTTAGTTCTCAGGTTCTACTCCAGTGGCAATTCTAGTGGTCTTTAAGCTTCTGTGACGCTCCCTTGCATACACTAGCGCCGTACTTCGAGGCTTCTCAGAGCTTTCTGAAGATAAATATAACTTGGCTGTTGATTTATGACGGTATTTAAATCTTTGTAGTCATTTGTTTCATCAAGCGCTATCATGTGCCACTCTCTTGACAGCGGGAGCGTAGCCGGATTGATATCGCGATCTGTTTCAGAGGGGGGAGGTCTCGAGGAATATCAACTCGATGAATCGATAATACTCCCGTGATGCGTTAGCAAAGCCCCAGAGGCTCTGTTTTCGAACAAGAATGCACCGTCAGGGAGTTATTTGACTCGTAGTTAATATCTAGCATGGGGCCCTTCCAGCTTCTGGGTGGGCCGCTTGCAATATGCTACACGGCTTAAGATCTGACCTATTCCTGACTCTAGGAAGAGCACATATACCTGCTCCGTTCGGGTAAGCGCCACATGTGAGAGATTGTAGACGAAGCGGGGAAAGACACCAGTTCTAACTGCACGATCCAAGCTTAATATTTTGCTCTCTATCTGTACTGGTGCCTCCGTGGCTTCCATCTTCAGGGGAGGATCTTAGCTTGAGCGAAAGCATGTAGTAGAATATGGAACCGATTTATTCAGTGAGACTTGTCCACATGGAAATAGGATATAGTGTGACGAGGCAAGCCGACATGTCTGTCGGCTGTATAGCCTCGTGAAATGCTGCGACACACTGTATTGCTACCTTTTCCCGTTGTAGTGGCCTAGACCATGAACTCGTCACAAAACCATACGGATGTCAATGCAAAAGGATGCAATTATCCGCCGTCTTGTTCCTTTACCGCTCTCAAAATAGGGATATTCCATTTACCTAAAATTTAAACCAGTGAGAAATACGGTTAGTAAGGGAGGCGGATAGGTATGTGGACTGATAATGGAAATGGTCTGCAATACATGCGTGCAGGAGTGTCCTCAAACAACATCCACATTCTAAGCCCCCAACCGAATTGCACATTGCTCATTGTTTGTTGACCATCGTCGACCTTCTGCAGAAACTAATCGATCAGGCATAGCGAATGTCGCTCCTGTTGTTGATGTAGGCTGGGGCTCATCTGGGCAGCCTATTTCCAGACCAGAGGGCAAAGGGTGAGTAATTCGATACCTGAGTCCGCCCGCCTGTGGCCCCTAATTTAGATATGTTTGCCACTAACAGGGCTTCCACCGTGGTAACAGCGACGTCTTGTTAGCCCACACATGCATGACAACTCATCAATAATAAGCCACTGAGCTTCATAGTAACAGGATAGGATTAGATATGACTGGACGGTGAGTGCTAGTATATATGTTAGTAAACAGGTATCGAGACTCCACTTATCAGATGATTCCGTCATGCAACGCCTCCTTGGACGACCATAGTAGACAGTCACGGTGTACGACCATAACAGGCGGCCACAGTAGGGGGCTCAAACATCAATAGACGTCAGGTCCCTCCAGAAGGCCGTCGACTGCCTTCAGTCATGGGGAGACGGTAAAGAGTGGTAGTGAGACGCGAAAGCAACACCCTCACGACCGTGGAAGGGACCGCAAAAGCGACCGAGGTACCCAGCGCTTTCAAAAACTCGACTTGGCCATCCATAGCCAAACCATATGCTGAGACGCTTCGCACAGCAATCTATAGGTATGCGGAGAGTACCAGCACGGGTACCCTACGCTGATAGGCTAGCGTCTCTAGGGGGTCTGTCAGAGGTCGCGCTGAAGGCAACCCGGTGGACTCCTCACACACGCGGAGTAGGTGGTAAGAAGTACCTCAAGCAGCAATGCCTTCGGACTGCCTCTCAAATGGAGACCGTACGCGTCCTGGAGCTGCCGCCCACTAGTAGTATTCCGTATTGGGCACCATCGCTTGTATAGGTATCAGAGTGATTTTCGATGTGCATCTTCTTTCCATCATTCGGGGAAAGGTAGGCAGGCTTCTTCATAACATCACCATAGTTCAAAGGCGTAGATTGATAGCAAATCACACTCGTTGGCTCGGACCCGCTAGGTTAAGATCTCCTGTTCGCTGTCTAATTCTCCTGCTAGAAAACCCTGTGAATATGTATCTCATATTTTCCAGGTCAAAAAGAACGCTATAGGACCCAATTTGAGACAGGAAAAAGGATACGAGACTTCTACCAACCTACTACAGCCTCATCTTTTCCCAGACATTTCTGTTTGATAGTCGCCCACCAGGATTACCTGGCCTTAAAGTTGTACAATCAATGGCATTCCTGATCGGAAAGGCTCAGCTCGAGGTAGCCGGGCGTTAAGTGAGGACCTGTGGGACACGAAGAGGAAATAGGCAGCTCTTTATGAGCGCGAAAGGAGGGGACTAATGCAAGTTGTATGTATGTAGGTGCTCAGCGTGATATGGATAGAACTTTGCGCTGCAGGTAGTGCTTAGACAGAGTAGGTACATGAAGCCCCTGCAGCCCATTTACGCGTAGAAACAAGAGATGTCAGAGCGTCACATCAAAAATGGCGACTTACTGCAAGTAATTAGCGATTGATTGGGCTGAATACCCCCCTATTTGAGCTTGGAGTTAGGAGTGTGTGCCCTCTCGGCCCCCCAGATTTACTGGATCTGTCTTGGCTCGCATCCCGACGCGACGATTGGCTTTCTTTTGGTCTGCATCTACCCACTATACGCGATCGAGTGCGCCGTCATTGGTGGTTGTGAGACCCATCTTGACGCTGAAATTGGATGAATCAGCAAATCAGCATTTGATTCAGACCTCATAGCCTCCGCGCCCTCGGTTCTATCCATTCAGAATTGCAGCTAGTGTCGGACCTTGGATTGTGCATTTGTCTATGCCGTATTATGTGAACGCCGGCTTTCGACTGCGACCCCCTTCTCTTATTGTCTTTGCTGCTCTAGTGCTGTACGGCTGTGCGGAATGCTTTTAGTGGATTTGGACCCATTCAGCCATTTCTGCTCCGTCTTCTAATTGGCGAAAACGCCTGGTGCGCACTCTACGCCAACACCACGCGTTTGCAAGTACGAAGGAAAAGTGGATCCAATTAATGCACACAATACCACAACCCAACACCTGTTTGAGGTCAGAGCGTGTATCTAACTTCAGGTACCTACCTAAAGCACTCACCCTCTGCTCAAGATTGTATGCCTGTGTTCTCTCCGATCCAATCCAATACTGCTGTACCTGCCTACGTCCCGATTTATACGATCTCTTTTCTCTTCTTGCCCATTAAACTCTCGACGTACAAGCAGTACAATAGCTATTAAGCAATCTTGGCCATTCAGCTTCGTGCCAGTTGCTGCAGTAGTCCGCTCTTGTCACTGCTCTCTGTTTCGCTAACATCTGGCGCTTCCCGATACCATTTCAGTTTGCTAATCTCGACTTGCATGTTCCCAAGACGGTTCACTGTCATACTTTACCAATACCATTCTACTTTCGCGTCAATCCTTCGGCCTCCTGCATCCCCTGAACTTCTCAAGGTCTCCAAGTCTCGAGTCCTACTAGACTGGGCCGCTCAAATCGCGACCGCCATACAGTTTATACCCTTCCTTGCTTTACTGTTCACTACCCTCCCACCAGGACCCTCGGACAGGCAATAAGACCTGCCGATTCCCTCCCACCACACCATTTCGCCACTTTTCCCTCTGCTCCCCTCTTTCGACGATAGCCGAATCTGAAGCTGCTTATACTCCTGGCACCACCAGTTTGAGCATATATCCCACCAGCGCCAACTCATCAGCGTGAAAATAAACAAACAATTTGGAACATCCATTCCGCATTCTTTTCATCCTGCCTCCTGAATACCTATCACCTCTTGCCCTTATTGGTATTCAGTGGGTTTGTCTACCCATCCCCTTGCCTGCTGGACTTCGTCAACTTTGGAAGTTCATCAGGCATTAATTACCACGAACTCGTTATTGGGCACTAGCCAAGCTTTAGCTCTGACAACGTTGACAACGACTGATCTCCAAGATGGCCACGATCGCTCGTCAACCTTTTGCTCCGTTGGATGGAGCACGCTTATACGCATTAAGCAGCTTGAAGAATAGACAGAATGGTGAGTTCAAATATCCCGCTCTAAACTACATTTCATTTGTGTGCTGGTCGGTATTGCGTATGGTCTGGGGCCAATCTGGGGTCAACACACCACTTTCACACCTTTGCTTAATCATCTCGATATCATACCGACACACTCCAATTCGAACTCTCAAAATGCTGGACCGAGTGACTTATTGCACTACTATACTGCATTCATGGCATTAAATTGCTGGTGCTTTACCAAGAAACAACAAGACTAACCATGATACAGCAGCTTCAAGTTCGTCTCCCGTCAAGCGGAAGGCATCCGATGTGACTGAGTTAGATGATTCTGAGAATGTCGACCCGATCTTGTTTTCTAAGCGAGCCAAGGGCGCCGACAGCGTCACAACCAAGGACTCGTTCATGAAGCCACCCACTTTCATCCTAACTAAGTCCGCCAGCACAAATGACTTGCCCGTAACCGTCGCAAGTCCCCCTAAGGCCGCCACTCCTTCACGGACTATCTTGAACCCTAAATCTCCCGTTGCTAGAATCAATACGAGCGTTGCCCGGTCTTCTCCGCTCTCAGCTCCGGCTGGCCGATCGCCGACCCGTAGCAAGCGCTCTGGAATTCTGAACACTCGACGACGCACCGGGGGCTCCTTTACTCGGGTTGACCCTCCTGTCTTTGCACTGCCCTCCAGCTCATCGACAGCTCCATTCTCACTCGATGCCGCTCTCAAGGGTACTATTCCTAGCTACACCAGTCGTAGCGATGCCTCGTCCTCGGAGAAGTCGTCTGGCCTGTCCGATCTCCGTGCTCTGCATGAGCCTGAGATGAAGTCGTCCTGGTTCTTCGACATCCATGAAGACACCCCGGAGCAAGAGATGACCAATTTACTTCAGCATAGCACTTGTGTCCTAGATATTAGCTCGGACGAAGAAAGCGAGACTCGACGACAGCGGGAACGCGCCGAAGGTAAAGAGAATGTTCCTCCTGTTGATGACATCTCCCAGACGTCTCGTCCACGGGCTGCACGACATGCTGCCAACGCAGATGAGATGGTTATTGAGAAGGAACGAAGCCCTCTCGGCGAGATGGATCCGGCGGCATACTACTCGGAGGGCTGCGACGAAAACTCAGTCATCATTGTGCCTGGTGACGAGGAGGAGGAGGCTCCCATTTCAAACGAATTCCAGTTTGCTCCTGAACTGAGTTCTTCCGACGCAGGCGAAAACAGCAATGTTACAGAGCCTGAAGCCCAGTCCGATCTCGTCAGCGAAGAGGAGATTCCCCGCTCTGTTGATGAGTTAATGGAGAAGACCAACGAGTCTGCACCTGGGGCTGCGGTTCTAGAGCCGATTGAAGGCACTGGCGAGAGTTTTGAGGTTTGGGAAAGCAGCAGCGCAAAGGATGAGACAGAGGTTACTACCGAATGTTGAGAACTTGAATATGAACTGGATCATTTACGAGAAATGAAGGCGACGGCGTTTGCTCAGAGTCGCATGCACATGTCGGCTGCTGATCCCGGCGGACGTGGATGTTCATCAGATGTCCCAGCGGTATCATAGACTCTCTTTGGCCCGAGGGGCCCTGACGTGGCAAGCTGTCAAGTGGCAGAACGGACACCTTATAGGACAAAGGGGTGGTAATACATGGTTGGTTTCAGGTAATACATGCTTTTTTTTTTTTTCGCGGCGAAGGGGCACACGGAGTCAGTGGCGTTTCGGAGCGGTGCAAATGGAAGGCTCTTGCTTGCTGAGTGGTTTGGTGTCTTGCATCTGTTTTCGACTTCCAGTCATTCGTGTATGTACACTTTGTAGAGCTTCACGGCTCACAGCAATCAATGGATGACCCTCTGCCTCTGCTGTTCAACGATATAATGGGTACCACCTCTGTAATATTCAAGCCACTGTTTAATCCAAATACGGAGACGCAGAGATACCTAATTCAAGTGGTTACGATGCCGTCTTGCCAGATGTGTCGAGCTTGCTTTTTCATACAAAACACAGCCCCTGAACGGTGTGGCTACTAATAAATTCAACATGGGCACCCGCATTTCACGTCTGGCGCTTGCTGAGTCTACGAGGTCAAAACTACCTAACCTACTTAGGTATACGGTAATGACGCATTGTCGTGATGCCCTTTCCCCCAGCTACATATCACCTTACAAATACAGCATAGGACAGCAAATAAGGGCAGTGCTAAGCTGTATACATATGTAGTTATTTACCTACCGAGTAGTAGTACCTAGATAGTACAGATGTAGTATCTGCAGAGGGTGTTGAGGGCGCTTGCAGGGCACTAAATGCTATTCATTACATAAGCTAAGACAATTATGCAAACAAGGTCTCGCGGGTCCACAAAAACGACGCGTTGCTGGGAGCTCGTTAATGATTTAATCCTCATAAACCGCACCCACGATACCACCAGTAAAATAAGATACCGCCTACGTGCAAGGGTAACATAGATATATGTCACTTTACGTACCTACATTTTTGTAGTCAAAGCCATTGAGTTACAGCTAAAGGTTTCGGATATACCTACCTATCTGCCCAACAACCAATTGAACCCTGCTAAGGCCTAGGACATCTGCCTACCCGGAATTCGTATGGGCCTAGTACAGACGGTCTTGGAACTGCAAGTTCGAGCTTACCTGCAGGTCAACTTAATCTTGAGGTCTAGCCGTTGCCGTAGTGGCAGGGCAAACATATTTTATATCTGATTGATAAACATATACATTGTATATACTCCACCCAACCCAGTGATCTCCCAAGGTACCTAGGTGGATGTATATCCCGGGGGCTACACACATACGTCTCCAAGATACACAGGGTGCTCATCAAGTGGTGGAGAGTTGTATGCTTGCAGGCATATCCCATCTGGTTAGTATCAGGTTAACTAGGCGCCTACGACGTCAAACCGGAGCATAATACCGACACCCCAGACAGAAAGCGAGACGGGATGGCATCCATTAACGACTTAGCTGCGGCTGCAACCATCGCGTCCTCGGCCGTCGCGCTGCAGTCGCCAAAGGAGGAGACCGCACAACCCGCATCCCCTTCTTCGCCGCATGATCCTTTGTCGCCACCGTCGCCTTCTCCTTCGGCGCAGCTTCAGGCCCAGGCCCAGGAAGCGCACGCCCAGAAGATCAACTCTGCAAGTAAATCACCGGTGCCAGAAACTGTAGCCCAAGAGCCGGACCCGGATCCGGATCCAGCGCCCATCATGCCCGACGTCGCTCACACTACCGTGTCATCCGAACGGGATAGTAGTAGCATTACGGTGAACGCGGGCGTGAGCGTTGATGCGCCGAGCCCGCTGGCGCCCTCATCAGCTACACCGCAACTCTCACCAGAAACCCCAGCACGAGGTACTGTACCCAAGGAATCCACGGACGCAGAGAGCGCACCGGTAAAAAGAGAAGTTACGCCCGAAACCGACGATGTTATGGACGGCGTGGAATATGAAACGGAACAGAGGAAACCGCCTGTACGAGGTGCCTTCTTGGTCTTTGAAGGCATGGATCGTGCGGGCAAGACAACGCAGGCCAAGCTATTACAGTTGAGGTGCATCGAGAGCGGAAGGCAAGTCAAATTTATGAGATTCCCTGGTAAGTTTCACGTCTCATATAGTCGGAGTACATTGTGAGAGGGACTACAACGGTTATCATCGCATCTCCCATCGACAAGTTGGAAACCGCTACTGGGCTCTCAAGTCGTCTGACTTGCTAAGTGGCACTGAGTCGAATTGATGACAGACCTAGGATACAAACGCGAGAATTGGTGGGGTACTAAACATTCACAGACAGGACAACACCAATTGGCCAAATGATAGACTCGTACCTCAAAGGGCAATCTGATATAGAAGATCACGTTATTCATCTACTATTCAGCGCGAATCGCTGGGAAGCAGCGTAAGTACACATTCAATACCTAAGGCCTTCCCATCTGCTTCGTGTTACTCCAATACACGCGGATACGCACACTTACATTTACAGTTACTTACGAACTTACGAACATACTAACTGATAATTCACAGGCAAAAGATAAAAACTGAGCTGGAAGCAGGGCACACAATCATCTGCGACCGCTTCTACCACAGCGGCATTGTCTACAGCGCCGCAAAGCAGCTTCCCTCGCTCTCGCTCTCGTGGGCGAAAGCGCCCGAAGTCGGGCTCCCGCGCCCCGACATGGTCCTGTTCCTCGATCTCGAGGAGTCAGTTGCCCGCTCACGGGGCGGCTGGGGCGGCGAGGTCTATGAGAAGGGCGAAATGCAGCGGCGCGTCCGCGAGCTTTTCTGGGGCCTCAGCATGGGTGACCTGGGTAATGCCGTGAGCGCTAGCAAGGGCAACGGGAAGGGCCCCTCGGCATCTAGGAGCGAAAGGGGGAACGCCGCAAATAGCGGTGCGAGCGCGACTGCCGATGCCGACGGCGAGGGCGAGTTCAGACAGGAGGAGGAGGACATTCAGATCGTGGACGCTGATCTCGGGGTCGAGGAATTGGCGGATAAGGTCTGGGATGTTGTGTGCCCGCGCCTTGAAGCTGTTGAGAGAGGCGAAGAGGGAAAGACTGTTAGGATTGTGCGGTAGGTAGGCCGATAGCCGTATGGATGGGGCCCATGCAGTGGTGCAGGGGGTCGATAGCCTATCGCCTGCGTCTCTTGCCCTCTTGTGGTGGTCAAAGGTTAGGATACCTGCCCACGTTGTCACGATCCGTGAACCGAATAATTCTGGAAATGAATGACCACACTCATTGGATCGTGGTTGTAAAACGAGTGACGATTATCAGAATTTCATCTAATGCGTGAAGGGAGCGACAAGCTAGTACACGATACTCCGAAGTGAAGTGAAGGTAAAAGAAGAAGAGTTTAAAATAAAATAAAAACCGCTTAACAGCTGTCGCTCTTCAATTTGCAAAAAACATTCCGGGATCGCTGGATAGTATCAGAGGATCCGTTAAGTAAAGTATTCCCGCTCCATATCACAGGACAGACGTGGCCGCATCTGCAACAAGCACATCACACTCAAAAATCACTCCCCGCCCAGAAAACACACATGCCATATTCCCTTCCTCTCCGTACTGACACTTGTTCGAATGTTACCCACCAAAAAAACGCATGCCGTCATTGGTACAAACGATAAGAAAGCAGCCCCTTCATGAGCGATCACAATCCACGGCCTAATAACCACGATGTTACAATGAATAACCTAATGTAGAATAAATGTAGGTAAATATAGAAAATTCACATGCTTGCTAAACCTATGGATAGCCCATGGGGAGATAGAATGTCTGGGGAAGTAAAGCTATCTTTAGTTGGTCATGTCACGTCACATCGAACTCCAGATAGCTATTCAGCTATTTTATCGAGCATTTTTGTGAGGGTATGAGTTAATGAGCGATTATAAGCAATTGTCTGACATTATCGTTCTGTTTCTTCTTATTTCAAACTTTATTTAATTTTTCATGTGCGTTTGCATCATTTCCTTGTAATACTCCCATGATAGGTCCGTAAGGTATTTCAATCATCTGCTCACAAGACGTACATCGTGGTTTTAATCGACGATCCATTTCGCACATAGTAAGTAGGTATGTTTCACTGGATTCAGGATTCCCGCTCGGGTGCCAGTGCCGTCAGTCTGCAACCAGCGACCAGCAACCAACACCATGCTGGGCGCCGGCTTGTTGTCAGAGCCCAGAGCCCAGAGCCCAGAGTCCATGCAGCAGCAGCATATCAACCAAAATGGACAAATGACGGGACACTGTTCCCCCAACACATTAACATCACTGGATTTGCACCAACGCAGCACCGACCACCGTCGTTTCGATTTGGTGCCACAGCACACACAAAGCAGATACGTGATTAGCCGAACGAACATTGACAGATAGGTAGGTAGGTAGTACGGACCGTCACGGAACAGATGTTGAGATAGCTATAGCTAATAAACAGCTACCTACCTAACCTAGTGCAAACAGAGTTCGTTGAACAAACGGGCATAGGCACAGGTTAGGCTTCGAACTTTGGGAACTTCGGGTTTGATACCCGAATCTTCTCGTCTCGTCGTAGCCTCGCTTGTCAAAAATATGACTTGTCAGTTTCCAGATGTCCCCCCTTTCTTTGCTCCTGTCTTAGTGTTGATTCAATGAAGATATAATGATGCCACTTCTGCTCCTTTCTCGTGAGAGGCGACGTCGCTACTTGCTTTCCTTTCCTCACTCTTTACCTTTACCCTAAAATACCATAATCCTTAGCAATTTGTCGCCATACACACACAATTATTCACACAAGGCACGGCTCATCCCAACCAGTGTTCCAATACCAGCCAGTGTCTGAACCCTAGCTCACCGTCATCTTAACCTTTAACCAAAAAAATAAATAAATAAAAGCCATGGCGCACAAGAAGCGCAAGTCAGCAAAGCCATGGTCGATGCACCCATCCAAGCACGAAGCCGTCGCAGCTCTTCTCGAGGCAGACAACCTCGCCTACACCTTCCACGAGGAGGACACGGAGGACGGATGCATCAAGTCGTACGACACCTCGATCACGGGCAAGTTCCGCTGCCACAATGCGAATTGCGGGACCAACGGGTGGTCGAGCAAGGTCGTGGCCATCACCATCCGCATGTACCCGAAGAAGCAGTACAACGCGCGCGTCTACCACCAGCGCTGCCAGAACTGCAACGCCCTCAGCAAGCCGACGCTCGACGAGAGCTACGAGGAGCGCGTCGTCTATCGCCTGAAGAAATGGTCCGGCGTCGACGTCGGGCAACGCATGACCCACAAGGGCAGCTCGAAGGGTCCGCATAAGAGTGAGTTCTGCGAGGGGTGCAAGGCTGGACATTGTTCCAAGGGGGGCCTAGAGAGGGAGACGGAGAAGGCCCCAAGATGGTTGAGGTGGTATTGAGAAGAAGACATGTACTTTTATTCTTTTATTCTTTTTCTCCTTTTCCCCTTGTATTGTTGTCATCAATGTCTGTTGTATCGGGTCTCGTCCAAAAAAGTTGTTTTTTTCCCTAAGCTGATTATTTATTTTCTTCCTCGGTTCAAAGAAACAACACCGCCGCCTCAAGCGACTTCCTCTCTTGTCCTCAGACCATCTCTGGGACTCTTTTTCTGGATAACGAATCGGAAACACGGTCACAAGCACAGCAAGGCTACCTGGAGGTGTTATTAGGTTGATCACGATCATGATTTTTTGGTTATTATTCCGGGTTTTTGGCGCCTCTTACTACCGAGTGTATCAACACTTTTCTCTTGGATTTCTTTCCTACGAGGTTTATTATAGTCAAGGGTACTTGATCGAGAAGGATGTAAAATGGCTGACAGGATTTATCATCTCGGGTTTCGTTTGGGTTGCATTTAAATATGACATAATTCTACCAAAAAGCCTTACTACCGACTGTGCCTCTATGCACTCGTAGCGATCCTTCTGTTGTGTTAGTTGTAGAAAAAAAATTATAAAAAAGAGTTGTGAGGTAGCATTTTCCCGACTTCTTCTCGCCGGCATCCCAACATTCAACCGGAAAACAGCACACGATTTCGAACCGAGAGCGAGGGAGGTTATTCCTGGCGACTAATTCTTACCACTTGACCATCGAGCCAAAGAGGTAATAGTCCTTGTTGGAAGAACCAGGTTGCTATTGTAGTTTATATGCCCGCCATTGTAAGGTATGCACCCAATAGGGCATTGCTATGTTGATAGGTACAATACCGACACCACTGCCACTGCTTACACAAAATAGATAGTGATAGAGCCTCTGATTGTCTGGGTACCCTAAAACATCGCGACATGGACCGTAGAATAAGTACGGTATTGCTACAGTCCCATACATATAAACTGCATGGGAGGTCCAGGCGTCGGACTTAACGTTCTACTTTTGTCGGGAGTGTTGTGGGTTAGCGTTGCAGTTCCGATTCGTGACAGCTATTAGGCACGCTCCTATCAAATACGTCCCCCTACTATCTATAGTAGTAAATCAAAGTTCTCCATTGGTAGAGGCTTGCTCGGGCATGATCCGAGATTAACATGAGCCAGTACGTCTCTAGTTAAGTCCATGACATCTGCAACACAAGATATGTTCTTCACTACATCTATAGCCTCCTCTAACGGTCCAGGCTACGGTCTACATACACGTCGTCCTTTACTACCTAGTCTTTGTAACAGGTCTATTTCCTGCTCCGCATCACCGATATCGCCTGGCGACGCATTTGTTCCTCTTTCCTATTGTAGCCATTCCTTCGCATGGAGACCATGGTTCCGAAAATATTACTACGCTCGCTACCTAACTACTTAGCATACATAGTGTTAGCTTCGTGCGGAGTATACCCATACCCAGGCAATGCAGTGGGCTAGCAATAATCCTCACAGGACGTTGGCAACTAGCTTAGGTAAGTTGAACCAGAACCAAGCTATGAACATTTGCCTATTCCAGTAACTATAGAGGCTCCAGATATTGATGAGATGGATTTACCTTACCGGAAAATCACCAGATCTAAGATGCAATGCACGATACTTGCAGTTTATCTACAATCTAATAGGTATGGCGTAGGCTAGGTGCTCTGTATGGTAACTCCCCAGAACCGTAATGGAGCATTCTCCGGAAGCTAATGTGTCTCTTATGCAAGCAATTCCACTACCGGATAATATAAGTAATGATTAGAAATCGAAGTTTGTAGGGACTGGTGCAGAGATGGATCCTTTAGAGAGTTGCAAAACCTCCACTACAGGGGTTGTTGATGGCGCCATCACAGACGACGATAGGAAGGTGTTGAAAGAGGACTTAATAGTAGGTAGTTTTTGAGAAAGGAGAAGGAGGTCAGGAATTGTATGAATGAGAAGATATAATAAGTAATAGGTATCCTCCCTTGCATTGGCGGTCCTTACCACAAGAAATTGCTCGTGAAATTCGTGATATAGAAAGGTATAAGGCAGTCACAAGTTTATATCACTAGTTTCACACAATGTTGTCAGGGATATTACTCCTTTGCGCCGTAGGGCTTAGCGGCGTCGCTTCCGCTGGGAGTACCAGCGTCGTCACGTTCGTTGGGAGCACGACGGTGACGACCTGCTCATATAAGTCAAGTTCCGGTGGCGTGCCGCCCACGCCTATTCCAACGCATAATATAAAGACGTCGACCACGTTGTCGATATTCAGTGCGTTACCTAGCCTAGACCTAAGCCCCGGAGAAGTTTCCTTAATCCACAGTTGAGAATTACATGACTGATATAGATGATTTCTTAGGCGAGACAAAAACTGTCCCCTCGACCGTCTCCGTGACGGCTCCCACTACCGTTACAGTTACGCAACGGACTGCAATTGCGTACACGGCAATAGATGAAACCGTAACAGTACCGACTAGCACTCGTGGTGTTGGGGTGCTGAAGCAGGTCGCTACGGCAACATTCGCGGCTACCGTTTGCTCTGGAGGCGTCAAACAGGTCACCGTGACGAAGTGTATGTGAATATCAAGAATCCAGCGTTTTATTCTTTTCCACGATATGCTTCTAGCAAAACCACTACCTGGCTACTATCTAGTTCCTAAAGACGAGCCTCGACTGACTTTTTGCTCGCGAATCAGACACAGGAACATACAGCCCCATCTCAGGGCAACCGACCTCCTACCTCGCCACTTATCCCACCGAGGCCTTCTGCACGACGCAGTATATCTGGACACACATCCTATACCCGACCCTCATCACGGGTGCGACGACCAAGACCGTAACCGCCACCTCTGTGATTACAGCGCCAACAACGACATCTACCACCACCCTCGTCTTCGGCACGCAGTACACGTACCTGACGACCGTGACGCAGACCTTCACCTCCTACACGCCCGCCGCTTTGACCACCACTTCCACCGTCGCCTGTCCCACACAAACGAAGACAGTGACGCGAACAATGGACATCCGGTGCGCGCCCTCGAACATCGTCGGCACTATCAATGGCGAGGGCTTGCAATCCGGGGACTACGCCGACCGCACCTCTGTAGTCTACACGCGCAACGAGCCCTGGGCCAACGACGCCAGCGAGTGCTGCCAGACATGTCTCGACAACGAGGGCTGCGGCGCTTCTATGGGAGGGGATGGCGCTTGCGGGCTTTATTACACTGCCACTGTCGAAGGGGAGCCTGTCTGCAATGCTCGTATCTTTACGTTCACTTCGAATGAGAGCGTCGCGCCGGGCCAGGGGCTGACTGTTCAGGGTGGGTGTGGGAGTGTTGCGTATGCGGGTGAGAGCTAAGGCGATAGATGGGCAAGGGGGGAAGGAAAAGGGGGATAAATACTCAGTTACCTTAGGCAGCAGAAAGCAACATTCTGAATGGACGCTGTTACCTACCCGCATGTATAAATGTATTTTGGTTTAAATTCAACTACTTCTGATCGTTGTTACTACGCACCAATGTCAAATTGCTTGATTCGTCGCATCAATGTAGCCAGAGTCAATGAGCAAACGACGGCGGCGGCAAAGAAACGTAGGAAGTAAAGCCATAGTATAAAGCAACCAGCATCTTCAACTATCTACTTGTATAACCTAATAATACCTGCTTATTCCTGGTAGGGTATCATGATATCAAATGCACAAAATGCACTGCATAACAGTAAATAATAACCTCAATTATCTCCAAGCTGAAACCCCAACGCCTTATAGAGCATGCGCACCCCAGGCGGCCGGCCATATGTTCGCCTCATGTGATAGAAAGACAACAGGCGATGCCGCCTCAGTGAAGGCAAGGGAGAAGGAGTAGATGCAGAGCGACAGTGGTAGTCCGGATAGATATCGGAACGGAATAGAAATCCCCCAAGACTTGCGTCTGCGCTATTTTAAGCTTCACCAAATGGATAGTTGAACTTCAAAAGGCCATTAAGCCCACCAACCCATCCATCGTCGTCCTCGCTCGTACCCTCGCGGCGGCCACCCGTGGGTGACCGTATGACACACGGCACACCACCCGCCCAACTTCCACCCGGCGTGCGTCCGATCACTTCGCCCTCAACGCGGACTTCCATTCCGATTGTCACACCCGTCTTGCGCTTCCCGTCGATGCTCACCTCGAGCTCTCTGCCTCGGTTCTTTTCGCTCACCTTCAGCACGACCTTGGAGTTCAGGGGGAGGCCCAACGGCCGGAAGCTGAGACTGCGTGCACAGATCGGCGTAATGAGAAGCGTCTTGACAAGCGGATGCATGATACTGCCACCAGCTGACAGTGAATAGGCCGTGGATCCGGTAGGGGTGCTAGCCAAGATTCCATCCGCCACAGCCTCGGTCAGGAAGCGGTTGTTGACGTAGACATCGATGATGGCGAGATGTGGATTAGGTCCGCGGTGTATAACCAATTCGTTGATGGCGTGAAAAGCCTGCTTGATAGGTTCACCCCGTTTCGTAGGCATCCTCAGCTCCGGCGGTGTCGGTGGAAGAACATGTTGGGGTTCGGCAGTCGAGGTAGGCATTAATTGAGCATTGATATTCACGCCATCGGCATCGTATACGCCTACTTTGAGTCGATGTCTGAGAAGGACTTTACTTGACCGGGTAATTCCCATAGATTTGCCACGGACGTGGCCCCAAGCACCATGGAGTTGGTGGCCGTCATCGTCGGATAGACCATTGACGGCGGCTTGAGTGTGGGGATCTTGCAGATCAGTCACAGCGACTCGACTACCACTCATATATACCTGGCGCCAAGCTCGTTTGTACTCCTCAAACTTCCATTCACCCAAGAACCCCAGAGAGCCCATACTAAAGGACAGTATCGGCGGTACGGACGAGCGAAGGCTGAAGAGGCTGGCAGCGCGTAGAATAGTGCCATCGCCGCCCAGAGTCGCGACAAGGTCAATCTTATCAGGTAACAACGCGGGTTCGGCCGTGTATATCGGAAATGGGAGGGACTCTTGGATTTGATTGGCGATGCGTCGTTCGAACACTAGGTTTACGTCGGGATATTCGCTATGCAGGTGCTTCGCGAAGGCGATTGCGGAAATGGTGACCTGTGGTGCATGGAGCTTGGGAATAATCAAGATATTCCGTGGAGGTTCGGGCCATTGTAGGGATAACAGCGACGACGTCGGACTCTCTTTATACCTAGGTAGGACTCGAACGGGTAGGGTCGCAACATCGAGGATCTCGCTACGGTGGCTGGCCGCCGAGAATTGTCTAACGACGAAGGGAGGCGACACTGAAGGTAGCCGTATGCGAGGTTGCTGACAAAGGTTGCCAAAAAATTTTAAGGCCGACGAGCGTGACATGGTTAAGAGCTATGCCGTTCTGCGAGCTATGGCGTCGGAGGGTCCAGTATTAACAGAATATAAAGCGGTGAACGATCTCGGTGAGAGTTACGATATGTCATTCTCTCATTCGATTGTCCGACCCAAAGTGAGTAGCACAGTCGCGAGCTATTCACGCGAGAAAGAGCGGAGGGCGGATGATAAGGAAAGGGATGTAATTCGCAACTTTAACCCATGATCCGGTCCCGTAGATTCGTTCCTTATCCACCTTCACAATAAATATAAGCCGAATCTTCTGCAGGAGCTTTAGATGCTGATTTCTAAGTCCCAAGTCAGAAACTTTTACGTCCAGGTAAGAGGTACAACACTTAGAGAACTCGAAAAGACCGTATCCACCATGTTGAATAAATGGTTACGAAAAGTATTGCCAGCTCTGAAGATTGTAGAGCAGAAGAGGCTCTGCATGATGACGCTCCGCATGTCCCACCCACTCCACTTCCGGCCACAATACTCCATATGGGTAGGGAGTGTTTGCCGGGAATGACCATTCCTTTCTTGGGATAGTTCCCTATAGGGGTTCAGCCTATATTGTGTACATGTAACACGACATAAAAGGGACCTAAGGATGCAGGCACATTATGCATCTTGCAATTATCGCCAGTTTGGCTTTCCGGCAATACTACAGAAGATACGAATCAGAATCCCCATATAATATTATGGGCTGACAAGTAGTAGATTTCTATGGCGGAACCAGTTTATTCACCTCGGATTTAATCATCGTATTGCCTGACGCCTTGCAATCTATAATATCGACGTTGCACACGAGACTTCCCCCAATGCATTGGTATTTAAGGAAGAGCATACTTTGAAATATCCCGCAACCGCGAGACTATTCAATTGCAATCAGACAGCTCTAGCTGAGATTTGCATATCTCAGGCAACCAGTCACAAATAGAACAGAAGACATCTAGGTCTTTCCATCTGTGGGTTACCTTTTTGCTTCAGTAGGGGATGACTGTAGTCAGTCAATGTCTACCCTGCTGTCTAAATTTGCGACCTGTAGCTTGTGCAGCATATTTTCGACATTATCTAGTAGTATACATGTATCCAGCAAAGTTCTGTATGAGCTCTGTACAACCAAGTGGGCAATCGTATGCTCGTACCTCGTAAAATCGTAGCCGTCCGCCCTTTATCATTCTGAACATATTATAAGGAACTCACAAAGACTTGAGTTCCTCAATGCGGTATATCTACAAGCTGTATGAAGAAACATAATACTATAGACGACACATTAGAACTAGGCAGTCAAGAGAAGTAGGTTTAACTTACAGTAATAACCGAGTCATCCGCTCCAGGATCGTCATTATTTGGAACATAGACGTACAAAATCAATGCATGGTCGTCGGCGAAACACGCAATTACACGGCTGTCTAGACGCCCAATGCTGAGCACCTTGCTCCAGTCCTTGCCGTCGACACGTACGGTTGCCCACTTATTCGGTCCTGCGTTCCTAAAGCGGGTGCTAGGATGGTCCTCGATTGCGCACGTGAGCTGCCCGGGATCAAGTTCCGGGTTCTCGAGCCTATCCCACATCGATTCGACATCGAGAGTATCGGTATCGAGACGTAACCGTAGATTACCGTGCATATTGGCGCCAAGCTCAAGTCTGGGATTTGCGCTTGATGTAGGCCCCGAAGACGAGACCCTTGAGGCAACAGCGAGTTTGGTAAACCTGTCGGAAATAGCTTTGAGCTGGAGTAACGGCGGAAGTTGAATATGGACATCCGGCTCTCGAACCTTGGGTTGCATGATGGTCTCGACGGTTTCAGGGTGAAGGACCCGCACCGGAATGTCCTGTGTAATTATCTTCTCATGCTCACGCTGAAGACTAGTCTCAAGAGGTTCAGCCGCAAAAACTCCATCGTCGTCGTGCGGGTTGACGCTGGAGGCTCTGTTGGCAGGATTCAAGCCGAAGCGGGAAACGCCTTGGGGCTGATTCGCAGGCACTGTAGATGTCGTGATGGTCATTGAGAGAACAGGCAAGCCATCTTTCTTGGTCAGACGAAGGGATGCTGATACGGCACTCGTGGCAGATTTGAGAGCCCGCTGAAGTGGAACCAGGGGAAGCTCAAGATTGATGGTATTGTTTGGTTCAGCAGATTGGATGGTCCAGTTCTCAAAGACAAAATCAATTGACAGCGAGCTAGTGTTAAAGGAGTTGCAATGTCAGCCCAGAGCGGAGTTATATGGCTAGAACTTCATCACTCACGCCCAGACTTGGGATCCCGTGTCCGGAATTACAGTGAAGCGGACAGTCTCGTCATCAAGGCGCACCCAGGCGATCTTTTCAAGAGATGATAGGGCTGCTACAAGCTCTGTTGCTAAACATTAGCATATTTACCTCCATTTAGATGAAATAAGGCATACTTGAAAATGTTCGGATGTTCTTGAGGCTTGTTTTAAACCTCATGTCTATGGATTTGCGTTTCCTTTTTTTTAAATGATATAAATGACCTACGACCAACTCAACGAGTCGTATGCGATTACTTGAACTGATTTTGGAAGAACTGGTAAGGTGAGATCGTGGTAGAAACGCGTGTTAGCACCAATCAATAGGTGTCTAGACAGAACTGGGAGATATGCTGCGCAGGAGGTTAACAGCTCTTTCCTAGTACACTCTACCACGCACCCTTGTCTTCTGCGCAACTAGGTATAGACTAACCTAACCTAGGTTAGTGAGTGCATCCTACTAAGGGATGCGCCTACCCATTGGGGGTACACAAGCTGTCCGACGTCCACTGTCCTACCTCTACCAAATCTGTATTTATTTACTCTTACCTCACGTAGTAGGAGTATTGCTACATTTGTTATCCATCATGATACTTACCTAGGTAGTCAGAGTTAGTCAAACCTGAGCCATGTCATGAGCGAATCCCTCCAAAAGGGAAGTGGCTACCTAAAGTAGGTAGGCATATAACCTAACCGTATTAAGGTTCATTTACATCTGTAGGTTATGTAGATAGGTACTACCGGGGTAGACCTACCCCGCCATGATCGGGTACTTATCATCATAACCCCGCCATCCATAAGTTCCAGGTAAAACGTCAAGAAGAATCTCATTACCAGTTTAGATGTCGTTAGTACAGGAAAGGGCCACAGACGACTCGGAGAGAGGCTCTGCCGAATGGCCTTGGATAAATTGTAGTGAATTGTTTGTTTCAAGGACTCGACGTAGTTATTCTAAACAGTTCACAACATCTGGAGAAAACCAACGTAAATGACCTCTTAATCCACACGCCAACACGAGTCGCAACCCCGCAACCCGTGTAGCTGAGTAGGCCCAAAACTCCGTTATCCCTTGACCATGCATGGCCTCTATTTCCGAATTCAACCTTCCCTGGACGCTAAGCTAGCATAAGCCACCACCCCTTGTACTGGATTATCGAGGTATACCGATATGTTTGTTCTTCCTCTACTAAACAAACAATAGCATCCGGCGATTGTGAGTCCCATCTAGACGCTAAGTCGGCGGCGGTGAGCGAGCGTAGACATTGGAACTCTACCCATAGTCCCCACGGCTCGTACTCTGCAAAGGTCTAGCCGTTCGTGATCTTCTACAGCATGGTTCCCAGTTCGCGCGGATCGCGGGGCTGGAATGCTCGATCGTCTAAGGCCTTTTAGAGAAAATATAGACTTGATGCTAGTCGACCTTTCGCCGTTTCGGCGGTGTGCACTGTTCGTAGTACTGCCTAGTTCGGAACTGGGTGTAATTATTTGCCTCATCTTTTTCTCCGATCGCGCATTAGCTGCACACGTGCGACATTCGCCAACAGTTTGCGCGCGATAGGGGTCTGAATACGGTGGGCTAGGTTGAAGAGGACGCCTTGAACGTCTCAAGAGGCGTCGGCGCGCTCGGCGAGTCTGCTGAGGGTGTGGGTGAGTCGGAGCTATTGTCGTTGACCATATGTTATAAGAATATGACGGCCTCGGTGCAGGTATGGAAACAGGATGTCCGCAAGGGTGCTTTGCGACGCTGCGACAGTAGGGACAGCTTGGGACTGAGTGAGGATCACGCTCTACTGAATCCTGGAGCCATCGTTGAATGCAATGCGTGCCAAATTTGTGACCACAGTACAGATGTACCCACGACTCCAATATCCCCTCTGGGGTTTCGATCCCAACGGGGTCGTGACATATGGGACAGTCTTCCGGGACGAGCTCTAGTTTGGAAGGCTTCTCGCTCTTTACCTCGGAGCAGCTAACCTCTGTAGTAGCTTCTAGTATAGTTGCTTCGGCTTTAGACCCCCCGTGTAGAAGCCTTTTGATGAAACCGAGGTCGGTCAATTTTTGTAGGTACCTTAATCTCGGCGCCATAGCTTAAAGCTGAGATCAGATTTAATGATAGAAGATGAGATTGAATCTGATTGCCAGGCCTCGGTTTTCTGACCGCGAGACGACAATAACCGTCCTGCGGTAAGTGCTGGGTCAATGTAGATGCTCGGGCCGAGTTAGTGGAATGCGAAGACGACTGGGATTAAGTGACCTGTTGTGATGCAGGAATAAGGACATCAAACGCCCGGAATGACGAGAAGCTTGAATAACTTTGGAAGCATTTATAGGTGTGGCTTGGCCCTACAGACACAAACCGATACAAGACGAATTTCGTCCTACGCAAATAATGGAGTGGCTTGGTGGGGGTTGTGGAATGATGTTTAGACTTAAAGCTGAGCTTAGCTTAATGATGTAGGAGAAAGAGCATAGGGCCGAACGGACGATAGACTAGTATGGAGAGGTTTGGGCGGGTAGAGGGTAGGAGAAACACGGGAAAAGGGAGAGGACTTGAAAGCTGGGGAAATCAACCTAGACTACCAGCTGGTAACGAGCGCAATGCGCGCAGTGGTGACGAAGATGTATGAGCCTTCCCATCAAGCATAGGGATCGACTAGTAATCAGACTATTCTAAAGACACATACTTGGTACGCAGATAACAAGAGCCTGGTTTGAGCGTGGGCCGGGTGTAAGTTGGTCAGGTAGGTGTGCTGCAACGGGACTGGAATGAACTATTCGACTTCGTCGAGTCACAGTATAATCATCAAGACGTAGTCGACAGGCAGGACTGTTGGGCGAGAGGACTAGAGCAGCATCTGACTCGGTCGGCTCGATTGATTGATTGGTCGAATGAGCAAAAGATCGATCAGGTAGGTATCTAGCCTATCTAGGAGAGGGAGGAAGACAGAAAAGGCTCTCTCAATATTGCTTTAGGACTTAGGTACGCAGCCAGCAAGTAAGTACCTACGTCTACAGGGTGCCGCTCATAGGTAAGGTAGGTGTAGTAGGTAGGTATGTTATGCGTGTATGTATGTGTGTAGGTATGTGGTGTTGGGATTCGGCTTTCGCTTCTGCTGCTTTGGGTCTTTTGGATTTTGAATTGGGGACTTTGACTTTGGATTCGGATTATTTGCTGTCATAGGCAACGCAATACAATACTTTCAAGACAGAGAGATCAGAGAGAGAGAGAGGAGGTAAGGAATTTTGTGGCTTCAAGACATATTAGTTTAACTTGAAACTTATATCTGCTCGTGCCAAAGTAATACGGCAGGGAAGTAAAGTATCGTCCGAGAAAATGATATGGGACGTGGGCAAACAGACAAACACCTGAGAATCGTTCAGGTTTACACGACCAACCTTGGAACCTGCAGGTAGGGACTTGGTCGACTGCCATCCCTCCTTCAGGTTGGCGGCCCAAGACAGGCGTCATGTGCTACGTTGCTTATCCTGTCGACCTCTCCGGATTCGTCGATATTGTTAGGTCAGTTATCTGCAAGATAAGGCCGGAATGTACATTCCAAGCCACGTGCAAGAGATCAGACTAATCTAGTGCACTTGGGGCAGCCGTTTCTTGACAGATTCCTGTCCAAATTCAACAAACTGTATTCAGAGATATGCACATACAAAATGTATTATTATCCCTCGCTTGAGACTATCAGTGTTGGACTCCTGCAGGACATACGCATGTTATCTGGGTTGACCTATTTACCATTCGGTATTCAGCTCACCATTTGGAGTACAGCTGTACAAGCCTGTACACCTCGTCTATATCGGGGGAGTGTACTAAGTTCTGGGATATAGAATTCTGTAGGGTTAGGCATTCACCTTCAGGCTTAGCTAACGGAATATGCGCATCCAGGTCTTCGGATTCCAATAAACGAGGATTGTCTCCTTTGCATGCATTTCCAGCCTCTACGGCCTTGCTGTATGTCAGTCACTGGTACGTACAAGGTGTCCACCGGCGCCATACTGTAAGACTTACGTCACTCTGTTATTTGAGCCAGGTATGCCATTAAACGTCCAATGCTAGGATGTCTAATAAAACATTGCCGTGGTTACTCGAACGTAAAACTGCTATTTGATAGCAGTATGTTGGTAGGAAACTGGTCAACCATACTGTCACCTCCAGTACCTATCATATGCTGATTTTTCTCGTTATCCTGTATACCCAAATTACTCACCACTGGTCGGTACATATATGATGTCTATATATACCTGCGTATGTACGTGCGTGAGGGTGGCAACAGAAATAATGTCTAGGCTTCGCACGAAGGCTAATTTGGTCAAATAACAGAGGTAGCTCTTGAATATTAGTGTTATCAAATCTCGGCTGTTAATAGGGCGTGAGGAATCGGCGCAAAACGGGCGGAAGGACACGAGTACTGTAAATGCCTAGCGATTTAGACGAAACGTGACTGTTGCGTCGTCGTGAATTTCCGTACTACGTCTTGATAAAAGGAGCAGTAGGCGTATGATGGGATATCCTTTGTCTAAAAAGCGAAACGAAATGGAACCATAAATGTACTAGTAGTACATAATGCATACCGGTTGTATGGGGTTAGGCCGTATTTCAACTTGACCTAATCGCTGAACGTCTGATCTGGGTGTTCCGGTTGTTCCGGTTGTCCCCATCGCTGTCATCGTCGCTATCATCTCGAAATCCTTCCTCTAGACTTCACGGACTTTGGTCAGTCTCGTAAAGAGACAAGGCGGCCAGCCGCGTCCACCAGATTTCCCGAGCATAGAGGGTATTGGATGGGATAGTGTGTGGTAGGGTGCGTATAATGTGTGTGTAGTGAGGTGGGATGCGCTTACTCTCTACTTAGTCTCCTATCACTATCAGCTTGTTGGTGATGTGTATCCAGTGAGAGCGCGTGTCGACGGTCCTCGCCCACTTCGTTTAGTTCTTCGCCCTCTTCCGAGCTAAAGCCCACATCGGACTCGTCATCGTCAGCTACCACAACGCGCTCCCTGTGACTCCATCTCCAACGTGACGATACTATCCACTGCGTTATTGCATTTTGCACCCGGATACGAAGTGACGTTGTCTGTGTCGAGATTGTGTCGATGGGGAGATACTGGCTATATCGATTTCGGTATTGCCGCCATAAAGGGATAAGAACGTATGTAAGGGTGAGGAAAATGACCAGCGAGATGATAGCTGGTATGAACAATGTCTATAGAATTCAGCACGTATCCTCACGGAGAGCAATTCTGGAAGCGCACGCGTAGCGTACCTTGATGACAGAGAGTGTGGCGCCCATGGTGGAAGGCGAGACGAGGTATGGGGCGTTTATAGAAATAATAAAGTCGTAGATTCAATGCCTCGGGTTTTTGGAATCGCACTTCCAGATAGTAACGACCCCGATGGAGATGGACAACTTCAGAGTTCAAAGAGTATTGACCTAGCTGAAGTTCAAGTACGAAGGAAGAGTTACGTTTGGGATCTCGCGAAAACGTTAAGACGGCCTTGTATGACTCCAAACACAGAAAATGCCAAAGAGGCAACACTGCCCATGAAGATATATGTTACACTGTAGGTATTGTCATTTGCCCATGAGTACCTAGATAGAATTGCAAAGCTGTTGTCCTCGATGGCGATAATTTGGGGATGTCGATGAATTCATGTGCTGTACCTCTACTTACGTACACTAATAACAGATCTGTGCCTTACCTAATGCAGGCAAGCGTCAAAGCTCACGCTGAGCGAATTGAACTTTCAGCATACGTACCTTAAACCACGAACATCAGCAATGACCATGGGAAACGACAGTGAGTTTACATCCTATATTGATATAGAAATTCCAAAGTCTTTTTATTATATGTCCTATTCCTTCGCCTTCTGCTCTTTCTTCCTGTCCCCTTTTTGGTTCCCTTCTCATCAGAACGTCAGAACTATTTCGACATGTGATTATGCCGGCTGTGGATAGATAAAACCCAACCAGAATACCTAATACCTAATACCAACTCCTAAGTATCTACCTTAGACACTAAGTGGGTTGGGTAATATGACATATAAATTCACGACCGTCCATACGGCCTAGGTTAGACCACCTAGGTAGGTACCGTACTTGCCTGGGCAGGCCTGGGATAACATGCAAGCAGTCTGGGCCTAGACAAAATGAGGAAATGCACACGCTTTACTGGAGGTGAAGTGCCTAATGGACTAAACGAGCAAAGCTGGCTCTTTCCCTCTCTTGTTTGATTTTCCCTTCCTATCAAAATATTGCACCCCCCAATTGCTGCTATCTATCATCAGCAGCAGCTAAAAGGGGGGTGTTCCTGTTCCATTTATTGTTTCAGGCTTGTTCACTACCATGTTTCCTCACGCCACGTCAGCACATGTTTCCCATATACAAAGGGACATATCGTGATAGGTAGTTTGTATATAGGTAGGCATACGGATAGTAGTTAGGAAAGGATACAAGAGATTTATATATCTATACCTGCGTTTATTAAGACTGGGAAAGATATTATCACGATTTACTATTGTCGATAGGTGGATAGGGTGTGTTCTCCATCTAGCATTTATTAGACTAGCGTTGAGAAGTCTATTCCGCATTGGGAATAAAAGGGGTTTGTCCACTTCGGTTCGGTTTCCCTGTCCCCTAAAGTTCTTTGCGGTCACTCCCATTGGCTCTATGGCCGAGCATTGTAGCGCTGTAACGCGTAGAGCATAGGTGAGGAACATACCGTAGACGGCCACCTACTACTTCCCAGCCGCCGATATCAAGTGAAATGGAATGAGAGGGCCACTGTGATAAGTACAACTCCCATGCTACGGATAAGGTTAGTACCTATAAATACTGTCCCTACCTAGTAGGGGTACTGTACCGGTACCTACAACAGTGTAGCACATTACATGTATGTCTTCATTCCCCTGTCGCTGTACGGGTATCCCCTTTCAACATGCAGTTGGACTCTCAAGTTATCTATCCTTAGTACTTGGTATCTTAAACCTCCTTTGAGAAGCTGATGGAGTCCTTAGCACAATTGACTTGGCCTATCTGCTCAACGGCACACTTCAGGTTAACGATACATAGTCCCTCCTTCCAGACCACCCTCGTTTTGCGACACCTACGCCCCTGATACCGACATCCCACAATATACATGATTTTTACGACATTGACGCTACAAGTCCCTCAACCGATGTAGCTTAGCTTCCTCGCGCCCACCATTTCCACATTGCTCGCCTGCGATTCCATATGTGCCAGTGCCAGTGCCAGTACGTTTATCCAACCTTGTTTTGGGTAATTCTCGGATTATCTCTCCCCCCAAGAATCGACGGGGCAGGCGATTGATCCCTTCGAGCTGCTACACCACAACCATGGAACCCCGATTGCCGCTTCATCATCCAACTTAATGCTAACCCCTAGTTGCTTTATGCAGATCCTCGTTCCGTACCATACGTACCATACCCTCGACCACACTCGTACAACACCCTTCCAACCGTTGGTTACTGTGTGCATAGGAACATGATGTTATCCGGTTTGCGACTGCAACCTCCTGTACATTGACGACGACCTTCTTGTGACATTATAGTGGCGCGTATCGACTTCTCTTCGAAACTGTGGCACTAAGCAATCCCCGCCCGGGTAAAATCCCCGTTTGAAAAGGCATTGGGATATAGGCGTTTCAGCGCCTTCCCGCACAACGTCGAAATGTCGTCTGCCGAGAAAACCAGGCAATCCTCGGGTGGAAAAGGGTTCTTCTCTCGAACCAAACATAGGAGCGAAAAGCGGTATACTGGCAGTGAAGAAGGTCGATTTTTAGCCCCAGACTACGAACCGTCATCGCGATCTTCTCGACATGCTCGAGAATCGTCTATTGTGTCCGTCGATCGACCCAGCTCTCCCGAAAATGGTGTAAACAACTCTGCAGGCGTTATAACGGCCATCCCCTATGATAACACACATAACGATCGAGGCCCCCTATCAGTCGACTATCTACCACGGAGTGACCAGGTGCCTGTACGACGCGACCCTCTACCTCACCAATTAAACAAAGGCACTGCCGACTTCCACCAGTACCCTTCCGTTGATATTAACGGATTTGCTTCCTCGGCTGGCTCTCATCTCTCCGGACCACGCCCCCCGCCGGGGTCTTCTAATGTCACTATGGCATCGACCGGCCGGCAAGCCCAATTCCAGCAATGGGGACCACAAACTGGCGGCCAAGTCCCGAAGAGCTCCGGTGGCGGGAGCGCGTTTGCCGAACGATGGGATTCCTTACCTGGCTGGGGACAGCAAGGCTTCGGCAGGACTTCACGACAAAGTGATCAGTCCAGCACTTTCTCAGGTAACGGCCAACCTCTAGATTCCATCGGCACCAAACGCTCATCCAGATTAGCGCTTCCTAGTGCGACTTCGCAGAGTTCGATCACGTCTAGTAGAGATTCGCACCGATTGACTAAATTTCCGGGTTCGCCAGCACAACAGCCGTCCAGTGGCCCAGAAGGGTTTTCTCTAACACGGCCCGACGATGACCGAGTCACTGAACATATGTTTTACGAGCTAATGCAAAAGCGTGGTTGGCACAACCTGCCTGAGCAGGCGCGACGGCAAATGCAGGCATACCCGTCTTCGAAGAAATGGACGCTAATTTACCAAGATCGATTGACCGAGTGGCAGGGTGAACAGAAACGGAGACAGACAGCACGGCCCGGTCAATTTTCTAATGTTGATATTACAGCAAATTCTGATCAAGAGGATTCTCCCGAGTGGTATGTCCGAAAGGTGATGGAGAACAGTCTGGACTCGAAAGGCCTTGGTAGTCTCGAGGTCAATCTCAGGACACAACAGATCGGTTGGGTGAAGCGCTTCATCGAATGTCAGGGGCAGGTGGCTCTCACCAACGTTCTGCTTAAGATCAACCGGAAGACTGCTGTAGGACCCGCCGCTCCTACGGACTCCAAATCAAGCGACAAAAACCTCGATAAGGAGTATGATATTATAAAGTGTTTAAAGGCCTTATTGAACAACAAGTACGGAGCCGACGATGCTCTGGCTCACCAACAAGTTGTTGTGGCTCTTGCCACTTCACTCATCTCCCCACGGCTCACGACACGAAAACTTGTCAGCGATGTTTTAACCTTCCTCTGCCACTGGGAAGATGGAAATGGCCATCTCAAAGTCATTCAAGCCATGGACTACGTCAAAGCACAACAAAATGAAAATGGTAGATTTGACGCTTGGATGCGCCTGGTGGAGGTTACTGTGGACGGCCGAGGAAAGATGGGCAGCCTTGTGGGAGCTAGCGATGAAGTTCGAACCGGTGGTATCGGCATGGAGAATCTCCTTATGGAATACGCCGTTGCGACCCTGATTCTGGTGAATATGATTATCGATGCGCCAGAAAATGACCTTCAACTTCGGATGCATATCAGGGCCCAATTTGGTGCCTGTGGGATCAAACGAATTCTCACCAAGATGGAAGCGTTCCAATATGATCTTATAGACAAACAGGTCGAGCGGTTTAGAACCAACGAAGCCATCGACTACGAGGACATGCTTGAACGGGAGAATAGCAGCATAAAAGATAGCATTGAAGGGGATGTCAAGGACCTGAACGATCCCGCACAGATTGTGGATGCTATTCAGCAGCGATTACAAGGTACCAAGACTCAGGACTACTTCGTCTCTGCTCTCCAACATCTGCTTCTTATCCGTGAGAACGATGGAGAGGAACGGCTACGCCTTTTCCAACTTGTAGACGCAATGCTCAGCTACGTTGCGATGGATCGGCGGCTGCCGAACCTGGACCTCAAGCAGAGTCTTAATTTTACTGTTCAGAATCTTTTGGACAAGCTGCACACGGATTCCGAAGCTCGGCAAGCCCTCGATGAGGCGCTTGAGGCTCGCCAGATCGCCGAGGCGGCTATGGCGGAGCGCGACGAAATGAAAGCTAGGATTGAACTTGGGGCCGATGGGTTAGTAGCGAAGCTACAGAGGCAGTTAGAGGAGCAGTCACGTTTTATTGAAGCACAAAAGCGGCAGGCAGACGGACTCAAAGCCGAAATCGAAAATATACAGACAATTCGTGCTAAAGAAGCCCAACGCTATGAGCTGGAAACACGGGAGCTCTATTTGATGCTGAGAGATGCCCAAGATATTGCCGCCTCACAGGCTGCAAAGGGCTCCGCCGCTACTAAGCTGGGTGATGACGATCCCTCCCATATGCAAGGTATCCTTGACCGTGAACGTCTCATGGACCGACTTGCTATGCAGCTGGAGCGGCAAAAGACGCAATACAAGCTCGAAGGTCGTGTCTGGGGCGATGCCGTTGGCCCGTCCGACCGGCTACGCGCTCTTCGAGAGGAGATGGATGGATATGATGCGCCTTATCCCGACGCTCCTGAAGGGGCCGGACTGCCTCCTCCCGGAATAGCTGGCGGCATGCTTGGATCAGTCAGACGTAATACCAAGATACCGAGGAAACCTGTGGGTATCCAGGGCGCCTCAGCTGCCGATGGCGAACAACTCGAGACTGATGTGGGCGACGACGACGAGACTATCTACGAGAAACCCAGAGTTGTCGAGATTCGGAGGCCCGTCATGGACCCCAAGCAAGCAAGCAACCTCATGAACGAGATTCGAGCAAAAGGGAAGAAGGACGACCTAAGTGATTCGGAAGAAGGCGAAGGCGCGACCACTGGCCCGTCTCACCCGAGCCTTGAGCCACAGTCACCTATTACCCCGAGCGATAATGACACACCGAAAATACAAATCGACGACACTGCGTCTGCTCCTCCGCCACCGCCGCCTCCGCCGCCCCCTATGCCCGGTCACTTGCCTGGCGCTGCACCACCACCCCCCCCTCCCCCACCTCCGCCTTTCCCAGGACAGCTTCCCGGTGCAGCTCCGCCTCCTCCGCCTCCGCCTCCGCCTCCACCACCGCCCGGAATGTTGAGTGGTGCTCCTCCTCCGCCACCGCCGCCTCCTATGCCCGGTACGCTAGGAGGAATGCCCCCTCCACCCCCGCCACCGATGCCAGGAAATATTTCCGGGCATTTCTTGTCAGCTCAAAACAACTTTGCACCCTCACCTACAGGGATTGGGCTTCCTGTGGTCAGACCTAAGAAGAAGCTTAAGGCTTTCCATTGGGAAAAGGTTGACGCCCCAGAGACTAGTCACTGGGCTGCTCACACGCCTTCTGCCGAAGCAAGGGAAGAAAAATATATCGAGCTCAGTAAGAAAGGAATTTTGGACGAAGTCGAGAAGCTATTCATGGCCAAGGAAATCAAGAAGCTCGGTGTTGGAACCTCTAAGAAGGATGACAAGAAGCAAATCATATCCTCTGATCTTCGAAAAGCTTTTGGTAAGCATCAAAGTGGCCTAACTGCATGCAAGGTTGCATAATTAACTTGTGTTACAGCAATTGCATTTGCCAAATTTTCTCAGCAATCCGTAGAGAAGATTGTCCAAATGATCATACACTGCGATAAGGAGGTACTCGACAACTCGGTCGTTGTGGACTTCCTGCAAAAGGATGATCTTTGCAACATTTCTGACAACACCTCGAAATTAATGGCCCCATATAGTAAGGATTGGACAGGTCCACAAGCCAACCAGGAGACCCGAGAACAAGATCCGAGTGAACTCACCAGAGAGGATCAAATCTACCTTTATACCGCTTTTGAATTGCATCACTACTGGAAGAGTAGAATGCGGGCCTTGGCTCTCACCAGGAGTTTTGAAGCTGATTATGACGAGATCTCCCAAAAGATGCACCATGTTGTTGCAGTATCCGAGGCCCTGCGGGATTCGGTATCTCTGATGAACGTTCTTGGTCTTATTCTAGACATTGGCAATTACATGAATGATGCCAACAAGCAGGCCCGTGGCTTCAAGCTCAGCTCTCTTGCCAGATTGGGCATGGTCAAGGATGACAAGAATCAGTCGTCACTCGCAGATCTTGTAGAACGTATCGTCCGCAATCAATATCCGGAGTGGGAAGGCTTTGCCGCTGATATTCAAGACGTGATGACGGCACAGAAGATCAACATTGATCAGCTGCAAGCCGACGCAAAGAAATATATCGACAACATTCGAAACATTCAGATGTCTCTGGACAGCGGAAACCTCAGTGACCCTAAGAAGTTCCATCCGCAAGACCGAGTTGCTCAGATCGTTCAGCGCTGCATGAAAGAGGCCCGACGTAAGGCTGAGCAGATGGAGCTGTACCTAGAAGAGATGATGCGAACGTATAAGGACATTATGATATTCTACGGCGAAGATCCCACGGACGACAATGCGTCTCGAGAATTTTTCGCAAAACTCGCCTTGTTTTTGCAGGAGTGGAAGAGGAGTCGCGAGAAGAACATAGAGTATGAGGAGCAACGGCGAAGGAATGAAGCAAGCATGAAACGCAAGCACCCGAAACTTAAGATAGGTGGCACTTCAGAAGCGGCGCCTTCATCACCAGCGTCGGCCGGTGCAATGGATTCTCTGCTTGAGAAGCTCCGGGCGGCAGCGCCTCAAGCCCGAGATCAACGCGAGCGAAGGAAACGACTACGGCTGAAGGAGAGGCATCAAGTACGCATAGCTTCTGGCCAACAGATACCCGATCTCAATGAGATCCCAGAAGCAGAAGCTGGACTTCGTTCCGAAGGTACTGCAATTCCTATAGACTCTGAGGGGAATACACTTAGCCCGAGTATGTTATCTCCAAGAACGGCCGTCTCTGAGGGTAGCGAGGACGGCGTGGCTCAAAGAGCTGCCATGCTACTACAGGATATGAGGAGCGGTGACGGTAATGACGATGGCGACGGGGAGCAAAAAGAAAGCCTTAGAAGGTCAGCTGCGGAAGAACGGAGAGCCAGGCGAAGGAGATTAAAAGGAGCGTCGGCCGCTAGCTCCAACTCGGGCGATGGAGAGGACGGCAACAAAACTCCAGTTCCTCAGGAAATCCCACCCACGGTGCCTGAGGAGTAAGACGAAATGATACGCTCTGTACATTGATCATAGATCCTTCCATCATCCCACTACACGCACCCTTAACCGATCATCTACCAGTATATATGATATAATGTTTAGAACACAGTCAACTCAGTCTATAGCGAGCGAAATGGACTTTGGAAGAAGTTGAAGGATGGATGGTGCGGTCGATTGCATGTAGAAACCAGCTTCGAAGAGAGAAGGCCGACTTCAGTTGGCCATACAATAATCAAGACTTCGTAACGGTCATATCTTGCTAGCATACCACACGTGACTGATATTTCCTTGCAAATTTTCGAATTTAGCCAGCGAGATTTCTATGTAGTTGAGAGCAACCTGCTTGCTTGTATAGAAGTTAAGTTGCTTTTCGGTTGGGTGGGGGTTCAGAAAACCCCTGACCCCTTAGCCCCTGAGGCCATGATGAATCCCGTAACACTAGGGCTTTCTGTGCATAGATATGAATGGTTCTAGGGATCCTTTAGAGACAATAATCTAGATACTAGCTAGGATTTAGTGAGTTGGGAATCTGCGGCTGCTTGATTATTCGAACAGTGCTTCTTGTACTGAGATCCAGCATCTGGGACTATTGGATAGACGACAGAAGAAATAAGATGCAAAGAACCAGGCAGGGGCCAAGAAAGCCCTGTCTTGATAGGTACGATACCTGAAGAAGAAATGGTTCAAGAGACTTGTTTTGACTTTTGCGCTTTAGCTGTGTGATGAGACTGTATTTTGCTCAATATCTTGGGATAAACTTAGTCTTTCTATTTACATTGAAGGACTATCATCTACCTCCTCCATCTATATCCAGCTGTGATAGATGGGGCAGTTTTTGCTTTTTATGGTATATTTCTATCTTTGGCGTGTTCTGTCTTATTTGAACTCGAGGTTACCCATCTAATAGTAGGCGAGTTGCCACTCGAGGGTTCGTTCTTGGGAAGCTTTTTGGCGGTCTTGTTGACTATGTCAATTTACATGATCGGTAGCCATTGACTGAACCTGTCCTGGGGATCCCAGGTTGTCTTGAGCTTACGCAACCTCGGTAGGCTTTCGCCGTAGATATCCTCGGGGGCTTCGTCGCCGTGAGCGAAGTTGACATATCTTGTGAAGATAGGTTAGCAAGGATGTCTCTTCTTATATATATATATATATATATATATTCAATCGGCTAGTTGACGGAAGCATTTTCAGGCATGGTCTCTCGTTGGGGTGACGTGAGTGTAAGAGAAACAAATCAACATTCAGGGATAAGGGGGGAAATGGGAAGAGACGTACGTCCTCGGCACATCAAACCCATCAGTGCTCCTCCAGAGCGCTCTAACCCTCGACCCGAGCTCCTCCACCTCACCGTCCCATCCCCCATCATCATACACAGACTGGAAAATCGCGTGGAAATTGATAGCACGGTGCGGATACGACGCCGTGGCCACGGACCCCGTCATACGGGGCACGTAGTTCGAATACGTCTCGACCAGCACCCTCGTGCCCGTCAGACCCGTCTCACGCACGAAGGAAACCAATTCGTCCCAAACGTCGCGCCAGGTGGCGTAATCCAGTGTCTTGAGGCCGACGTGCCAGCTCGGTTTTCGTCCTCCTTTGACGCAGAAGGCGTCCACGGCGTCGTTGATATGGTTGTGTTCGATTATTTGTGTTGCCTCGGAATAGGGGCCCAGGTCGAATAAGGGCGCGAAAGCGGCCCGTGCTTCATCGTCCGAGGGCGTGTGGTAGAGGAGGCCAGCTGAGATGGAAAAGGGCTCCACGCTAGAATTGCTGGAATCGTTGGAGGAGGACGGGGAGGAGTATATGAACTGCCAATTATTGACCATCTTCTCCGTCAAGTTGAGGCCGTTCATGGCAGCTATATATGCCTCTAGCTTATCCCCCGTGAACAGCAGCTGCGCGCCCCAGGCCTGGGACGAGCCGTCGGGGGGCTGGTGTGTGCGGATGGTGAAGGATGTCACGATGCCGAAGTTTGGTCCAGCCCCCGCGACGGCCCAGAATAGGTCCGGGTACGATGTCTGGGATAGGCTGATCATGTCCCCTGTCGCCGTTACGAGGTTGAGAGATATGAGATTGTCAACGGGCACTATTGTCGGGGGGTTAGTTTTGATGTTTCACTAGGCAGAGGTGTGTTTCATGGACATTGTGACCGAGCTTTGAGTAGGTAGATGCCTAAGGTAGGTATTCTTACTTCCGAATTCCGTCATGAAGAGGCTCAAACCTCCTCCTAGGGTAAGACCTGATGCCTAATCTTGCTTGTGAGTTTATCTGATGCACTTTTTTCAAGGGAAATTCTTTCATTCGTATTGAACTTACGCCGACGCAATTACATCCTCCGCTCACTACACGAACGAAATTGTTAGAGTGTTTCCCTCCCCCCTTTTTTTAAGATGACGAGGACTACTCACTGACAACCCGTCCGTTCTCATAAGCAGCATTGATTATATCAGCGTTGAGAGCACCTCCGCCCACGAGCATCTGGCTCTTATCCTTGGACACCTCGGTGAAGTCCAGACCCCGTAGGTTGATAACGATGTCATCTTTGTCAATACTGAACGTAGTCGGCGAGGAATGGGCGCCAGATTGGGCGAGGAACTTGATTCCCTTCTCGTTGCAATACTTGACCTATGAGGCGTATCAGTAGCTGTATGTTTATTGGTGAAAAAAACGTGTATACTTGTTTAAGAGGGAGGCATGGGGCTGTCTCACCGTCGTAGCTACGTCGAGCTCTTCCGCCACATTGACAGTATATCCAGGACGTGGTGCCGCATACTCGCTCCAGCGAGGAGCACTGGAGTTCCCAACGGCGATAGTTGCGCCGGGGGAGAGCTGGGAGCCGAGCTCCTCGAATATATCGAAACCGTTTACGAACGCAAGGGGGACAGCTACCCCCAGGAACATGGCTGATGTGAAGTGCATGGTGAATCAGCTATGGAAGATCTATCAGAGCAACAACGCTGGTCAGAAGAGATGCTGTTAGAGTAGACCTTGAGCCATACTTTGGTCTCCTAAAGGGGTTTATATATTCATACAGAGAGACGGACAGATTATGCGGCACACGATTAATAATTCTTTGCCGAACAAAGCGGTCCCCGTATTTCCAAACATTGCTGTTTATCATCTACCCACTCGCATAAAAAAGCCATCTCTAGACGAAGGATGAAGCATAATCCATGACCAAACCATGGCTATTCAGTTGGTAGGCTAAGTAAGTGTGAATTGACAGCATGTTTCCGCTTCCCGCTACTCAAAATAGAGAATCGTGGACTTCTGCTTGAGATTATAAACTGGTTTGGGTAAAGCGTATAGCGTAATACATGTACAATCCTGGTGAGCCAAAATAAGCATGTGGTCAAAAACTGAAACTACATACTCAGAACCTCTTACGAACACTTCAAGTCAACAAAAACCAGTTCAGCCTACCCGGACCGGCGATAAAAAAATTGTCCGACTTGCTTTGCCGTAGGTAATAGTCAAGGTAGCTAATATTTTGGTGTATATATATAGCTGCTGTTAGGTCAACCTTCCACCTGCGAACGAGCCATCGCCCTGGGTGATCAAATGAGATCATTTAAATCTTCGGGCCTCTTCATTTGACAATAAACCTGGTAGACATGCTTCTCTTTTCGCTCCTGTTGCTGATAGCTACGTGTTGTAATGTCCTATTCCCCAATGAATAGGCTTCATTTTTTTGCCCTTCTTGCTAGACCCACAGCTGTGCTTGGAACCCAGTATAAAGCCCATTGGGTACAGTCGAAAGGAACATAGGTGATTCCCGGCAAACCCGCATAATTCGGGGCCAGTTCTCTCATATCCACGAAGACCATGGTGTGATGACCTATGACCTATAACAACGTCTCTGGAAAATGCTATGGCAGACAGATTCCAACCGGTTTATAACGATAAACCGTACGACGGATTGATAGTGCGAAGGAAGACTTGGGTTCACGTTTTCCTACTGAGGACGAAGGCCTCGTTGTCGATATGGAACGGCTACTTGGTATATAGAGCCCTGTATTCTGGCCGTTCGCGGATAGATATGCTCTTTAGTTACCGTGGAAATTAGCGGATCAAAATGTGCACTAACATCTCTACTCATGGTGCTGCTGCTGGCATAGTGTTTGGGTCAAACGTCGAGAACAATTCTGTTAAGCTGACCTTGCGCCCAATAACCTGCGGAGTTGTTTCCGTGTCCATCATAGCTACCGATGTCTGTAGCCCCGAACTCAAGGCGGCCGCTTGCGACCTGGCATTGAGCGCCTGAGCCCACATATCCTGAATAAGAGTGGCATTCAGCTCGCGATCATTCTTGTCTTCGGCATAGGTCCAAAGACCTATGACGTCGGGCGTCACCATCTCCCCGGTTTCTAGCTGGATCGTGTTGACTGCGCGGTGAAGCTTAAATATGAGAAGATCCCCCGCAAGCTCAAAGTCACTGACGGTGTCGAGTGGGATTATAAAATTTAACAAGCCTTTACGGTTGAGGATGAAGAGACAGCCGGTGTCGGGTTCGGTTGCGGATTTGCGCTGCGAGCAGATGAACATAGTGCCCTCCATCGTAGATCGCTTCCAATCTGATGGTGGCTGAAATGTATAGATAACTGCATTGGCAGCGATGGACAGGACGTTCGTGATGCTTGGAAGGTAACGTCTCAATACTGCGAGGTTGAGATCGGTGTTTGTGCGACCGGCCAAAGCCGCTGGCGGCATGGTGGGGTGGGAGGCCATGTATTGGGCGGTATCCGATTCGTAATCAGAGGTGACGGGAAAGTGTGATTGTTGGTTTTCGTGCTGGTGCTGGTGCTGGTGCTGGTGCTGTCGCTGTCGTCGCTGTGCTTCTCCTTGCAACTGTCGTGACCGCGTTCTCCCATGACCGGGGCTGTGGCCATGTGGATGCATTGAATTGATACGTTCTGGGGTGTTTGTAGAGCTGGTTCGGCGGTGGGCTTGGGAGCGGTTATGGTCCTGGTTATTATCTTGATTCTTGCGCGGTGTTGACCGTGACATTCTGCAGTTTCTTCTCTTTAACTTGCATGCCAGGTTGGCTTCCTAGTCTTGCGCTTGGAGTGAACGCTTAGTCAGTAAAGTCTCCAGTTGTGCGTCTAAACTCAGCGTTGGGAGTAGGCGTACCGAAGTAGGCTCCGCCAAGGCGTCACGTATTGCTATAGTACCTCAAAATAGAGCTTCTTCTTATAAGCCTCTATCAAGCTCTGGGGAACTTGTAGGGGAAAATTATAAAATTGCCTTATACTGTGTAGATATGAGCTGTGTGAATCCGTTTTCTCTCTAGGTAGGAGGTAGGAGATATCGGTAAGTGGTGTGTTTTCAGAGAGGGCTTGTGAGGTAATGAGGAAACAGCCTCCTTCAAACGAGCAAACCGTCAAGACCATTCATTAAGTTAGGTACCAGCGCACTTCTAACTCTGGGTAAGTGGAGCTCAATGATGTATGAAGGTGCTGCGACCTGCGGGACATCACTAGGGCCCACGGGCATGTGAAGAGCAGTGCCCCGCCTGGGCAGGTTAGGTGCTTGTGACTCCGAACAATCGCGATAACGATAGCTTGCCTCTATTGCATCACGTCGTCATACTCGGGCTACCTCATGTTATATTGATTCTTATGTACGTCCTTGATTAATCGATTATCTTGTCTGTACCTCGCCCCTCAGTCTCCCTGAGTGCGATCGAATTCGAAAGCAGTCCCCCAGTCACTCTCTAATTCTTATTTCGTGTTTAAATGCCTACTCGTTTGCACGCCCCGAAGCTATTTCCATCCTGACTCAAAGCGCAAGCCCAGCAATCGCCGTCGCTACAGGGCTATTGTCAAATCCAGGGACCCAATAAGCAACATGTTAAGCGCACGCGACAACAACAACAATAATTCCAACCGCCAGACTTGAGTTAGGCGCGGTCTATCTCTGCGAATATCGTATGGTCCCGTGAGCATCGGGCTCAGGGCTCGGCGCAACTTACCAGACCGTCCCGGCGCCCGTCTGGTTCGTACCATCCAGCAACCAACCATGTCTTCTTCCGAGCGCGACCCCTCGATAACCTCGGCTGCCGGTCAAGTTGACCCTGCCCTCGCTGAATCGGCCACAACCACTCATTATTCGCTTTCTCGTGCAGTGAACGCCCGGAAATCCGAATATACAAGGTCTCACAGAATACGGATCAAGGTTGGCACGTGGAATGTAGCTAGCTGCCCCGGTACAGATAAGGATCTTGCCAGCTGGTTTGTCGATGGAGATGGTCTCGAGCCAAGGTTGGGCGCAGGTCTGGCACACCTGAACCTGTCGGAGAACAGCATAGTTGCCAATGAAAACAGCATAAATAAGCCGGGCGAGTCATCAGAATCGCACGATTCACAAACGGGTGAGGTCCATGACGAAGGCGAACCTCCTATTCGGGTGGTGGGAGGTGATAAGATAGGTCTTTACGTTCTCGGACTCCAAGAGGTGGTCAATCTAAGTCATGTACACCAATCTTTATATTCAGATCCAAGCACTATCGCAAAATGGCAGGATGCTTTGGAAGCTGCCCTGCCCAGAGGATATAGCCTGGTCACATGTCAACAGTTGGTCGGACTTCTCTTGCTTATATATGCCTCCCCTGAGGTGGCTCCAACGATCTCGAACGAGTCGACCGTTTCTATCGGTACCGGTCTTCTTGGCTATATGGGAAACAAGGGGGCCGTAGTCTCGAGGATTATGTTGGGTGAGACCACTCGGTTGGTCTTTTCCAACTGTCATCTTGCATCAGGTCACGATCATACTAGTCTCGATCGACGATGCTGGGATTACAATAAGGTCGTGACCAATACCAGGTTCTCTCCCATCAATCACTCTGGGGTCTTGGAGGAAGAGGGTGATAAGATTGGTGACGAGGACTTCTGTTTTTTCTTTGGTGATTTAAATTTCCGTCTCGATGGTCTTCCTGGACAAGATATCCGGCATCTTCTCACACTGCATGCACGGGGCGAATATGGAGCCAGTAAGAGCGATACCCATCAGAATCTTGGAGAAGAGGGTGTCATAATCCTCCATAACAGCGACGATGGCAATTCTGATGGCGTCTCAACACCTGCCATGGTTTCGCGGGAGGCCTCATTCAACCAAGAGGAAAGCGATGAGAGTAGCGAGGACCTTCCCGACCCTGACGACTTCATCCCAGATCCCAGCGAGGATCCGGCGTCACTGCAGGCAACCCTGGATTCACTCTTGCCTCATGACCAGCTGCGAAAAGTGATGAAAGAAGGCAAGGCTTTTTACGGAGGATGGCGAGAGGGTCCCATTACATTCCTGCCTACCTATAAGTATGATGTCGGAACGGTTGGACTATTTGACTCTTCGGAGAAGAGGAGGGCGCCGAGTTGGTGTGATCGGATACTATATCGGACGCGTAAGGACACTGAACGCTACATGAAAGAACAGCAAGACATTTTAGAGGCGAAGAAGAAGGATGCAGAGATGAAGGAACGGGGCATCGATCAAGCAGCTGACGACGAAAGTGTTCTTTTCGATTATGATCCTACTACTGATTCTAGTGGTGAAAGCTTGGGGACAACTACTACAGCTTATGATTACGACGAATACGACGAGGAAGAAGGAAATGACGTAGAACAGGTTGTCACCCAGGAGGGTTTCGTGGACGAAATCAGTCTAGACTTATATACCAGCCATCAGCGGATCATGTCATCGGACCACAAGCCTTTAGTAGCGGTCTTCACACTGAAGTACGATGCTATTGTACCTGAACTCAAAGCTAAGGTGCATGCTGAAGTAGCAAGAGAGTTGGATCGTGTTGAAAACGAAGGGCGCCCGGCCATTACCATCATCATCGAAGGAAAGGACTCTGCTGCCACTGATGGCAGCGGTGGCGTGGATTTCGGGACCGTTGGCTTTATGAGGAAAAAGACCTGCTACCTGACAATTGCCAACACTGGCCGTGTACAGGCGCATCTCAGATTTCTAGAAAAGCCAGACGCTGACGATGTCGAAACAAAGAAAACAAAGTGGCTTCAAGCCAAGTTCGACCCCTCTTCCGACTATTATGACGAAAGGAAAGAAGACACGCTGAAAGATGAAATATACCTTGAGCCTGGTGAAACCATCAACGCAGTCATAGAAATAGAGGTTCATGACCTGAAGCAGGTACGAGCCTTGAATGAGGACCTTGTTCAACTGGAAGATGTATTCGTGTTACGTGTTGCCCATGGGAGAGACCACTTTATCCCCATTCGAGCCACCTGGCAGCCGTCGTGCTTTGGCCGATCCCTTGAAGAGCTGATCCGTATTCCGAAGGGCGGCATTGCTGCCATGGCAAAACAAGACCCAAAACTTGGATCAATCTCATACAACCTTGATGTACAAAGCTCATCACCACCGGAGCTATTCAAGCTGATTGAGGCGATGGAATCTCTTACCGAAAGAGTCATAGCCGATGAAAATATGGTCGAAGAGGTCAAAGTCCCGCGCGAAAAAGCCGGCTGGCCTTTCGACAGGAACACGTGGCAGACAAATGCAGACGAGGACTTCGCCACACTTCAGGGCATTATCATTGAAGCACTAGAGAACGACCAGCCGGTCCTAGGAGCGCTCAAAGCGGATGTGCCTGCTATGAAGCGTCTTGAGATCGTGAGCTCGACGTTGCTCCTATTTTTAGAGAGCATGCCCGACGGGATCGTTTCAGCCCCGCTCTGGGCCCGGATAGAGCAAGCCCTGCCGCAGATTGGGAGCACAAAGACATCAACAGAGGTGGAGGAAGTCAAAGCAGGCATCCTCGATATCCTCTCCACATCACCATACTACAATATCTCTTTCGTCTTCCTCACCTCCATGCTGGCTCGCATAGCAAGCGAGCTGCTCCCTCTGAACAAGGATGAGCTTGAAACGGTCAACACGCGAAGACCAGGTACGTTGGGCAAGCGAAGCCTCAGTTTCCGACGAAACCAGGGATCGACGGTGGACGAGGGGGCTATCCAGAGACGCCTTGCTTGGGAGCGGCGAGCGGCAGAGGTGTTTGGTGCCGCGATATGTCGGACGACAGCGCCGGCGAACGCGAGGGAGACGAAATCTGTCGAAGACAAGATGCGAGGGGTAGTTGAAGTGTTCATGCGTAGGGATGGGCCATAATCGAAGCACACTTGAAGACACATTTCAATTGGTACCCTTTTTTTGCCAGGCTAGGGCAAACTCTGTCTTGCTAGATTTCAAAACCTTTTGTGGACTATGAGCGTTCACTTTTCAATGAGGCACCAGCAGTACGCACACACTGCCACCATGTAAATGTAATATAGTATATACACCTTTGCTAGCTTTTCTACTGCATACACAAGAGGCTGAAAATCAGATCGTGTATATACGCAAACATACAGCTAAGTATAATCACAGAACTGGTTCTCCGTCTTCGGACAGGTTGAAGAACCGGTCCGACTGACTGAATCAGACACCGCCTAACCTACACAATCGGCTTCATCATCAACACCTAACCTTACTACCTTAGTAGATGGATTTCTGATTGTAAACGGGTTACTAAATACACACAAAGAAAAGGAAAGGGATGGTTTTTATTTATTTTTCCTTTTTTTGCCCTCTTCCCTGCATCTCGTGAGTTACCTCCCTGCCTACCTTAGGTACTCTAGCCTGAATGTGTTTCATGTTTCATAATCTTTTTATCCTATCCTCCCTCACCGACCGACCGGCCGACCGACCGACTTACTTTGCATGGACGAAGTGAGGGGTTCATGATCCAGTGGGATGCAATGAGACAGCGGAATAACCACAACTATTATGTTAAGTTTATATTTATGCATACTATATAACTGACTGTGCGGTCTCGCCCGCTCTCTCGTTTCGTCCGCCTTTATTTTATGCATAATGAATTTGTTGAGTGAGTAAAATACAGCATAAGTGCCCTGCAGTGTTGCGTTGCTTTGTTGCCCTGTTGCTTTGTTGGATGGAGTGTGTCAGACAGACAGGATTTCGGCGAGATTCTTTTCCTTTTTTCCCCTGGCATTGAGAAACGAACGAATCAGAGTATACTGTATGTGCGTTTCTTCCTCTTTTT
>Ga0247782_1000296_pt1 | contig 47890 bp, 44 predicted proteins | sample UWRJL019104C5_FD_179928 | JGI IMG/M metagenome (GOLD analysis project Ga0247782, IMG submission 179928) | Plant litter microbial communities from Arlington Agricultural Research Station in Wisconsin, United States - UWRJ-L019-104C-5 | ecosystem: Environmental > Terrestrial > Plant litter >...
TAAAATTAATTATACTAAAAAAAAATAATTATATATACTTAAAAAACAATTAAATTATTTTTTAAGCTGCTAGCTATATAACCTAACTAATAGCTTAGCTTTTTAAGCTTTTTTTTAACTAAAGAAATAAAGGGCAGCAATAGCAGTAGCAAAAAAGAAAAAGAAAAAAAAAGCTAAAAAAAAATTTATTAAGCTTATTTTATATAAAGTAATAAAAACTATAGTTTTGCTACTTATAATTATTATAGCAGCTATTAAAGTAGCTAAATAATTATATATAAGTTAAAAATAGCTTAACGTATCCTACAGGTTAATTGCACACCTAGGTCAATTGCACACTTTTTTTAACCTCTGTACAAACAATCTTTAACCTATTATATTTTTACTGCATATTATAGTAGGCCTTTAAAAAGAGTTTAATATTATTTTTGCACTTTAAGCCTTTTATATAAACTTAAAACTAAGTGTTTAATGCGCAGCTAAAATTTATAATATATTATTAATAACTTTAGCAAACTAAAAATATAGCTATATAACTATATATAATAATAACTTTAAAAAATAAAAACTTATTAAATTTAAAAAGTAAGCTATTATATAATATATACTTAACTTTGTTATATAATTATTTTTATTTAAATATAGTAGTATTAAAAATATAACTAACTAATTACTAAAGTTATATAATAAAAAATATGTTAGCAAAAACTAAACTTTTATTTTTATATAATAATAACTAGCTTTTATAATATATTTTAATTACTAAATTAATTACTAGCGCGTTTTATATAAAAATTTGTTTAAATATTATAAGTAGTTTGCTTTTATATAAAATATAATAGTAAAATATAAAGTTTAAAAAAAAATATATATATAACTTTAATAAAACTAGATTTATTATAAGCAAAATTTTATTTAAAATAATTATAACTATATTTAATTATATAAAAAATTTAAAAGCAGTATACCAAAGTAATTATAAATAAGCTATAATTATTTAAGCTATTTTATTATATAGCTATATTATTTTGCTATATATTATTATTGTAAAAAAAAACTATTTGTTATTTTAATATAAAAGCATTTTATTGCTTAATAATTAAGTTGTTATAATTATAAAAAATAGTTAAACAATAAATAAATAAAGTATTAATTAAGTTTAATATTTTAATTAATATATAAATAGTTATATAAAAAGTATATACTAACTTTTAATTTTTAATAGCTATAAAAGCTATTATTTATATAATTTTAAAAAGTATTGCAAAAATAATAATATTATTATGCTTTATATACTAGCACATTTATTATATAAGCTTTAGCTTTTTAATATTAGCTATTTTAGCTTTTTAAAATAGTTATATAAAAAAATAAATAAATATTTAATATAAGCATATATTATATATATATTTAAAAAAAATTTTTTACTTGTATTTTTTAATATATTTAATGCGTTAATAATAAAAGCTAATATATAAAAAAGTTTTTAAAAAGCAAAATTAATACTATATAATTTAAAATATATTATTGCTTAGCTAAATTTTTATTTAACTACTTTTATAATTAAAGCTTTATTTAATAGCTTATTTTTACTTTAGCAATTTATTACTTTAAATAATATATAAAATATAATATTTTAGTTTATATTTGTTAAATATTTTATTATATAATATTAAAATAGCTTGCTAATATATATTATTAAAAGTATATAGCAAATTATGTATAGCATAATAGCTATTATATATTATTTAGCTTTATTAAAAAAAAAAGTTATAACTTTTTATATAGCAAATAACTAACTTAGTTAACGTTATTATATAAAAAAAATAATATTATAAAATAAAAAATTATTTTATATATAAAATATAAAAAAGTTATAAGCTATTAAAGCAGCTGCTACATAAAAAATAGCAAAAAAGCATGCAAGTAGTAGTTATATAAGGAGGCAAAAAACTTGCACGCAATGCTATAAAATATATAGCAAGCCTAGCTATAATGCGCAAATATATTAAAATAAGCAAAAAATATTTAGTAAATTAAATTTTAAATAGTTTTAATTAATTTTTTGTTATATAGTTAAGTTATAAAAGATTGTTTATATAAAGGTTAAAAAAAGTATATAATTAACCTAGGTATATAATTAACTTGTAAAATATATTAGCTAAACTATTAAGTAATATATTTTAAACGTAATAGTACTTATAATATAAATTAGCAATAATAGCTTTTTAAAATTAAATTAAAAAAGCATTAATATAATTAAATTAATTATTTTAAAAAAAATTAAAGCTTTTATAAATAACTAGTTTATTATTAAAAATTTATAAATAAATAAATAAATAAAAAAAAAACTTTAATAATATAAAACATTATAAGATTTTTTATTATAAAAGCGTAGGTTAAGTAATTATAAGTTAATAAAAATACTTAGGCTTACTAAGCATTTATAGTTTTAAGCTATTAACATAACCTAGGCCTACGCCTATTATAACTACTATAGTTATATTTTTAATTATTATTAAAAATTTTAAATTTAATTATAAAATTATATTTTTCAACTTATAAACATTATTTAAATAAAGTTAATATAAAAACCTTTATTAAAGAAGATAATAGGCTTAGACTTAGACATAGGCCTCTATAGCCTATAGCATCTTTAACGTGGCACCCTTGGCTATCCTTGTAGGGTTATAAGCATTATTGGCGACTCCAGACAAGCTGTAGCTCTCAGAGGGCCGCAGCCGTAGAGAAAAGAGACCTTGTCTCGCTTGCTGTATGCGGGACTTCGGGCCCCTAGCAGATGGAGTTGTTCTCGAGGTTTCGGGATTTGCAGAGACGAAGGTCTTATAGTTACAGGCGCTAGGAAACCGCCGGGCCACCATGTCTCCGCCTTCGAGGCTGCTCCTAGTGTTCACATACCCAGCCACCCAGGTCGAGTACCGGTGGCCTGGGACGAGGCCACTGGTAAGCGTGGTCATCGCTGCCATAAGGTATTCCTGTGATGACGGAATAGCGGTTGCCGAAATATCTATCAACAGCCTTCCAGCTAGCCCGAACCTTATCACGTTCGATGGGCAAAACAATGGTATCCTCGGGGCTCGGGGCTGTCAAGGGGTGTAGTGTCATGTTGGCCGCAGCGGACCACGCTGATCGGGTGTCACTGTCGCCTTGGGTGTGCATTTGATATCGCCAGGCCTATCCGTCAAGAAACCAGGGGGACCACGCCGTCGAGATGCTTGGATTTACTAAGCCTTCAGACCATCAGTACGTCTGATCCCGCAACCTGGAGCGGATGCCATATTCCCCGGCATTGACCACACAATCCCAGATGGTGCTAACACCTTTGGCCCAGGAATGGGTGGCCGCATTGGGCGGAGAGTGGTGATGGGTTGTTCCGGAATATTTGAAGACACCCCGAAGTCCTCGGCGCCGGTCAGGCCACACGCTTGTTTTATCATACGGACGAATGCCTGGGCGATACGATCCTCGCCGCCTTGCGTTGGGGAGCCATCCGTCCCAGCCATCGGAACAGCTCGCAGGGTGACAATTATCATTTGAGTTTACATCGTCGATACCTAACTGATGTGGCAACATACTTGGGCATATTGGCACCGTCCTGGATCTAGACGACGATGTGCTCTTAGTCGTGGGTATGGCTAGCTGGGCTGAGGCCGAGAGTGGTCTGCCTTTTCGGGAAATAATTGCCGCATAGGAATGCACACCAACATATTAGGGGATAGCTCTTCATCTCTTCCTTGCTACTACGCGGACTAGATCAGGACTGATGGAGCCAGTGTAGACGTGAGCCCCCTTCCTCGAGCGACCTAAGCCACTTTCCTCTCACGGTTACCTTGAGTTGATGCTTCTAATTCCATCTAGGCATGAGACCATGGTGTCATCGCCGGAGGTTTAGCACCCAATATTATTCATTGTGCAGATTACTCTCCCCCACCTTTCCCGCGACCGACGTAAAGTATCGGTATTTTGGTCTACAGTCCATTCTCACATTCCTGCCTGTACCGTGTGTAAGGCGCTCGAATGTCGACTTTTGCAGACTGACAGCGAGTCCTTCGGGATGACATGTCCTGGTTGCTACATTTTGGGCCATTGCACTGTGAACACCAAGCATCCCAGCCAAGCCAATATTGCGAGTCTCTGTACTAGTGCAGGTACAATAACCCTCAACTAGGAGGGCTTCGCCGGGAAGAGTGTGCACTAGCCTGACTGGCCGTGAAGGAGAAATCGTGGACCCGATACCGATGAGGCTAACAGGTGGCTAAGTAACTGCAAGGTGTTTGGCTGTGACTCACTTCCTTTCGAGATGGTTTATCGAAGGTATCCGGGTTACCGCTCTACCGCGCTAAATCATTACATACCATGGCGACGTCATGAGGAAATACGGACGGCGGTTAGTCACCTGTCAAAGAGACATCTGAACTTGCTAATGCTAATAGTAAGTACTACTGCGTCTTATCAACGCGAAAAGCGAGCTGGACTGCACAAGTCTTATATTGAAACGTGACCTACTGGAATATAAGAAAAAAAAAATTGAATAAATGAACTGCCTCAACCAAAAATCGAACGCGCAGTTCGGCAGTTGTTTCCAAAGATTGTAGAGTGGAGTCTATTGGGTAAAACACGAACCGAATAGGTAAAAGGCATATGCGGTGTTCATTATTCTATCCCACTCCGAGTTAACTCCTGTCAATTACAATCTATATAGCTCTAAGCCAGGAGCTAGTCGGCAATGCACTGTGATTGGACTGCTTTGTGGGTCTCGGCAGAACCCTGGGTAAATTATTAGAAGATACCTCAGTCTAACACAGTGTAAATAATACTGTGTGTATGCTGTACATGTGGGTAAGTACCTCTTTGAGACCTATCTTGGTGTAACATCTCTATCATCTCCGCTTGGTAGATAAATTACTTACTGAAGGTCAACTTATATCACTCCTTCCTTCAGCATCCAACGCCAGCGGTCCTACACATAGCTACTAGTTCTGACCCGACTACTTACCGTTCCACACAATCTCAATGAGCTCGAAAATGGCAGCTTGTATCTTCTGCAAGATTATCAAGGGCAAGTACAGTCAGATTCAAGTTGAGACATGCTCAAACCCGTTGCCATCTTGTCGCCATGCATGAAGACACAAGCATGGTATTTGATCTATGCTAGAACAACGTGTCCAGAGAACCACAGGACCTGACACATTATTTGTAGGCGAGATCCCGTGCTTTAAGCTCTTCGAGAGCGACAAGACACTGGCTTTCCTGGATATTGGTCCCCTGAGCAAGGGCCACGCCGTAAGCCTTACATCTGCGCTCCTATCTGAAGCCTGTGACTAAGGACGCCTGGCTGTCAATGTAGCTTGTCATCCCCAAGTTCCATGGCGCAAAGCTCACGGATATTCCGGATGACCACTTGAGTGAGATTCTCGTGAGTCTCCCTTTCTGCCCTGGCTGGACTAGCCGGAGAGACTGACGATGTGCAATCTACGCAGCCCGTGGCTAAGAAACTCGTCACCGCGACAGGTGCTACCGACTACAATATCCTCCAGAACAACGGCCGCATCGCGCATCAAGTTGTCGATCATGTATGTCTTTGCCTTCTAGTTGCCTAACTCTAACATCAGCTTATCCTTCTTTTCTTTAATGCCCTATTCTGCCGCCTAAAGCTAACACAGTTCCAGGTTCACTTCCACATGGTAAGAACGATCTCAGTCTGAAAGAGAGAGGTGAGGGGTGGAACTCTAAAATATCAAAGCTAATGCTTTATGCAGATCCCCAAGCCCAATGAGAAGGAGGGGCTCGGCATCGGCTGGCCTACACGGCCCGCCGACATGGACGCCCTGAAGAAGTATTTCGAGGAGGTCAAGTCGAAGATGTAGATCTTTTGTGGGGTGATGCAATGCACTACTCACTCTATGGAGTAGACATGTACTTAGCTGAAGTCGTCTGGTGCCACCTGGAGGCAAGACGAGAAAAGTGCGAAAGGAGAAGATATAAAAAACCCCTTAAAAGGGGAGGAAATAAAAATTTAAAGGGGAATCACAACTCGCTTCTCGGTGTTCCAACCTAGCTCGTTAGAAATCTTGAAGTTCGTTCACGCAGAATTTATATACTTCTTTTATTCTATGCTGTGGTTCTCGGCTTTCATGTCTTCACTTTTCTTTTGCATCTTGGTTCCTCTTCGACTTAATACTTTAATCTAGATCATCTGGAGATGTCTCGACTGGCGCGGAAGTGCCATTCAAAGCTGCTGGCGCTTCCCAGGCAGGATAATAGTCCAACTCGCCGCCGGGTTTGATAACCCCTATCCTGTCGTAGAGCGACCTTGACCGAATGTAGGGGTCTAGCCGCCAGTACTGCTCTTTCAACTTCTTAGCAATTGCGCTTCGCTCCGAGTTGACAGCCGTGCGCCTCGTTGCATCCTCCTCATGAATCCATTCGGTTGTCTTATTCTCGTATTCTTCATAGAGGGCCTCACGCTCCCTTAGCAATTTGTCTCGGCTTTTCGTGTCCTTCATCCTATCGTTCTCCCCAGGCACCGGTTCGATATATCGATAAGTCCAACCCGACGTGCCCTCCATTTCGTCGGGTATCCTGTCCAACGCGATAAACTCTTCTAGATCTTTCACATTGTTGGTAAAGTGCACCTTGCTGGCCACCACGGGGTCTAACCACCCGCGGATGACTCTCCATATACCTGGACCAATTTTAGTAGACTTCACACTATGGGGTGAGCAAGTACAACCGACCTTGAAATATCCACGGAGCTTTGTGTACGAGGACAACACCCAGACTCTCCGGGTAGTTTGCCTCAAAACATCGGACCATGAACTTGACCGGAGAGTAATCCTAAGCTACGTCAGCATGGCCAGCCAAAGGCCCAGGAGTAATTCCATCCTCACCATATTGGCCAACGAAAAGCCGGTCAGGTCGAAAACTACGCACTGCGTTCGGGTTAGCTAAGAGCAAGATGTTGCGCCGCGGGGCAGGAGGCTTACGCCCGTGTCGATTGGCGGGGATATCAGGAATCGGGTGGTTTCGATTAGATAGACCGTGTACCGCTCGAGGGACTCTTCAGACTGTTCGCCAGCTTTGTGTAGCCGGGCCCTGCAGACGCAGATAGGGCGTCCAGCCTTGTCGACTCCGTAGCAGTAGCTTTTGCCGAGTCGCATCTGAGCGAGGAAATCTTCGCCTTGCTTCTTGACCGACTCATCGCTGCTCTTCTCGTTAAGTAGCGCATACTCCTCCCCGTTTATCATGAGCTCACTGTCTACATTCATTTCCGAGGCTCTCCAGTTCATGGTCGAGACCAGCATGACCAGGGCCCTCTGCAGATCCCACTTCCGAGCGCGCAAGAAGCGTAGCATCAAGGCATCCGGGTTATCGTGCTTCACCATGGACCAGATGGTCGCTCGAATCTCTTCGGGGGGATGCTTGGCTAAGTTTTCGTGATATGCCTTGCTCTCGCCCCATTTATCCTCCGTGTCGTTCTCCTTGATAGTAGGGACAGCGGGCTCGCCCTTGCCCTTCTCAGCGCCCTTGTTTTCTTTGCCCTCCTTGCCCTTGTCCTTCCTTTTCTTAAAAATATTCAGGCGCTTTCTCTTGGACTTCTCTGAGCCTGCCGTGGCCGACTTACCCTGGTCTGCGAGCGACGCGGGGGCCTCTCCGTCGGCTGTATCGTCGTCGAATACACCGCATATCTGCAAGAACATCTCCCAAAACTTGCGAAGCTTCTCCTCCTGCTCCGGGGTCAAATTGCCCGGTCTACCGGGAAGTGCCTCCATCTCGTCGCCGTTCAATATTTCTCTATCCAACGTCTGGTCGGTGCTGTTTGCAGTCAGGACGTCGGGTGCTTGTCCTGCGACTAGATGGTAAACGACGAGCGCGCTGGCAATTAAGGGGACGAGATATAGCGTGTATAGTGCGGAGCCGCGAAGTTGGCTGTGACTGGATGAAATTTCTTGGCGACGAGTCTGATGGCGAGCCCCAGTTGCTGGAGCGGTACGCTGATTGATCAGGTCGCTGCGATGGACGCTAGTAGGGCTATCGCTGGTAAAAGTACGAATCGGTGCAAAGGGTTGTGTTACATGTGAAACGGGCCTGGTTTGGGCGTAACCAAAGTCTATAGACAGAGACGACACGGCAACGGGGACCAGTACGAGGCAAGACCGCGTATTGGCTGGCAGGTTGAGCTTTGTCGGGGCTTTCAAAAAGACAAGCTGGTTGGAAACACGGCGATACGACCGCATGGAGTCAGATGCGTGCGATGAAGGAGTTCGAGGCGATTTAAACCAATTTAAATCAAATCAAATCCCCGGCTGGGCCGAGAGCTTGAGTTTGATTAGGTATTACCTGCCTTACTGTAGTGCAAGGAGGCTAGAAGGGGGCGCAGTCGACCCGACGACAATTAGGAACATCAATTCTCTACCTAGGTATGTAGTAACTGACGAGAGCTTACATCTACCCTTGCATTCGGTTCCTACTTAATGTATGTGTATGTACGTAGGTGCATATGTGGGTAGTGAGACCTGAAGGTAATTTGAACAAGGATGGAATAGTAGCCGAGTTGTTGGTAAAGGTAGGATATATCTAGGTATATACCTACCCTACATACATCCCCGTCGGTAAGGACCACGAGTTAGGTAACCGTTAGATGCTAGGTAGTAATTAGGTAGACTATTAGGTGAGTTAGTTGGTACTTTCGATGGCCGAACTATATAGCGGCCGAGGTAAGAGGGTCGTGGCAAAACGTATCAGGGCTGGTAGAACAAGCAAGCGCACAAATATAAACACATAGTATCTGCGTAGCCCTACATTGTATATAATTATGACGTAGTAGGTAGAGGTCTGTAATGAACCCAGCCAAAACCAGGTATAATTAGCTGCCTGCCTGAACCTAGATAGACCTATTGGTATTTGTGACAAGTGATAAACAGCTTGCTTCTCTAGGTAGTGTTAAGAGCAGGTAGCATCCATAACCCGGGCGTGTTCTGCCGGGTGTTTGACAGCCTGAATGCGCGCCGGATTCCAGGCAGTAGACCCCCCGCCATAAGGGTAGCCCCACGCATTACTTTTGAGTATGTAGGTACCTACCTATGTACATACCATGCAACCTTGTCGGTGAAATGTAGGTATTCCGGCTCTGAAAATTACGTCTTATCTACGGCTTTACCTGCCCTCCTGTTTGGAGCCAAATGCGTTCCCCGTACTGAACGAAACATCATTTAAATCCCAGGAGCAGTTTTGTCTTGCACAGTCGACAGAATGTCCGCGAACGAAGGCCACGACAACACCAGGCGGGCGCGTTCCAATTCGAGATCACGCCCTACCACACCCCTCCGCCCCTCGTCGCGTTCTTCCTTCCGCGAATCGGCTCAACGCAGCGTCGACGGCCATGAACCCTTCCCACTGAATACTTTCGAGCCTGCTTTTGCCGAACTATCAGATGCAGTCGCAGACCTCGAGGCAAACATGATGCACTTCCAGCTGATGCACGAGAGCCTGGCTCGTTTTGCCGAGAGCTTTGCCAGCTTCTTGTACGGGTTGAATATGAATGCCTTCTGCGTAGACTTCCCCGAGGTGAGCAGTGCACGCTACTCTGCTATTTTGCTTCTATTGTATTGAGCGCGAGTTCTAGGGATGCTGATGTGACCGGGCGGTATAGGAACCCATAGCGGAATCATTTCGTAGAGCCAAGCAGAGAGAGGAACAGCCCGGTATGAGCATTTGATTTTATCTTTGCATTGAAGCGCTACTATGCAGCCCTCTATCTAGGAAGCTATGCTGCTTACATATACACTCATTCACAGGTCGATCTCGAAGTGTGGAACGGGGGGAAGCAGATGGCGACACAACATTCATGTATGAACCGATCTCGGCTTCTATGCCTCGATTTCCAAGCTTCTAATCTGACCATTGTCTTAGGACTACCGACATGTCTTTCGTGGAAAACCCATCAACGGCCTCCAAGCCAACGCCGAAGAAGTCTACCACAGACTCGAGACCGTCGCGCGTACCCGCTCCATCAAGAGGCGGCGCACAGTCCAGAGGACGGAGTGCATCGGATCGAGGTCGACCCAGTGGCCTTGTGCGGCCACGGGCTCGGGGATTGAGATGAGCGCAGGGTATCTCTGCGGCTTGCACACCCGAAATTTACTACGCATAAGTTCAGGCCGAACCAAGTTACGTGCTGATGCTTTGATCAGAAAGAGCGCCACGAATCTATATTGTAGAAACAGCGCTGTCGCATTCTCGGTCTCGACACATCGTAGGCGAAAGCGTCTCGGCAGCACGCACGGGGCGGCAGAGGACAACCCGGTAGAGAGGTAATGCGAGATGAACGAGAGGTCTGGTTAGGGATTCCGCGGTCATTCAGGTAGCCATTTCAACCTCGCTATCGGCGGTTGTATCGACCTTGCGGGGATCTTCATTGTTTACGCCTAGTCCAACAGCAGCCTCAGCTTCCTTTTGTGTGTATGGTTCCTCACGGAGCTGCTTCAACCTGTGTAAAGATTAGGAACGGCAGTTCCATAACGGACATATAGACAATCGCCATGAACATACCTTCTCTTGTGTGGTTTGCCCTTCCGGTGCAATACCAGATTGACCTCGGTGTCGTACCACTTTGCGCACTCAATGCAGTACCATCTCCCCAAGCCTGGCAGATCTTCCTTGGACTTTGTGTCCTTGTATTGGGATAAGTGCTTGGGATTAGTGAGGTCGGCCTTGATCTGGTCGAGGTCCCTCGTGTGTCGACGGGTCTTGGTAAGGGTTCGCTTATTGCCGACGCCCATTTTAGAAGAATGCAGCCGCTGCGTGCGCAAATATTGGCTGAAAAGTAGGTAATGTGCGAAATAGTACGGCTTTCGGACTGGCGGCACGAGCTAGTTGCGTATGGGATTTCCCTCCCTTTGGTGTCACTTCGTCCGAATCTTGGGAAGTGTGTAGGTTGCATAGAGCTATGACCGAGAGAAATTTTGCGTGCGAAGGTTCCTGTCCCAGCCAAACAGCCTCTTGCCTTTTTAGGCTAGAAGTAGCTATTAAAAGCCACCCAGGCGCTTTGATTTTGGTACACGTTACTGCTGTGCTTACCTACTGTACACACACTAGTAATGCTGTACTTGGTAGATGTCGTACCTAGTGCTGCTGTACAAGGGTATCCGCAATATGTACCTACTACCTCTACCTACCGTAAACACTTGGTGGTAACTTCCATCAGGTACCTCCAAAGCTATGCCAGGAGGTAGCACCTGGCAATGACTGGCGCTGCATTGTCGGTTCCAAGATTCTGCAAAAGACAAATATTAAGTTACATGCCCATTGATGCAACTTGATGGGCATGGATTAAACAATATATGTCCAGATGATGGATAAATATGTTTATTGTGACGACAATCTTGAAGAACCGAGAATACGGGATACGATGCCGTTTATTGTAGTTCAAAGAATGTGTCGTGAGGAAACTGTACATACTATGAGGGAATACTCGGGGATGTAGCCATTCCAGCGGCACATCCGATGGCCTCTCGGACTGGGCCGATCGGTGGCTCCTACAAGACACTTTCACCGAGGCAGAAATTGGCTTGTCGAATATCTCGCCTCTCCGCCGATTGGACAATTAACCCCACCCAATTTAGTCTCCAGACCCTGCAAAATTTGTCCTTTGGTACTAAAACGAGGAGTTTGTGGACAGGCAAATGGTTTCACATGGCCGAAGGGGAAGGCAAAGCAAGGCAAGGGTAGTAACACAAAGGTATGGTAATTGTATCTGATCCTCGCTACATACAGTAGCACAGTCTTGTCGTTCTTTTGATATATGTATGTAGCTACCTGATCTTTAGTAGGCATCTACAGTACCTACCTAAGGCAGTACGTACAGCAACACAAGCCATGGGTTATCAGCGACGCAAGTTTTTCATGCCGACAACAATAATCACTCTAGCAATGCTAGTTCTTAGCTAGGAAAAAAGCCTCACCGTCATGGAAAAGGTAGACGCGCCAAGGTGCTTGAATCGTGAAAGTCTAGGTTACTGCCTCTCAGCTAGGCAGGTTGCCGTTGTGGAGCAGAGCCCGTCGGCTAGACTGGGTTACATACATAAGCTGGGCGAAAGCAAGAGACTGATTTGCCAGGATGCTGTCCAAATCCAGCAGCGTCCTAGAATTTGACCGAGGGTAGGTATACCTAACCCACTGTAGCTTCTTGTGGGCAACTTTGGTGGGCGATTCGACCGTTGTAACTTGTGTCCGGTTCACATGGGGGGCCAGCGTGCTACATGGGTCGAATAACGCTTGAATCGTTGAGAGATTTATAAAGTCAACGTATACTCGACAACCCTAGAGTAACATGGAAACGCGAGAGTCACAAAAGGCCTAAGGGCTGGAATGGGCAACTTGTGTTGGAGACGGTCGTTATAATATACCATCGGTATCATGAGCATCTATATCCGTCTCGAGTATTCCGGAAGTATGCAGGGCTTCCACGTCCGTATCCAGTAGCAACCGCGTCCATTTTTCTTGGGCATCCACATTCCGAACAACGATCGATGCATTCGATGGGAAGCTCGTCTCTTTGTGGCGACAATGAAGAATTTACATACGTTATGTTGATAGAGCCGAGATCACCCCATTGACAACTAGAAATATCACTGTTGTATCTACGTATGTACATGCCTAATAAATAGAATCTCATTGGCGAGGTCGAAGATATTCGAACATTGATGCAATGAAGGAAAAAAAAGGGACCTACGTAATGGCACTGGTGCACCTACAGGGAAGGTGAGGTCACATATTGCAAGTAACCCTCCATAAGGGTTGCTAGGGAGTAATTAGGCCTGTGCTGATTCGTCCATTCAGCCGGTCACCACCGTCTACAACCGTCCACGAACGGTCAGGAAGAGTGGGTCACATGTAACTCAGCCTGTCTGTCCAGGTACCTCCTTCATACCAGCGGCACCTGGATGGTACATACCGGTGCATGGCCGATACAAGAAGCTCGAATCAAGCAACGAGGCCGACGACTGGGTCTGCTAGCGCGGATATGGCAGAAAGTAGCAGCTTCGCTATTCGGCTCCATCCATTCATCCATCCATCGCTTCTTTTATCACGAACCAGATCCTCTCCACCTTTTCTCCTTCTTTTATCACAACTACCTACATTCTTCTTTCCTCCCTCTTCCTCCTCCAGATCTCTCCTCGGTCAGAGATTGTTTATGCGATTGCTTTTCCCTCTCCACTCTGTTGATTGATACCCCGGGGAAGCTCAATTGCTAGCTCAGACTGCTCGTGTTTTCCTCAATTCCATCCCATTTCTCCGAGGTCTGCCGTCGTCACTATGTTGGCCACACGACAGGTCTTGGGTAATGTTGCCCGCTCGCGGGCCATGGCCAACCTAAGTCTTCGAAGGACTATGGCTACCGTGACCGACTCCCCTCTTGACAAGAAGGTATGTCCGCGTGGCCGCGATACCCTGTGCGACGGGATGCCGATTCCAGTCGCGTTGGTGCCGTGTACTGTGTGCTATGTGCTGTGTGTTGTGTGCTAAAATTTCCCGCAATCCGTAGGTCAAGCAAAACAACTGGGAGGAGGGCAGCTTTATCAACTACAAGAAGATGTCGGAGAACCTGGCGGTCGTTCGCTCGCGGTTGAACCGACCCCTGACGTACGCCGAGAAGATCCTGTACTCTCATCTTGACGACCCCCATGGGCAGGACATCCAGCGTGGTGTCTCCTACCTCAAGTTGCGCCCCGACCGTGTAGCATGCCAGGATGCTACCGCCCAGATGGCTATCCTGCAGTTCATGTCTGCTGGCATGCCCCAAGTCGCCAACCCCACTACTGTTCACTGCGACCACTTGATCGAGGCCCAGATTGGCGGCGAGAAGGATTTGGAGCGCGCCGTCAGCATCAACAAGGAAGTTTACGACTTCTTGTCTTCGGCCTGTGCCAAGTACAATATTGGTTTCTGGCGCCCTGGATCTGGTATTATCCACCAGATCATTCTGGAGAACTACGCTTTCCCCGGTGGTCTGCTCATCGGCACTGATTCGCACACTCCCAACGCTGGCGGTCTGGGAATGTGCGCTATTGGTGTTGGTGGTGCGGATGCTGTTGATGTCATGGGTAAGAAAATTTGAGCGTCCTCTCTGCATAACAAATTGCCAAGTAGATCGATAATGTCTAGTTTTCCCCCTTGAAAACATGACGTAGAGATCTATGTGTTACTGATGGCTTGGCGGTTATTTCTATTTCAAGATGACCATGACTAACATCGAGGATAACTAGCCAATCTGCCTTGGGAACTGAAAGCGCCCAAGTTCATCGGTGTGAAGCTCACTGGACAAATGTCTGGCTGGACTGCGCCTAAGGGTAAGTGATGCGCTACGGTGTTCCCCTCTTGGTAGTTACAAATTTGCTGACGAGTGCTGTAGATATTATTCTGAAGGTTGCCGGCATCCTCACCGTCAAGGGTGGTACCGGTGCCATTGTCGAGTACTTCGGACCTGGTGTCGACAGCATCTCTGCCACCGGCATGGGAACAATTTGTATGTATTTCGTCCCGGAGTTCCGTCCAGCGGGAAAATGTGCTAACTGTTGCACTCTCCTACAGGTAACATGGGGTGAGCCTCACTTGATTTCCAAATCTAAGATGCTCTCTAGAGAATCTGAGTTCTAGCTCCGTATAAAGCTTTACTGACTTGAAGAAATGCAGCGCTGAAATTGGTGCCACCACCTCCCTGTTTCCCTTCAACGACCGCATGTACGATTACCTCGCATCCACTAAGCGAACTGCTATTGGCGATTTCGCTCGTGATTATGCCAAGGAGCTCCGACAGGATGAAGGCGCCCAGTATGACCAGGTCATCGAGATTAACCTTTCCGAGCTTGAGCCCCATATCAACGGCCCCTTCACCCCGGATCTAGCTACCCCCATCTCCAAATTTGCCGAGGCCGTTGAGGCCAATAACTGGCCTGAGGAGCTCAAGGTCGGCCTGATTGGTTCTTGCACTAACTCGTCATATGAGGACATGAACCGCGCCGCCTCCATTGCTCGTGATGCCTTGAACCACGGCATTAAGGCCAAGTCTGCCTTCGTTGTCACTCCTGGCTCGGAGCAGATTCGTGCCACCATTGCCCGTGATGGTCAACTGCAGACATTCGAGGAGTTTGGCGGCATGGTTCTAGCCAACGCGTGTGGCCCTTGCATCGGTCAATGGGACCGCAAGGACGTGAAGAAGGGTACCCCCAACTCCATCCTCTCATCCTACAACCGAAACTTCACCGGCCGAAACGACGGTAACCCCGCCACCCACTCGTTCGTCACCTCTCCCGACCTGGTTGTTGCCCTTTCGATTGCTGGCTCGCTCTCCTTCAACCCCTTGACCGACAAGCTCAAGGATAAGGATGGCAACGAGTTTATGTTATCCCCTCCTAGCGGCGAGCCGCTCCCAAGCCGTGGATTCGACCCTGGCAACGATACATACCAGGCCCCTCCCGCTGATCGATTTTCTGTCGAGGTCAAGGTCTCCCCTTCTTCCGACCGCCTTCAGATCCTAGAGCCCTTCGAGCCTTGGGACGGTAAGGACGCGCTCGACATGCCTATCCTGATTAAGGCCAAGGGCAAAACCACCACAGATCACATCTCCATGGCCGGTCCCTGGCTCAAGTACCGTGGTCACTTGGACAACATCTCCAACAACATGTTGATCGGAGCCATCAACGAGGCCAACGGCGAGGCGAACAAAGTCAAGAATGTTACCACCAACGAATGGGACGCCGTCCCCGCTGTTGCCCGCGACTACAAGGCCAAGGGCATCAAGTGGGTTGTCATTGGTGACTGGAATTACGGTGAGGGTAGCTCGCGAGAGCACGCTGCCCTCGAGCCTCGACACCTCGGCGGTCTGGCCATCATCACCCGAAGCTTCGCTCGTATCCACGAGACCAACTTGAAGAAGCAGGGTATGCTTCCTCTTACCTTCTCCGACCCTGCCGACTACGACAAGATCAAGCCTGATGACAAGGTGAGTAGTGCCGCATGGGCCATTTACCCGGTGCCTCTGGATGTGAGTGAAATGGACATGTATACTGACGTGCATATCCCCCCCCCTAGGTTGACCTGCTCTGCACTGAGTTGGCAGTTGGTAAGCCCATGACTCTCCGGGTGCACCCCAAGGACGGTGAGACGTTTGAAGTCAAGTTGAACCACACTTTCAACGAACCCCAGATAGAGTGGTTCAAGAATGGCAGCGCACTGAACACGATGGCCAAGAAGAACGCGGCATAAGTATGATACCACAAAAGGAGCCGCATAGTTGGCTCCAAAGTAATGTAAGAAGGCGGTTGCATACCGGTGCATTTTATGGGGATGTCTTTTTCTAGAGTCAGAACAAGAGGTGTACAGGGTCTTTTCCTTTCGGGTTACGGGTGTCATGCTTACATGGGATGATTACATTTATAGCCCGTCATGATTTTTGCCTTTGACCAGTTTTCTAGTCTGTATAAATTGAAAGTTTTATGAAAACCATTACGAGTGTATTAGGACCTGTCTGTGACTAGAAACTGATCCTGCCATGCACGTTATTTGAACTTCGTGATGCGTGTTTGTTTGACGTATGGACTACAGATCTGTCGGGCGGTTGAGAGTAAAAATTGATAGGACTGGTGGAAAAAAAGGAGAAAAATTATTTGCTATGTTAACGTACTCTCTCGATCGGGGAATCGAACCCCGGCCACCTGCGAATTGTCTTCGAGTGGATCTCCAGTTTTCGCTATTTGTTGTGAAGACTGATTATTTGATGACAAGCAGGTATCCTGACCACTAGACCAATCGAGATCCGAATTGTAGTTGTCAACGTCGTTTCGGATGGAGCTTTTATGGTCTGCTGCGAGAAGAAGGTGGAGGCTCTTCACGATTCGATGTATAATGTACCTGGGTGAGTGGTTATACTTGGTATATAGTTAGAACTTACATGGCCTGACACATATTACAAACAAGTCTGAAGCACCTGTCCTATGAGATGGCATTCCCATACTATACGTACAGATGTATATACAGTAGGAAGTGCGCAGGGCATTAAACTACCTAGCCTTAGTTACGTAGGCTGTATGTACTTGCCCACCGGAAGCAGATATGCAATTAAACCATAGGCATGTCAAGGTCGGTAGTTCAACAGGTGGATCGGCCGCTAGACTTGGGCCTATGGGTATGAATTAGAGAGCTGCAAGTCAACGTTGAAAATAAAGTTCCATCAGTCCCATACGGCGTGGCATCTTCTTGCGACGACTTCCCCTGCGCGCGAGGAACGTGACTCCCTACCATCCCACAAATCCTAGATCAGTTTCTACTTTTGTTTTTAATTTATAGGTGTCTTGACGGCGTTGTGTTTACGTTCCCTTTACCCGACCGAGCTGCTGTCCAGTGGTACATACGACTTACTGTATGTATTACATGAACCGTGTTTTCATAACACCTGTGTGATTGGATGGTGTTGATCTCCCCGGCGCGCGCATAGTTGGTCTGTCTGGCGTAATCGCGAATACACACCCGTGTTTGAGGCGTTCCCTCGTTTGTCGAGAGCAACATACTTTCGCGTCGCGCGAATGCTGTTTGCGATTCCGACTCGCCCACGCCCTTCCACCACGCCACGGATATAGTCCGCAATGCCCACGATACAGTCCCTAAACGCGGGGCGAGCGCGCTCGTACCTGTTCCGCCTACCTCTCTTCACGCGGGCCATGCTTATTATAATGATTACCTTTGGGCTTGCTGGGCTACAGAGCGTGTGGGATATCCAGCAATGGGGCGCCTTAATACCGAATGAGATGAATATCACTACCAGTACGTCTAAACTCGGAACTTCTTGCGACCTGTCTAGACAATGAGGCAGTAGCTAATCGATCGGTCCTTCCTAGTGTATCGTGTGAACACATTTCCCCTGATACACCGGAACCTGCTCCATACGCTCTTTAATATCCTTGCGTTAGCTCCATTATTGGAGAGATTCGAGACCGAGTTTGGCACTTTGACCTCACTAGCATTATTCTTCGGCCGTCAGTATATCTGTCGTTACGGCGCGAGGGCGAAAAAGACGGGAGAGCTAACTGTCGAGTATAGCTTTAACTACGATCCCTGCCTTGCTATACGTTTTCTTGGAGCGATTCGTTCTGAGGAGCAATACCGCCGTTATGGGGGCTAGGTACTGCATCCTACTTTTCTTCATTTTTACATTTATAGGGTCCCGCCAGCTGCAAGACGATGACTGACTACCTGCTTCTAGTATCTGGGTGTTCCTGCTGCTGGGAATGGAGGGAGTCCGAACTTACAAGACAAACCCGCATCTTGTGATCGGGACACACCATGTGCCTACGTGGACCACGCCGCTCCTCATGGTTCTCGTTGTCGAGGCTCTCATTCCGGGGACGAGCTTTATCGGGCATCTCTGCGGCGTAGGCACCGGTTACCTCTGTGAGTCAAGCCTAACTACGGGGCGCGCGCGCCCCGGGGGTTGTATTTTCCTATGTGCTAACAGCATGCATGGCAGTTGGGCTGGGGTATCTGAAGTTCCTAGCGCCGCCTGAATGGGCATTGCGATGGATAGAGGGCCGTCTGAATCTCCTCGGCCGTCTACCGCACTATGTCAGTGTGGACCAGAAGACATATGGTCGGTTTGGGGTCCTGCCAACCACCACTTCGAGTAGCGGCACGACACCCGTAGGGTTGATAGGGAGCACGCAGCGCCTCGGCCCCTAGGTAGGCCTTCATGTTCCCGGGCGGTAAGCAGCATCGGTAATAATGGAAAGGGGCAGGATCGTTGAAGTGTATTGTACGAGTGTACTGTACGAGTGTATCCTGCAAATGTAGAGAGGAAAAGAAAGAAGCTGGCTGTCTACGAAACTTAATGAACAGACCTCGACGACTGTTCCTCTATCTTGCATCATCATGGCGTTTGGGGTCATTATACTTGATATACGTGTATAAACTTGTACAATCTTGTACTTACTCTTTGCACCGCATCAGGTAGTCTCCTGCCTGGTACATTAGTGTACGTATCTATGTGGGTATTATCGATGAGAACTGTTCCGCAAGTTGGTAATATATAGAGTCCCGACTACCGAAATTTCGAATGGTGACTTATATTCCATCCTTTTTTACCTCACTCTTGTGTTGTCGGTAATGCGTTGGTTGTAATGCGTTGTATGCTGTAATATGTAAATCTAGGTGCAGCTCCATCATATTACCTTACCTGAAACCAATGTAATCGAATTTATGCAAATAGCCATGATTCAACTCGAAGTACCTATAGGAGGACCCCTGAATAGTGAGAGCTAGCTGCTGAATGTCGGCGCTGCCACTCGATCTTAGTAGCACCTACCAATGTACCCGACCTACCTACATAGGTAGGTGGATTGTATGATCAGAGCGACCTCATGTTTGTCCCTTCGCGTTATAGATTGGTATGTCGACAGAGGTGATCGATGGTTATAGATAGGACAAGACCGCGAATTGCTAATTGCTAATTGCCAATTGTCAACCGCCAACCACCAGTCGCCCATCGCTAGTGCGTTCTTGACGAGCTACTCCCACTCGCTCGCAACAAGGACGTGATGCCCCGTCTACTCTGTAAGTTTGCGCGGTACCGTTACGACGATATGCAAGAATGGAACCTTGACATGCATGGACTGATCCTCGGCTAATGTGATGCTTTCGATGACAGCCACTCTGCTGACGTTGCGTCGCGATCCGCGATTGTTGAAGCTCCCGCCCTACTTTTCCATCTTGTGCATCGTGGTCGGTGTGGTCTGGCTCCTCCTTCTCCCCCTCGACGGGTACTCGCGAAGGACGTACATCTCCGAGAATGCCCTCTTACCGGGCCAGGTCCATACATATTTTGGTGGAAGCGACCAGAACGTCTTCCGAGCCTACAGGCACGAGGTCGACACGCTGAGGGACAAGACCAACCCCGAGTAAGCCGCAGCCCAGCTTGACACCAGGTCGTCCGAGTTGTCATCGCCATCCAGCTAACCCATCCCACCCTCTCCGGCTAAACAGGATCAACGACGAACTCGAGAACATCATAAAGGGCATTGGCCTGAAGGTGGGCCGTCAGAACTACACGTACCATTCCGCCGGCAACACATATGCCGGCGAGAATGTGTACGCCATCCTACAAGCGCCTCGCGGTGACGCCACCGAGGCCATCGTCTTGGTCGCCGCATGGAAAAATGTCAGGGACGAATTCAATCGCAACGGTGTGGCCCTGGCCTTGACGCTGGCCCGGTACTTCAAGCGCTGGTCGTTGTGGTCCAAGGACATCATTCTCGTCGTACCTCCGGATAGCAGAGCTGGTCCGCAAGCTTGGGTCGACGCCTACCACGATGCCCATGACGCCACCAAGGTCGCGTCCCTGCCCATCAAGTCGGGGGCCCTCCAGGGTGCGGTTGCCCTCGACTACCCGCACGACGGCCGCTTCGAAGGCGTACACATTATCTACGACGGTGTGAATGGACAGCTGCCCAACCTGGACCTGATCAACTCGGTCAGCAATATCGCGAACGGCCAGATGGGCATGCACTCTTTCATCCAGGAGCGGTTTGGCCATTCGGATAGGTACAATGACCGCCTGAAAACCATGTTGCGCGGTATGATGAACCAGGGCTTAGGCCACGCCGTCGGCCCCCACAGCAGCTTCATCCCTTACCATGTCGACGCCGTCACGTTGCAACCAGTTGGCCATGGCTGGCACGACGAGATGGGGCTCGGCCGCCTCGTTGAGGGCACCTTCCGGAGCTTGAACAACTTACTCGAGCACCTCCATCAAAGCTTCTTCTTCTATCTCCTCATGCACAAAGATCGCTTTGTCAGCATCGGCACATACCTGCCCAGTGCTATGTTGATCGCCGTCAATTTCACCATTATGGCCATCTTAATGTGGGTGAAGAGCGGCATGGAGCGCAGCGAACAGAAGCTCACCACGGCGACACAACCATCGGTGCCTGTGGCCGTCGAACGAGATCTTTATCTTCCGCTAGGCCTTGTCATTGCATGCCACTTCCTAGGGACCGCCCCCCTCTTCATTTTCAATCATACGCCTTCTGATGTGAGTGATACATTTTTTTCTCCGCTGTGTTCTTAATATGCCATACCCCTGCAATCCCCTCTAATTCTGGCTGTATCGGCCACTAAGGGCGGGCCTTGATGTTCGGTCGAGTCGAGTGACCTGTGGAGAGTGAGCAGATGAGAATTAGACTGACGTGCCCTGATAGCTGCTGGTTCCCTTCTTCCTGGTTTTCGGGGTGATCAACCTGGCCCTGCCACGACTCCTCTCCCACTTAGTGAACTGGACCGCCACGCACCCCCTCACCCTTCAGCACTTCTATCTCCTTAAGTCCTTCTCCCTTCTTCTACTTGGCATGTTTCTTAGTTCCCTTGCGACGCTCAACTTCAGCCTTGCGTTTCTAGTCGGCCTGTTCTCAACCCCCCTTACTTTTACTCAACCTTGGCCCAACAACGCGGTGGCCAAGCATGCCTACACAGCTCTTCTTCAGCTCGTGAGTCCCTTGTCGGTCGTGTTTGCCGGTGCAGCAGCGTACGCTTGGGGGGGGCGTGGGCTTGCACAGACAGGTGATGTAAGTAGTGTGTTGACTACACTCCAAGACGTCCTTGGAGAAGCAGCCTTCGGGTGGGATGTCTGGGGTCTTTATATCCCAGTTGTAGTCTGGTGTGTCTGGTGGCCCGCGTGGCTCGTCGGATCTGTCATCGTGCTGGGGCAGCCAAAGACAAAATTAAAGAGCTCGTGACGTGCGAGGTCCTTTCTGCCACTAGTTAAGGCTGTAAGTTACTCGCATAGTCAATAAAATCCACTATACTACTAAGTCTTGCACGGAGCACACGCCGTAAAATTAGAAGCCTTCGTGAGACGGTGCTGCTTTTGTAAACCATGTTGAACTACATGTTATCTCCCGGACCCCCCATCTATGCCCAAGCAGTGACTTGACCTGTTATTACATGACCAGATATGTTCCACCTTCGTCGCATTTATTTCTCTATAGCTCTGATTATGCATTCGTTCGTGATAATCATATCACGCTTTGAGAGGAAACCCCCCTAAACTCAAGCATAGAGAGCAGCTGGCAGACAGGGCAAGTACAATCGTCAGCATCCTATAAAACATTGTTCCCTTTCCTTGGGAAGGACACACATCGGGCCGTGATACCAGATCTACCGGTATCGAGGACCCTCGCCGTTGCTGATACAGCATGGACCTACTGATTATACTATTTTCACGAATTTGCCACCAAATACCCCGCCCCTGGAGAAAGTTTTACTGCTTGGATTTCTGGCCACGAGAGGCCAGAGGGTGGTTGTCTGTCTATTAGCCCACTATTATACAGATCGACGCCGATATGCCTATCAGGTGTGCCTTCGTATAGGCCCTATCTCTTGCTTCGTTGTGGCATCTACTCGCCTATGCATTAGCAAGTAGTGGCATCTGCTCCTTCTCCCTCTCCTTTTCCTTGTCTCCATCATACCAAGCGGCGTTGTGCTTCCGTTTTCTCTGGTCGATAATCTCCCGGTCCATCAGACCGGCTCGGTAGCTCAAGGCGCCCAGATGTCCTGGCCCGTAGCCTCGATCCAGTTCCCTAGTTTATTCACGTTTTCACCCCACTCGCCCAGTCGCTGGCTCATGCTGGCGATCTGGCTCATGTCGAGAATACGGGGCTGGACCCAAGTAAAGTTGACAACCTCATCTACCTGATCGATAGTTCCACGCACCAGGCCCAAACTCAAGGCTTTCATGACCAGGTGCTCGATCTGATTGGGCCGTACCTTAGTGTCGGCTGATATTGTGCTGAAGCTCATGGCACGCTGGTGGGGCGGCCGCCGGAATACGCTCTCGGTCAGTGCGGCCAGGTAGATCTTTTGACGAATCTCGTCTTCGTGTTCTTGAAGCAAGCCGTGGTGAGAGATATGGCCCGACAGCGTGTCGTAAGCCGCTAGGTCTCCGCGGTTGAAGGCCAATAGCAGCTCGCGCAGCCAGGCCAGATCGCCCGTTAGAGCGTCTAGGATCGGGTGCAGGAGCAGCTCGCCAAAATTATAGATGGAGTCTGAGACCAGGGCCGCGATGCCCAGGTCGTTGGCGCGGGCCTTCCGCTCGTGGGGGGAGAGCGTGGACAAGTCTATGCAGGCTAGGTAGAGGAGGGCATTCCGATAAAAGGAAGCGAAGTCAGCGTTGACCTTGTAGTAGTCGGCGTTGACCTGGTAGAAGGCGGCGTGGACCTTGGTCTCGACGGAATCGAACGACTCGAGTATCTTCTCGGCCTTGTCCAGATCTCTCCGCGCGGATTCGATATCGCCCAGCTGGAGCTCAACCCGGGCCACGGCGACGGTAGCATAGACGAAGGCATCTTGGGAGTTCTCGCCATCCACCTTCTTGGCAAGATCGGCGAGGAAAGTTAACCGCTCCCTGTTATCTGCACGCAAGAAACACACCAGACATTAGTGCCCGATCGAATAAAACGAATGCGCCGAACTGCGGCATGGCCAGATGGCTGTCCTACCTCGACACTGCGTAGCGGCCTTTAGCCCCAAGTCAACCAGCTTCAATTGGTTGATCTTGTCGGCAAACTTCAATATGAAGACCTTGTAGAACTGTAGACGTTGGGGTTCGCTCTTGGGATTTGCGAAGAACTCGACGAGGAGGTCAGTCAGTTGGTGCCATAGTTTTCTCTCCCAGTAATCCTCAAACTGAATGATGGTACCCTGGAGCTCTTCGGGGGCTCGGTCCCGCTGCTCGGCAAGGAAGTCAGCGATGGTGTCGACGTTCATGATCCGTATCGCTCCTGTAATTCCCCGGGTGTTGTGCGTAGTAACTGTTCCAACTGGCGTTATTAGACCAGGCAAGACGGGAACTAGTAGAGAAGGCCTTCAAGTTTCTGTTATGGTGAAATTGTTGATGGTTTCGTGTATAGTGTGGTTATGAGGAGGGTTTACCGGGAGGTATTACAGTCTTAAAGGGAGCTCTGGCTGGAGCATGGATGATGATGATGGCCCCAGGTATAAGCAATAAAATAGGTACGCGGCTGCTGTGCAGCCTACCGCCCAAGATCTATGCGACTACATTCAAGTAACATGTAAGCACGTACCCAAATATGCTTACCTTAGGTACAGAATGTACATTTGTAGGTAGGTACTCTAGAGACCCACTACCTAAACAGCATACAGCCTCTACCTGCTTTACACTAGGACTTCCAGTGTACCGTACCAATGCCCCTCCAGCTAGGTAGGTAGCCTAGGTACCTAGGTACGCGCCTGGCGGCCAACCCTCTGGCAGCTGCCATCTCCAGGCTGGCGTCCAAGAATGTGACCATCCAATGAGAAGCTAGAGTTTATCAAGTGCGTCCTCAGTCATTCAATCGGCAATTGGAGAGAGCTTCAATCCACCAAGTAAAAGAGTCTCACCCGGGAAAGCTTGCGCCCCCATTTCTCACCACGTTCCGTGAAGCCCACGTCGCAATTGGAAAGGCCTGTCATTCTTGCCCACCTCACCAATTGCACGCAAGAATGGCCTCCTTTCCGACCGCTGTGCGGTCCAGTCGAAAGCTGGTATCTGGTTTACATTTGAACCAGGCCCGTCACATTTCCGACCTCGCCATCTCGAGAACCGGCAAGCCCATTATTCGGGTCCCCGGCGGCCGGTAAAGCCCTCCTCTCACACCTCGTCTCTGTCTAGCTCTCCGCGTTTTCTACATGCTAACTGCTCTATGCCCCTATAGCTCAGCTCTCGGAGGTATGCTGCGATATTATTGTCCCATCGCTGATGAACCACGAATCGAATCCCTAGCCTACGTTGTTTTCGTCGTCACTGACTATGACCAATCTGCTCAGGACACGTTGCAACGGTTTTTGGTGCAACCGGTCAGCTCGGACGCTATATTGTCAACCGGTTAGGTACGCATACAGAAGAGCCGACTTTCTCCGTCTACGACATACACTCACCACGAGTCTTTTTCTCATATAGCACGCCAGGGATGTCAGGTCATCATTCCCTTCCGGGAGGAGATGGCCAAGCGACATCTCAAGGTCACTGGCGATCTGGGTCGTGTTGTCTTTCTAGAATACGATTTGCGAAACACCGAGTCCATCGAAGCGAGCGTTAGACATTCCGATGTTGTCTATAACCTCATCGGCCGGAATTACCCTACCAAGAACTTCAGCCTGGAGGATGTCCACGTTGAGGGAACAGAGAGGATTGTCGAGGCCGTGGCCAAGTACGACGTCGACCGCTACATCCACGTGTCCTCCTACAACGCCGACCCCAACTCCGAGGCCAGCTTCTTTGCCACCAAGGGAAGGGGAGAGCAGGTAGCCCGGAGCATCTTCCCCGAGACGACCATCGTACGGCCTGCGCCCATCTTTGGTTTTGAGGATAACCTCCTGATCCGTCTGGCTGGCGTCACCAACCTTTTCACGTCCAACAACATGCAAGAGAGATACCGGCCCGTTCATGTAGGTTCATGAGTGGGATGGCGGGAGAGAGATGATATTCAAGGGTAGGCTGCTAACCACCAACTCCAGTCCATCGATGTAGGTCACGCTCTCGAGCTGATGCTGTACGATGACAACACGGCCGGCCAGACATTCGAGCTATACGGACCCAAGGAATATTCGACGGCCGAGATTGCCGAGATGGTGGACCGGGAAATCTTCAAGAAGCGCAGGCATATCAATGTGCCCAAGGCCATCCTAAAGCCTGCTACCGGCCTCCTCAACCGGCTGCTCTGGTGGCCGATACTTTCGGCTGAAGACGTAGAGCGAGAGTTCATCGACCAGAAGATCGACGAGACAGCTAAGACGTTTGCAGACCTCGGTATCACACCCGGCGATATCAGCAACTACACATACCACTACTTGGTGCGTCATTTTATTTTTCTTATTTTTCACTGTCTTCTTACTTTATATGTGGACTAACGAGCCGATAGCAAGGATACCGGAGCTCGGCGTACTACGATCTCCCGCCGGCGACGGAGAAGGAGAAGCGGGAGGATCGGAAGTACATCCATGTGACGGATGAACTATAGATGGGGCGCTTGCGAGAGGCTTCTCTTTTTTTCTACGAGCGCTGGCATAGGCACTGGACGTGCCCCGAGTGTAACAATGTACATATATGCACTAGACAAATAGTTCCCTTGGTTTAAAGAAGAATCTGGTTTCGTTTGAGAGAGCAACTTGGAACTCAGTTCGATCGAAATCCATGTGACCGTACATGATTAGGTAGGTATCATAGTATTTCATGGCATCAATTCATCTAGATTAACCTAGCCTAGGTTGTTGGATGTAGGGAAGTATGCATTCCCAAGGCTTAGTGAAATTTGGCCAATGAGGCAAGCAGTATTAACACCTATTGAACCCACATCGCACGACAAGCCGAAAACACACATTACCTATTGGGTATACAAAGCCAGGTAATTACAGCCTTGACCGAGTGCGATTTGTGTGCTAGATACATTGATTTTTTTTTTTTTTCTTTTTTTTCATGATGGCGAACGACACGGAAGATACCGTGTAAGTACAAGACAATCAGGCGATCTTTTTTTTATTTCCTTCTTTTCTTGTCCTCACTTACTTCTATTGTTTTAATGATATTCCCCAGCGTACCTTGAGATAGGCATGATCCGCCACGCTGACGAGTGAGTGAGGAAACAGAGCACTATCGGCCGGTACGCTGGCGGCGCTCCAGGAATTCTACGCCGAGCGCGACCTCCACACGGAGAGACTAGAAAAGCTCAAGGGGCAGGTCAACGCGCCCGACGCCGCCGATGCCAATCTATCCATCCACACTTTCACCGAGGACTGGAATGAATCGCAGTTCTGGGTAACTCGACTCCTGTCTCCTGCTTTTTATGTGGTTGCCAAACTTGGCATTCGACGGACTTCCGACGTAAAGGCTAATACTACCTCTTTTTTTTTTCTTCGCTAGTATGCCGACGAGACGGCGAACCTGCTTGCTAGCCAGTTGCTCGACGGTACGACGGACAACTCGGCCATTGCCGTAGTGTCTACACCGAGTGTGTTTGTCGCCCTGAAGAAAATCATGGTATGTTACACATAATTCCATCCTTCTGCTGGATAGCCGTGTGGTCACGATCGTCGACCGACACTAAGTTTCTCCTTATCCAGGCCAGCGCGGAGTACAGCGGGCCAAGGCCCCAGACATACCTCCTCGAGCATGACCAACGGTTCGGCATATTTCCCGATTTCATATTCTACGATTTCAGTCATCCCTTCAAGCTACCACGTATGTACATTATCTCCGGACCTGATGACCCTCTAGAGACATGTCAGCCTGATGACCTGTCCCCCTACGCAATCAAGAGCCATAGGAGAGAGCTAATGAAATCAGCACATCTTAAGGGCTCCGTAGACCGCATAATATGCGACCCTCCCTTCCTGAGTGAAGACTGTCAGACCAAGAGTAGGTCGCCCATCTGGTACTACCGCATATAATCACTTATATTCTAAACGACATCAGTGGCCATGACAATACGATGGCTCTCACGCAACCCCGCGAATGATGAACTGCGAGTGCTCATCTGCACGGGAGAGCGAATGGAAACCTTGGTGAACCGGCTGTATGGGCCCCTGGGCGTGCGGACGACCACGTACGAACCTGTGCACGAGGGTCTAAAGAACGAGTTCTACTGTTATGCCAACTTTGAATGCGATGCATGGCTGTGGAAGCAACAAACTTCGAACAAAGGCCGATGACTGTAGCTCCTATGCTACGGCCTACACAAGAGTGTCCCCCTATCGTTGTGCGCAACGATCTGGTCAACAAATAGACATAATAAATAAAAGTAAGCGTGGTGGGTTTGCCCATGTGAGGCACTATGTATAGCCAAAACGCCGTACGCCGATAACGTGGCCATGAAGCAGCCACCGCATAGCCGTAATAATGTCATCTCTTCTGATGCTCCTCTATCCCATAAAATGCATGACAATGCCCTTTCCGGCGACACCTAGCACCATGTAAATGCAAATACATTAGTAGAGTCTATACCCTTCACTCGTTGGTTCCCCCACCGTTTGCCGTAGCGGTCTATGTAAGGGTTCGAATAATGTAGAAGAGGAGGTAAGCTTGGCTGCCCAGGACGTCGGACTTTTTAGCCAGCTCGACCCGGTGGTCATTGAAGGAAAACCACTTTGTATAGCAAGCATCGTTAGTACATACACGAGGAGCGCCACTCAGGCTATCGAAACAACGTACCTGGTCACCAACTCTGCAATATGATACGTAGTGTCCCGTGTCAATCTCGCCGACATGCTCTACAACGCTCAATAGGTCGTACACGCACGATCGGCTCAGCTCGTGGCTGTCTTTCCCGCCCTCACTCTGACCTCTTGTCGTGTAGGGCAGCATATTCAGCTGCAGAGGAAACTGAACTTTGGTGCGGATCTTGGACGCAGCTCGATCGCGACTGCCTTGCTTAAATTCAAATCTCTGCAATGACCGGCGGCGGTAAGCAATCGCGACCACAAACGAGGTCGAAAGATAATGGTGGCACACTTACTTTGAGCTGTATCGAGAGCACGTTGGGCAAAAGCTTGATGCTGTGGTCTCGTTGGGCCTGCTGGGACGAGTTACAGTTGCGGCATCGATACTCACACTTGTCGGGTTTGATGTATTCATCGTGGAGGCAGTCTTGCAACGTGAGGTAAGACTCCCCCTTGCCCTCCTTCTTGCCCTTCTTCCGTGACAGGTTCTCCAGGCCCAGACTCAGGTCGAGGAAAGACTCGACTGCGTTCGTAACGCCACCACAGTTTTGGCACATCGTCTGATTCTGAAGCTTGCCGTAGAATGTTTGGTGGATGATGCAATTGCAGCTGTGTTCGCTACCCGTCTCGGGCCGCTTGCCGTCTCCATTCTTCTCGTGCAGCTCCTCGGCGAGGAACTGGAAGAACTCATGAGCATCCTGCTCCTTAGTCGTCACCAGGTTTTCAAACGCCTTCTTCTCTGAGATCCAGAACGCTGACAAGATGTTCGCAGCCGTATACCCATTAGTCGTCTCCAAGGCGTAGAAATCCTGAAACATGTCGTCCATGGCACAGCTGAGACAATGTTGTATCTGACAATCGTTACTCTGGTGCCCATCGCCGAGGTAGAAGTTCCGGAGAATGGGGTTATGCAGGAAGCTCTGCAGCACGACGTTCTGATAGCACGTAGCTCCGGCATTGTATATTCCGCGAAGGCCGTCGGCGCGGCACGATGCGAGGGTGGTGTTGGCGCTGATATACCTTGCCTCCTCTTTGACGCTTTCTCTAGCCGAGTCCGAGAATAGGTCTTCGTGTTTCCTTTTGCGACCTTGTGGTTTCTATATTAGCCTATGGCCGGACCACAGATCGCGCATTCCAACAACACCCCGGTCTTGGGATGCCTAGGCAAAGCTGGCTGAAAACATACTGGAAGAAAACGAGCCTGTGCCCATTTTTCTGATTCTGAGATCCTCCAGGGTCGGGTCCCATACGAAATCTTCACATCTCTGGCAGAAGAGCGAGCCAGATCTCGAGTCGACGTCTGTCGCATATCACAATCAGCAACGGGCTGGCCATGTACAATGGACGCTGGACGGAGTGTAGCGCTTAGCCCCCTTACAGAAACGATGGCCCTTTTTATTCCCATGTTTGGCACGCTCCTCCTCGGACACAATAGCAGAGCACTGTAAGCAAAGGTAGTTGGAGGTCAAGGTCGTAACTATCTGGCTGTCGGGCGATTTAGACGTTTGCGATATGATTGGGTCTTTGTCGAAGAGCACCCTCAGCAACATCTTGTAGTACGGAATCGAATCGTCAATGACATTTGGGCTATTGGGGCTATTGGATAGGATGAGTTGTACGTGCTCTGGGTACAGGCGATATTAGCAAGAGAACAAGAGAACGACAAGCTGACCACGGCCGGCAAAACTGACCGCAGCCGTATAAGGGCGTGCCCGGTACTGGCGAATTAACCTTGACATTCTTAGGCGATGCGGGTGTCGTAGGTCGGGCGGCCATCGTGTAGACGAGATGGGGCTGAGAGGGAAGCAAAGGCAAGAGTCTGTGCCCTTCCGTGTTAGCAGTGAGACAAGGCTCTATATCACCATAGCAGATAGGATTACTTGCTTTTCGTCCCTTGATCTCGCTTCGTCTTCTCATAAAGTGCAGTTAGTTAGAACAAAATGAGTATTGATATTCACCAATTTCCTAGAACCTATGTATAACACGGCTCGAGCTCCGGCGATTGCTGCTGGAAGGTGAGAGGGGTGGAAAGAGCAGAGAAGGATGGAAGAGAGGAAGAGAAAGGGAGGATGCGCAGGCGAAGGACAGCAAGAAGGCCAGACGAGCCGCGGGAATGGGAGGCAATGGCAATTTTTGTTTTCAGCTAGATTTGAAATTAGGACGACGATGCACCTTGAACGACGGGCGCGTCACTACACTAGGTATGGAGATAGGTAGTAGCTGTTGTTAGAGTTGTTCCTCTATAGTTAATAACCCTTGAAACTTATCACCTAATAAAGTTGCCTTTATCGCCAGCCTAATCTGTCTGCCGATGAGGCTTATCGGGCGTACGCTAGTCGTAGTTCCAGGGGTTCGTCACAGGCCAAAGCGGGGAGTTGATACCATAAAGTAAACTTGAAGTGTTCAACGATTAACCGTTGTGTAGCCTGGGTGTTCATTGTAGAAGGTATGCTGCAAGTAGGTAGCTTCCACCACCTGCAGTATCAGAGGTCGGAGCTTCTAAGTGCCATGCAAGTAAATAAGTAACTACTGCTGTACCTCGGCAACCAAGTTCAAACCTAACTAAGTTCCTACCGCCGTGGTAGAATAGCTTAAGGATACCTAGGTATATTTCACGTATACCTATGTACAGATGTACTGCTACAAGAATTATGGGAGGTCCACAACGCCTGTTATTATATAAGGGCCAGTTCGTTAAATTCCGCGAGTTTTGCAAAAAGTGACTTTGCTACATTCTTATCCACTTTACTAGCCAAATACAGCCAAGTTCAGATAGTGCCAGAGCAGAAGTTCCTCTTGTACTCGCAAGGCTGACTTAAACTCCCTACTATTATGCCTGTAGAGTAGGTCGTACGAAAATATATAGCCAACTTCGAGGTCGTTTTGGTGTGCTATAGCACTCTGAGGCGTGGTATAGTACAATTTATGGCTATTTATTGCAGTTATAAAGCCAGCAACAATAATAGCTCGAAAAACGGCTACTGCAGTAATTATTACAGCTTGTTTTTGCGTAGTGTTAAGTTTATCCATTGCGATTTTCTTGCGTTGATAGTCAAAATTTGCCAAAAGAGGAAATCTTCCGCGAAAAACCACCTCCCAGAGGTGGTTTTTCGCGGGACTCTCTTTCTTGCCAAAAACGGTAATCAGCGTGCCAAGAAGCCTCTGTTTATGGTTAGTAGGCCAAGAAACTGCCAAAGTGACCTGAGATACTTGAAGAAAATCAGATGTGGAGAAAATAGACAATGTATCCCATTTTCACTATACTAAATACTGCAAAGCGTGTCCCTTAGCGTCTTGGAAGGTACTTGATTGCCTTCTTTGGCAATCCAAAAAAACTCGCGGAATTTAACGAACTGGCCCTAAGTCTCTTATATAAACATAATAAGCTTGGATTACCTTGTATTTACAGTATTTCTGGCCTTGCTACAAGGAGACTTGCGCTACCAATTTGACAGAGCGTGCCCGTAGGTTTATTCTTTTAAAAGACGAAAGAAGGAGCTTCGCTTGCGTCAACACCAACAGTGCCCTCTGATAGTCTATGTCCGATAGTTATATATAGCTACCCACTAGGTTAGGTAGTATACGCCCCTCCAATACAGAACAACACCTGCGTTTTCAGACCCTACCAGATCCTGTCGGTGTCTATTTGATTATCTGGCGGTGCCTGCCTAAGCGTATATACCAATCACTCAGGCAACATTGGCATGAGACTGTTCCGGCCAGCCTCTTATCCCTTTGCCAAATTTCAGAGAATCAAGGGGATGACTTCCCAACTTGCACATCTTCCCGAGGTCGAGCGTCTCAGCCCCGCTTGTATCCGCATACTCGGCGGGAACCCTGGCCAGTTCACCTTGCAAGGCACCAATACATATCTCGTTGGCACTGGTCCTAGGCGCCTTCTCATCGACACAGGTGAAGGGCGGCCCTCGTGGCTAGCTGCCTTGAAGCGAGTTCTGCAGGAAGAGGAAGCCACTGTCCAGACGGCTCTGCTTACACATATGCACCACGACCACATCCGAGGGGTTCCGCAGTTGCTAGAGCTCGTACCAGACGCCGCCGTGTATAAGTGTGACCCTCCCACCGGGCAGCTGAATATCATGGATGGCCAGGCATTCCAAGTCGACGGTGCCACGTTGACCGCTGTGCATACGCCTGGTCACACGTCCGACCACATGGTCTTCATCTTTAGAGAGGAGGATGCGCTTTTCACCGGTGACAACATACTTGGTCATGGCACCGCCGTCTTCGAAGATCTCGGTATCTATCTCCGAAGCCTTGCCAAGATGGAAGGTCTGGTTTCCGGTCGGGCCTATCCGGGTCACGGTCCAGCGCTTCCCGATGCACGTGCTAAGATCTCCGAGTACATCTCACACAGGCACCAGCGGGAGCTGCAGGTCATAGAAACTCTAGGATCTGCCCAAGGGGCATCATCCGCCTCGGGGGATGCAACAGGCGACCGCGCATGGACTCCGATGGAATTGGTCAAAGTCATCTACCGCGATGTTCCGGAGAGTCTTCACTTGCCGGCATCGTATGGGGTCATCCAGATACTTAGAAAGCTTGAGGAAGAGGATAAGATCGTCTCCGAGAAGGGAGACAAGTGGCGTCTCAAATCGAGACCAAATCTGTAGGCCCGTCGGCAATACCTACCTGCTGGCATAGCTAATCTTGAATATATCCCAGACTAGATAATCCGGTATAGTTAACCTGAGGCTGTCGTCATAGCCCTGCTTCGTTCCTATCACGTGTAGGCGGGTGTTTTCCATGCGGGGGAGGAGATAACCAGCATCCAGCGTCAAGCAGACGGTATAGTAGCTATCCCATGCATAGGGACGCCACCAAAAGGAAGCCCTCTGTCTCAGTTTCCTTCGTCGTCCTATAGTCATGAGAAGTTGGTGAATCATGTTGCCACTATAGCACTTGGGTTATGTATACGTCAGAATGCACGTCCGCCAAGTAGTGGCACGCATGAACAATGATATACCAAGGTTTTGATGTGACTATCTCGAACTGCCGGACCAGATGTCCCTGAGACCAACATTAGGGGCATGGGGGCAAAGAAAGGATAAACTACGCGACTTGTGTTGGACAGCTGCTAGCTCTGACTATATACTATAAGCAGATACTAATAGCTCTACGTGTTTGCGAGATCAAGCCTTCACCTCTTCAAGTCACGGCCATGCTATATACAGCCGTGTAACCTTCAGCTATGCAGCGAGATCCATGCGAAGGCTCGTACATAGACATCCAGCACCGCAGCCTAGGCCAAAGCTCGAGACCAAGAGTAGCCTCCCTTGCTGATCACCGGGCCTTGTGCCGGCTATACAATGTACTAGATATGGCGAGCATAAAATGAGCAGGTGTCCTCGCTGCTTTAAAGAAGGGCCAAATTCATCAAACGGACTACTGTTTAGACACAAGTCCTGCGGCACGGGCGCCGGGAGAGTCGGATATTAATTGAGAGTAGGTAGGTCTGAACTAACAAACTATCTATCTTATACTAAGTGTAGTCTGTAGGTGTTGGTTTGTCCCTTGCATCTCATGTACGCAGTAAGGCTGGGGCTAAAATGATATGTGCATGTATCCAACCAGGTAGGAACAAATTTCAACCTCGGAGACCTACGTGACAAGGCTGATATGAACGATACTTTTGTCCCTATGTTCACGTTTGCTGTACTGTACGTGGTAAATAAGGGGTCTGTAATCATGAATATGTGATCGTCTATTTTTAAACAGACTACGGTACCTACATAGTACCTAAGTATACCTAAGGCACAGCAAGAAAGCCAGTGTTGGTACACATATATGTAGTTATTGTATGACTATAACTATGGGAGATTTTCTTGAGTACTGATGGGTAGGGTAGGTACCGATCATTTACCAGGTGGGATGATCAATCTACATATTGTGAACTAGTTGTGGGGTGTAGGCCCTGATTATATTCTTTATTTATGAAATGGCACTCACTGCCCTTAGAATCTAGATGTACTTTTCGTTATCAGATTGAGAATATTGTGCTGATGTAGATACTAGTTATGGATATTCTTTTTTTTATTTTTTATTTTTATTTTTATTTTTATTTTTTTCAAATGAACCTGAGCGCATCTTACTGTAATGCTTTAGACGGATACATATGTACCTGCTACGACAATTATGGCTAGGTACAGCATGTTACTTGTCGCTTGTTCTTAGTTGGACTGGGGATGGTTAGCAACAGTTTCTGCAATTACCTAGGTTAAGAGGCTTTTAATAGGTATTTGGGATTGCAAGCGGAACAGCGCAATGACCGGCGATCTCGATCGCGATTGTTGGGAACCAGGTCCTTACAGTAGACGTGTTCTCGGTCTGTTCTAAGACTCCGACATATGGATCCTTCGGAACCCGGTCATTTACCTTCGTTATGACCTTAAATATGAAGCAGCTGCGAAGTCTTATTGTGTTGTCACCGCTGAATAACGGGCACTATTATGGGAAGATATTGGCTAAGAGGAGATTGCTTTGATTGCTCTACTTTGCTGCGAACATGGAGGATTGCTCCACCATCGACCTGGTCTACGATCGTCCATACTATGTGTACGCTTTTAAACACTTGGAGGATTTGTCAGGTGGGTCTCGGAGGTTTCTGCGTTTGTCTAACTTTCATACTACTGTATGTAGAAGTGGTGGAGAAAAGAAAATTGCACAGCGGATATCACTCTAAGGAATATTTACCAGTGGGCAGAGCCAGGCACTGGTAAATGCTAACCTAGTACTTATTAGTCCTGTTCATAGATAGGTATATTAATTTTCTTTCTCTTTTTCTCCTTAGTTCGAATTTCTCGTGACGCCAAGTAGTCAATAAACAATGTTCGGGGAATCCCTCATGAGGGATAAAGTTTTACTAATGAAAAAGCTCGATCTTCATGACTCAGTGTAAGCTATTCTGTATTAGCGCTGTCTAACAACGGTATCCTGACAAATTATAAGAATCTATATGTAAGGAAGTAGGTAGGGGCAGGTAAAGTTTGCGATCTAGCTAATGGTGAATTGACACGGTTCCCTTTTCTTTTACCTGCTCTCTCTTTCTTAGTCCTTTACTTACATAGAAGCTTACCCGAATATAAAACGCTCTTTTAAATGTTCTCATCAAACCACCTACCTACATACATGTTATGTAGGACCTACGTTAGGCACCCATGGTTAGGTAGGTAGGTAGACAGATGATATGACCTATGTGGGGGTTGAGATTTCCGTCCGTCCCGGCAGTCCGTCGATTAGCGCCGTGCTACTGCAAGAGGTCAGTGTGGTAACATTGAAGCTGGGTCTGTTATTACTAATGTACTTTGACTGGGTTACTATGGAAGATCTTCCACCATCTCCAACTTGCCTTCGTTATTTAGCTGCATGGACCCTTTTCGCTCCTTTTGACACACACCTTTACAGTCGGTATCCAAACCAGGGCAGGTACCAAAAGCTACCTAGTAGCATAGATAAGATGATACCTATTAACTGAAAAGCTATGCTCAAGGCAGACTTAACCATGATGGTATGTTCGACTCTTGGGCATACTGTAGCACCATATGTACAAGGGTGCATCTGATATCATTCGATTATTAGCTACATTTGCTATAGCTCTTCTTATATTTGCTGAGATCATCCTTGGCCGCTTGAAACCATCATAGGGCCATTGTGTTGGTATCAAATCCCTGACCAAACCACGAAAGAGGATAGCGATAAGTACGCAAAATCAATACTGCCTGATTCATCCATTCCGCACGCCGTTAACTAGGAACCCAACCTAGTAAGCAAAAGCTCGCAGATCTAGCACAAAGTGTAGAAGAAAATTCTAAGAAAGTATCTCATTACTATGTATACCGGTCTTAAACATATCCTTTCAGATAGTTGTCTACCTATCCAAAGCATGACGGCGTGCCCCCGGCCCTCTAAACCCATAACCACACTGGTGAGTTAACACCGGTGCGCTCGGAAGTGTAATTTAGGTTCAGGATGCCTACTTGGAGGAGGGGGCCGGTTACGTGAGACGAGCGAGGACGGAGGTCCTTCGCTCCCTACCATGTATATCCGCACTCTCATCACATGCGGCTTCACAAACTCCGCGCGATGCTCGGTATGTAGATAATCGCGTACCGATGTGATATGTCAGCATGACATGAAGCCATGGCCTTGAAGTATGTACTCTACACACATTTCGACCATTGCATGACTGTCGTCTATGAAGTAGGTATTTTTCTCTCCCTTTACAAACTTAGGTACATAGGTATGTACCTGGACAAATGTGTAGCTTGGCATGTGCTCGAGTCGCGGGAGTCGGCATACAATACGGCCAACTCTCGCGCATTGCGCTGATCGCTATTGGAAGAATCTGCGAGTGTTGCTCGACCATGCTGTGGTGCCGGGCGACGGATATGGCCGCCAAGCATCTGCAGAAGAAATAGGAACGCTACAGGAGTGTACCTTGCAATGATAAATGTTGTACCGACGGTAAAGTGGGGAAAGCGGTGTGGGACTTTATGGGACTCATGCGATTGTGGCTCCATGCTGTCATTCTTTTCCTTTCTGTGCCAGAGCTCCTGCCACCATCCTGCATACTGACCCACAAGGCTTTTTCACTGGGAGCATCCTGTGACACAACCGTGACTTGGCCCTTACCGCCCAATCTTCTACCCTTCTTTTCCTTTCTGCGAGAGCATTTTGCTAGGGTTTTTGGGTTTTTGTCACTCGGAAGCTTCGGATCATCGAAGCTCTTCCCTCCTCGTGACTCAGTCAAACATACCAAGCTAGAGCACACCTTAAGCTGCCTAGAACATGCCTACCTACTACTGTACTATGTATACATATCTCTACAATAAAGCACCCAAATCAGAAGCACTACATATACAACTAAGTACTGTATACTTAGCCAACTCTTATTGGCTGCAAGGAAATCTAGGTGTTGTACATCTGTACAGGTCTGTATTCCATACAACTTTACTGCGCTCGATAAAAGTCTCTAAAGTATTTCTGAGCTTCTGTGAAAAATGCGCCGACGAATCACGGGAATCTAAGACAGCCTTGGCAACGTGGGGCTCTCTGCCTCGGTGGCCCATCCACCAGCCCACCACGATCCCAGACGGACCAAAAGTTGGAGCCTCGTCTGCACAGGACCCAAGAAGAGCCAAGAGGGCAGCCTCTAAAGCCGAGATGCAGCGCCAGCATACCGAAATGCTACTGTATCAAACAAAACCCAATATTTTGCAGAAAACACCTAATATGCTACTACTACCCAGTTGATTAAAAATGTATATGTGGAGGGTCTGCCCTCCTTTGCCCTTCCTTCCCTCCTTCTTTCCTTTCCCTTCCCTTTCCTCCCTCACGATGCTTCTCCCAATTTTATTGTTTCTGCGACTCTTAATGACATAATACCACCTTCGCATCGACTTACCCTTACTCGCAACTAGGATTGCCTTGCCTACTGTTGCATTTCAGCTTTTATTATCCATAATAATTTCCCGATTTGTACTGTGCCTACTTAGTACTAGCTATTCTTGCTGTCTTAATTCCAACGACGAATATAAATACTGGGCGTGCATCGATTGCGCATCGTATCGGGCACCAGCTTACTAATTCTCTTGCGCAATACTATTTGTGTGTCCTGCTTGCCGGGACTACGTACAGTAACTCTACGTGTCAAAGACGAGGACGAAGACCAGAGTGTTCAAAGTGGACCTTGGGGGGGGAGGTGTCTAATATTTCTCGACAAGGTAAACAAAGAGAAGCCAACAAATGCGCTTACTTAGCAATCGGTGAGCTCGGATACTCCGCGATCGGCATTCTCCCCGGCACGCAACCAGCATTGTTTAACCGCGGCCTTTCGGAGTGAAACTTGAAAGAAGAGCAGCCTAGCGCAGGGAGAAGAAGGTTCCGGCTTTCTGTGCCTTGGTTTATCGTGACTAGTCAGTGAAGATAAAGTACGTTGCACCAACACGATGCGGCCGGCCACTGCAAAAGTTATACGGTTATTGTCCTTGGTGGCCATTGCTGGCGCCTTCCCGGCGGTACTGGCCCACGGCGATGACGAAGGCGCAATGGATATGGGCGAGCATAGAGATATGAGTGGCCATGGGGGGTCTGGTGCACAAGAGCCGAAACCTGATCCCGACTCGTACCCCCCCACGTACTTTACGCATCCCGAGCATGTCACCGCCGTCTACGCGCATATTGCAATTATGGTTATCGGATGGGTGTTCATGCTACCCACAGGTATGCGAACCTTCGTCTGCGCTCGTAGGCACGTGAGATTGCCGCTAACGTAGGTGCTGTAGCCGTCATGCTCTCGATTGCACGATCACGATATACCCTCGCCGCCCAGTTTATTTTCCTCCTCACAAATGCCGTCGGTGTGCTAGTGGGGATTGGTTACAATGCAAACACCCCTGACTTGTATCCGAATAATGCGCACCATAAGCTGGGATGGATCGTTACGTGGGTTGTGGGCGCTCAGATTCTCGTGGGCCTTGTGGGCCGAGTTGCTGGCATCATGGGCAGGTCGGCTTATGCAGGGCACGGCAAAGAAGAGGAACAGGCATTCATACCTGTCACAACCGAAGCCATGGCCGAACACCACCGCATGGACCAGCAGCTGTTCTCGTCGCCATACCGCCAGTCTAACGACAGCGGCCATGGCACGGAGCGGAATACGGAGTCGCTGCGAAGTGGCTCGCTGTCTACCATGGTTGGCCTCGAATCCCCTAACGAATTGGGCGAACGCATAGCGCATTATGAAGACGACGAGGACTTGCCCTTTAAGCCGACCGAAATGGGCTCCCAGATCAGGGCGCAGTCCTTCATCGCCAAGGTCGCAAGCAAGATCTCCAGCCAGGCGTGGTCAGTCATGACGTTTGGGTACAACTTCGTGGACCGTACCATCCTTATTTTAGGATACATCACTCTCTGCACTGGTCTTATCACCTATGCACGATTCTTTGTAAGTTCCCGGATAGTGAACTTTGGAGTCCCGTCTCGCTTCTTCTAACCGTCACTATAGGAGGGACACGAGGTTTTTAGCGGCTTGGCGCACTGGATTAAAGGCGGTGTTTTCTTCTGGTACGGAATCCTGACTTTGGGACGATGGTCGGGTAGCTTTGGAGAACTCGGCTGGGTAAGTTGAACTGCGTACGGAAGAGTTAAGAAGGACGATCTATGGGGCTAACAGGGGATGTAGGCGTGGAATGTTCGTCCCAAGCGGAGCTCGCATAAATGGAGGCCGACCGCTGAGTTTGTGGAGGGTGCGCTCATCTTTACGTACGGCGCGACAAATATCTTCCTCGAGCATCTCGGTAGCGCAGATGACACGTTCAGCGCTGAGGACCTGGAACATGTCTCTATCACGGTCCTCTTCATCGGAGGCGGTTTGGTAAGTTCTGATACCCCGCACGTCCGTACATGAACATGGTGTGGGATGCTAACGAAAACTAAACAGCTAGCCATGCTAGTCGAGTCTACTTGCATGCGCGACTTGCTCAACACAACCACCACCGAAGCGGCGTTATTGCATCCCGATCACGCATATAATGAGGAGGAGCGTGCGGCGCTCGAGGCGCCCGAGCAATATGAATTCTCCATCAACCCCATACCGGCGCTCGTCATTCTCCTGCTTGGCATCATGATGAGCTCGCACACGCAGCAATCCATGATATCGAGCATGGTCCACAAACAGTGGGGCAACCTGTTGACGGGAGCCTCTTTTGCACGAGGCTTCACCTATGTTCTGTTATACTTGAAGCCCCCACGCTCGGTATTTCCTTCGCGGCCACCTACGGAGCTGCTAACGGCGTTTGGCCTGATCGCCGGCGGCATCATCTTTATGGCGAGCGTAAGTCCACTCCTGTTCCCTTATTAGGTACCAGGACGGCGAAAATCTAACGACATCAATAGAGCGGTGACACGATCAATGGCATGATTCACTACGGCCTGGATGCCATGTTTTTCTACACCGTGACGACGGGCTTTGTCGGCCTTCTCATGGCCTGGATTGTCCTCCTCCTTGCTTCCAAGGGGTGGGCGGTTCGCAAAGAACGCCAAGGTGCTCCGGCCTCGTGGAAAATCCGATCTAGAGGTTGAAAGCGCCGCCGAGGCCTAGACGTCTTGGAACCCACCGCCGACCTGTATATACGACCTGTACATACGTGCGCACTAAGGTGGGTTAGCACCACGACGAGCAAACTAGTATACGATGCTTGCTGCGTCGATGCGAACATTTTTCAGCATTTCATATATATCTCTAACGTCGAATGATACCCCTTGGGAATTGGCTTCATGTTTTCTGGCTGTTCTGGGTATTGTATTGCGCTGGTATTTTGGGAGGGGGGGAACTTAGGTACAACGCGGTGGAAGAAATGGGCGACGGCGAGGAGGAATGTTGAACGCATGTGATAGGCCGCCACGAGGATCGGAATGGCTTGATGAAGGACGTGTTATAATGAAATCCCTACTTTCTATGATCAATGCAAAGTACCGATACTATTTATATGATACTATTTATATAGGTCACTGCCCTCTTCCTTTCCTGTGCCTCCTTTTGAGGAACAACCAGTGGGACAGATTCACAATAGCTTTAGTGTCTTGGTGTACCACAAAGAGTACCCAGCAAATACTCCGATCACCTCCTGCATATCAATTCTCTACTAGTAGTAGAACTTGTTACTGGAACAAGGGCAACATGAATTGGGCACGCGTTTAATATATACTGCGTATGTTATGTGTTGCTTATCCACTTCGCCTGACACAAACAAAGGAAATATTACATGGACGTTTCAACAACCTGGTGTAAGAGTCTTCTAGTAGATTAAAAGTTCAAATATAGAAAGTAAATATTTATTTCTTTATATTTGGGGGAGGGGGGAGGGAGACCAAATAGTAAAAAAAGAGAGAAGGGAAAAAAACAAAACGTATGCGACATGTGCAGGATTTGAACCTACGCGACCGAAGTCATGAGATGGCTTAATTCATGATTGAATTCAAGTCTCACCCATTAACCACTCTGGCAACATGCCTTGGATGCCAAAGCGCCCCTGTAAAGGGGACTAAGACTGCTTTCTTTTTGAGTGGGTCCTTGGGCCCCTGGGTTCTTGGGTGTGCTCGCGGCTCGGTGGTCTACGTGCAAGACCAGCTGGCATTGTATCTATGTATGAGATGTCAAGTCTGTAGGTCACAGCTTACACCTGGATACATCCACCCATACTGCATTTCAAAGGTCTTGGAACTACTCTTACGCACTTGATTGAACCGGGTTTTGCAACACCACTCTGTTGTTGCTCCTTGGTCCTAAGGTTGGTATGCACCTAACCTAACCTAGTTGTGTAAGACTGGCCACCCGGAAGAGAATATACAGAGACAATTTCCACAACCATATCTCATGTGTTCGCAAGGCTCTCTAGGCAACGTTCCTATTTAGTATCTACCTACTTTGCCCTTTCCCTTTAATTGCAAAGTTCTCTTTCTACATGCTGTAAAAGAACCGAATGTTGTGGAAATCCTCCCCTTGTTGCTATGTCTGTACAGCATGCAAATGATTCGCCATGACTTCTTGTCTCCTGTTCCTGCTGCCGACTGGCTGTGTCAAAGAGCTTTTTTTATCGGTCTAGTCGGCCCCTAAGTCACAGCAAGGGCAACGAGACGCTGGGCGTCACGGCGTTCACACACCATTCTGCATATGCAGGTGCTCGTGCTTTGTGCATGCGCGTAACAGTCGTTGTCAGGCAGGGCACACGCATGACGGGATCAAGAGAAGCCGCCAGAGGATAGATGGGTAGATATATAAGGCAGTCGGTCCCACAGGCTGAAATTACCTATACCTATCGTACGTAGGACAGCCAATAGATCAGTAGTCCGTAGCCGCCTTTCAAGAAGAGGAAGCGTCTTCGCCGTCATCACCATCACCATCCCCCTTTCCAGCAGAACTGCGGCGCGCATCCACGGCTCTCTTCTGGTCGGCGGCCGAAAACATGGACGTTCCTTGCTGCAACGACTCGATGAGCATGGGCAGGGCGTCGCCCTTGAAATCATCGGCGCTGCGAATCTTGTCCAGATCTTCGGCAAATTCTTTGGTCGACTGCTGTAGGTAGTAGGCTCGAAACTCCTCTGCCGTCTTTTGCTTCTGGTCGTCGCCATTCCCTGCCATTTCGTAAAATTTTGGCCCCGGGCTTTGCTGATGCAGGTGTAGTGCTGGAGAGTCTAGGTTAGACACTGGGAAGCAGGTGGATTTCTTAGGCGCTAGACTTTCTGGTGTGGGTAGGAGCTATGATGGTACGGTCGTTGCTAGACAGCTGTCTTTCTCCTGTTGTAAAGACACCCTTGGTCACTATGCGGGATGGTTTGTCGCAAAATATGATACGTTCTTCTTTGCTGGGTAGATATTGACATTGCCTTAGTTAATAGTTTATAAATACATACATGTACCTAACCTAACCTAACCTAACCTATGAAAAACATCGGTATTGTGATATAACTAACAATATGACTTTATCCGATCTTTTCCATGTTGCTTCAACAACCTACTGAAATACCTCCTCTATGCTCCATTCTCCCGTCTACATAGTAGTATTTATTCGTCTTATGCTTGAATGATAAGATGTGGGGTAGGAAAGGATGAGTAGAGTATTGGGTGGCTCATCGGCAGTTGCTCAACCCGAGTATTCACATTTTGATAGACATCAGTCAAATACTACCCACCCCTGGCGACTGCTACTGTTCGCTTCTTTTTACCTTAGACGTGAGTAATGGATACCCATTGGCGGCCCCATTTCCAGGGACTGCTTATTGATCCCTTGAAACATTCACGGATAGAATAGTATATGATGCACTTGCTAGGGTTTCATTCAGCCTGGACGCTTGAAACAGCAAACGGTTGACGAAGGGGCTAGAGTGAAACATCCGACCTCGGAATTTCGCATATCTCAACTATCAGATTTTTCGTTTATGAATCCCGGTGGGAGTCATAGTGTAAGAGGTAGAAGCATTATCACTGGGACCGTTTTATGTGTGTGTGAACACTCAAAGTATGACGCCACTGCTTTTTACGCTGTCTACAACCCTTCACCCCGAAAGTAGTGGACGATGTATTGACGATACACGGTTTGTCGGAGGCAACGAATATGAATGCTGCCATGAGAGTAAGATTTACCTAAGCGATGCAATGCTATCTCTATACATGTCCTCTTCCTCAAAGATAGGAGCACCTTAAAGCCAAAAGGATTCGTAGGATAGCTACACGTATGTAGGCTTGACTATACAGATATTTTTGGTGAATATTATGAGTGCCGATATTATGAGTGTATCATTCGTATACTTCCCCCCCGGGGGGGATCCCAGGGCCTGGAAGAAATGAAGCCCAATGCTGGAACCGTCCGGATGACCTTCAGATTTTCAAACCTCGGCAGTAGATACCACAATGATTCCAAGTGATGATATGCTATGACGCCCGTCCCTTAAATACCCAGCTGTTGCTATACACGACAACCATAAATGCGATGACAACCAGTCAACTAATACTGCCATGGTAAAATACTCCTAACCAGACGCCGAATGCCCTAGGTAGCGTAATTTTAGATTGCACAGGTCCGAGACCTGCCAGCTCGTCACCGTCCCATCCAGAGCTCGTCGTCTGATCTCGATGTGAACGACCGCTGAAAGGGCCGGGGGATGCTGAAGGTGGGGCTGAAGTCGGATATGGGAGAAACTACGCCACCGAAGCCTTCCGTGTTGGCGCTGAAGGTTTCGGCGGCCGAAGGCGGCTCGGCTGCGGAGAGCAAGGCGGCGTCGGCCATGCTCATGGGGCGGGCATCGTCCTCGTTAGCGGCGTCGCTCAGTGGTGGTATGGTGACGACGGCGACGGATTGGCGCTCGCCCTGGTTCCACCACTGGTTCTCGAAACCGTTGTCCACCGTCATCATGGCCGTCGACAGAGAAGCCAGCTCCTTGACTCTCTGCGGGTCCTCGCCGCGCCGTTTGCTCAGCGGCGACAGGGGGACGACGGTGGGGATGTTGGCGAACGGCGGCTCGTGCTCGTCGTTGTCCGGGTCGAAGGGCCAGGCCGACACAGACCAGGGAAGACCCTCGCCTAGTCGAAAGCTGGCCGGGTCTGTTGGCAGATCCTTCCACAGCGCGGGCGCATTCACGGTGGCCCGAGCCGGTCGGGAGAAGAGAGTGGCCGAAGGCCCCCCTTCGTCGTCGCCCCACCGCGCGTCAGGCAATGGCGGCGGTGCTGAGCTCCCTCGCTCGTGAGCTGCCGCCCGCCGTGCGTCCGGTCTTAGTTCTTCCGGGGGCGACAGTGGGGCAAAGTGATGGGAGCGTGATTTGCTGGCCCGACCGCGTGGGCGCTCATGGTCGGAGTGATGCCGTTCGCCACGGCTATGCCTCTGTGGTTGTTCCTGATGATGGCGGTGTCGGTGTTGTTGGTGTTCTGGGAGCGGCTGGCGGGGAAAATGGCCCGAGTCCCTTGCGTTCTTGAGATTCTTGGATGTGTAGCTGAAGTTGTGGCTCCGGGGAATGTGGCGTTCGGACCAGGAAAGCCCAAAGCTTAGCTGGACAAATACCTGTGGTTTACCCAGATGACTCCGGTCATTCTGTATTGGCTTCTGCCCTCGATTGGGCTGCTGCTGCTGGTCGTGTCCCATGGCGACGATGTTATGTCGTCCGTCCGTCTCCCCTGTCGCCCAAGACTCGCTGGCTCTTTAAGAGTCCGGCCCAACAATGGATGGCAGCCCTCGCAGTCCTCGCAGCCTTCGCAATTATTCTGATGTTCGTTTTGAGATGTCTGTATATCTAGGTATTGTACTGCAGTGGACGATGACGGGGGCGACACGGGCAGGTCGAGGGGTACTAGAACTCAAATGGTTCTGATGAGCGAGGTATGAAATGAAATGGATTTGACGGCCACTATTACACGCAACGGGCCCGGGGGAGTTGTTTATTGTTATATCAGTCTTACAGTATGTATTTGTTTCCATCCACCTGCGACCTACTAAAACTGTCACTCGATCAGCAGCAGATGGACAAGTCTCTTTCCTGGTCTGTCACGGTGTGTTGGTACCATGCCTTGGACCCGACTAACAGTCCCGACTGAGCACAAAAAGGATCCCTGAGCCCTGAGCCTGCGGGTGGGAATCGGTGCGATACTCCATATGTATACATACTGTAAAGTGTAAACGCCACTGACGGACAAGGGGGGGTTACCAAAAAGACACCCTGTCACCCTGTCGCCGTTTCGTCCCTCAATCATCCAGTGGGCTAGTGTGGGTTCGAGTCTCGACTACTCTTTTTTTGTTTTCTTGGCGCCGGCGGTCCCTTTTCCCAGGTCTTCGTTTTCCTCTTTCCTCTTCCCTTTTTTGGTTATTAACATTGACAAAGGGTAAATGAATGAATGTTAAGATGATGTACACAAGAAATAGTTGTTAGGTAGGCAGATTACCCGGGGTATCACTATAGCTGGGCAAGTACACGCGGCGCAGGCACCCGCACCAACTTCCGTTGTATTTAGATTAGGTACCTAACCTAGGTAGCTACGCCTCGACTAATAATAATAAGGATCTGGTCATCTTGTCTCATCATCCACCACCCGCCGTCTGGGATGCTGGAGTGCTGGAATGGTCCAGCTGTCTGGTTTGAACAAACCGAGGTATGTACCTAGGTAGGTAGGTATAGAATACAATGGCAATCGATAATGACCCGACAACGACTGTTTGAGGATCGATGTAGTACATGTCATGTCATGAATCGGAACCGGGGAGAAAGACCATCAATCCTACATACCTACGCCTCATCACCAAACCCCTTACTTGGATTTGGATTTTATTTATATTTATTTCACACCTGCCTGCGACTCGGTCACGGCGTTCATGTACTCATAGTAGGAGCAGCCGACAAGTGCGTTTGTTTTAGCCACATTTGTTGAGACTGCCCGGCGCTCCGCAACCCCACTAAGTAACTAGCCTAAGGGACTCGGGAACCTGGGGCGCGCCGTACACGCATCTCATCTCGGTTGGGCCGTTGCGGTGTGAGCAAAAGGAACGGAAAGTTTAGATAGAGTACAGTACCTAGGTAGTGAGTGATATGGATCATGATGCTTACGATCCAAGAGGAATGAACTGTTAGCACTGCGCATACAGCAGACTGTTTCTCATCTAAGTCATTCGGGTAGGTCCTGTAGTAAGTAGGTAGTGCCTGTCAGTCCCCATGTCTAAATTGGCGTAGAGCTAGAAATAGCAGCCCGGATTTAGCATCACAGCCACATGATATCCACTCAGCATCAAAATTACTCTCCCTGCGTACTTTATGCTGAACCAAATGTCCATTTACTCAAGTCAAGCCACTCAGTGGCACACACGCCCATCCTCTTCAACCTCATTCTTACCTATCTACCTTCCCTTATGAAGCTGTACACGTATAAAGCTGTAGAGGATTGCAGTATAGGTGTCGACGCAGATGCTCATAATCACCATCCTGTCTTTGCAAAGCTTCAACAAGGAGCACGAGAAGATGCAAATAAAAAATAAAAATAAATAAAAAATAGCAGCGGAACTCCCGAACCTTACGAGCAGAGAGGCTACTGGCATTCCTTCGGGCCTTACCTAATTTCTCAACTGTCGATCCTATATGCTGTACAGCGGGTGCAAACTTTTGGCGCCAGCAACCACCGCAGCTTGTCCAATGACAAGACGTTTATCTTCCTCTTTGCTATGCCTAAAAGCAGAGACGCCTGTCTATCTATCGTAGCCATAACTACCATAATCTACTTGTACCTACATGTTTACCTCCTTTACCTACTTTAAATTAAGCAGACACAAAATAGAACTAATCAGACCGTAGAGTCCACTAAGTTCATGAGTAGATATCTCCCTTTTTGCGTGACTAACGTCACCGCTTCTCAATGAGTCTAGGTAGACTTGACCAGGTATGCAAGCCTCACTCACTGAGTCACTGTACAGTAATTAAGTACGGATCCTTGACTCTGACATGTTTTTTTCAGCCTCTTATCCTGTCAGCCATCTATACACTATTTAACTGCTATGTAATGCATCGTCAAAGTCTGTCGGGGACCATTGATCCATCGACCGCCCGGTTTATGTCGTTATAGGAGGACCGGTCTCGTCGACTGCCGTATCGGTAGAACAGAGTATGAATTCCTACGCAAGAGTAAATGAAATTGTATCCAAATATCGGGCTACTTTGCGAACTAGGTCCCCAGTCTTCAGGGGCCTTGTTGCTAGCGCTCAAACTCTTCGTAGTTTGCCGACCTTCGAATCGTTCGGACGAAGCGACATATCAAATACAATAATGTTAGTGGACAAGCAAGGATCCAAAGCAACACCAAATGGGGGCATAAATGAATCTATATACTGTCTATAAATAGTGTAAATTAAACAAGGGAAGTGGGTAAGGCAAGAAGTAAATAGTGTCTATGAATACTTGACATCGTCATTTGACATGATCTCGGCTATCGACTCTTCACCGCCGGGGCCCCAACAAAAGAATCAATACCCTGGCGTTGAACACCGTAGACCGCATGGGGATATCAAGTAGGTAGGTATGCACGTCTATACGCTGATGAACCAAGGGAAAGGGAAAGAAAAAAAGAAAA